>Ga0315899_10000051_pt1 | contig 159360 bp, 145 predicted proteins | sample LakEriMetagenome_2_FD_203518 | JGI IMG/M metagenome (GOLD analysis project Ga0315899, IMG submission 203518) | Freshwater fungal communities from buoy surface, Lake Erie, Ohio, United States - Buoy 4 MA112 | ecosystem: Environmental > Aquatic > Freshwater > Lake | place: USA: Lake Erie, Ohio...
AGAACCTCGACCTGCCGAAGTTTGGCGACAATCTCTTCCGCCTTGTGCCTTTTCCTAGCCATTCTCATTCCTCCTCAAGGCTCATAAGCCATACATCAAGGAGGACCACTTTTCAGGGGGCAGGCCAGTTGATGAATGGAACTGTGATTGGTTCAGCCATCCAACGCTGTGTGGCTGCATATTGAAACAGCTGCCTCAGCACAGTGTTCTCGCGGTTCAGCGTCTGTGGCGTTGGTTCTGTTTTATTTTTCGTGCGCCTATGCACGAGATAATCGCTGACTGTGCCTTCTGTAATCAGTCTAATGTCAGCGTATTTGCCAAAGTATGGTTCAAAGTGCCGCTCGATAGTTGGTGCGTGATATTCAAACTTCGCACCTTTGGGTATGGTTTTGAGATATTCAGCACACAGCGTGTTGAAGCTCGTCTTCTTCAGCAACAGTCCTTTTTTGGCTTGCTGCTTTAAGTCGTAATACCACTCCAACGCTGCTGACTTGGCTTTGCTGACATTGTCTGTTCCCACGCTCTTGCGGAACGATTGTCCATTGATGCGACAATAGGCTTGAAGATTGATGGTGTTGGGTTGCGGCTTGAGATACAGCCCCTCAACCACTTCAAACGAGCTGTGCTTTGCCCTACGCCCCATAGCGAAACTCTGCAAAAACTCTGCAAAATGGGCAACCGCGTTTCAGCTGAGGGGCGGGCAGCAAAAGCCCCAAAATAGGCGCTAAGCTCTTGTTCGTGCAGAACAATCAAAAACGCACAGATTTTGGCGTTTGGATTTTGCAGAGTGCCTAAAAATGTAAGGAAAATCTGAGGGTTACGAGCACGCAAAGACTGTTGCTTGGAGCAGCAATCTCTTGCAGATCCAACAGCTTCGTTGGCTGAGGGATGGTGGGCGCGACAGGGATTGAACCTGTGACCCCTACGATGTCAACGTAGTGCTCTCCCGCTGAGCTACGCGCCCGCCTGTAGAACCAGTGCGGTTCGGGATGGCCGGTTCTTTAGCCGCTTGCCCGGCGTCTGGCAAGCGTTTCGCGGCGGTTTTGAAGGGGCCCGGCCCGGCCTCGTGCCGGAGCCTGAAGTCTTTAGGCGGCGATCAGCATTTTCTGAACTTCAGAAACAAGATCACGCAAATGGAAGGGCTTGGACAGGATCTTGGCATCCTTGGGAGCCTGCGAATCCGGGTTTAGCGCTACGGCGGCAAAGCCCGTGATGAACATCACTTTGATGTCGGGGTCGAGTTCAGTCGCGCGGCGGGCAAGTTCGATGCCGTCCATCTCCGGCATCACAATGTCGGTCAGCAGCAATTCGAACGGTTCTTCGCGCAGCCTGTTATAGGCCGAGAGACCGTTGTCGTAGGATGCGACTTCAAAACCCGCATTCTCGAGCGCCTTCACGAGAAAGCGCCGCATGTCATTGTCGTCTTCAGCCAGAAGTATACGCTGGAGGGAACCGTCTTCAGAAATCATATGCTCAACCCCGTCTTGGCCCCATCAAGCGCGAAGCGGGTAAACAACAGGTGAATAAGGGCCAATTTCTGGCCATAAAGGTTAAGATCCCGCTGCCGTGCAACTGGCCCAAAAGGTGCAGATGCGTGATTGGACGCGCTTCGGCAGCAAGCTCAAGGCATGGACGCGTCCGTCGATTCAGGGCCATAATGGTCCCAGTCGCGCAGGAGAGCGGATGTGATGCAAGCTGGGGATGAGTCCGCCGGTTCGGGTGCTGAGCGACCGGCCTTTGAGGTGATGATGCCAGCAACGGTCACGGTACCGCTGGTGTTCAACTCGCCTCATTCCGGAGCGATCTACCCACCTGCCTTTCTGGCCGCCTCACGGCTTGATCCGCTGACCCTTCGAAAATCGGAAGATTGCTTCGTCGATGAATTGTTCGGCTCGGCCACCACATTTGGCGCGCCGTTGTTGCGGGCGCATTTCCCGCGGGCTTTTCTGGATGTGAACCGCGAGCCCTATGAACTCGACCCACGCATGTTTGAGGGGCGTCTGCCGTCCTTTATCAATGCGCGCTCTATGCGGGTAGCCGGCGGCCTTGGCACCATTGCCCGGATCGTCGGCGATCAGCAGGAGATCTACGCCCGCAAACTGCCGGTGGCCGATGCGCTTGAGCGGATCGAAGGGTTCTACAAGCCGTATCACCGCGCCTTGCGCCAATTGCTGCAGGATCAGCATCGCCGTTTCGGCCTTGCCGTACTTATCGACTGCCATTCCATGCCGTCGACGGGCGCCCATCGTGAAGAAGGTCAGCGTGCCGATATCGTGCTCGGCGACCGCTTCGGTACGAGTGCTGCGCCCTTTTTCGTCGATCTGGTGGATGAAGCCTTGCGCGGCCGCGGTTACCGCGTCGGCCGTAACCGCCCCTATGCTGGCGGCTTCATCACGGAGCATTACGGAAACCCCACCAATTCGATCCATGCCGTGCAGATCGAGATCAATCGCGGCCTTTACATGGATGAGCGGAAGCTAACGAAGATATCCGCCTTTGGCGCGCTCAAGAGCGATCTCGACACGATGATGGCCAGCCTGGTCACGGCATTGGGCTACGGCGAGACCCGCCTCGCAGCTGAATAATCAATATTTTCAAAAGCTTCCACTGGACAAAAAAAGAGCCGCCTTGCGGCGGCCCAAGTCTAGGGAGGAAACGCCCAAGGAGGGCATATGAGGGGACGCATCGCGTCACCGCACCTGCACGATATTGCACTGCACTGCACAAAAGGCAAGTGTTGCTGACGTATTTTTATTGGCGAGGCTGCATCGCGGCCATGCCCAAATCGCAACGCCCATTGCCAAGCTCCCTGCTGACGGCTAGAGCCGCTGAAACGCAGCCGGAACCCGCCTGATGACCGCTCCCGTCGATCTCAACGCCTTTTTGGATCAGCTGGCCGACGTGTCCGGCGCGGCGATCATGCCGTTTTTCCGTACCGCGATTGCGGCCAACGACAAGTCACGCGGCGGCGTGTTCGACCCGGTGACGGAAGCTGACCGGGCGAGCGAGGCGGCGATGCGCCAGCTCATCAAGCGGCAATTTCCGGCTCATGGCGTTGTCGGTGAGGAATATGGAGCCGAAAACGCCGATGCGGAGTTTTGCTGGGTGCTCGACCCGATCGACGGCACCAAGGCCTTCATCTCAGGCCTGCCGGTTTGGGGGACGTTGATCGGATTGCTGCAGAATGGACGCCCCGTCCTGGGCATGATGAACCAACCGTTCACCCGCGAGCGCTTCTGGGGCGATGGCGGGCAGGCGCGTTGGCGCGGTCTGTCGGGTGAGCGCGCCTTGACGACGCGACCCTGTACGAGCCTGGCCGAAGCAACGATCATGACCACCGCGCCGCAACTGATCCCAGCCGATCTGCGCGCGAAATATGAGGCCGTCGAGCGTGAGACGCGTCTCGCCCGCTATGGCTGCGATTGTTACGCCTATTGCGTTTTAGCCGCCGGCCATATCGACGCTGTGGTTGAGGCCGGATTGAAGCCGCATGACGTTGTTGCCCTTGTTCCGATCGTCGAAGGGGCAGGCGGTATCATCACGACATGGGATGGTGGTCCCGCAGCGCAAGGCGGCGCCATCGTGGCGTCAGGCGACAAGCGCCTGCATGACATCATTCTTGAGAAATTGGCAAAGGCGTAAGCGCGGGCTCAGCCATAAACGCGTCAAACGCGCGCCAGAACCACGCACGTGTGGTATCTGTTTCAATCAAGATTTCATGTTCGCAATCGGTGAGCGACAAAAATTCGCCATGTGGCAGAACGTCGAAGAAGGCTTGTGCAGCAGGCGTTGACGTGACCCTGTCATGCGCACTGGCAATGCCCAAGAGTGGCGTCTCAATCCGCTTTGCGACCTTTCTCAATCGTGCCATCGCGTCGAAACTTGTAGCCACCCAGCCTATGGTTGGATCGCCGAGCGCGAGTTGTGGGGCTGTCTCGAGAATGAGGCGCGACCGCCTGTGTCGCCATTCATCCCGGGTCAGGATGTTATCGGCGAATGGTTTGAAGAGAACAGGTGAGGGGCCGCCGCCTGGCACATAGCGACGTCCCAATCCAAAGCGTGTGAGAAAAGCGGCAAGGTGCCCCGCTGCCGTTGGGTTTTTGATCAGCGCGATATCCAGCATGGGCGCGGTCGTGACAGCGCGTTGGAAAAGATCAGGCCTGTCGCATAAGGCATGGATTAGAATGGCGCCGCCCATAGAATGGCCGAAGCCGAAAAACGGGCGCGGCGCATCATGGTCTGCGAGCCAATTGATTGCCGCGTCGAGATCAAGTTGATAATCGGAAAACCGCGCCACATGGCCTTTGCGTGGATCGGCCAGTAACCTTGCCGATCCTCCCTGTCCCCGCCAGTCGAAGGTGAAGATCGCAAAGCCGCGCGCAAGCCATTCCCCGATGGTCTCGAAGTATTTTTCAATGGTTTCGCTGCGCCCTTGCAAAACCACAAATGTCCCACGCGGTATCCCGTCCGCTGCCCAGAATGCCCCGCGAAGTTGAACTCCATCCGCCGCCGTCAAAGGAGCCCAAACGGCCCCGGCGGGTTCCGGGTTAAAATCCGTCCCGAATAATTGCGTCAAACGTTCTTGCGGCACCCTCTTGAATCCTTTTTGCCCCGCACCCATCTCGACGATGCACCGGCCATGATGGCGGTGCAAGGATGGCCCGGCCATAAGGCGGGCTGCCCGCATGTCGCTTCAAAGGAGGATATGCCATGCGCACATTTGATCTATCGCCGCTTTATCGCAATACGGTTGGATTTGATCGTCTCTTCAAGATGGTCGATCAACTTGCGGATCCGCAGCAGAATAGCTACCCGCCCTACAATATCGAGCGTCTCAATGAAAACGATTACCGCATTTCCATTGCGGTAGCCGGTTTCACTGATCAAGACCTTTCGATTGAATCGAAAGAAAATTCGCTCATCGTTCGCGGTGAAAAGAAGATCGAAGAAACCAGCGAAAAGCCGGAATATCTCTATCAGGGCATTGCTGCGCGTGCTTTCGAGCGCCGCTTCCAACTCGCCGATCACGTTCTCGTGAATGGTGCGCGGTTGGAAAATGGTCTGCTCCACATCGAGCTTCATCGTGAAATTCCCGAAGCGAAGAAGCCGCGTGTCGTTCCGATTACGACATCGGGTGCCAAGACCATTGAGACCACGGCTGAACAAAAAGCCGCTGCTTAACTCTCGCATATCATTCTGGATTGACCTCCAAACGAAAAGGCGCTCCGCAAGGAGCGCCTTTTTGTATCGATACGTCTGCGGCTGCTTATTCAGCGGCTGCGCGGCGCCCAGAGAGCGTTGCGAGAATGGTATCGACCTCTTCGGCCTTGGTAGCAAAGCTCGTCACGAAACGCAGAAAAGCTTCATCATCGCCGATCGTGAAGCCCTCAGGCACGCAATTGCTCGACCAAGGAGCCGCGCGGATTTCAGCTTCGTCCAAAGCTTTTTTGGCCGTCTGTGGAACGACAACAAAAACCTCATTGGCATCCACGGGCCAAGGCAGGCGAGCGCCCGTCACCTGCTTCAATCCGTTCGCCAGCTTTTGCGCCATCGCATTGGCGTGGGTGGCATTCTTGATCCAGTGATCGTTCTCGAGGTAGCCGATCATCTGCGCACCGAGAAGGCGACCCTTCGATAGCGTGTGTCCGCCGCGCTTGCGACGATATTGGAAATTTTCTGCCAAAGCAGGATCGAAAAAAATCACTGCCTCGCAGGCCAGGCATCCATTCTTCGATGCGCCGAATGTGACAACATCGATGCCTGCCTTCCATGTCATCTCTGCAGCACTGCAGCCGAGCGACAGCATCGCATTGGCAAAGCGTGCGCCATCGAGATGGGTTTTCAATCCATGCTTCTTTGCAAAAGCCGTAAACGCACAAATTTCATCCAGCGTATAGACCGTGCCGGCTTCCGTAACTTGAGAGATCGAGAGCGCTGCAGGCTGAACCGATTTCACCACACCCTTGCCGAAGCGCGCCAATTGATGATCAAGCGCGTCGATGGTCATTTTGCCGTTCGCGCCCGGCACGCCGACGATCTTCGCGCCATCGGTGAACATTTCCGGCGCGCCGCATTCATCGTCCATCACATGGCTTTCGGCGTGGCAGAACACCGCGCCCCAAGGCGGTGTCATAGCGGCGAGGGCGAGCGCATTGGCACCCGTGCCGGTCGTCACCATGAAATTCTGTACCTCGCGCTCGAACACCTGCGAGAGGAGGGCCGTCGCCTTGACCGTGAACGGATCGGTGCCATAGGGCGCTGCGGCCCCATCATTGGCGGCGAGCAACGCCTCCAGAACGGGGCGGCTCGCCCCCACCACATTGTCGCTTGCGAGATTGATCATGCCCTGAGCCCTGCCTTGTCCGCCCTATCCAGCGGGGGCAAATCCATGACAGAAAGGCGCGCCATCGCCAACCCGCCTCAGGTTCGGGGCCGCCCTGCGCAATGGAATGGACGCCGCGAGTCATCCGGCTTTCCATTTATTACCCGAAACTGCCGCTTTGGGTAATTTCGGCCAAGAGAATCTGAAGATTCTCTGAAAACCCCGCTTGTGCGGAAAAAAGAAATCTGCCATGGTCGCGGCAGATAGGACAGGGATACTGTCCCAATCGGGTGGACCTCACCGTCCACTTTTTATGGATGCGGATATGCTGGGCGAGACGTCGAAAACGCGCAAAACGACCGGGGCACGGGCCTCGCGCTTTGCCGTGCGCGCCGCCCGTAAACCGCGAGACTGACGGGCGGCCCGGTTCCCGGAGACGCCCGCAGCGAAGGCGGGCGCAACGCGGGGCGCGTCCGTTTCTCGATCTTTCTGGCCCCGTTCGTGCATTCAGGATGACGCCCGGTTGATCCCGGGCCGACGAACCGGAGCGAGACCATGACGAGCGTGAATAACGGAATTGAGGCTGGTTTGAACGCCGTGCAGGCGGACACTGCCGCTAAAAAGCCGCTCGTCTTGACGGATCCCGCCCTGCCGGATGCACAAGGTCTTTACGATCCAGCCTTGGAGAAGGATTCCTGCGGCGTTGGCTTTGTCGCCGACATGAAGAACCGTAAGTCGCACGCCATTGTCGAGATGGGTCTGCAGATCCTGTTGAATCTCGACCATCGCGGCGCAGTCGGTGCTGACCCGAAAGCGGGCGATGGTTGCGGGATGCTTGTGCAGATCCCGCACAATTTTCTTGCCGAAGAGGCCAAGCGCCTCGGTTTTACCCTCCCTAAGCCGGGTGATTACGCCGTCGGCATGCTCTTCCTGCCGCGCGACAAAGACGGCAACGCTCTTTGCCGCCAAATTGTCGAGAAAGTCATTGCCGATGAAGGCCAGGTGTTCCTGGGCTGGCGCGACGTGCCGGTTGATAGCGCCGGCCTCGGCGAGAGCGTGAAGCCGACAGAACCCGGCATCGTTCAGGTCTTTATCGGTCGTGGCGCAATGACGCCGGAAGGCGATGATTTCGAGCGCCGCCTGTTTGTCCTGCGCAAGGTGATCTCGAATACGATCTACGCTATGAATGACAAGCGCACGAAGGGTTTCTACCCCGTGTCCATGTCGCATCGCACGGTCGTCTATAAGGGCATGCTGCTCGCCACCCAGCTCGGCGATTATTTCGCCGATCTTAACGATCCGCGCTTTGAAAGTGCCGTAGCGCTCGTGCATCAGCGTTTCTCGACCAATACATTCCCGACTTGGTCGCTGGCTCATCCCTACCGCATGGTTGCGCACAATGGCGAAATCAACACGCTGCGCGGCAATGTGAACTGGATGGCGGCGCGTCAGGCGTCTGTCGATTCCGATTTGTTCGGCTCGGAAATTTCAAAGCTCTGGCCGATTTCCTATGAAGGCCAGTCGGACACGGCGTGCTTCGACAACGCGCTCGAATTCCTCGTGCAGGGCGGTTATTCGCTGGCCCATGCGATGATGATGCTGATCCCGGAAGCGTGGGCTGGCAATCCGTTGATGGATGAAGAGCGCCGCGCATTCTACGAATACAACGCAGCGTTGATGGAGCCGTGGGACGGCCCCGCTGCGGTGGCTTTCACCGATGGTCGCCAGATTGGCGCTACGCTCGATCGCAACGGTCTGCGCCCGGCCCGCTATTTCGTCACCGATGACGGTCTCGTCGTCATGGCGTCTGAAATGGGCGTTCTGCCGACACCGGAAGAAAAGATCGTCAAGAAGTGGCGTCTGCAACCCGGCAAGATGCTGCTCGTCGATCTCGAGCAAGGCCGCATCGTTTCGGACGAAGAGATCAAGGAAAGCCTGTCACGTGCTCATCCTTATCAGGATTGGCTCAATCGCACGCAGATCGTGCTTGAAGATCTGCGTCCGGTCGAACCGCGCGCTGCGCGCACCGACGTCTCTCTGCTCGATCGCCAACAGGCTTTCGGTTACACGCAGGAAGACATTGCCATTCTGCTTGAGCCGATGGCAACGACAGGACAGGAAGCGACAGGCTCGATGGGCACCGACACGCCGATCTCAGCTATGTCTGACAAGTCGAAGCTGCTCTACACCTATTTCAAGCAGAACTTCGCGCAGGTGACGAACCCGCCGATCGATCCAATCCGCGAAGAACTCGTGATGTCACTCGTGTCCTTCATCGGGCCGCGTCCGAACATCTTCGATCGCGATGGCAATTCCTACCGCAAGCGGCTGGAAGTACGTCAGCCAATTCTAACCAATGTCGATCTCGAGAAGATCCGCTGCATCGGTCATTTTGAGGATTCATTCGACACCAAGACGCTCGACATCACCTATCCCGCCGAACAGGGCGAAGCGGGCATGGCCGACGCGCTCGAACGCTTGTGCGAACGCGCGGAAGCGGCTGTGAAGGGTAAGTACAACATCATTGTGCTGTCCGATCGCATGGTGGGCTCGGACCGCATCCCGATCCCAGCTTTGCTCGCAACAGCTGCCGTCCATCACCATTTGATCCGCAAGGGCCTGCGCACCTCCGTCGGCCTCGTCGTCGAAACCGGCGAAGCGCGCGAAGTGCATCATTTCTGCTGCCTCGCCGGATATGGTGCGGAAGCGATCAACCCCTATCTCGCCTTCGAAACTTTGGCATCTATGGCAAAGGATTTCCCGGAATCGATCGACGCTTATGAAGCGCAGAAGCGCTTCATCAAATCGGTCGGCAAGGGTATCCTCAAGGTCATGTCCAAGATGGGCATCTCGACCTATCAATCCTATTGCGGCGCGCAGATTTTCGACGCGGTGGGATTGGCGGATGATTTCGTTGCGAAATATTTCGCCGGCACGCATTCGCGTATTGGGGGCGTCGGCCTCGCCGAGGTCGCCCATGAAACGGTCACGCGCCACAGCGATGCATTCGGGAGTTCGCCAGTCTATCGTTCGGCGCTCGATGTCGGCGGTGAATATGCCTATCGCATTCGTGGTGAGGCTCATGCCTGGTCGCCGGAATCGGTGTCGCTCTTGCAGCACGCCGTGCGTGGCAATGCGCAGGACAAATATCGCGATTACGCCAAGCTCCTCAACGAACAGAATGAGCGCTTGCTGACCGTACGGGGTCTCTTTCGCATCAAGGGTGCGGAAGAAGATGGTCGCAAGCCGGTGGCGCTGTCGGAAGTCGAACCGGCCATCGAAATCGTTAAGCGTTTTGCCACCGGCGCGATGTCGTTCGGCTCGATCTCGCGCGAAGCCCACACGACGCTCGCAATTGCGATGAACCGTATCGGCGGCAAGTCGAATACGGGCGAGGGCGGCGAAGAAGCCGACCGCTTCAAGCCGATGAAGAATGGCGATTCCATGCGCTCTGCCATCAAGCAGGTCGCGTCCGGCCGCTTCGGCGTGACGACGGAATATCTCGTTAATTCCGACATGATGCAGATCAAAATGGCACAGGGTGCCAAGCCCGGCGAAGGCGGCCAGCTGCCCGGTCACAAGGTCGATGCTGTCATCGCGAAGGTGCGTCATTCGACACCGGGCGTTGGCTTGATTTCGCCGCCGCCGCATCACGACATTTATTCCATCGAAGATCTCGCGCAGCTGATCTACGACCTAAAGAACGTCAATCCAACGGCGCAGGTTTCGGTGAAGCTCGTCTCTGAAATCGGCGTCGGCACGGTCGCTGCCGGTGTGTCGAAGGCGCGCGCCGATCATGTCACCATCTCCGGCTTTGAGGGCGGCACGGGTGCGTCCCCGCTCACCTCGATCAAGCATGCCGGCAGCCCTTGGGAAATCGGCTTGGCTGAAACCCATCAGACCCTGGTGCTCAACGGCCTGCGTTCGCGCATTGCCGTTCAGGTCGATGGCGGTTTGCGCACGGGCCGTGACGTCATTATTGGCGCGTTGCTGGGTGCCGATGAATTCGGCTTTGCCACAGCGCCTTTGATTGCGGCGGGCTGCGTGATGATGCGCAAGTGCCATCTCAACACTTGCCCCGTCGGCATTGCGACGCAGGATCCTGTGCTGCGCAAGCGCTTCGTCGGCCAGCCCGAGCACGTCATCAACTTCTTCTTCTTCGTTGCCGAAGAAGTGCGTGAGGAAATGGCGCGTCTCGGCTACCGCACGATGAACGAGATGATCGGTCAGATGCAGATGCTCGATCGTGAAAAGGCGATCGGCCATTGGAAAGCGAAGGGCCTCGATTTCTCGAAGCTCTTCCATAAGCCGCAGGCTGCGAAGCAGAGCGAGATCTTCCACTCAATGGTGCAAGATCACAATCTCGGTTCGGTGCTTGACCGCACGCTGATCGAAAAGGCGAAGTCTGCCATTGAAACCGGCAAGCCGGTGCAGATCGAATCGGGCATCAAGAGCCTCAATCGTACGACCGGCGCAATGCTCTCGGGCGAAGTGGCGAAGCGCTATGGCCATAAGGGACTGCCCGACGACACAATCCATGTGAAGTTGAAGGGTACCGCTGGCCAAAGCTTCGGCGCGTGGGTGTCGCATGGCGTCACGCTCGAACTCGAAGGCGAAGCGAACGACTATGTCGGCAAGGGTCTTTCGGGCGGTCGCCTGATCGTTTATCCGCCGAAGGAAGCCACCAAGATCGTGCCGGAAGAATCGATCATCGTCGGCAACACCGTGCTTTACGGTGCGATCCTCGGCGAGTGCTATTTCCGCGGCGTCGCGGGTGAACGTTTTGCGGTCCGCAATTCGGGCGCCATCGCCGTCGTCGAAGGCACGGGCGATCATGGCTGCGAATACATGACGGGCGGTGTCGTGGCCGTCATCGGCAAGACCGGTCGCAATTTCGCAGCCGGCATGTCGGGGGGCATTGCTTATGTGCTCGATGAGGAAGGCGATTTCGAACAGCGCTGCAATCTGGCGATGGTCGAACTCGAACCCGTCATCTTGGAAGAAGATGCGAATGAAAAGCTCAACCACCAGACGGGCGATCTTATCGCGCATGGTCGGGTTGAAATCATGCGCGATCTCACCCGCAACGATGCGGCGCGTCTGCATATGCTGATCACCAATCACCTCAAATATACGGGTTCGGCGCGCGCGCGTCAGATCCTCGATAATTGGGGCCACTATCTGCCAAAATTCCGCAAAGTGATGCCGGTCGAATATCGCCGCGCACTTGAGGAATTGATGACGGAAAACGAAAAGCGGCCTGTGGCCGTTGCGGGAGCTTGAGCGATGGGCAAGGTAACAGGCTTTCTCGAAATCGAACGTCGCGACCGGGGTTATAATCCGGCCGCGGATCGGATTCGCAATTTCAAGGAATTCGTGATCCCGCTCTCGGAAGAGGCGACGAAGGATCAGGCGTCCCGTTGCATGAGTTGCGGCATTCCTTACTGCCACAATGGCTGCCCGGTGAATAACCAGATCCCGGATTGGAACGACCTCGTCTATCATGGCGATTGGGCGAACGCGCTTCGCAATCTCCATTCGACGAACAATTTCCCGGAATTTACTGGCCGCATCTGCCCCGCGCCATGCGAAGCGTCCTGCACGCTCAACCTTCAGGATGCGCCGGTCACGATCAAGACGATCGAATGCGCCATCGTCGATCGCGGTTGGAAGGAAGGCTGGATTGTGCCAGAGCCGGCCAAGACGCTCACAGGTAAGCGCGTCGCGATCGTCGGTTCGGGTCCTGCCGGTTTGGCAGCAGCACAGCAGCTCGCGCGCGCCGGGCATGAAGTCCATGTTTTCGAGAAGCACGCCAAGGCGGGCGGTCTCCTGCGCTATGGAATTCCGGACTTCAAAATGGAAAAGCACCTCATCGATCGCCGCATCAAGCAGATGGAAGGCGAAGGTGTTGTGTTCCACTACAACGTCAATGTCGGGGTCGATCGTTCGATTGCCGATCTCAAAGCGAGCTATGATGCGGTCATTATGGCGGGCGGGGCTGAAAAGCCGCGCGACATTCCGGTTCCGGGTCGCGATCTTGCGGGGGTCCATTTCGCGATGGACTTCCTGCCGCAGCAGAACCGCCGTGTGTCGCATGAGCCTTTGAAATCGAACGCACCGATCCTCGCCAATGGCAAGCATGTTGTCGTCATCGGGGGCGGCGATACCGGTTCGGACTGCATCGGAACATCGATTCGTCAGGGCGCGCTGTCAGTCACACAAATCGAAATCATGCCGAAGCCGCCCGAGAAGGAAAACAAGCTCCTGACCTGGCCGAATTGGCCGATGAAGATGCGCACCTCCTCATCGCAGCAAGAAGGTGCGGAGCGCGATTTCGCGGTCAACACCGTTTCCTTCGAAGGGGAAGACGGTGCTGTGAAGGCACTCAATTGCGTGCATGTGGATGAAAAGTTCCAGCCGATTCCCGGAACGGAGTTTGCTATTCCTGCCGATCTCGTTTTGCTGGCGATGGGCTTTGTCTCGCCTCTTCACGATGGCATGGTCAGCGAGCTCGGTGCCGAACTCGATCCGCGCGGCAATGTAAAAGCCGACACGATGCATTACAAGACAAGCGTTCAGAAGGTTTATGCCACAGGCGACATGCGCCGCGGCCAATCGCTGGTCGTGTGGGCAATCCGCGAAGGCCGTCAAGCCGCCCGCGCGGTCGATCTCGATCTGATGGGCACGACGACTCTGCCGCGCTGACAAACGCTTCAAATGAATGAGAAAAAGGCGGTTTCGGCCGCCTTTTTCAAATCAACATGATCACGTCGCATTTCAACTTAAAATCACGTGACTCCCAATTGTGCTGGCATCGCGTGCTGCGCCCTCAAGAATGATCTTTAGGGTCGCTCCACCCGCGGTGTAGCGGATGTCATAGACGATGTTGTCGTCCACCAGCGAAACCCACTTATCATTTTTAATTGTATTGCTTCCACCGCCGGGGCGTTTCCCCGTTGTTGGGTTGATCCATTCAAGATTGAGGGAAGACAGATCGATTGTGCCCCAATTTTTGTCTTTGAAGTTTTCCTGAATCCTGAATATGCCGGAGGCATTCTCAAGCGGATTTGGATTATCGCCGATCGCCGCCACATCGATGCCAAAACTGTAGCGATCACTTCCTTCGCCGCCATTGAGCGTAGAATTTTGTCGTCCCATTAGCGAGAAACCATCGTTTCCCTCGCCTCCAGACGCAATATTGCTCCCGCCAGAGAGAACGAAAATATCATTCCCCTGATGGCCCCACAGGCGGTTTGATCCGGAATATTCGAAAAGAACATCGTTTCCATTGCCACCAGCGATGAAATCATTGCCTTTGCCGCCATGCAGAGAATCGTTTCCCGCGCCTCCATTAACAATATCGTTTCCGTCATTGCCCCAAATGAGATCGCTGCCTGATCCACCGCTTAAGAAATCGTTCCCCTTCGCGCCATCAATGTAATCGCCGTCATTCGATCCGAGGATAGTGTCATTACTATCGCTACCAATAAGCGGAATTTTTGCCGATTTGGCTTTACTAAATTGCATTACGATCATCCTTTTTAAATATTTTTGATTTTGATAACAACACCCAACATAGTTATGCCATTGAGTTTAACGCGAATGAAAAAGAGAGAAAAATAAATGTTGATCTATGGTTATTGATACAACTTATAATTGAAGAACGGCACTACTATCGCCCAAGGAGCTTTGCCACCGTCGCCGCGTTCGGATAGCCATCGGGACGCAGGCCGTTCTTTTCCTGAAACGCAATCAACGCCTCGCGCGTCTTCGAACCGAAGCGTCCGTCGGGCTCGCCGACATCGTAGCCCAGAGCCTTTAGCCTCTTCTGGATGGCCATGCGTTCGTTGAGTCCCATAGGCTTGTCGTGCTTGGGCCAAACGCCTTGGATCGCGGGGCCGCCTGCAATCCTGTCGGCGAGATGCGCCACAGCCAATGCATAGGCGTCCGATGCATTATAGGCTTTGATCGCCGCATAATTGGCTGTGATGAGAAAGGCTGGCCCTTCGGCACCAGCGGGCAGAAACAGGCTCGCCTCGGCGCTTCCAGCAAGCGCGCCGCCATCGGTGCGCTTCACTCCGCTGCGCGCGAACTGACTGAACGTGCCGCGCCGGTTGCGGTAATCGTAGCTCTTCGGGAGTGTGACTTCATAGCCCCACGGCAGATCGCGGACCCATCCTTTTTCTTTCAGATAATTCGCAGTCGAAGCGAGCGCATCGACGGGATCGTTCCAAATGTCGCGCTTGCCGTCGCCATTGCCGTCAACGGCATATTGGCGAAACGTGGAAGGCATGAATTGCGTGTGCCCCATCGCACCCGCCCATGAGCCTTTCATTGCACTGCGCCCGACATGTCCCTGCTGGAGGATCGCCATCGCCTCGAGCAATTCATCGCGGAAAAATTCGCCGCGATAACGTTCATAGGCGAGGGTGGCGAGCGAACGGATAATGTCTTTGCTGCCGGTCGCACTGCCGAAGCTTGTCTCAATGCCCCAGATCGAAAGGACGATGTACGGATCGACGCCGGTCTTCTCGGATATGCGGTCGAGGAGGCTTGCATAGTCGCGCGCGCGCGCCTCGCCCTGCGCGACGCGGGAGGGCCCGACGGCGCCTTCCAGATATGACCAGACTGGCTTCACAAATTCGGACTGTTTTTTGGTAAGCGCGATGATGGCCGGATCGAGCGTGACGCCTGCCATCGCCTGGTCGAAAACCGCCCGGTTGATCCCCTTGGCTTTGGCGGCTGGCCAGAGCGTCTGTTCGACCCAAGCTTGGAAACCTGCGCCATGCTGCGCTTGTGCCGGTGCGGCAGGTTTGGCGATGGCAAAGCCTGACAAGGGTCCGATCAGGCAAAGGCAGGCAAAGAGGGTACGAACGATCATGGCGGAGTCCAACTTAACGCAACCGGATTTCCGTTCATCTCCTGTAAAGGTTGAATTTGCGTTGATGCCGTCAAGTTCAGGCCGCGCTTGCCTTGACCTCTGGCCTGCCCCTAAAAGGCGGGACAGACCCGACCGATGCGCTGGAAACAGGGATTGAAGAGTTCGATGAGCCGCAAGATTCGTAAGGCCGTGTTCCCCGTCGCCGGTCTCGGCACCCGCTTCCTGCCTGCCACCAAGGCTGTGCCGAAAGAGATGCTGACGGTGGTCGATCGCCCTGTCATCCAGCATGTCGTCGATGAGGCGCGCGCTGCCGGCATTGAGCATTTCGTCTTCATCACAGGCCGCGGCAAGGCCGTGATCGAAGATCATTTCGACATGAATTTCGAACTCGATCGCACGCTTTCCGAACGCGGCAAGATCAAAGAACTTGAGGCGCTCGCACACGATCTGCCGGAAGCCGGACGTACGAGCTTCACACGCCAACAAGCGCCGCTCGGATTGGGGCATGCCGTTTGGTGCGCACGCGACATCATCGGTGATGAGCCATTTGCACTACTCTTGCCCGACATGCTTCATCACGGCAAGCAGCCTTGTCTGGCAGGTATGATCGACGCCTATGATCGCCATGGCGGCAATCTTGTCGCTGTGTATGAAGTGCCAGATAGCGAAACACATCAATATGGCATTTGCGGCGTCCAGGAAAAAAATGGCGCACGCGCGATCACGCAAATGGTTGAAAAGCCGAAACAAGGGACGTCGCCGTCGAATTTAGCGATTTCCGGGCGCTACATTTTACAGCCTGAGATCTTCTCTATTCTTGAGACGCAAGAGCGCGGCGCCGGCGGTGAAATCCAACTGACGGATGCAATGATTACGCTTGCGCAAAAGCAGGATTTCTATGCCCATATCTTCAATGGTACGGTTTACGATTGCGGTATGAAAATTGGTTTTCTGATGGCCAATTTGATGTTGGGTCTCGAACGGCCCGATCTCGGACCTGAATTACGTAAAGCAATCGCCACGCTAAAATGATTAGCGAACTACTTTCAGTCCGGCCATAAAGACATTCGCTTCGTAGCTATTGAAACTATAAGTCGATGTCAGCACGTCGCGTTGTGCGCTCAACCGCGCTACGAGATAGCGTGTAAGGGCATATTCAGCTGCAATTTCACCAAATGCGCGCTTCTGCTGACCCGGGACGCCGACATATTCCGCCTGGCTGAGATCGAGACTGGCAAACAGCGCCAAGCGTTCGCCGAACAATTGACGCCAAGTGGCGCCAACAAGGTTTTCCTTTGCGCCGAAGGCGCCACCGATTGTTGTTTCATTGATGCCGGTCCGGATACGGCCTTGTAGCGAAGATGTTGGCGAAATTTGCCATGACCCAACCAGGCCAAAGACCGGCCATTGCGTCGTTTCAACAAGAGCATTTTCGTAATCACGCCAAAGATAGCCAGCATAACCTTCAGCCGTCACCTTCTCATTGAATTTGTAGCTGAGGCCGACGGTCGGTTGAAAGCCGTTTGAACTGCGCTGAATGTTGTTGATGTAAGTCCCCTCATAATTGCGGCGGTCCACCAAAAGTTCGGCATAGGGCGTCAATCCATCACTGACTTCATAGCCGCCGCGCAATGCGCCCATCGTGGTGGTGTAGGAGCGGCCAGGCGTCTGCGCGACATCGGTGAAGCCTTCCCATAAGCCAAGCGATGCGAAGTACCGCCCAAACTTTTTCAGCAATCTTGCGCTGCCCCATATCTCGTTCACTGTGGCATCGGGGGCTGCGAGCACAAGGTTTTCTGGCGATTGTTCGGACAGCGATGAAGCCCGCGCGTTCAAAAACAGCCATGTGGTATCGTTGATGTCATAGCGATAGGTCGCGTCTGCTACGCCATCGAAACGATTGGCGGAATCCACCTGTTGATAGCTAAACAAACGCCCGCGCAGATTAACGGTCAGCGCATTGCTATCCCAGTTCGATTCCGCATCGAGCTTGAAAGCAGGGCTGATCAGCGAGGAGCCCTTTGCAAAGGCATTGGGCACGCGACGGGGATTGGTGTCATAGCCGACATTGACTTCGATGGCAGGGCGCAAAGTGAATCGGCCGAGCGTGAGCGTGTCGGTTTGTGCAGAACCGGTGATGAGCTCCGGCTCGGGCATTTTCGGTCGCTCGCCGGGTACGCCCGCGCCGGGCAACAGGGCGCTCGCAGGCGGTTCGCCGATAATGGCGACAGGCTCAGCGGAGGGCGGCGGCGGCGGCGCTTTGGATGGCAGCGCTTTAGAAGGTGGCACGCTGTATAGCGGCGCACCGGTTCGCGCCGTTTCATCGGCCGCTGGCAGGCCGGGGCGGATGACGAAAGGGGGTGCAGCCTCTGGGGGCTGTGGCTGCGGCACGGCTGTCCGAGCCCCAGAGAGGGGTGCAGCTCCAGCAATGGGCCAGAGACCTTGCGCGCTAGCAGCGCCCGCAGCAAAGGGCTCCACGGCCATGAAAGCTGCGGCGATCAGCCATCGGCGATGTGAGAGAGAGGGTCTCACGGCATTCCTTCGCGTCCTGAACCTCCGGCCAAAACGCAACACGCCGAAATCGCACCATGACCCAGCCATGGTTAAGGAGGGATGAAATCTGTCATTTGACAGGCCGCGAGCCCCTGCCTAAGCCGATGCCCATGAACGACGCTCCCTCTCGTGAACAGGTCATCCGCTCGGCTCTCCAGACGATTGAGGCCGAGCAGGCGGGTCTTGGCGCATTGGCATCGGCGCTTGCCAATGGCTTGGGTGATTCCTTCTCAGCTGCGGTCGCGCGGATTGCCGCCGCCGCGGGCCGTGTCATTGTCACGGGCATGGGCAAGTCTGGCCATGTCGGCCGTAAGATTGCCGCGACACTCGCCTCAACCGGTACGCCTGCCTATTTCGTCCACCCCGGCGAAGCGAGCCATGGCGATCTCGGCATGATCCAACCCGATGACGTCATTCTGGCATTGTCATGGTCGGGCGAAACGGCCGAATTGCGCGATATCGTCGCCTATGCGGCGCGGTTCCGTGTGACATTGATAGGCATGACGGCGGGCGCGGATTCGGCCCTCGCGCAACAAGCCGACATCCTTTTGCTTCTGCCATCTGCCAAGGAAGCCTGCCCCAATGGGCTCGCGCCAACGACATCAACGACGATGCAATTGGCCATGGGCGATGCACTCGCAGTTGCGCTGCTTGAAGTGCGGAGTTTCAAGCCGGAAGATTTCCGCGTCTATCATCCGGGTGGAAAGCTCGGTGCCCAACTTAAGCAATTGCGCCACATCATGCATGGCGGCGAGCGCTTGCCATTGGTCATGCGTGGCAGTGCCATGTCAGATGCGATTGTTGCCATGAGCGCCAAGGGGTTTGGCTGCGCACTTGTTGTCGAGGACAATGGCCAGTTGGCCGGCATCATAACGGATGGCGATTTGCGCCGTCACATGGGGCCCGATTTAACAGCCAAGAGCGTCGAAGCCGTGATGACGAGCAATCCAGTCACGCTTCCATCGACCGCCCTTGTCGCCGAAGCGTTAGAAATGGTTGAAACCCGCAACATCGGCGCAATTATTGTCGCCGAACACGGCCGACCAACGGGCCTTGTCCATGTGCTCGATCTTCTCAGGATCGGTGCTGCCTAATCAAATCCAGCCTTGCAATTCGCGCGCGACAATTGCGCGAATAACGGCCATGCCCTCGTCGGAATCATTGAGGCATTTGATGTAGGCGAATTCTTCGCCGCCATTATGTTCGAAGATCTCGCGGTTTTCGCCGTCGAGTTCTTCCAATGTCTCAAGGCAATCAGACGAGAAGCCGGGTGCAATCAAAGCGAGCTTTTTGACACCCTTCTTGGCGAGTGCTTCCACCGTCTCATCCGTGTAGGGCTTCAGCCATTCCGCTGGTCCGAAGCGTGATTGGAAGCTCATCATGAATTTGTCGGGTGAAAGTCCCATCGCCTCGCGCATCAGCCGCCACGTCTTCACGCATTGGCAATGATAGGGGTCGCCCTTGAGGAGATATTCTTTTGGCACGCCATGGAACGTTGCGAGAATGACTTCGGGCTCGAAATCGAGTTGCGCGAGCCCCTTCTTCAAAGACGTGACCATCGATTGAATATAGACAGGGTCGTCATGGTAGGGCGGGGCAACGCGCAGCGTCGGCTGCCAGCGCATTTGCATCAGCGCTTCAAACGTTTTGTCGCAGGCCGTCGCCGTCGTTGCGGCTGCGTATTGCGGATAGAGGGGAACGAGCAGCACGCGGTCGCAACCCTGCGCCTGCAAGGCTTCCAGCCGTGACTTGATCGAGGGATTGCCGTAGCGCATCGCCCAATCCACGACGATCTTGTCGGAGAGTTCCGGGACCATCGCGCTGAGCTTATCGGCCTGCGAGCGCGTGATGGTCTTCAAGAAGGATTCGTTGAGGTCCTTGTTCCAGATCGACGCGTAATCCTTGCCCTTCTTCTGCGGCCGGGTCTGCAGGATGATGAGGTTGAGCAGCGGCCACCAGAGGGCGCGCGGGGTCTCGATCACGCGCTTGTCGGATAAAAACTCTTTCAGATAACGCCGCATGGGCCAGTAATCGGTTCCATCCGGTGTACCAAGATTGGTCAGAAGCACGCCGATCTTGCCGATTTTGACGACCGGATGCCCCTCAGGCAGGGGGCCGACGGCTTTGAGGCGGTCAGGGCTGAAAAGTGCGTTCATTGCGGTACTCGCTTATCTGGCCTTCCATTTAGGGGAAAAACCCCGTCCGTCCAGCCCGTTTTCAGCGCAGGCATAGGCGTGAGGCTTGGCAATGGGGCCTAAACGCCCCAAATTCTGTAGAGTTGTCATTGTTTTGAAGAGACCTGTGCCTGTGATCAACCGTCGCGAGAGTATGAAGCTGGGATTAGGCGCGCTGGCATCCGTCGCCATCCTCTCGCCTGCCGCCGCCCAATCGCCGGCGCGGGTCACATTCAGCTTCATCCATACCAATGACGTCTATCGCATGGGGGAAGAAAAGGGCCGCGGTGGCCTCGCGCGCTATGCCGGCGTGGTGAAGTCTGAGAAAGCCAAAAACCCCAACAGCTTCGCCACCCATGGTGGCGACACGCTTTCGCCCAGCCTGCTCTCCGGCTTCGACCAAGGTGCTCATATGGTCGACCTGTTCAATGCCGCTGGGCTCGATCTGTTTGTCCCCGGCAATCACGAATTCGATTTCGGCAAGGAAAATTACGATAAGCGGATGAAGGAAGCGCAGTTCGCGATCCTAGCCGCTAATATGCGTCGCGCCGATGGCGGACTTGTTGGGCCCACGCGCGATTCGATGATTGTCGAACGCGCTGGAATCAAATTCGGCTTTGTGGGTGTTATCCACCCTAACACACCGGAATTGTCTGACTCGGAAGATATCAAATTCGGCCCGGGCATTGAGACAGTGGTGCGTGAGGCCAAAGCGCTACGCGAGAAAGGGGCGGACTTCATTGTTGCTCTGGTCCATCTCGACAAGACCGATGGCAGTAAGCTTATTGACATGCGCGGTGTCGATCTGATTTTGCAGGGTCACAATCATGATCTCCGAATCCTTTACGACGGCCGCACAGCTTTGTGTGAATCGGGCGAGGATGCGCAATTCATTACAATCATCGACATCGCGATCGATCTAAAGGTCGATGGTACAAAAAGAACGCTGACATGGTGGCCTGAGTTTCGTGTCATTGACAGCGCTAATGTGAAGCCCGATCCTGCAGTCGCGGCCAAAGTTAAATCTTATGAAGATGTTTTGTCGGCAGAGCTTGATGTGAAGCTCGCCACGCTCAGTGCGCCACTTGATTCTCGCACAAGCTTGATCCGTTCACAGGAAGCGGCCATCGGCAATTTCGTTGCCGATGCGCTCCGCGACAAATTGGGCACGGAGATTACGCTGATCAATGCCGGCTGCATCCGCGCCAACAAGGAATATCCGGCTGGTATGGAAATGACCCGGCGTGACATTCTTGCGGAACTGCCGTTTAGCAATCGCGGCGTCCGGATCGAAATTGCAGGCAAGGTGGTCAAGGCGGCGCTTGAGAATGGATTCTCGCAAATCGAGAATAATGTCGGCCGGTTTCCGCAGGTCTCCGGCATGAAGGTAGAGTATGATAAGGCAAAGCTGGCCGGAAGCCGTGTCGTCTCTGTCATCATCAACGGCGCCCCGCTCGATGAAGCCAAGATTTATTCTGTCGCGACCAATGATTTCATGCTGCGCGGCGGGGACGGCTATACGATGCTGGCGGGCCAGACAAAACCGACCGCCGATTCCGGCGGTCCGCTGATGGCCAGTGACGTTATGGCCTATGCACGCAAACTCGGCACCATCAACGCCAAGGTCGAAGGACGCATCGTCGCCAAATAAAAGCGAAGCAAGATCAGCCGACGGGGCGCTCGTCGGCGATCACCTTGCCATCATTCGGCAGGCTTCCGGGCACAACCAATTCAATCTTGCTGCTGAGCTTGGTGATGGCCTTCACGCTTTCGCCAAGGGCTGCCACAAAGGCATCGTTGCAATCTGTCGCTTCCGCGCGCAGCGTCATCATGTCCTGATCATTGGTGCGCGTGATGACGAGGCGCAGCTTCTTCAGTTCGGGATGACGCTTACCGATTTCAGCAATTTGTTCGGGACGTACGAACATGCCCTTTACCTTCGCCGTTTGATCGGCGCGGCCCATCCAACCCTTGATGCGTAAACCTGTGCGCCCGCAAGGCGATCCTCCCGGCAGAAATGCAGAAAGATCGCCCAGCGCCAACCGGATCATGGGGTGATGCATGTTGAAAGAGGTCACGACGATCTCGCCAACTTCTCCCTCGTTCACCGGATCGCCCGTACCCGGCCGCACGATTTCCAGGATCACGTCTTCATTGACGATCATGCCTTCGCGCGCCGGTGTTTCGTATGCAATCACACCTACATCGGCCGTGGCGTAGCACTGATAGGCCGTGATGCCTTTCGACGCGAAGAGTTCGCGCAGGCTTGGCGTGAATGCCCCACCTGAAACGAATGCTTTCTTGAGAGACGAGACGTCTTTGCCAGTCTCCTGTGCTTTGTCGAGAATGATTTTCAGAAAATCCGGCGTTCCGGCATAGGCCACGGGGCGGAGTTGCTGAATGACCTCGAGCTGTTGCTCGGTGTTGCCGGGGCCTGCCGGAATGACGGGACAGCCGAGCGCGCGCGCGCCTGAATCCATCACGAACCCACCGGGCGTCAGATGATAGCTGAACGTGTTCAGGACAATGTCGCCCTTGCGAAAACCGGCAGCAAACATGGCCCGCGCGCAGCGCCACACATCAGGCTCGCGACTTTCCGCTTCGAAAATTGGTCCTGGTGAGGCAAACAAACGTCCATCATCGCTGGTATCGCCAATGAAACCCGCGAAAGGCGGATCGGCTTTCTGCATGGCCGGGAGATCGGATTTGCGCAGGACTGGCAATGTCGCTAGTGCGGCCCGCGCATTCACCTTGCCGGGATCGATCGCACCCAAATGCCGTTTCCAGCCCGGCAAATGCATCGCCTTGCGCACCAAGGCCGGGAGGCGGGACAGGAGATCGACCTCGCGGGCGGCAGCATCCTGTTTTTCAAGCGCGTCGAAATGCTCAGTCATCACATCCTCATGCCAACCAGCGCTTGCGGCGCTTGTAGCTTTTTACTTCGCGGAATGATTTGCGGTCGCCACCCGAAACGCCAAGGTAGAATTCTTTCACGTCTTCGTTCTCGCGCAAAGCCTTGGCTTCGCCGTCCATCACCACGCGGCCGGTTTCGAGAATATAGCCATAGGTCGCGTAACGGAGCGCCACATTGGTATTCTGCTCGGCCAGCAGGAAGGAGACGCCTTCCTTCGTGTTCAACGTTTTAACGATTTCAAAGATTTCTTCGACGACTTGTGGTGCAAGACCCATCGACGGCTCATCGAGCAGGATCATCTTGGGTTTCGACATCATCGCGCGACCAATGGCGCACATTTGTTGTTCGCCGCCTGACGTATAGCCCGCCATCGAGCCTTTGCGCTGCCGCAGACGCGGGAAATAATCATAGATCATTTCCATATCGCGCTTGATGGCCGCATTGCCATCGCGGCGCGTGAACGCGCCAGTGAGAAGATTTTCTTCGATGGTAAGATGGCCGAAGCAATGGCGGCCTTCCATCACTTGGATGCATCCCGTGCGCACAAGATCGTTCGGGGTGAGCTTGTCGACGCGGGTCCCTTGGAATTCGATCGAACCTTTGGTGACTTCGCCGCGCTCGGCCCGCAAGAGGTTCGAGATGGCCTTGAGCGTCGTCGTCTTGCCTGCGCCATTGGCGCCGAGGAGAGCCACGATCCCGCCGCGCGGAACTTCAAGCGACACGCCTTTCAGCACGAGAATGACATGGTCGTAGATCACTTCGATATTGTTGACGGACAAAATTGTGTCGGTCGCCTGTTCGGCTGCGGGAGCGACTGAAGCGGTCATGGCGTCATCTCGTCGAATAGAGAAAAAGGGGCGGCGCGGGATGCGCCGCCCCGAGATGTATTACGAGCCCTTCTGGCAGGCTTCGGTGCGAGCAGGCCAATTGTTCGACTTGGCATAGTCTCCGGCTGCCGAATCGATGAGCGGCATCACGTCATCTTTCATCGGATCCATCCACTCGGATCCCTTGACCCACTTCGTGCCATCCCACTGCGCGACATAGACCTTGTTATGGCCATTGTGATCGTCGCAGGTCAGCTTCACGGGTGCCGCAAAACCATCCATGCCCATTTCCTTCAGACGCGCGGGCGTGATGTCGAGTGCCTCGAGACCCTTGCGCATATCTTCGGAATTAATGGCCTTCTTGCCGGTGATCTTCTGCGCCGTGCGGACCGCCTCAGCGATCAGCATGGAGTTGTAGACACCGCGATTGTAGAGGTTTTCGCCCACTTTTTCTTTCGGAGCCTTCGACAAGCCCTTATCCACGACATGCTTTTGAATGTCCTGAATGACGGGGAAGTTGGTTCCGGCCGCATGGAAGTTGAGCGACTTGTAGCCCTTTGCGGCATCGCCGCCAGCGCGCGCATCGTCATCGCCGCCAGCCCACCACACGCCCACCAGACGCTCCATCGGGAAGTTGTTCTTCGCCGCTTCCTTCACCGCAGTGGGGTTCATCGCGCCCCAGCCTTGATTATAGATCCAGTCCGGGCGGTCGCGGCGGATGTTCAGCCAGACCGAACCTTGGTTCTGCATATCGGACGCGGCCACCGGATAAAGCTTCAGCTCGAAGCCATATTTCTTCGCCAGCGTTTCAAGCAATGCGATCGGCTCCTTGCCGAACGGCGCGTCGAGATGGATCAGGCCGATCTTTTTGCCCTTGAGCTTGTCTAAACCGCCCGATTGCTCCGCCACATGGCGAATGAAAACAGACGCGCCATCCCAATAGGTCGCCGGAGGATTGAAAATCCACGGGAAGATATTGCCCTTGGCCGATGCTGAGAGGCCATACGCCATCGACAGCACAGGGATCTTGTCTGCCGATGCCTTCGGAATCATCTGCAGCGTGATGCCCGTCGAATACGGGTTATAAACGACAGGGCCCTTGCCCTTCGTCGATTCATAGCACTCGATGCCTTTTTTGGTATCGTAGCCCGTTTCGCATTCTTCGACGACGATTTTGGCACCGCCGATGCCACCATCGCGTTCGTTCAGCATGCGCAGATAATCATGCATGCCATCGGCGATCGGAATGCCGGAATTGGCAAACGGACCGGTGCGATAGGTCAGGAGCGGCACATAAATCGTGTCCTGCGCCTGTACCGGAACCGCGGTCAGCGCGGTCGCTCCGGCGATAACGGCTGCGGCCGCTCCCAGAGCGAAATGACGGAACTTCATCGTAACCTCCCAAGGTTGTGACGCGTTTGCGCGTCGTTTGAATTCTCTCCGCTTTGATCGGCGGAGTGTCGCGGCGATGGCCTTTCCATTCCCTCAATAAGGGAAGGGCCACATCCGCAATTTTTGTTTCCCGATTTGCCAAAGCCGCGCGAGACCGTGCGGTTCGACGATCAGGAAGAAAATGATCAGCCCGCCCACCATAATGTGGATGAGATGTTCCGCCGTGGCACCCGATAGGGGAATGCCGATGGCCGGAAGTCCGAATTTCAAGATCGTCGGCAGCATGGAAATGAACGCAGCACCGAAGAAAGATCCAATCAGACTGCCCAATCCGCCGATGATCACCATGAAGAGAATGTTGAAGCTCTGATTGATGTTGAACGCGTCGGAGGCCTCGCCACCGCCATACCATAGAAACATCATGCATGCGCCCGCGACGCCGGCGTAGAAAGATGAGACGGCAAAGGCGAGCAACTTCGTGTCGAGAAGCTTGATGCCCATCAGCTCCGCTGCAATGTCCATGTCGCGCACAGCCATCCATGAGCGGCCAATGCGGCCATGCACCACATTCGATGCGATCCAGGTCAGCACGACAACAATGCACAAGAGCACATAATAACGCGCTTCCGGTGTCGCATTCGGCCCAACGATCGGGATGCTGAACAAAGTGCGTGTTCCGACTTCGATGGCACCCGAGGCATTGTAATTATAGAGCCACGGAATGCGGACGAAGCACCATTGCAGGAAGAACTGCGCCGCCAGCGTCGCCACGGCGAGATAGAACCCTTTGATGCGCAAGCTGGGGATGCCAAAAATGATGCCGACAAACGCCGAGAAGAAGCCCGATACGATGATCCAAACGATGATGTTCACGCCGGGAAAAATCGTCGTCAGCTTGTAGCAGGCATAGGCGCCAACCCCCATGAAAGCGCCCGTGCCGAGCGAGATCAGGCCCGTATAGCCGGTGAGGATGTTGAGCCCGATCGCTGCAAGCGAGAAGACGAGGAACGGAATCATCACCGAGGACATGATGAAATCGCTCGCCACCATCGGAATGAAGATGAAGGCAGCGGCAAGGATGAGTCCTATCCCAATGCGGTCCTGCGCGATCGGGAAGATCGCCATATCGGAAGGATAGCTTGTCTTGTATTGGCCGGCTTCGCGGTAGAACACGCTACGCCCCCCTTAAATGCGTTCGATGATTTTTTCGCCGAACAGGCCCTGCGGCCTGAACAGCAGGAAGCCCAGCGCGATGAGATAGGCGAGCCAACTTTCAATGCCGCCGCCCATCAGCGGACCCCAATAGAACTCGCCGATCTTTTCGCCGATGCCAATGATCAGGCCGCCAATGATTGCGCCTGGGATAGAAGTAAATCCGCCGAGGATGAGAACCGGCAAAGCTTTGAGCGCAACGACTTGCAGGGCGAAGGACACATTCGATCGCGCGCCCCACATAATCCCTGCAACAAGCGCCACAATGCCCGCGGCGAACCAAACGATCACCCAGATCTGGTTGAGCGAAATACCGACAGAGAGAGCCGCCTTGTGGCTGTCGGCCACCGCGCGCAGGGCCCGCCCGATACGCGTCTTCTGGAAGAAAAATGCCAGCGCACCGATCATGAGCGCTGCGATGATCGCAGCCGCAATATCGATTTTCTGAAGCTGCACGAAACCGCCGAAAGCAGGAATTTCGAGCGAGCCTTGCGGTAACATGAAGGCCTTGGTGTTCACATCCTTCGGCTCACCGCCGAAAATCATCTCGCCGACGCCGATCAAGATATAGGTAATCCCGAACGTTGCCATGAACAGGATGATGTCGGGCTGATTGACAAGTGGACGCAGCACTGTCCGCTCAATCGTGACCGCCATCAGATACATCACACCGACGGCGAGAACGAGGGCCAAGGGTGCAGGAACGCCTAAATCCTGAAATGCGATCAGGGTGAGGCCCGCAAACACCACCATCATACCTTGCGCGAAGTTGAACACGCCAGACGCTTTGAAGATGAGGACGAAGCCGAGTGCGATCAGTGCGTAGAGGACGCCTGCGACAAGGCCTTCCCAAATCGTTTGCAGGAAAAGATCGGGTGCAGAAACCATCTGCACGAAGGGATCGATCAGGACCATATAGAGAGAATGCATCGTCAGGCCCTCAATGCGGAACGCCGAGATAGGCGTCGATGACCTTTTGGTCACTTTTCACTTCGGCGGGTGTGCCATCGGCAATCTTGCGGCCATATTCGAGCACGACCACGCGATCGGAGAGATCCATTACCACGCCCATATCATGCTCGATGAGCGCGATAGTGGTGCCATACTGCGTATTCACGTCGATGATGAAGCGTGACATGTCCTCTTTTTCTTCGAGATTCATGCCGGCCATCGGTTCATCGAGCAGGAGCAGATCGGGCTCCATCGCAAGCGCGCGGCCGAGTTCGACGCGCTTCTGGAGACCATAGGGCAGCTTGCCGACGGGCGTTTTGCGGATCGCCTGGATTTCGAGAAAGTCGATAATTTCTTCCACGACATGGCGGTGCTCGACTTCTTCGCGCATCGCAGGGCCGTGGCGCCACAATTGCCAAAACAATCCCGTCTTCATCTTCAGCGTGCGACCAGCCATGATGTTGTCGAGTGTCGACATGCCCTTGAACAGGGCCACGTTCTGGAATGTGCGCGCAATGCCTTGTGAAGCCGCCACATAGGGCCGCATCTTCTGCCGTGTCTCACCCTTGAAGGTGATCCGGCCTTGTTGCGGATGATAAAATCCGTTGATGACATTGAGCATCGATGTCTTGCCCGCACCGTTTGGGCCGATGATCGCGCGGATCTCACCCTTCTTGATGTCGAACGAAACATCCGTGATCGCTTTTACGCCACCGAAGGCGAGTGACACATTCTCGACGGCAAGCAGCGTGTCGCCCTTCGCCAAAGTGTGCGGGTTGGATTGAACGGAAACGTCCATCATGCGGCCTTGCTGCGTGCTGAAGCGGGAACGATGTCACAATCGCAGATTTTGACGCGAGCCGAGATCGTGCCTTTGCGCCCATCCTCGAAAGTCACCTCGGTTGAGATGTCGGCTTCTTGTGAGCCATTGTAGAGCGCATCGATGAGTGGCGCATAGCGTTCGGCGATGAAGCCGCGCCGCACCTTTTGCGTCCGCGTCAATTCGCCGTCATCGGCATCGAGTTCCTTGTGGAGGATGAGAAATCTTTTGATTTGCGCGCCCGCCATCATGGGCTCTTGAGCAAGCGAACGATTCACCTCGTTCACATGCGCCGCGATCATGTCATAGACCAGCGGATGGTTAGCGAGTTCCTGATAGGACGCATAAACGACATTGTTGCGCTCTGCCCAATTGCCGACAGCTGTGATGTCGATATTGATGAAACACGTCACCGCATCGCGCGTATCGCCAAAAGCCACCGCTTCCTTGATGTTGGGATAGAATTTCAGCTTGTTCTCGACATATTTCGGCGGGAACAGATCGCCATTGGCGAGTTTGCCGACATCCTTAGCGCGGTCGATGATCTTCAGATGGCCCGATTGCGGCTCGAAGAAGCCGGCGTCGCCCGTCTTGATGAAACCATCCGGCGTCAGCGTTTCTGTCGTGCGCTCGTCGTCGCGGAAATAACCGAGGAACATGCCGGGCGATTTGAACAGCACCTCGCCTTCGGGGCTGATCTTCACTTCTACATTGGGCGCAAGCGGCCCGACCGTATCGGCCCGGATTTGGCCGTCGGGCTGCACCGTCACATAGAGAAAGGCTTCCGTCTGCCCGTAGAGTTGTTTCAGATTGAGGCCCAGCGATCGATAGAAGGAGAAAAGCTCAGGGCCGATCGCCTCGCCCGCCGTATAGCCAACGCGCATCCGCGAAAAGCCAAGCACATTCTTCAGCGGCGCATAAACGAGAATATTGCCGAGACTGTAGAGCAGGCGACCTGAAAGCGGCACGCTTTCGCCGTTCAGAATTTTTTCGCCATAGTTTTTCGCCACGTCGATGAAATAGTGGAACATCTTGCGCTTCAACGCGCCTGCATCTTCCATACGGATCATCACCCGCGTCAAAAGACTTTCGAACACACGCGGTGGCGCGAAGTAGAATGTCGGGCCGATTTCGCGCAGATCCTGCTGCACCGTATCCGGGCTTTCGGGGCAGGACATGCAATAGCCGGCCACCAAACCTTGCGCGTAATTCATATAATGGTCGCCGACCCAAGCGAGGGGCAGATAGGCGAGCACCTCGTCATGGTCGTTGAGCCTGTCGAATTTGACGCTATCCGTTGCGGCGTTGATGCAGCGTTCGGCCGATAGCATCACGCCTTTCGAGCGCCCTGTCGTGCCCGATGTATAAAGAATGACAGACGTATCGGAGCCTTTGCCTTCGGCCATGCTGGCGTCAAGCGCTGCTGAAACGGCGTTATCCTGCAAGGCTTTCCGGCCCTGCTCAATTAATTCGACCATCCCTTTCAACTGCGTATGATCGTAATCCCGCAGACCGCGGCCCCAATCATAGACGATGTATTTAAGGTAATGCAGCCGGTCGGAGATCGAGAGAATCTTGTCGACCTGTTCCTGATCTTGCACGGCGGCGAGTTTCACCTGCGCATGTTCGAGCACATAGGCCATTTCATCGGCCACGGCATCGGCATAGACCGGCACCGGGATCGCGCCGAGCATTTGCGCGGCCATCATCGACCAATAGAGTTTTGGCCGGTTGGCGCCAACGATCGCAATCGTGTCGCCGCGCTCAAGCCCAAGCGTACGGTAGCCCGCGGCGAGCGCACGCACATTGGCGTAGACTTCGGCCCAAGTCCAAGTCTGCCAGATGCCCAGATCTTTGTGGCGGATGGCAGGCCGGTCGCCGCGCACGCGCGCATTGCGGGCCAGTAATTTCGGAAATGTATCCTCGCGCAGGGCCTGTTCGGCTTCCACGTGGGCGTCCTCCCTGATGCTTCGGCTCTTCGTTGTGAAGAAACCGACCGTTCCCAAAGCGTGGCGGTCAGCCGCCATCTATTCTTGGCATGCCTGCGATGCAGGCCGTGTCATTATCATACCTTTGGAAAGTGACGGGTCCAGAGCCCTGCGGCAATCCAACCAATGGCCAACTTGAAGGTCGCCGCGATCCGGACAAACAGCGCGCTCAATGAATTGCATTCACTTTTGCGATGGACCTGCCAGCACCGGGGCGCGTTCATTCAGCGGCGAGCGATTGCGCCGCGTCAGCCGAACGGAATTGGGCAAGAAGAGCAGTTTCCTCTGCCTTAGCAGCTTCTACATGCCGTTCTTTGACGTGGCCGAAACCGCGGATCTTATCGGGCAGGCTGGCCAGCCCGATCGCGAGGGCCTTGTTTAACGGCGTGAGTGCGCTGCACAATTCTATAATCAGCTTTTCATAGTCGACGAGAAGCTGACGTTCCATCTTGCGCTCCGCTGTGCGGCCGAAAATGTCGAGCGCTGTGCCGCGCAAGCCGCGTAATGCAGCCAACATGCGGAACACATGGATCGCCCATGGGCCGAAGCTCGTCTTGAGCGGCAGGCCGGTCTGCGGGTCGCGTTTGCCGAGAAGTGGCGGAGCCAAATGGAATTCAAGCTTGAGGTCGCCTTCGAACGCTGTCTCAAGCTGCTTCTGAAATGCACCATCCGTATAGAGTCGACCAACTTCATACTCGTCTTTGATGGCCATCAGTTTGAACAAATATTTGACGACGGCTTCGGTCAAAGTCGTCTCGCCCGGCGTTGTGCGCTGTTCGGCGGTACGCACATCCTCAACCTGCTTTAGATAGCGCTCCGCATAGGCGCGGTTCTGATAGGCAGTCAGGAAATCGGCGCGACGTGCGATTTTCTCTTCAAGCGTTTCGGCGAGTTGCCGCGCCTTCGTGCCTTTCAAGGCCGGAGCTGCAATCGCTTCCACACGGGGCAAATCGATGGCCGCGCGGCGGCCCCATTCAAAGGCGTGCAAATTCATCTGCACCGCCTCGCCATTGAGTTCGATCGCGCGCTTGATGGCATCTGAGGAGAGCGGCACCCGCCCTTTTTGGAACGCATAACCGAGCACAAACATGTTCGCGGCAATCGCATTGCCGAGAAGCGCTGTTGCAAGACCAGTCGCGTTGACGAAAGCCGCATTCTCACGCCCGACGGTTGAGAGAACCGCGCGCTTGATCCGTTCGGATGGTAATGAGAAATCAGGATTGCGCACAAAATCGCCCGGCATCACTTCCGCCGTGTTAACGACAATCATCGTCTCGCCGGGCCGCGCACCAGCCAGTACTTTCTTGCTACCAGTGACGATGAGATCGCAACCAAGAACAAGATCGGCTTCGCCGGCCGCCACACGAATGGCGTGAATGTCGTCTGGCTTTTTAGCGAGTTTCACATGGCTATAGACGGCGCCGCCTTTCTGCGCGAGCCCCGCCATGTCGATCATGCCGCAGCCCTTGCCTTCGAGATGAGCTGCCATGCCGAGGATCGCGCCAATCGTTACGACGCCCGTACCACCGACGCCGGTGACAATGATCGCGTAAGGGCGATTGGGCAGATCGACATGCGGCTCGGGCAGCGTACCCCATTCGGAATCGTTCACCGCAATCGGTTCAGCTTTCGCCTTTTTCACTTTTGCGCCATGCACAGTGACGAAAGACGGGCAGAAACCCTGTACGCAGGAAAAATCCTTGTTGCAGTTGGATTGATCGATCACCCGTTTGCGACCGAATTCCGTATCCACCGGCTGTACCGAGACGCAATTCGATTTCTGGCTGCAATCGCCGCACCCTTCGCAAACGAGCTCGTTGATGATCACGCGCTTGTCAGGGTCGGGCATCTCGCCGCGCTTGCGGCGACGGCGTTTTTCTGCCGCGCAAGTCTGGTCGTAGATGATGACAGTGACGCCTTCGATGTCCGCCATTCGCCGCTGAACAGTATCAAGTTCGGTGCGGTGGTGGAACGTCACGCCGGCGGGGAAAGAATAGCCGGCATACTTGTCTGGATCGTCGGAAACGATGGCGAGCGCTTTCACGCCTTCGGCGGAAACTTGCGATGCGAGTTGATCAACAGTGAGCCCACCATCGTGTCGCTGGCCGCCTGTCATCGCGACGGCATCGTTGAAGAGAATTTTATAAGTGACATTCGCCTTTGACGAAATCGCAAAGCGCAAGGCGAGCGAACCGGAATGATTGTATGTGCCATCGCCGAGATTTTGAAACACATGGCCACGCTTTGAGAATGGCGATTCGCCAACCCAATTGGCGCCTTCACCGCCCATCTGCGTAAAGCCTTCAGTCTCGCGGTCCATCCATTGCGCCATGTAATGGCAGCCGATGCCGGCATAAGCGCGCATACCTGCGGGTACGACGGTGGATGAATTATGCGGACAGCCGGAGCAGAAATAGGGAATCCGAGTGGCCACATCTTGCACTTCGGCCAAGGTTTTCTGCGCTGTCTTCAAACGCGCGAGTCGTGCTTTCAGATCCGCATCGTCATGGTAGCGCAGCAGTCGTTCGCCGATTGCAATCGCAATATCGTTTTGGTCAAGAGCGCCCTTGACGGGGAAGAGCCAGTCGCCAGCTTCGTCTTTTTTTCCGACGACGATCGGTTGATGCACCGAGCCATAAAGCTCTTCGCGTACCTGTACTTCGATCAGCGAGCGCTTTTCCTCGACAACAATGACGAGATCGAGATCCTTGACGAAATCTCTCAGGCCATTGGTTTCAAGAGGCCAAGGGCAGCCGACTTTGTAAAGCCGCAGACCGAGTGCATTGGCGCGCACCTCGTCGACGCCGAGATCGTCGAGCGCTTGGCGGACATCGAGATAGGATTTGCCGACCGTGATGACGCCGACGCGCGGCTTCGTGCCACCTGTCATGATGATTTTGTTGATGGGATTGGCACGCAGAAACGCGATCATTGCGTCCCGCTTGTAATCTTGCAGCCGTTCTTCCATCTCGAGAATGCCGTCGCGCGGTCTGATGTTCAGCCCGTCGGGCGGCATTTTAAAATCGGTCGGAATTTGGGTCTGCACGCGGTCGAGCGAACCGTCCACAATGGTCGTCGATTCCACGGTATCCTTCACGCCTTTCAGCGCGACCCAAGTGCCGCAAAAGCGGCTCATTGCATAGCCATAGAGCCCATAATCGAGAATTTCTTGCACGCCGGCCGGGCTTAGAATCGGCATCATTACATCGACAAAGGTGAATTCCGATTGATGTGCCGTGGTGGATGATTCTGCCGTATGGTCGTCGCCCATTAACGCGAGCACGCCGCCCTTGGGCGATGTGCCTGCCATATTCGCATGGCGGAACACGTCGCCAGAACGGTCGACGCCCGGTCCCTTGCCGTACCAAAGCGCGAAGACGCCATCAAAGCGGCCTTCGCCGCGCATTTCAGCCTGCTGGGAGCCCCAGCAGGCCGTTGCCGCTAATTCCTCATTGATACCGGGCTGGAAAACGATGGATGCCGGTTCGAGGATCTTGCGGGCTTTCGCGACTTGCTGATCGAGCGCGCCGAGCGGCGAGCCGCGATAGCCAGAAATGAAGCCAGCCGTATTGAACCCGGCCTGCCGGTCCCGCTCATGCTGCATGAGCATCAGGCGGATGATCGCCTGCGTCCCCGTCATAAAGACATGGCGTTTGGACAAATCATATTTGTCGTCGAGCGAGACGGGCTGCAACGCATTCGAAGCCGGCATGGGGGTGGCCATCCTCTGTCTCCCTCCAGAGAACGCCTTGGAGCGCCTCTAGGTCAATGGCCGGTGACCGGCTCTTAAACTTTATTACGTCAGTAAGGCTGACATACTGAGGGCAAGGCGTCAATCGAGGCGGCCCTTATGCCTCGCTTTGGCCCATTTGCTCTGGCATCAATCTCCTCAGACGATGACCGCGATTCGGGCGAGGGACAATGCGGCAGGTTTTCCGGCTTGGCAGCCTTCTGGGTGCGGTCCTCTTCTGCTTGGGGTTTGCGGCCCCGGCGCACGCTCACCCTCATGTCTGGATCACGGCGCAGGCGGAGATCGTCTACAATTCGGACGGGTCCGTCGCTGCCATTCGCCATGTCTGGGATTTTGACGAGGCCTATACGGCCTTTGCAACGCAGGGCCTCGATACGGACAAGGATGGCAAGATCTCGCGCAGTGAACTTCAGGCGCTCGCGCAGGAAAACGCGGAATCCCTCCATGAATTCGATTTCTTCACTTCGCTGAAGATCGATGGCAAACGCCCAGCCTTCGGCCAACCAAAAGATTATTTTATGGAAATGAGCGGGCCGCTGCTTCGCTTCGTCTATGTTTTGCCGCTCGAAAAACCGGTGAAGCCGAAGACAAGCCTGTCGCTCGAGATCGCTGATAAGAGTTTTTTTGTTGCGTTTAACTTGGTCGAGGGTGAGGGCGCCGTGAAACTTGTGGGGGCACCGCAGGGCTGCACCGTCCGCATCAATCGGCCGAAGACGCAAGCGCCACAGCAAACCCTTTCGGAACAAGCGTTTCAGGCCCTCGGCGGCGGTGAAGATGTCGGATTGCAATTTGCGACAAGGGCCATCGTGGCATGTCCGTAGGCCATCATCATCACCATCACGATCACGCGCATCATCTCCATGCGCATAAACATGGCCACACCAGCGCTGCGCCGTCATTATTGCAACGGCTCGCCATAGCACTTGCCGCGATTGTGCTCATCGTGGCTGTTGGCAGCTTGATCGGTTTGTTCATTGGCTCGCCCGCGCCGACACCGGCACCGAAATCGCCCTTCGGCATGGGGCTGCGCGAAGGCGGCGCAGCGACAAACGGTCTCGCCGCTTGGATTCTCGACATCCAATCGCAATTCTCGCGCGCGATGACCACGGCCGTGCGCGCCTTTAAGACAGACGCATGGGCCGGCATGACGCTAGTGGGCGTCGCTTTTGCTTATGGTGCGTTTCATGCTGCCGGTCCCGGTCATGGAAAGGCGATCATCGCTGCCTATGCAGTTGCAACCGAAAAGCAGATCAAAGGGGGCGTCTTGCTCGCACTTGGTGCTGCGTTGCTGCAAGCAATTGTCGCGATTGTGATTGTCGGCGTTTTCGCGGTGATTTTCGGCGCAACGGCAAAGACTATGGCGCAAGCAGCGAACTGGGTCGAGATCGCAAGCTTCGCTCTCGTCGCGCTGGTCGGTGGTTGGCTTCTTTGGGTAAAATCAGGCGTACTCGTCACCATGCTGGCGGGTGCCGCGCAACATCACCATCATCACGATCACCACCATCACACGCATTCACATGGCGATGCCTGTGGTTGCGGACACGATCATGCGCCGCTCCCGCCGCAGCGCGCGACATGGAGAAGCATGGCGGCGACGATTGCGGCGGCCGGCATTCGGCCCTGTTCCGGTGCCATTGTCGTGCTCGTTTTCGCACTCTCGCAAGGTGTATTCTGGCTCGGCGTCATTGCCACTTTCGCGATGGCAATCGGCACGTTTCTAACAACGGCGGCGATCGCTGTTTTCACTTTGGTGGCCAAGAAAGAGGCGCGACGACTGGCTGGCGGCGAAGAGAGCCGCCGAGGTCAATTGGTTGCCTCAGGATTGGAGACGCTGGCTGCGGCTGCCGTACTCTGTCTCGGTGTTGTGCTGATGGCGGGCTTCGCCGGAGCTTAATCTCAGTTGAAGGTGCGTTGCGGATCGTTCTCGAGCAGAATGGGTTCGCCGTGCGGCGTGGCATCGGCCGCACGATCCCACGCATCGCGCAGAGCTGTCAGGAGCGCTTCATCGGCCACACCTTTGGCGATGACCAGCGACTCGAGCGCTTTCAACCAATGATCGTAATAGGTATCGCCGCGATCGGGGTCGCCTTCCGCCTGCGCCCGCTTGATTTCACGCGATAAGGTTTCGGCCCATTCCGGCCATGTGAAAAGGCCCGATTGATGAAGCGCAACGGCCATCGCGAAAGCCTGCGCCTGCCAGGGCTCAGCGAAGATCGGTCCTTCGATATCGCAGGGCAGATCGGGCAGAAAATCTTGAATGCGGCTCATGCGACGCTCTCGAGATAAGGCTCCCAACAATCGACCATGACGCTCAATGTGGGATCAGCGCCTTCGCCCCATAAATCTTGCGCCGAAAAGGCTATGCCATAGCAATGGGCCGGTTGTTCGCCGCGGTCATGGGCATGTGTGTCAGGGAAGACATGCGCGCCATGATGGAATTTGACGACGCCCGTTTTTCCCCGGGCATAACGCGGCAAACGTGTGTGCGTTGTGGGATGAATCACTTTCGTCGTGACACGATCGCCAATCGCAAAGCGCGGGGCTGTGGAGATGTTGCGCTCGGTTGGCGATCCTTTGGCAAGCGCAGCCGCGACGCGCTCTGCGGCGAGCGGCGGATTGCGCGTGGTGGGTTGTCCCGTCAGTGCCTCGCCTTTCTGCAACTCCTCCGCCGTCACAAGATCGTGGCGCAAGAGTAATTTCTCAAGCGCCGTGATCCAGATGTCGTAATAGGATTTCGACAGGTAAAGCGCAGGCGGAATCGTCTCGCGTGCATGGCGGCTTTCATCGAGCGTCCATTGCCCAAGCGCGCCGCATGCCAGAGTGATAGCCAAGGCCCGCTTTTCCCAATCGCCGTGGAAATAGGGCTCATCTGTTTCGGGAATGACGGGGCCGAAGCCCATCATCCCACCCAGATCCTGCGCGCCGTTCATGGCGTGGCTCCCGGTGCCAGCGGTAGACCGGTGCCGATCATGCTGTCGCGCGTCACGAGATGGGCGAGCTGTTCTTCGCTCCAACTCTCCGTGCCGGCAGGCCGCATCGGCAGTACGAGATAGCGCATCTCGGCCGTCGAATCCCAAACGCGGATTTGCATTGTCTCGGGCAGAGTAACGCCGAAATCCTTCAGCACACCACGCGGATCGATTACGGCGCGCGACCGATAGGGTGCCGATTTATACCAGACCGGCGGCAAGCCGAGCACTGGCCACGGATAGCAAGAGCACAGCGTACACACGACCATGTTGTGCGTGTCGGGCGTATTCTCGACGATCTGCATATGCTCGCCTTGGCGCCCGCCATAGCCAAGTTCCGCAATGGCGGCGGTGGCATTCTCGCGCAGGCGGGCGAGATAGGCGGGATCGGTCCATGCGCGCGCGACGACGCGAGCGCCATTGCGCGGCCCAATCTTGGTTTCATACGTCTCGACGATGGCATCGAGCGCGGCAGGATCAACAAGCCCCTTGCGGGTCAGGATCGTCTCAAGCGCGCGCACGCGCAGCGCTACGGCGGACAATTCCGAATGGTCGTGATCATGGTCATGATCATGGTCGTGGTGGTGATGGCCATGATGATCATGATCATGGTCGTGGTCGTGGTGGGTCATGCCCTAGAGGATGGACGGCCCAGCCCGGCTTTTCAACCCGGCTTGCGCCCATTGACCTGAGGAGGGTGCATCGGTCCAATGCGGCGCATGAAAGCATCGTCCCTCTTCAATCTCACGGGCCGCACGGCCCTCGTCACCGGTGCGTCGGGAGGGCTCGGTGCCCGCTTCGCCCATGTCCTTTCTGCTCATGGCGCCAAAGTAGCCCTCGTCGCGCGCCGTAAGTCCGAGCTGGCCTTGCAGGTCGCGGCAATTGCCGCTGAAGGCGGCGAGGCTCTTGCCATCGAAGCCGACATCACCGACCGCGCTGCGCTCTCCCGCGCTTTCGACGAAGCTGAGAAAGCCTTCGGCACTGTCGATCTGCTGGTCGCCAATGCCGGTATGGCGCCAGCCAGCAAGCTCATCGATGAAACCGTGGAGAGTTGGCACAAGGTGATGGCGCTCAATCTCGATGCGGTCCTGTTTTCCTCGCAAGAGGCAGCCCGTCGTTTGATTGCGGTTGGCAAACATGGCGCGATTGTTGTTGTCGGCTCGATCCTCGGCTTCGGCGTCTCGCGCGGGTTGGGGGCCTATTGCACCTCGAAAGCCGCCGTCCATCAGCTGACGAAATCGCTCGCGCTCGAACTCGCGTCTAAAAATATCCGCGTTAACGCGTTGGCGCCCGGCTATATCGTCACCGACATCAACCGCGCCTATCTCGAATCGCCCGCAGGCGAGACGATGAAATCCGCAATCCCGATGCGCCGGTTTGGTCGGATCGATGAACTCGACGGCCCGCTTTTGCTGCTCGCATCTGATGCAGGCAGCCTGATGACTGGTACCATTCTCACCGCCGATGGCGGCCACCTTCTGCCTTTGTGAGTTGTTCCATGGATTTCACACTCCCGTCCGAACTCGATGCCATTCGTGCCCGCGCGCGCGATTTCGTGGCGCAGGAAATCATCCCGCTCGAAAGCGACCCCACGATCTGGGACGATCACGAAAACATCCGGCTTGATCGTTTAACCGCGTTGCGCGCGAAAGCGAAGGCAGCCGGCCTCTGGGCACCGCAGGCACCTGTGGCCGATGGCGGCATGGGTTTGCCGGTGATGGGCTGGGCCGCGCTTTATGAAGAAGCGAATTATAGTCTCTTCGGTCCCGCAGCGATGAATTGTGCTGCCCCGGACGATGGCAATATGAATGTGCTCGCCAAGCTCGGTACACCCGCACAGAAAGAGCGCTGGTTGCATCCCATCGTCCGCGGCGACGTGCGCTCATCCTTCGTCATGACGGAGCCAGCGCCCGGTTCAGGCTCCGATCCCGGCATGATGCTCACACGCGCCGAGCGCAAAGGCGATAAATGGATCATCAAGGGCCGCAAATGGTACATCACCGGTGCGGGCGAAGCGGCGCATTTCATTCTAATGGCACGCACGTCGGATGATCCGCGTAAAGGACTCACCGCTTTTCTATTCCACAAGGATCAGCCCGGTTGGGAAATTTTGCGCCGCATCGAAATCATGGGCCCGGAAGAACATGGCGGCCATTGCGAACTTGCTTTCGATGGGCTCGAAATTGCTGACGAGAACATTCTCGGTCAAGTCGGCGATGGGCTAAAGGTCACGCAAGTGCGTTTAGGCCCGGCGCGCCTCACTCATTGCATGCGCTGGCTCGGCCTGTCGAAGCGTTGCATGGATATTGCTGCCGCCTATGCCGCCGAACGCACCGGCTTCGGCGTTCGCTTGGCGGATCGCGAAAGCATTCAATTGAAAATGGGTGAATTGGCGCACGACATTCAGGTCGGGCGTCTGCTCGTGATGCACGCCGCATGGAAACTCGACCAACGCGATTTCGCGCGTAAAGAAGTCTCGATGGCGAAGGTTCATGTCGCCGATACGCTGCACAAGGCGGCTGATGTGGCGATCCAGATCAATGGTGCGCGCGGCTATTCTAAGGACACGATCCTCGAATGGATCTACCGCTATGCGCGCCAAGCCCGTCTGGTCGACGGCGCAACCGAAGTGCACCGCATGGTGCTTTCGAAATTCTACGACAAGGAAAGACAGGATTTCTGGTCGTGGGGCGTGTGAGACCCGTCTGATCGGACGGGCTCAGCCTTATCTTCCGAAGCGCTACGCTTCCCTGATTGTCGTGGCAGGGGGCCATGAGGTGGAAGGAAATCTTTTTCGCCAGCGTTCTTTGGGTTATTCCTTCTGGCGTCTTACCTTCTCTAGGAGTATTGGCGCAGTCCTCTGAGGTAGTTTCCGACGATTACGCGCGGCTTGTTGACAGCTATCTTTGCTCATTAACCGCGTTGTTGACCTTGCTCGGCCAATCCGATCAAGACAAAAATCAATTCGCTATTATCTCCCCACGCAGCGACGGTTCAAGCTATGTGCAATGTTATTTCCGCCTCGACGAGCCGATCTTCTGTGAGGCCGCGCCTTATTTTCTTCGCAATCCGCGTGGCGGCCCAGCGCTCTATCGTATCTCCGACGAAAAAAGAAAGCAGCTTGAGAGCATCAATTTCACTTTTCGTCCGCAAGGTAATTTTTATATCAAAATTCCACGTCCAGAGGATGAAAACTACGAGCCCCTTGCACGCTTTATGTTGAAAACCTTGTATGATGTTTATGGCGTACGTTTCCTAGATCGTGTGACAATGTAGGGCCCCCAAACGCTTACACTTATTGTTTCGCTATGCGGGTGTAGCGATCCGGTGATTTCGACGCTTCAACCGCCAACACCAATGTCGCCCGGTTCCAAATGATAATGCGTTGAGCAGAATTCACAGGTGATGCCGACTCGTCCGTCTTCGCCCACCATTGATTGGCGCTCTTCGTCTGAAAAGCTTTTCAGCATCGTCATGATCCGCTCACGCGAGCAGCGGCATCGTTCATGCATGGCCTGCGCTTCGAACACGCGCACGCCGCGTTCGTGGAACAAGCGGTAGAGCAATTCCTCGCTCGTCAGATTGGGGTCGACGAGTTCGTGATCTTCGACCGTCTCGACCAGCGAGCGGGCTTCCGTCCACGCATCATCTTCCTGATGCGCCAGAATTTCTGCACCTTCCGGCGCATCGCCGGGATGGAGATCGGCTTGGCGCTGGCGTTCGGGGGAGGTTGGCAGAAACTGCACGATCAGTCCGCCTGCGCGCCAATGATAGCGCGACGTGCTGCCTTCGCCCACATAGGTCTCGCCGACCGCAAGGCGCACGCGCGTCGGAATCTGTTCCGATTGCTGGAAATATTGATGCGCCGCTGCTTCCAAGCCCTGCCCGTCGAGTGCAACGAGGCCTTGATAGCGCGACATGTCCGCGCCCTGATCGATGGTGAAGACGAGATGGCCGTGGCCGAGCAACGCCGCAGGCTTCCGTTGGTCGGCATAAAGCGCGTTGATCCACGCCGCATCGAACCGCGCATAAGCGCGAACGCGATCGGGTGCTTCGAAGTCTACGACCAGCATGTCGACCGCACCATCGCTACGCGTCTGCAATTGGAAACGGCCTTCAAACTTCAACGATGAACCGAGCAGGATCGTTAGCGCAACCGCTTCGCCCAGTAGGCGCGCGACAGGGGCGGGATAAGCATGGCGCGCAAGCAACGTGTCGATGGCGGGGCCGAGCCGCACGATCCGGCCGCGCACATCAAGTGCCTCGACCGAAAAGGGGAGAACCCGATCATCCTGTTCCTGCGTCATACTCAAACCTTTACGCGCCGAGCGCCCATGCCAGCACGCCCTTTTGCGCGTGCAACCGATTTTCTGCTTCGTCAAACACGACCGATTGCGGGCCGTCCATCACCTCGTCGGTGACTTCTTCGCCGCGATGGGCTGGCAGACAATGCATGAAGATGGCGTTCTTATTGGCATGACGCATCAGCTTGCCATTGACCTGATAGGGCGCGAGCAGATTGTGACGCTTGCCAGCATCTTCATCCCCCATCGACACCCAGCAATCGGTGACGACGGCATCGGCACCTTCGACTGCGTCAAACGGATCGTTTGTCAAAGAGACGCGCGCGCCTTCGCGCCGCGCCCAAGCGAGTTGTCCGGCGGTGGGCGCAAGCTGTTCCGGCGTTGCAATCTTGAGGCGGAAATCGAGCTTCGCTGCAGCGTGAATCCATGACGCCAGCACATTGTTGCTGTCGCCGGTCCATGCCACCGTTTTGCCTGTGATTGGCCCGCGATGTTCTTCGAAGGTCATCACATCCGCCATGATCTGGCAGGGATGAGAATCTTTCGTGAGCCCGTTGATGACGGGCACCGTGGCGAATTCCGCGAGTTCCTTGACGGCATCATGGTCGAGCATGCGGATCATGATCGCGTCGACATAGCGCGAGAGCACCCGCGCCGTATCGCCGATCGTCTCGCCGCGGCCAAGTTGCATCTCGGCGCCGGTGAGCATGATCGTTTCGCCACCCAGTTCGCGCATCCCGACATCGAACGACACGCGCGTGCGCGTCGAAGGCTTGTCGAAGATCATGGCCAGCGTCTTGCCGACGAGCGGGCGTTCCTTGGCGAGTTCGCCTTTTTTGCGTGCTGCCTTGATGGCTTTCGCCTTGTCGAGAACCGTGCGGATTTCATCCGCATTGAAATCCGACAGGTCGAGAAAATGCTTCGGGCTCATTCGGCGGCCCCCTTCTGCTCTGTGGCGCGTTTGGCTTCCAACGCAGCACAGGCTTTCTCGAGGCGAGCAAGACCGTCGCGGGCCTCCTCTTCGGAGATGATGAGCGGCGGCAGCAAGCGCACCACATTGTCGCCCGCACCCACTGTCAGCATTTTCTGGTCGCGCAGCGCAGCCACAAGATCGGTGTTCGGCACTTTCGCTTTCACGCCGAGCAGCAGGCCTTCGCCGCGCACATCCTCGATGATCGACGGATGGCGATCCTTGATCGCCGCAAGACCCTGCCGCATCTGGTTCGAGATCTTGTCGACATGGTCGAGGAAGCCCTGCTTCAACACCTCGTCGAGCACGGCATTGCCGACCGCCATCGCGAGCGGATTGCCGCCATAGGTCGTGCCATGCGTGCCCGCGGTCATGCCTTTTCCGGCTTCGAAGGTGGAAAGACACGCCCCGAGGGGAAAGCCGCCGCCAATCCCTTTGGCAACAGCCATAATGTCAGGCGTCACGCCGGCGCGCTGATGCGCGAAGAACCGGCCCGAACGGCCGACGCCGGTCTGCACCTCGTCGAAGATCAGGAGTAGGCCGTGCTTGTCGCACAGCTCACGCAGGCCGCGCAGGCATTGCGGCGGCACAGGGCGCACACCGCCTTCGCCCTGCACAGGCTCGACGAGGATCGCCGCTGTTTCCGGGCCGATCGCGGCTTCGAGCGCCTTGTGGTCGCCGAAGGGCACCTGATCGAAGCCTTCGACCTTGGGGCCGAAGCCTTCGAGATATTTGGCCTGCCCGCCCGCTGCGATGGTGGCAAGCGTACGGCCATGGAACGCGCCTTCGAATGTGATGATGCGGTAACGCTCCGGACGGCCCGACGCATATTGATATTTCCGCGCCATCTTGATCGCGCATTCGAGCGCTTCGGCTCCCGAATTCGTGAAGAAGACCTGATCGGCGAAGGTATTGTCGACTAGGCGTTGCGCCAGCCGCTCGCCTTCCGGGATCTGGTACAGGTTTGAGGTGTGCCACACCTTCTGCGCCTGATCGGTCAGGGCTTTGACAAGGTGCGGATGGGCATGGCCGAGCGCATTCACCGCAATGCCAGCGCCGAAATCGAGGTATCGCTCACCATCGCGGTTGATCAGCCACACGCCTTCGCCTCGCTCGAAAGCGAGGTCCTGCCGCGCGAAGGTGGGAAGAAGCGGCGACGCCTTGGGGCTCGCTCCAACCATGGCTTGATCCTCTCGGAAATGAGTTGCACTGGGTTAAAAAATCAAAAGGCCGCCCCGCGGGGGCGGCTTTTCGACGAGGCCACATTGTAAAAGCGCGTGCTCCCAAGTCAACGCGACGATTAGGTGTTGAAAAGCCCCTGCGAGTGCACGCTTCGCTGGGGAAAACATACCAACGGCCTTTGCTGCATCCGGCATGCATATTGTAGCTTCCCTTCAGTCGAATACGACATCTGGTGCGACTGAAACCGGCCCAACACTTGGCGGACGGCGGCGCCGCGTTCCTTCACGGATCGCGAACAGAGACGGATTCGGCCCGAAGGTCTGCAATAAGGCAAGGGGATCCGGATGTCCTGGACCGATGAGCGCGTCGAACTTCTCCAGAAGCTCTGGAATCAAGGATTAAGCGCGAGCCAGATCGCCGCCGAGCTCGGTCATGGCGTTACACGCAATGCCGTCATCGGCAAGGTGCACCGTCTCGGCCTGTCCGGCCGGGCGAAAGCGCCTATGCCGCAGGTTCAGCGGCCCCGCAAAATTACCCGCGCTCCAAGCCATCCGATGTCGCATGGCCCTGTTGTGCGCGGCAATCTTGCGCTGTCGCCCAAAGCCATGCCGATTGCGGCGCCCATCGTTGCCATCGATCCTGAGCCAATTCAGGACGTCGTTGTGCCGATGTCCGAACGCGTCACAATTATGGAATTGCGCGAAAGCATGTGCCGCTGGCCTTATGGCGATCCGACCGCTGTCGAATTCCGCTTCTGTGGAGCCGAATCGCCAATCGGTACGCCTTACTGCAGCTATCATTCGCGCATCGCTTACCAGCCGTCGAATGACCGGCGGAGAAAGCGCGAAGCCTGAGGGTTTCGGCTAACAAACTTATGCAAAGCGCGGCTCTCAGCCGCGCTTTTTCCTTTTCAGGCTTTGAAGGTTTCGTCGAAGGAATAACCCGCGCCGCGTACCGTGCGGATCGGGTCACGCTCATGCGTTTCGTTGATCGCCTTGCGTAAACGACCCACATGCACATCGACCGTCCGCTCGTCGATTTCAGTCTCTTGACCCCAAACCGCATCGAGCAATTGCCCGCGCGTGAAAACGCGGCCTTTGCGCTCCATTAGATATTCGAGCATGCGGAATTCCGTTGGGCCGAGATGGAGCTCTCGGCCAGCGCGATGCACGCGTTTGGTGCGGCGGTCCAGTACGATGTCACCCAGTTCGATCGCCTCGGCGATTCGCTCCGGTGCAGCACGACGCAAAAGCGCGCGCACGCGCGCGGTGAGTTCCGGCACCGAGAACGGTTTGACGACATAATCGTCGGCACCAGTTGCTAATCCACGCACACGTTCGGCTTCTTCGCCGCGCGCCGTCAGCATAATGATCGGCAAACTCTGCGTTTCCGGGCGCATTCGCAGGCGACGGCACAATTCAATCCCCGAGACGCCGGGGAGCATCCAGTCCAGCAGAACGAGATCGGGCGTGTGCTCCTGTAGGATCAGCTCTGCATCGTCGCCGCGCGGCGCGTGCGTGACCTGATACCCTTCGGCCTCCAAATTGTAACGCAGAAGAAGTGCCAGCGGCTCCTCATCCTCAACAATCAGGATATGTGGCGACGCCATTATTCACCCTTTGGTGTTTCGCCAATCTCGAGCGGTGCATAGCTTGCATTGCTGCGCGGACGCTCGACTGTGATTGTTTTTCCCGTCACAAGATAATGGATCGTCTCGGCGATATTCGTGGCATGGTCGCCGATGCGTTCGATGTTCTTAGCGCAGAACAGAAGATGCGTACAAAAACCGATATTGCGTGGATCTTCCATCATGTAGGTTAGCAATTCGCGGAACAAAGAATTATAGAGCGTGTCGATCTCTTCATCATTGTTCCAGACGTCGAGTGCCGTCTCAACATCGCGGTTCATGTATGCGTCCAGCACGCGCTTCAACCGGTCGAGCGCAAGATCGGACATATGCGTCACGCCGCCCGCAATCTTTTGTGGAATGAATTGACCATTCATCGCCACAACGCGCTTGCCAATATTCTTCGCAAGGTCCCCTACGCGCTCGAGATCGGCGGCCAACCGGATCGATGTGATGATGGACCGCAGATCGACCGCCATGGGTTGCCGCTTGGCGATCGTGAGGATGGCTTTCTCCTCGATCTCGCGCTCAAGCGTATCCAGCCGTTGGTCGGTGGCGATCACGCGTTGTGCCAATTGCGTGTCGGAGCGCACAAGCGCGTCGACAGAACTGGCAAACATCGTCTCGGCAATGCCGCCCATCTCCGAAATCGAGCGACCGAGGGCGAGCAATTCATCGTCGAAGGAGCGTACGGTATGATCTGACATGTTTGTCTCCTTGGATCAGCCGAAGCGGCCCGTGATGTAATCTTGTGTGCGCTGGTCTTTTGGCGTGGTGAAGATATTGCCGGTCTCGTTGAACTCGATGAGGTCACCGAGATACATGAAGGCTGTGTGCTCGGACACGCGCGCGGCTTGCTGCATGTTGTGCGTCACAATAGCGATTGTGTATTCGCTCTTGAGCTCGTCGATGAGTTCTTCGATCTTCGCCGTCGAGATTGGGTCGAGCGCCGAGCAGGGCTCGTCGAACAGAATGACTTCTGGCTTGATCGCAACTGTCCGCGCAATGCAGAGGCGCTGCTGTTGTCCGCCCGATAGGCTGAGGCCTGAGGCATTCAACTTGTCTTTGACCTCTCTCCAAAGCGCGGCTTTCGTGAGTGCTTCTTCGACGCGCACATCCATGTCCGCTTTCGAGAGCTTTTCATAAAGCCGCACACCGAACGCGATATTGTCATAGATCGTCATGGGGAATGGCGTCGGCTTCTGAAACACCATGCCCACGCGCGAACGCAGCAGATTGAGATCGATGCCGGGTTGGAGGATGTTTTCTCCATCGAGCAACACTTCGCCCTCGGCGCGTTGACCTGGGTAGAGATCGTACATGCGGTTGAGCACACGCAGCAGCGTCGATTTTCCGCAACCGGACGGGCCGATGAAGGCTGTGACCTTGCGGTCGTAGAGCGGTAGATTGATGCCTTTGAGGGCAAGTGTGTCGCCGTAATAGAATTTAAGATCGCGGATGGTGATGCGCTCTTGCGTACCCAGCGAATTGTTTGCGGTTGAAGCGCGTTCGAGATTCATTGCGAATTCCTCGATTTCGAGAGCATACGTGCGCCGACATTCAGCGACAGTACGGCAAAAGTGATGATGAGCGCGCCGGTCCAGGCGAGCTTCTTCCAATTTGGGTCGGGATTGTTGATGAAATTGTTGATCGTGACTGGCAAATTGGCGAGGGGTTGAGTGATGTCGAGACTCCAGAACTGATTGCTCAGGACTGTGAAGAGCAAAGGTGCGGTCTCACCACTGACGCGGGCAACCGCAAGCAACACGCCCGTGATAATGCCGGCGCGCGCCGCGCGATAGGCGACTTGCTTGATGACGAGCGAGCGCGGCATACCCAGGGCCGCTGCCGCTTCGCGCAGCGGGTTCGGCACGAGAAGCAACATGTCTTCCGTCGTGCGTACGACGACGGGAATGACGATCACAGCAAGCGCGAGAGCGCCCGCAATGCCGGAAAAACGCCCCATCGGCACGACGACGATGGTGTAGATGAAAAGGCCAATGATGATCGAGGGGGCGGAGAGTAGAATATCGTTGATGAAGCGGATGACCGATGTGACACGCGAATAGCGGCCATATTCCGCCATATAGGTGCCCGCCAAGATGCCTACCGGCGCACCGATGCCAACACCGATGGCCGTTAGCATCACGCTGCCGATTATCGCATTGGCAAGCCCGCCGCCTTGCGCGTTTGGCGGTGGCGTATTCTCAAGAAAGATAGCGGGCGAAAGACCCGGTAAACCGTTGATGAGAAGGCTGGCGAGGATGAGCATGAGCCATATCAGGCCGAAAATTGTGGCCGCATAGCACAGGGTCATCGCAATTGTGTTGATGCGTTTGCGCCCAGCGTAGTGCGAAGAAATGCGAGCACTCATCTTAGGCGCCGGCCTTCTTGGCAAGCCGCGCGAGCATCAATCGCGCCACTGCGAGCACACAAAATGTCAGCACGAAAAGGAGTAGACCGAGCAGTATCAGCGCCGATTGATGTAGATCCGCGCTCTCGGCAAATTCGCTCGCAATCGCAGCAGAAATCGTCGTGCCCGGTGAGAACAGCGAGGTCGGCAGACGGAAGGAATTACCGACGACGAAGGTGACGGCCATCGTCTCGCCCAGCGCGCGCCCAAGCGCGAGCATCACACCGCCGATAATGCCGACGCGCGTATAAGGCAGCACCACATTGCGTACCACTTCCCAAGTTGTGCAGCCAACGCCGTAAGCAGCTTCTTTGAGCACGGGTGGCACTGTCGCAAACACATCCCGCGAAATCGCAGTGATGAAGGGCAGCACCATAATGGCGAGGATGAGCGAGGCGTTCAAAAGGCTGAGATTGCCGCCCAAGCCCCGTTCGGCGAGGAACGGTCCAAGCACGAAAAAGCCCCACATGCCGTAGATGATTGAGGGAATGCCGGCGAGCATCTCGATAGCGATCGAGATCGGGCGCATCAGACGCGGCGGACACAATTCGGTCAGGAAAATCGCGATGCCGAGGCCCACGGGCACGGCGATGAGGAGCGCGACAAAAGAGGTAATGAGCGTGCCGATGAGAGGCGAGAGCCCGCCCAGCACGGGCGTGGGCATTGCATTGGGTGCCCAGCGTGCTGTGGTAATAAAGGAGAGACCGTAAGTCGAAATCGCAGGCCAGGCGCCGATGATCAGTGAAATCATGATCGCGCCGAGAAGGGCGAGGACGGAGACGGCGGCAATCCGCGTCATCCAGTAAAAGACCCGGTCGTGGCCGCGCAGTTTCTGCAAAACGGCAGCGCGATCTGCACTCGCGCCCGATGCGGCGTGGGATGTCATCGCCATGTCTGTCATCATTCAGCCCCCAAAGCACCGGCCCCGGCCGAAGGGCAGGGCTGAAACGGGAGGGGCTCGCCCTCCCGTTCTATCTCATCCCGACGAAAGGGTCAGTTCGTCTTCACGTCTTTTGCCCAGGTCGCTTTGATGAGCTGGACGACATTGTCGGGCATCGGGATGTAGTCGAGCTCTTCGGCCATCTTGTCGCCCTTCTCAAAAGCCCAAGCGAAGAACTTCATCGCGTCTGCCGTAGCGGCTTTATCGACTGGGTTGGCATAGACGAGGATAAAGGTGGCTGCCGTGATCGGCCAGGATTCGGGACCCTTCTGATCCGTGAGGATCTGGACATAGCCCGGCGCATTGGCCCAATCGGCGTTCGCGGCTGCAGCCTGGAAGCTCTTAAGCGTCGGGGCAACGCGTTTGCCGTCCTTGTTGATCAGGTCGGCATGGGTGAGCTTGTTCTGCTTGGCGAAGGCGTATTCCACATAGCCGATCGAGTTTTTCGTCTGGCCGACATTGCCGGCCACGCCGTCATTGCCCTTGCCGCCCACGCCAACCGGCCATTCGACCGCGGCATTGACGCCGACCTTCGTCTTCCATTCCGGGCTCACCTTCGACAGGTAATCGGTGAAGTTGAACGTCGTGCCCGAACCATCCGAGCGGCGCACCACATTGATGCCGGTCGAAGGCAGGGTCACAGACGGGTTCAGCTTCTTAATCGCCGCATCGTCCCACTTCGTGATCTTGCCCAAGAAGATGTCGGCCAAAGTCGTGCCGTCCAGCACCAGATCGCCCGGCTTCACGCCCTCGACGTTGATCACAGGCACAATCCCGCCCATCACCATCGGAAACTGAACAAGGCCATTCTTCTGAAGGTCAGCAAAGGACATCGGCGCGTCCGTCGCACCAAAGGTCACCGTTTTGGCAAGGATCTGCTTAATCCCTGCGCCCGAGCCAATTGACTGATAATTCAGGCCTTTGCCTGTTTCCTTCTTATAGGCATCGGCCCATTTGGCGTAGATCGGGAAGGGGAACGTCGCGCCTGCGCCAGAAATGTCAGCAGCGGCAACGGGTTGCGAAAGGCTTATCAAGGTGGCGGCGGCCACGATACCGGTCAATCGGGATAGAAAGCTCACGGGTGTCTCCTGTTGTGCTTTTCCACGACCAGTCCCTATGAAACTACTATGACGGCTCGATGACAGGCAGGAGAGGGTAGAGAGCCCACCTCAGGCTGCTTGTGGATAAAGCGGCAACACCAGACGGAAAGTGGCCCCTTCGCCTTTACGGCTCTCGACTTGCAACCGCCCACGATGATGGGCAGCGATGTGCTTGACCAGCGCCAGGCCAAGGCCCGTCCCGCCTTTGTCGCGGCTTTCTGCAATGTCGACGCGGTAGAACCTTTCCGTCAGTCGCGGCAAATGGTCGAGGGCTATGCCCGGTCCCCAATCCTGCACCGAAAGGATCGCCTGGTCGCGTTGTGTTTCGATGCTGACAAGCACCCTGCCGCCGCTTGCGCCATATTTGATCGCATTCTCGACTAGGTTTTCGATTGCACGCAGCAATTCGTCTCGGTCGCCTGCGACCATCACGGGTTCGGAGGGGGAGAGCTCCAGCGCAACGGCGCGCTCAATGGCAAGCGGCTTCAAACCATCGCCAATTTGCTGCGCCAATGCCGCCAGATCGAGCCGGTCTGATGGGGTCTGGTGCTCTCGCATTTCGACGCGCGATAACGACAGCAGATCGTCGATCAACCTGGCCATACGTTGTGCTTGCGTTTGCATGATGGCGAGGAAACGTTCACGCGCTTTTGCATCGTCGCGCGCAGGGCCTTGCAGCGTCTCGATGAAGCCGAGCACCGAGGCGAGCGGCGTGCGTAATTCATGGCTCGCATTGGCAATGAAATCGACACGCATCGCCTCGATCCGGCGCGCTTCTGAAAGATCCCGAAATGCGAGCAATGCGCGCGCCGTTTGACCACCGAGCGCGGCCACCCGGAGATGGTAGGCGCGCTCAACAGGGCGGCGCTCTTCCCATTCTGTCTCGCGGACAGCCTCACCACCGAGCACAGCGTTGAGCGCATCGATCACGGCTGGATTGCGAATGGCGAAAGCAAAGGGACGCCCATTTTGCAAAGCAGGAAAAAGTGCGCGCGCTGCGCCATTCGCTTCGGTGACATGGCCGCGCCCGTCGACGATCACGAGCGGATCGGGCGCTGTCTCTAGAAGCGCAAGGGCCGAGACGTCGATCATTCCCGTTCCTGCGCCTCGCGTTCGCGATAGGTCTTCAGATGGCGTGCGATTTCATAGGCACCTAGCAGTGCCAATGCGAGCATAAAGGGCGCCAGATAATAGATCACGCGAAACAGGAACAGCGCACCGAGCATCGCATTCTGCGGTACCCATGAGAAAGCGAGGAGCATCGTTGCTTCGAACACGCCAAGTCCGCCGGGCGCATGGCTGGCGATGCCAAGGATGCAGGCAAACGCATAAACCGCTGCAAACATCGGAAACTCGATATTATGGCCTGCGGGCAACAATACATAGAGTACGGCTGCAGCAGCACAGACATCGGCCGCACCAAGCGCCAATTGCACGAGCGTAACCTTCAAACTGGGTAGTTCGATCAACCATTTTTGGATCCGCACGGCGCGGCGTTTCTGCGCTACCCAGACGAGGTAGAAAATGATCACTGCCAGAACGGCAACACCGATCAGTTGGTTCATTTTCGATGGGAGATGATTGATGCCGCCAATGGCGCGGGTTTCACCCAAAAGCCCGAAGGCGATGACGAGCGCCATACCAAGCCAGAATGTCACGCCCGCAATCAGCGTGATCGAGGCGACTTTTGCCGCCGAGACGCCGTGCCGCGAATAAATCCAATAACGCACTGTCGCCGCCGTGATGAGCGGAAATCCAAGCGTGAATGAGATGGCAAAGCTTGTATAGGACCCCAACGCCTTGGTGCGATAGGGCATTGTGATCTGCAATTGTCTTAGCGCCAGCACATCGTAAAATGTCAGGAAAAGATAACTCAGCGCGGTGAAGCACGCAGCGATCAGCAATTGCTCGCGATTGGCATTGGCAAGCGCATTTCGAATACCCTCAACCCCGACATCGGATACGATGTGCCAAAGCACCACAAGTGATGCAATGAACAGGATTGCGCTGGCGATTGTCCCCAGTTTCTGAAATCGCGCGCGCATCACAGCGCTTTGGACTTCAGTCTCCGGTAAGGGTGAACGCGACGGTTCCATGCCACTCCCACATCTCGGCTGCGAAGGGTTCTGCCGCCCTTAGACGGCAGAATAAGGGCAGACTCAGCCGTTGCGTGCCGCCAATGCTGCGGGGCGGGCGAGCGCGGCATCGAGCCACGCCAGAACCGTCGGTGCATCGGCAAAAAGTTCAGGTGCGGGCTTCGCGTAAGAATAAACGGACGCGACATTGAGGTCGGCAATGGTGAAGCGACCGCCGACGAGATGGCCGCCGCGCTTCTTCAATTCGGATTCCAGAATGGCCGTCGGCTTGCGCAGCACTTCAACCGCTTCGTCGGCCTTGTGGGGTTCGCGCTCGGCTTCCGGCTTCAACACGCGGTGATAGAGGATCTGCAAGGCGTGGCTTTCCACTTCGGTCGCCGCCCAGAAGCTCCACATCGTCATCAACCCGTCTTCCTCGACGGTCTTCGGCGCCAAAGGGCCGCCATGCTTTTTGGCGAGATAAAGATCGATGGCGAGCGATTCCCACATCACGAGGTCGCCATCTGTGATGGCGGGAACATGGCCGTTCGGATTGATCGCCAAATACGCGGGCTCTTTTTGCTGGCCCGCACGCATGTCGACCGGATGCAGTGTATAGGGGATACCCAATTCATGGGCCGTCCAAAGCGGACGAAAAGCACGAGAACGCGGAATACCGTAAATAGTCAGCATGGATGATCCCCCTGTGGGTTTGAGACCTAGCCGATTCTGCCTTCGGTTTCAGCACATCTGGATGACGAAAACCCCGCTGCGCGTTTGCAACGGGGTTTGGGTCCGGAGGTCAGCCGAAAACGGGTAAAGGGATCACCAGATCCAGGGTTGCGGGCCGCCCCAGCCCCACATGCCCCAATCCCAAGACGCTTCTTGGTTGATCATCGCAGTCACCTGCTGCTCATTGGCGAGGTTCTGCTGGAAGACCATCTGGCGGTAATTCTGATACGCGGTCTGATTGCCGGCATAGAGGCATTGGCAAACGATCGGGTCGGCATAGAGCCAGATCGGGTTGCCGTCCTTCGTCTGTTGGACGAACTTGTTCGGCGGCAGGGATTTGATGGCCGCAACCTTGGCCGGGCTATCGGCGGGGCTGATGACGAAACCGGCTGCCGTCAGCAGGTTTTCCTTGGCCGTGATCGATTGCTGGCACGCGCCGAGCGCGAGGGCCGAGGCCAAAATCAAGGCGGAGGCGAGTTTCTTCATGGTAACACCCTGTCTGACTGGTCGCGCCGCCGGGGGCGCTTGATCCATTAACCTATGATAGTCACCCTTTTCGCACGAGGTCACCTCCTCGTTTACGGTTTGGTTACCAAGCGGGGTTGGAACTTTTGAAACTAGCATCGATCGCCATAGTGGGCGCAGGCCCGGCAGGGCTCTTTGCCGCCGAATGCCTCGCCGAAAAGGGGCTTTCGGTGACGGTCTATGACCGAATGCCATCGCCTGCGCGCAAGTTTCTATTGGCTGGTCGCGGCGGGCTCAACCTCACCCATTCTGAACCGGTCGGTGCCTTCCTCACGCGCTATGGCGAGGCGCAGCCGCTTCTCCAGTGCGCTTTGGCCCGTTTCTCGCCCGATGCTTTGCGGCAATGGGCGCATGGGCTCGGCGAAGAGACCTTCACCGGCACGAGCGGCCGTGTTTTCCCGAAAAGTTTCAAGGCTTCACCGCTTCTGCGTGCGTGGTTGAGGCGGCTGGATCGCTTGGGCGTGCATCTCTTCACACGGCATGAATGGCGCGGCTTTGGAGAAGATGGATCCCTCCTGTTTGCAACGCCCGATGGTGAGGCCCACGTCGTAGCAGATGCTGTCTTGCTGGCCCTCGGCGGCGCATCATGGCCGCGTTTGGGTGCCGATGGCGGCTGGGTTGCCGGTTTGCGAGCGCAGGGTATCGAGATTGTCCCCTTCGAGCCGGCTAATTCTGGCTGGCTGATTCCTTGGACCGACCATGTCAGACGCTTTGCTGGCATGCCGCTTAAGCGCATTGCGTTAACGATTGGCGCGGAGACAGCACGCGGCGACGCCATGCTGACTGAGACGGGTCTTGAGGGTGGGCCAGTCTATGCGCTTGGTGCGTGCCTGCGCACCGCTCTTGCGAATGGTGATACGCGTATCGCCATCGATCTGCGGCCGGATCTTGATGAACCGGCTCTGGCGAAAAAAATCGATACGACGCGCAAGGGCGCGTCCACGGCGAAGCGTCTGACGCAGGCTGGATTGACGCCTGCGATGCAGGCTGTGTTGCGCGAGGCCGGACCGCTGCCAAACACGGCTCAATTGCTGGCGGCGCGGATCAAGCATGCGCCACTCGGTGTGACCGGCGTTGCCGGTCTTGATCGCGCCATTTCGTCCGCAGGCGGAATCGCGCGCGGCGCGATCGACGTGCATATGATGCTGAAGGCTCGACCTGGCGTTTTCGTGGCAGGCGAAATGCTGGATTGGGAAGCGCCGACGGGCGGTTATTTGCTGCAAGGATGTTTTGCCACGGCGGCGCTCGCCGCCGATGGCATTGTCGCGTTTCTCACGAAGCGTTGATCACGGATCGCGCTTCTTATCGTTCTTCTTGATGCGACGTGCGGCGGGATGAGCTTCGCTCTTGTCGCGCTTGCCTTTGAAGTCCTTACCCTTGGCGTCTTTGCTTTTGAAATTCTTACCTTCGAATTTCTTGCCTTCGAACTTCTTGCCGCCGTCGCGCTCCTTGAACGGGCGCTTGCTTTCGCCGCGTTCATCGTCGCGATTGTCCTTGCGGCGCGGTTCGAACTGCGCGTCGCTAGGGCCGGTGGATGGTGAGATGCGGATGTTTTCCGGATCGGGCCGCTTTGCCGCCAGTGCGAAATTCTCGGCTGCATCGGCCGAGACTTCGAAGAAGGTTTCGCGGTCGAAAATCTTGATTGAGCCGAGATCGGCCTTCGAGATGTCGCCACGGCGGCAGATCAACGGTACGAGCCATTTTGGGTCGGCATTTTTCGTGCGCCCGAGATCGAGCTTGAACCACACGCCGCCTTCCATGCGCGGCCGCTTCGGCCGTGGAGCTTCGCGGTCTTCAAACTCACGGCGTGGCCCACGCTCGGTCCGCTCATTACGTTCGCCGCGTTCTGGGCGTTCGCCGCGCTCTTGGCGACGCTCGCGGGGATTGTCGCGGCCACTGCGCTTGTCGCGCGGATCGTCGCGGCGGCGGCGTTCATTGATTTCGCCTGGATCGCTGATGTCTTCGATGGCGGGCAGACGCGCGCGATAAACGCGCACAAGAGCGGCAGCGAGTTCTTCTGCCGTCTTCTCATTCATCAGTGTACGAGCCATGGCGCGGTCTTCACCCGCCATCGGCTCCGTGATGAGGGGATCGTTGAGCAGGCGCGCTTCGTCGAGCTCGCGAATATCCTCGGCGGTGGGCGGCGCTTGCCATTGCAGCGATATATTAGCATCGCGCAGCAAGCGATCGGCCTTGTAGCGGCGGGATGTTGAGCAGACGATCGCGCTAATGCCCTTGCGGCCTGCGCGTCCGGTGCGGCCCGAACGGTGCTGGAAAGCTTCTGCATCGTGCGGCAGATCGGCATGGATCACGAGACCGAGATCGGGCAAGTCGATGCCGCGTGCGGCCACATCGGTCGCAACGCAGACACGTGCGCGCCCATCGCGCAAAGCCTGCATCGACTGGTTGCGTTCGTGCTGGCTGAGTTCGCCCGACAGCAGCACGGATGAGAAGCCACGTTCTGTAAGCGTCGCATGGCAATGACGCGCAGCCTCGCGTGTGTTCATGAAAACGATGGCCGTGCGCGCATCGAAATAGCGTAAGAGATTGACGACCGCGAACTCGATTTCATTGGCACGCGCCCGATAGGCGCGGTGTTCGATATCGGCATGGCCACCCGCCGCGCCTTTGACAGCGATGCGTTGCGCATTGTTCTGATAATTCTGTGCCAGCGCGACGATGCCCTTCGGCAACGTGGCCGAGAACATCAAGGTGCGCCGCGTCTTCGGCATGGCGTCGAGGATGAATTCGAGATCTTCGCGGAAGCCCATGTCGAGCATTTCGTCGGCTTCGTCGAGCACAACGACATCCAGTGCTGAGAGATCGAGCCCGCCACGTTCCAGATGGTCGCGCAAACGTCCTGGCGTGCCGACGACGATGTGAACGCCGTCTTCAAGGCGGCGGCGTTCGCGCCGCGCGTCCATGCCGCCCACGCAGGTCGCGATGCGGGCATTGGCGGGTTCGTAAAGCCAAGCTAGTTCCCGTTCGACCTGCAAGGCCAATTCGCGCGTGGGTGCGATCACGAGGGCTTGCGGCGCACCAGCGCGGCCAAATTTTTCATTCTCGCCGAGAAGGTCGGCCGCCATGGACAACCCGAAGGCCACGGTTTTGCCCGAGCCCGTCTGCGCCGAGACGAGAATGTCGCGGTCAGCCAATTCAGGCGCAGCGACGGCTGCTTGGACGGGGGTAGGTTCGAGATAGCCGCGCTCGGAAAGCGCGCGGGCAAGCGCCGGATGGACGGAAGCGAATGACACGGAAAGCCTGACGATCGGATAAAGAGAAGGGGCAGCGGGCCAAGGCCACAACGTGAAGTGGCCGCGCGATGAAGTGATAGAAGGGCGCGCGACGCCCTCGCTTTCGGTCCATACGCCTTTATGGAGCCAAAAGCCAGAAAAAGCTCATTTGAGGGAGCGAATGGCCGCCAGCAGCCCCGCCGTTCCAGCAGGAACGTCGCTCGATTGCCCGTCCACAGCGGGCAGAAGGGCGGTGGCGAGCTCTTTGCCGAGCTCAACGCCCCATTGGTCGAAAGCGTTGATGTTCCACACGGCCGCTTCAACGAAAACCCGATGCTCATAAAGCGCAATCAGGCGTCCGAGCGTGAACGGGTCGAGCCTGCGATAGGCCAGCGTCACCGAGGGGCGGTTGCCGGGGAAAGATCGGAACGGCGCAAGCTGCTTCGCCTCTTCGGCGGTGCGTCCCTGTTTCAGCATGGCCGCCTCGGCCTCCGCCGGGGTGCGCCCGCGCATCAGCGCTTCCGATTGCGCAAGGCAATTGGCAATCAGAATAGCGTGCTGGTGCTGGAGATCGGGCTCGTGCCCTTCAGCGGCGATCAGGAATTCGACCGGGATCGTGTCGGTACCCTGATGCAGCAATTGGAAGAAGGCATGCTGCGAATTCGAACCCGGCTCGCCCCACACGAGGGGACCCGTTGGCCGCGTGACCGGCTGTCCATCCCGATCAAGCGATTTGCCGTTCGATTCCATGTCGAGCTGTTGCAGATAGGCCGGAAAGCGTGCGAGCCGTTGATCGTAGGGAATGATGGCGCGCGCCGGATAGAGGCAGACATCGCGATGCCAGAGCCCGATTAATCCAAGCAGCACCGGTAAGTTCTGCGCGAAGGGCGCGGTGCGGAAATGCACATCCATCGCTTGGCCGCCAGCGAGGAATTCATTGAACCGTGTTTCGCCAATCGCGATGGCCACCGGCAGGCCGATGGCCGACCAGAGCGAATAGCGCCCGCCGACCCAATCCCAGAACCCGAAAACGCGATCAGGCGCAATGCCAAAGGCAGCGACCTTGTCGAGCGCGGTGGAGACGGCGGCGCAATGGGCACCCACAGCGCTTTCGCCTAAATGCGTGACAAGCCAGCGCCGCGCTGTCTGCGCATTCGTCATGGTTTCGATGGTGGTGAATGTTTTGGACGCGATGATGAATAAAGTGCGCGACGGATCGAGCTTTATCAAAGTGTCGGCGATGTGCGATCCATCGATGTTCGACACGAAATGCAAGCGCGGACCGTCATGATAAGGCGCCAGCGCAAGTGTCGCCATCACAGGGCCGAGATCCGATCCGCCAATCCCGATATTGACGACATCGGTGAAGGGCTTGCCGTCTGCGGCTGCAATACGACCTGAGCGTATACCCTCCGCGAAAGCACAGAACGCATCGCGCGTCGCATTCACATCGCGTGCGATCGACGGATCAGAAACCGTTGCACCGCCACGCAAAGCGGTGTGCAGCACGGCGCGCTTTTCAGTATTGTTGAACACTGCACCCGACAGCATCGCATCGCGTTGTCCCGCGACATTCGCCGCTTGGGCAAGCCGCAGCAGCAAATCGAGCGCCGAAGCATCGATAGCGCATTTGGAATAATCGAGAATGAGATCGTCCTGCCGCGCCGAAAAACGAGAAAAGCGATCTGTGTCTTCAAACAAGGCGGCAATGGTCCGGTCATCATGCGCCGCAAGATGAGCAGTGAGCGCGGCAAATGTCTGGTCGACGGCGGCACGGTTCATGATGGCATTCCCGTATCTTGCCCAGCGAGGGCGGTATCGATCTCGGCAGCGGTCGGCGGATTGGTGCCTTCCCGCGTCACATTGAGCGACGCTGAAGCAATGGCGCGGTTGAGGCAGGCTTTCAAGCTCTCACCGGATAGGGTCTCTAGCCCGGCGCGGGATAGCGCGCCGAGGCGATCAAGCGCCGCCAGAAACCCGGCATGGAAGCAATCGCCCGCGCCGACCGTATCGACCACCGCAACGCGAGGTGCGGCGGCATGGAGAGAGCCGCCCGCCGTGTAGGCGGAAGCGCCCTTTGCACCGCGTGTGATGAGAACAAGCGCAGCGCCGCGCGCGAGCCAATGCGCCGCCGCTTCTTCCGGCGTACGCCGCCCTTCATAGGCGAGGGCGATATCTTCTTCGCTGGCCTTCATGATGGTCGCGAAGAACTCATAGGGCGCGAAGCGCTCGGCCCAAATTGACGCCGATCCGACGAGAGCGGGTCGGTAATTGACATCAATGCTGACGAGCCGGTCGCGTGCCGCAAGCTCCGCCATGCCCAGCATGGCATGCCGCACCGGTTCTGCCACCAGCGGATAGGACGATAGGACGATCGCCCTATAAGCGTTCGAAAGCGTGGCGGGCACATGAGAGGCACCAAACATGATGTCGGCACCCTCATGTCCGCGGAAGTCATAGGAGGGATGGCCCATGGCATCGCGTGAAACAATCGACAAAGTCGTTTTATAGGGCAGTGGTGGGGAAAGCGTGTGATCAATGCCTTCGGCGTCGAGGATCCCGCGTAACATTCTCCCGAACGCATCGTCAGAAAGCCCACCGAAAAATCCAGTTTTAGCGCCTTGCCGCGCCAACGCGACAGCAACATTGAACGGCGATCCGCCCATGGCAAAAACGGCTGGCCGTGCCAGCCCGTCAGCTTGCTGTAAGAACACATCCATCAAGGCTTCGCCACACGTCAGGATCACACGCATTTCCTTTGTTATTTTATGTCTACAATGCCAGCCTCAGGCTGCACAATCAATCGGTTGTGGTTTTCGACGAATACAACCTTTTGATGCTAGGCTCGAGTTGTGTTGTTGACCATTCGGGCTTGTGATAACATTGAGCGAGTTGTGTTTTGATCTCTGATATTGCGCAAAGATTGATTGATTTCACGAGGGTCCAGCCATGAACGACCATTCGCCCATTGAGGCGTTCGAAAACGTTTTTTCAAACTGGTCGATCAAATTGAAGAGATTTCGTCACTGTCTGACGGACACACGATGCTCAAAGCATTTGTCGAGCATTACGGGTTGAAGAATGCCGCTTATCTCGGCATCAATATTCCAGGCCTGACAGACAATAGCCGCCCTTATATTGCCGTGACCTACTCTAACGATTGGGTTCATCATTATTGTCGGGAAAACTATTTCGACGTGGATCCCGTTCTGCCGGCAACAATGAGAAGTCTCCTGCCGCTTGATTGGTCAATGATCCCGATTGAAAACAGGAAGGTATTCAATTTTTTCGGAGAGGCGCGGGAATTTGGCGTAGGGCGGCACGGCTTGTCGTTTCCAATTCGCGGTCAGCACGGCGAGACAGCTCTCTTTGCCATCACGCAAGATTGCACCGACCGCGAATGGCTTTCTCTGCGCAAGCATTGCATGCGTGATTTTCAGATTCTCTCCTTCTGCTTTCATGAATTGATCTTGCGTGCCGAAAGCCGTTTTTTCCGTCCCGTCCAATTGTCGCGGCGCGAACGGGAATGTCTGTATTGGGCGGCGAAAGGCAAGACATTCGGTGAAATTGCAACCATCCTCACCCTGTCCGAGCGAACGGTCAAATTCTATCTCGATATTGCGCGCCACAAACTCGGAGCCATGAACATCACCGAAGCTGTCGCCAAAGGTGTTTCGATGAACATTTTGCATCAAGGAATCAAAATTTAATTATATTTTGAATGCTGTTGATTCGGCAATCCGACCCAACGGGCGGGTACACAAAGTAAAACCTGCGCGCACAATAGGAGCCTCTGCAATTGAGGAGGCACCAATGATTTTACTTGTGAATGGTTCCGAGCGCGATCAGCATCGCGTTCTGGTCAATGAAATGTTTAGGCAGCGTGCGCGCGTTTTCAAAGAGCGTCTTGGCTGGGACGTTGAGGTCAATGACGGAATGGAAATTGATCGCTTCGACGAAGAAAATCCGCTCTATCTGATTTCTGTTGACGATGTGACAGGTCAGCTCCGCGGCTCTGTGCGATTGCTGCCGACGACTGGTCCCAATATGTTGCGCAATGTGTTTCCTGAGCTACTGCCCGATGGCCTTGTGATCGAAAGTGCAACGATCTGGGAAGCATCCCGCTTTTCCATGGATCCCGATGCGGCTGTCCCGCTCCCGGGGCGTCATCTGTCCTATGTCACGGGCGAGCTTTTGGCCGGTCTAGTGGAGATTGGCTTGATGGTCGGGTTGACGGAAATTGCATCCGTCATCGATGCGCGCATGGTGCGTGTACTTCGTTTGGCAGGCTACCCTGCGGAGTTGATCAGCCCGCCCAGACGGATCGGTGTCTGCATCACTTATGCCGGCTTGTCTGAGGTGAATGAGGCTGCTCTCGAGCGTATCAGGTTGGCCTGTGGAATTACCGGAAGCGTGTTGCAGCCGCATAGCATCGTACATCATGTTGCTGCATAGGAAGATACTGCGCGCGTGGCGACCGTCATTTTGGTCGCCACGCCATTGCGGCCATGTCACATCGTGCTGGCGATCTGTCCGCCATCGACACGGATGATCGAGCCTGTCATGAACGAGGCTTGGTCGCTGGCGAGAAACACCGCTGCGGCGGCGAATTCATCGACCGTGCCGTAACGCCCTGCGGGGATACGCGCCATCGCAGCGGTGCGAATTTCGTCCATGCTCTTGCTTTGCTTGGTGGCGTTGGCCGTATCGATCTGTAGCAGGCGATCGGTCTCAATCCGGCCGGGCGCAATCGCGTTGACCGTTATGCCCTCTTTGGCGATTTCGTTCGAGAGCGTTTTCATCCACCCTGTCAAGGCCGGGCGGATCGCGTTTGAAATGGCTAGGTTCGGGATGGGCTCGATCACGCCCGATGAGATCACACTCAGAATGCGCCCATGCTTTTTGGCGCGCATGCTGGGAAGCAGATGATCGGCGATACGAACGAGGCCAACAAACATACTCTCAAATGACGCGCGCCATTGCTCCGACGAAACGCCCATGGCGCTGCCGGGCGGTGGGCCGCCGCTGTTGAGCACGAGAATGTCGATTCCGCCCTGAACCTGATCCATCGTAGCGCAGAGAGTGCTGACTGAGTCCGGCGCACCCGTATCGCAGGCCAATCCCTTTGCGTTAATTTCTGCGGCGGCGGCCGCGGCATCGACCTGCGATCGGCTGGTGAGGATCACATGCGCGCCTGCTTCGGCAAGCCCGCGTGCAATGCCAAATCCAATGCCTTTGTTTCCACCGAGAACGAGAGCGTTTCGCCCCGTGAGGTTGATCTGCATGATGTATCCTTCCTGCCTATGACCTGCCGTGTCTAAGTGAAAGCTGGAGCGTGATCAATTCCGCGGATCGGGCGCTTGCGCGCAACAGGTCCGGACACGGCATCGGCGCGAATGGGCCGAGCCTCCATACATGGGCAAGATCTAAACTCACACGGAAGAACGCGGTGCCATACATGGCGGATGTCAAACTGAACCATGTCAAACTAACCAATGACAGAGACGGCGCAGCCTTATCTCGCGCCGGGTCGCTTGAAAACCTCCGCACCACTGCTCAGTAGGAACTTTCCATCCCTGAATAAGTTGATCGCTTAAGTATAATTTGGCGCGGGATATTTTGCGCTGCTGTTCGTTGTAAATTGACGAGGCTTTTATGGCAGAGTTTGATCCGCTGCCGGATGATTCCGGTATAGCCGAAGGTGACAGCACATTTGCTTTGCCTGAATTCGAATTGCATCGTGTAGTGCTTGTGGCTCCTGAAATTCCCAGTGCTCCCGAGAGCGAATATGGTCGAAGGGACTGTTTGCGCGAAAGCGAGCGCTTTAGAGGTAAATTTGAAGAACTCTTCCCGCGCGAATGTCGGCCGCAAACCGGTGGGGGGACCTCATCCAATGGTGGACGCCCTCTGGCACATGCGGGAAATGACACACAGGATGACACGGCATCGCAAGATACGAGCGACGATTCCGGAATTGACGGTGCTGACGATGTTCCAGGAGAGCCGCTGCCGCCGCCAAAAAAACCGGAGGATGCTGACTGTTCTTGCAGCGTTCCCGATTTTCTCGCCACATCAATCTTCAAAACGATCGGTACATCGGAAAGCGAATTGTTACGTGGGACCGCGATCGATGGCAGAGGCGGCAATGATACATTGCAGGCCGGGGACGGTGCCGACGTCCTAAGCGGGGGCGATGGCAACGACATTCTTGAGCCGGGCAATGGCAACGACAGTGTGAGTGGCGGCTCCGGTGATGATATCGTCAATGGCGGGCCAGACAATGATATCGTGTTGGGTGGTCAGGGCGACGATCTCGTGAATGGTGGGCCCGGCAATGATATCGTGTGCGGCGAATCTGGGCGTGACACGGTCTCAGGCGGCGATGGCAATGATTGCGCCAGCGGCGGTTCTGAGGCTGACACTGTCAATGGCGGAGCTGGCAATGATACGATCCACGGCGATGCGGGGGATGATTTTCTGCTCGGGCGTGAAGACGATGATTGGATTTTTGGCGGAACGGGCAATGATTATTTGCGCGGCGATGAGGGCTTTGACACGCTCATTGGGGGAGATGGGAACGACATCTTCTATTTCGGCCTGATCAGCGGGCAGGACGAAGTGCGCGACTTCACGCCCGGTGCCGACAGACTCGACATGCGCGGCATGGGGCTTTCCTCTTGGGCGCTCGTCGACGCTCATGCCGACGATACGGCGGCTGGCATCGTGATCGAGTTTGACAATAATCAGGTTTTATTGCGCGGCGTCCATACCATTGCTGCAAGCGATTTTCTTTTTTGAGTAAGCTGCCATGCTTGCCGCATTCTTACACGCCGCGAAAATTCGGTTTCCGTTTTTCGTTGAAAGCGAGAATGCCTTCGCGTCGATCTTCTGTGGATACCATGCGGTTATAGGCTTCGATCTCGAAGGCGAGACCATCGGCAAGCGACATTTGCAGGCCACGCGCGATCGCTTGCTTGGCCTGGCGTACGGCGATGGGGCCATTGGAAGCGATCCGTCGCGCTGTGGTCATGGCAGCTTCAAGTAACTCGCCTTGCGGCAGCACCTTGTTCACGAACCCCCATTGTGCCGCATCTGCGGCTGCGAAGGGTGTGCCGGTGAGGATCAATTCTTTCGCACGCCGTTCGCCAATGGCACGTGATAGGGTTTGCGTGCCACCTGCGCCGGGCATGATACCCAGCGTGACTTCGGTGAGTGCAAAACGTGCGTTGTCTGACGCGTAGATAAAATCGCACAGTGCTGCGATTTCACAACCGCCAGCAAAGGCCGCACCATTGACTGCTGCAATGACCGGGACGGGGCAGGCCAGAATGGCGCGCGCCATACGTTCGAACACGGCATGCTGGGCTTGCCATTGCGCATCCGTCATGCCTTTGCGCTCTTTGAGATCACCGCCGGCGCAGAACGCTTTGTCCCCAGCACCGGTGACAATGATGGCGCGGAGATCGTAGAGGTCGAGTTGGAATGCCTCGAACAATTCCATTAATTCGCGGCTCATCTGCGTGTTGAACGCATTGGCTGCCTCGGGGCGGTTGAGCGTGACGCGCAGAATATGCGGTTCAATCAGATTGACGGCGAGCGTTTCATAAGCGGTGCGCATGGTTCAACTCGAATTGAGGCGAGGATGGAAGCGTTGTGGGCATGCCGGGGGCGATTGGCAAGGTCTGCCAAACATGTCCGCGCATCATACCGATTGGCCGATGCGTTCATATCGAGCGGCTTCCGCTGAAGCGCGCAGGGTTGCGGCAAGCGCGCGAAAGCGGGGGCCGAGCGGGCTTGTCTTGCGCCAGATCATGCCAATCCGCCGTGCCGGTTTCGTATGAAGAAACCGGACGATGGAGACAGAGGCCGATCGTGTCTCGACAGGCACCGCCATTTCAGGGATGAGCGTGACGCCAATCCCCGCACCGACCATCTGCACGAGTGTGGCAAGTGTGCTTCCTTCCAACATTTCGCGCGGCAGAGCGGAATTGGTCTGGCAAAAGGACAGCGCCTGATCGCGGAAGCAATGACCCTCTTCCAGCAGGAGAAGCCGCATCGTCCTCAGCGCATCCACATCGGGCGCGGGCTTGTCGGCATCCGCCAAGGGACGAACCAGCACGAAATCTTCTTGTAGCAAAGGCGCTTCTTCGAATGAGGGCTCTGATACGGGCAGGGCGACAATGGCAGCGTCGAGCCGTCCTGCGTTGAGTTCTTGGACCAGCTTTGGCGTGATCGTCTCGCGCAGATGGACGTCTAGTCCAGGATGCTTCTGGCCAAGATCGCCCAGAATACGAGGGAGAAAATAGGGTGCTACTGTTGGGATAACCCCGAGCCGCAAACGTGCCAGCGGCTCCTGCCGGGCCGACCGGGCCAGGTCCTCAAGATCGTCGACTGAACCAAGAATGACCCGTACGCGTTCTGCAAACGCTTCGCCAAACGGCGTCAGCCGCACCTGCCGCGCTCCACGCTCGAAGAGGGGGGTACCCAGCGTGTCTTCGAGATCTTTGATTTGCAGCGAGAGCGCGGGTTGGGAAATGGAGCAAGCCTCAGCGGCCCGACCGAAATGGCCGCTTTGGGCGAGTGCCTCGAAATAGCGAAACTGTTTAAGGGTTAAGGACGTCATTTGAAAATCTTATGGGTTTCATCAGAAAATACAACTTTATCTGATGATCCTCTGCTGCTAATCAGCCGTAAGCGAAACGCAGGCGCAGTCTCCCCCGGCGCTGCAGCCGTTTTCCACCCTCTCATTCGATCGCAGGGATATTCCAAATGCACGGAACAGACACCAAGAATGCCGGTCAATGCCCGGTGATGCATGGCTCGCGCGCGACCACGACCTTTGGCAGCCGCACTAATAAGGATTGGTGGCCGAACCAGCTCAATCTGAAGATCCTGCATCAGAACCCGGTTGCGGGTGATCCGATGGGAACGGGCTTCAGCTATGCTGAGGCTTTCAAGTCGCTCGATTATCAGGCGCTGAAGAACGATATCTTTGCGCTGATGAAGGATTCACAGGAATGGTGGCCGGCCGATTGGGGCCATTACGGCCCGCTCTTCATTCGCATGGCCTGGCACAGCGCCGGCACCTATCGCACGGGCGATGGGCGCGGTGGTGCGGGCACCGGCACGATGCGGTTTGCCCCACTCAACAGCTGGCCGGACAATACCAATCTTGATAAGGCGCGCCGTCTGTTGTGGCCGGTGAAGCAGAAATACGGCAACAAGATTTCGTGGGCCGATCTCTATATCCTCGCGGGGAACTGCGCGATTGAATCGATGGGCTTGAAGCCCTTTGGCTTCGGCGGTGGTCGCGCCGATGTGTGGGAACCGGAAGAAGACATTTATTGGGGTTCGGAAGACACGTGGCTTGGTGACAAGCGCTACTCCGGCGATCGCGACCTCGAGAACCCGCTTGCTGCTGTGCAAATGGGTCTCATCTACGTGAATCCGGAAGGTCCGAACGGCAATCCTGATCCGCTCGCCTCCGCGAAAGACATTCGCGAAACCTTTGCGCGTATGGCGATGAACGATGAAGAAACCGTGGCTCTCGTGGCTGGCGGACACACCTTCGGCAAATGCCATGGCGCCGGTTCTGCCTCCTTCGTGGGCCCCGATCCGGAAGATGCGCCGCTCGAAGCGCAGGGCCTTGGTTGGCTCAGCTCCTACAAGAGCGGCAAGGGCTCGGACGCGATCACATCCGGCATTGAAGGCGCTTGGACGCCGCGTCCTACGCAATGGGACAATGGCTATTTCGATGTGCTGCTCGGTTACGAGTGGGAGCTGGTGAAGAGCCCCGCCGGTGCTTGGCAGTGGACGCCCAAGAACCTCGCCGAAAAGGATATGGCGCCAGACGCGCAGGATCCGTCGAAAAAGGTGCCGATCATCATGACCACGGCCGATATGGCCATGCGCATGGATCCGATCTATGGCGCGATCTCGAAGCGTTATCATGAAAATCCGGCGCTTTTCGCCGATGCGTTTGCACGGGCTTGGTTCAAGCTCACCCATCGCGATATGGGCCCGCGTGTGCGCTATCTCGGCCCGGAAGTGCCGAAGGAAATTTTGATTTGGCAGGATCCGATCCCAGCGCTCGATCACAAGCTCGTCGATGCGAATGATATCGCCACGCTAAAGGCAAAGATCATCGCAACGAACATTGCGGCGGCCGATCTCGTGGCTGTGGCGTGGGCTTCGGCCTCGACCTTCCGCGGCTCTGACAAGCGCGGCGGCGCTAATGGTGCGCGCATTCGCTTGGCCCCGCAGAAGGATTGGGTCGTCAACGAACCAGCGAATCTCGCGAAAATTCTTGCCGCACTTGAAGCCGTCCAGAAGGACTTCAATACGTCTGCCACTGGCGGCAAGAAGATCTCGCTCGCCGACTTGATCGTGCTTGCGGGCGGTGTTGGTGTCGAGCTGGCCGCGAAGGCTGCAGGCCACGCGATCGAAGTGCCGTTCACACCCGGTCGCATGGATGCTTCGCAGGAACAAACGGATATTGAATCTTTTTCCGTGCTTGAGCCGGAAGCCGACGGTTTCCGCAATTATCAGAAGCGCAAATTCTCGGTTCGGGCTGAGGAAATGCTGCTCGACCGCGCTCAGCTGCTGACACTGACCGCGCCTGAAATGACCGTGCTGATCGGTGGCTTGCGGACCATCAACATCAACACCAACGGATCTAAACACGGCGTCTTCACAACGCGTCCGGGTCAATTGACGAATGATTTCTTCGCCAACCTCATCGACATGACGACCGAATGGAAGCCCGTCGATGCCGACCATTACGAAGGCCGTGACCGCAAGACCGGCCAGGTGAAATGGACCGCGACGCGCGTTGATCTCGTGTTCGGTTCGAATTCGCAATTGCGCGCGATCGCCGAACTTTATGCCCAGAGCGACTCGAAGGAAAAATTCCTGCATGATTTCGTGAAGGCATGGACCAAGGTGATGAACGCCGATCGTTTCGATCTCGTCTGAGGGCGTTTAGAATCTCAAACAAGGCGCGGATCGTAAGGTCCGCGCCTTTTTTTATGGGCGGCGTCGCAGGACGGGCCATTTGTCACCCCAAAAAGCTCAGATTAGGAATCCTACCCTCTCGCCAGAGGCGCCCGGGACTGGCATGTCTAGCGCTGCGGACAAATGCAGGATGACGTCAAGATGAAGCTTGAGAACCGGACGTTGGCGGAAATCAAAATTGGCGATGAGGCGACGCTCAAAAGGCTGATCACCACCGACGATCTTTATGTCTTTGCGGCGTCATCGGGCAATTTCAACCCGATGCATTTGCCTTCCCCGGGCGTACCCCACTCTGACCCCGTTGCGCCAGGCATGTTCGTGGCTTCGCTAATTTCAGCCGTGCTTGGCACCACGCTGCCGGGTGCTGGCTGCCTCTATCGGCACCAGACATTACAGTTCCATGCGCGGGCCTATGCGGGCGACGAACTCGAAACAAATGTACGCGTTATCGAAAAGCATGCCGACGGGCGGTTACGCCTCGCCACCGCAGTACGCCGTACATCCGATGGCGAACTCATTCTTTCGGGCGAAGCAGATGTTCAAGCGCCCACGGCAAAGTTAATCGCCGAAGTCGAGGACATACCCGGTCTCATCGTTCAGCGGCATCGCCATTTCGAAAAGCTTCTTGCACGCGCGCAGAATTGCAAGCCGTTGCGCACAGCGGTCGTAATGCCGGAGGATGAAAATTCGCTCGGCGGGGCCATGCTGGCAGCGCGCGATGGGCTGATTGTCCCCATCCTTATTGGCAATCCGACGAAAATGAAAATCGCTGCACAAATGCTCGATGCTGATCTTACAAGTTACGAAATCGTCGAAGCCTCAAGCGCGCTTGAAGCTTCGCAGATCGCATGTAAACTTGTGCGGGCCGGGCGGGCCGATGCGGTCATGAAGGGCCAGTTGCATACTGATGATTTACTGCGCCCTATGCTTGACAAGGATGAAGGACTCCGGATCGGTCGACGCTTCACGCATATATTCGTGATGGATGTCCCTGGCCTGCCACAGCCTTTGCTCGTGACAGATGCGGCGATCAATATCATGCCCGACCTTATGACGAAAGTGGATATCGTACAGAACGCAATCGATCTTGCACTTTCAATTGGCGATGGCACGCCGCCGCGTGTCGGCGTTCTCTCCGCTGTAGAGACTGTCAATCCAGCGATTCCCTCTTCGATTGATGCGGCGCTTTTGTCGAAAATGGCCGAGCGTGGTCAAATCAAAGGGGGCTTTGTCGAAGGGCCGCTCGCCATGGACAATGCGGTCGATCCCGCAGCTGCGCGCACCAAAGGTCTGCGCGGCGAGGTAGCAGGCCACGCGCAGATTCTTGTCGTGCCCGATATCGACGCGGGCAATATGCTTGCCAAGCAATTGACTTTTATCAGTCACGCCGAAGGGGCGGGCCTCGTGCTGGGCGCGCGCGTGCCGATCATTCTCAATTCACGTTCGGATTCGGCGATGTCGCGGCTTGCGTCCTGTGCAGTCGCGGTGCTGCATCATCACCGGATAAAGGAAAAGCTGACGTGAAAGGATCCGTTCTCACGCTGAATGCGGGTTCATCCTCTCTGAAGATCGCCTTGTTTGTGCCGGGGGACGAAGACGCCATCGCAACAGGTATGGCCGAGCCCATCGGCAGCGATTGCGTATTCACGGTCAAGGATGCGAGCGGCGCGCTCATGGCTGAGCGCCGAGGTGAAGCCATGAAAGGCGCGACCCATGAGTGCGTGCTGCGAGAGTTGCTCCTTGTGTTGCAGCAGGCAGGATTGGTGCAGAATTTAGCCGCCATCGGGCATCGCGTTGTGCATGGAGGCACTGATTTTATCGCACCCATCATCGTCGATAACACTGCATTGACGCAGTTAGCTGCGCTTGAACCGTTCGCACCTCTGCATCAACCCCATAATCTCGCCGGAATCAGAGCGGCGCGTCTGGCATTTCCCGATGCGTTGCAAGTCGCTTGTTTCGATACGGCGTTCCATCGCAACCATCCTTTCGTCAACGATACCTTTGCCTTACCGCTTGCGCTCTATGATGAGGGCGTTCGCCGTTATGGTTTTCATGGATTGAGCTATGAATATGTAACGCAGAAATTGGCGGCCATCCGACCGGAACTTCATGCGGGGCGTGTTATCATCTGTCATCTCGGCAACGGGGCTTCTGCCTGCGCCATTCGCAACGGTCAATCGATGGCGTCGACCATGGGTTTTTCGGCGCTCGATGGCTTGCCCATGGGCACGCGCTGCGGCCAACTCGATCCCGGTGTCATGCTGTATCTTTTACAGCAGAAAAAAATGGATGCTGACGCTATTGCCGACCTTCTTTATAAACAATCAGGTCTACTCGGACTTTCCGGTCTGTCAAACGACATGCGTGTGTTGGAGGCCTCCGAAGACCCTACCGCCAAGGCCGCTATCGATTATTTTGTTTTCCGCATTCGCCGCGAGATCGGCGGGCTTGCAGCCAGCTTGGGTGGCCTCGATGCGCTGATTTTTTGCGGCGGCATTGGCGAGAATTCGCGCCTTGTCCGCGCGCGCGTCTGTGATGATATGGCGTGGATCGGTATCGCCATCGATCCTCAGCGCAATGAGGCGAATGAAACGATATTATCGGCACCACTCTCGCCTGTCGAAGTGATGATGATCCCGACCAATGAGGAAATCGTGATCGCGCGCGCCGCCTCTGAGATGATGGAACGGGCAAACGCCCTCCGCTTGCACGGCGCGGGCGGCGTACCGCCTCTTTGATCCCAGCGTCAGCGCGTTCCTTGATTTTCCAACACGCGTGCAGCCGACCGGCGGCGTGATAGCCGCTGCTGCAGCCGGTCGAACAGGATGAAGATCACCGGCGTCGTGTAGAGTGTCAAAATCTGCGACACGACGAGGCCGCCAACGATGGTGATGCCAAGCGGGCGGCGTAATTCCGATCCAGCGCCGGTGGCCAAGACCAATGGCAACGCTCCGAGCATGGCAGCCAAGGTCGTCATCAGAATCGGCCGAAACCGTTCGAGGCAGGCCGTAATGATCGCGGCTTCGGCATCGCGCTGGCCATGCCGTTGCGCCTCGAGTGCAAAATCGACAAGAATGATGCCGTTCTTTTTCACAATGCCGATTAGCATAATGATGCCGATGAAGGCGATAATCGTGAGTTCCGATCCGACCGCATTGAGAGCGAGCAGCGCGCCTAAGCCCGCCGCTGGCAAGGTCGAGATGATCGTCAGCGGATGAATCAGACTTTCATAAAGAATGCCGAGTACGAGATAGACGGCAATGACGGCGGCAAGAATGAGGAGCGGTTGGCCGCCCGCATTCTGCCGAAAGGCTTTCGCATCACCGGCGAAATCGGTGCGGATTGATTCTGGAAGATGCATCGATTGAACAGCTTTGCGCACGAGGTCTGATGCTTGATCCATTGAGGTGCCAGGGCGCAACGCATAGCTGATCGTAATGGCTGGGAACGGCCCCTGATGCCGGACGGCCACGGGTGCGAGCGTGCGGTCCACCCGCGCCACAGCCGAAAGCGGAACCTGCGTGCCACTTTTGGCCGGTACGAACAGAGCGTCGAGATCGGACGGATCGCGACGGAAATTCGGCCCCACTTCCAGCACGACACGATATTGATTGCGCTGTGTGTAGACGGTTGAAATCTGCCGTTGCGCGAAAGCATTGTTGAGAGCTGCGCTGACATCCTGAATCGACACACCGAGGCGTGCGGCTGCAGCCCGATCGACAGTGACATTCGCTTGCAGTCCGCTTGGCTCCCTATCGGAATTGACGTCGACGAGGCCGGGAATGGCTTTCAACTTGGCTTCGACAAGTGGTGCATAACGGTCGAGCGCTTCAGTATCGGGGCCCCAGAGTGTGAACTGAAATGGTGAGCGGCTGCTACGCCCACCCATGCGCAAATCCTGCACAGCAGATAGCCATACACTTGCGCCGGGAACGATCTTAACCGATTGACGCAGACGCGAAACGACCTGTTCGCTTGTGAGTTTGCGTTCTCCAAAAGGTTTCAACGCAATCCACAGACGACCATTGTTGATCGCGCCGCTCCAGACGCTGCCGCCAATGGTTGAGCCGACCGCCGAAACGGCCGGATCGGCAGCGATCAACTCTTCGACCTTGCGTTGCAGATCGGCCATCACCGGAAACGAAACATCTGTCGACGTTTCGACGAAGGCAAACAATAGTCCCGTATCATCTTGCGGAAAAAAACCTTTCGGCGTGATGATGTAGAGTTGAACAGTGGCAATCATTGTCGCCATAAAGACGATCATCGTCGCAAGCTTTTCGCGTAAGGCAAAGCGCAATGTGATTTCGTAAAAAGCAAGGATGCGGGCAAGTCCTGCCTCAACCCATCGCCCAGTGCGCCCCGGCCTGTGCTCACGTGCAGGAGCCATGGCGCATAAAGCGGGCGTCAGCGTCAACGAAACGATCGTTGAGACGGCAATGGCGGCTGTCAGCACCATGCCGAATTCGCGGAAGAAGCGACCTTGCACACCACCCATGAGCAAGAGCGGTATGAAAGCGGCGACAAGAGAAATGCTGATTGCGATGAGCGTGAAGCTGATCTGACGCGCGCCTGCCAAAGCGGCAGCAAGTGGCGAGAGACCCTGCGCCCGGCTACGATCAATATTTTCGATCATGACGATGGCATCGTCGACGACGAACCCCACAGCAATCGCCAACGCCATCAGGGAGAGGTTGTCGAGCGAATAGCCGATGGCCCACATGCTTACGAAAGCGCCCGCAAGCGAAAGTGGCACCGTGACGCCTGCCGCAAGAACCGGAACCGCGCGGCGCAGGAACAAGGCTACAACCATCATCACCAACGCGATGGAACCTGCGAGCGTCCATTGCATATCGTCAACGCTGGCACGGATCGTTCCCGTCCGGTCGACGAGCACATGCGTTTCGATGCCGGCCGGAATCCAACGCTTCAATTCGGGCAGAAGATTGCGGATCTGTTCGACGGTGGCGATGACATTAGCATCGGCTTGTTTGGTCACATTGATCAGAACGGCGGGCTTGCCATTGTACCAAGCAGCAGAGCGCGTATTCCGAACGCCTTGCGTGATGTCTGCCACGGAGGAAAGCCGGGTCACTTTGCCGTCCGTACTGCGCAGGATGAGCGCCCCATAATCGTCAGGCGTTCGGAGTTGTGAATTGACGGCGAGCGATACGGCCTGCTCAGTCCCGTCGATCTGCCCCACCGGTGAAAGGGCGTTCGCGCTGGCAATGGCAGAGCGCAGTGTGTCGATCCCCATGCCAATAGCGCCCAAAGCAGCAGGGTTGGCAGCCACGCGGATAGCAGGTTGCTCGGCGCCGCTGACACTGACTTCACCGACGCCGCTGACTTGAGAAATGCGCTGCGCAATGACCGAGTCGGCAATGTCATACATCGCGCTTGGCGCAATCGTGTCCGATGTCAGCGCAAGAATCAGGATCGGTTGTGCGTTCGGATTGGCCTTTCGGAAAGAGGGCAATGTCGGTAGATCGCTTGGTAGATCGGCGGCGGCTGCGTTCAAGGCCGCTTGGACATCGCGTGCGGCGCTTTCGATTTTACGCGCCAGATCGAACTGCACGATGATCCGTGTCGTGCCGAGCGAACTTGTCGAGGAAATTTCCGTGACGCCAGCAATCGCACCGAGCCGCCGTTCGAGTGGCGCGGCGATTGTGGTCGCCATGGTGATGGGATCGGCGCCGGGTCGGCTGGCCGAAACAACGATGGTCGGAAATTCAATGTTCGGCAGGCTTGCCACCGGAAGTGCGCGATAGGCGACAAGCCCGGCAATTAGCAAGCCGAGCGCCAGAAGCATGGTGCCGATGGGCCGTTTGATGAACAGCGCCGAAAAACTCATCGGCTACTCCGCCATCGCAGGGGATGTGTCGGTTCGATCGGATGCAGTCTTGCTCAAGCGACGCCTGACCCGCTCAAGCGTTAGATACATGGCCGGTGTTGTGTAGAGCGTCAGCAATTGGCTCAACACAAGGCCGCCAATAATGGTCACGCCAAGCGGTATGCGCAATTCCGAGCCCGGCCCACTGCCCAATGCCAATGGCAGGGCACCGAACAGCGCCGCAAAGCTTGTCATCATGATCGGGCGGAAGCGGAGCAAACAGGCCTTCTCGATTGCCGCGCGCGGTGAGAGTCCTTGTTCGCGTTCAGCATCGAGCGCGAAGTCGATCATCATGATCGCATTCTTTTTCACAATCCCCATGAGCAGTACGATGCCAATGAGAGCGACGATAGACAGATCGAGGCCACATAGAAGCAGCGCAAGAAGGGCGCCAACACCGGCCGATGGCAATGTCGAGAGAATGGTGATTGGATGGATCGCACTTTCGTAAAGCACACCAAGCACGATATAGATCGTAACGATGGCAGCCAAAATCAGCCATGGTTGGCTGTTAAGTGCTCGTGAAAATTCAGCCGCATCGCCAGCGAAACGCCCAATGATGGAATCGGGCATGGCAATCGCGCGTTCGGCGCGTGCAATTGCTTTCACTGCATCGCCGAGCGATTCCCCTGTTGCGACATTGAAGCTGATTGTGACGGCGGGGAATTGTTCGTCATGACCGATAACGAGTGGTGCTGTCCCCGGTTCGAAGTTTGCAATCGCCGATAATGGGACTTGCGCACCGCCGGTTCCGTTCACGTAAAGGCGGTTCAGCGAATTGATGTCCTGCTGATAACGCGGTTTAGCCTCGAGAATGACGCGATATTGATTGGCCTGTGCATAGACAGTCGAAATTTGGCGCTGACCGAACGCATTGTTGAGGGCATCGCTCACCGCCTGGACTGATACGCCGAGCCTTGCAGCGTTCTCCCGATCGATATTGATGAGAAGCCGCGCCGCGCCATCCTGCGCTTCAGAAACGACATCACGAAATTCCGGTGCGCGCGCCATCTCCGTGGCAAGCCTTTGCGCCCAAAATGTCACTTCGCGGGCGTCGGTTCCTGTCAGGCTATATTGATATTGCGCTGCGCTAGCTCGCGTCGTGATCTGCACCTCTTGTACGGAGAGGAAGGATACATCCACGCCGGGAAAGCCATCCGCCAGTTTTTCCAATCGGGCAATGATAGCGGCAGCGCCGTCGCGCCGGTCGAGCGATTTCAGCACGAGCGTGAGGCGCGCGGTGTTCCCTGTCAGATTTGATGGGCCAACGCCAATGACGGAGACAACGGCTTCGACATCTCGGTCTTTCTGAAATGCGTCCGTCAAGCGGACCTGCATCTCCTGCATCCGTTCGAACGAAGCGCTGGGCTCCGCTTTCAGAATGGCCGTAACAAGTCCAGTATCCTGCTGCGGCATGAATCCCTTGGGCACCACAATGTAGAGAACGACGGTTGCAATCAACGTCATTGCCATGGAGGCGAGCATTAAGCCCTGATGGCGCAGGCTCCAGCGCAGCGTGTGGGCATATTGCTCCGTGGTCCATGCAAAGGCGCGATCGAACAGGTTCAAAAGGCCGATGCGGCGATCACGATCCTTCTCTTCCTTCAACAACCGCGCACACATCATTGGCGTCAATGTCAGCGACACGATCATCGAGGCCGTCACCGCCACTGTCAGCGTGATAGCGAATTCGCGGAACATCCGCCCCACAATACCGGTCATGAAGAGGAGCGGAATGAAGACAGCCACAAGCGATACAGTCAGCGATACAACGGTGAAGCCAATTTCGCGCGCGCCTTTGAACGCCGCCTCCAGCGGGCTATCGCCCTCTTCGATGTGACGGACGATGTTTTCGATCATCACGATGGCATCGTCGACGATAAAGCCGGTCCCGATGGTCAGCGCCATCAGCGAGAGATTGTCGAGACTGAAACCGATCAACCACATCATGGCGAATGTGGCGAGCAATGAGAGGGGTAATGCCACGCCGGCAATCAAGGTCGAGCGGGCCGTGCGCAGGAAAAGAAGGACGACAAGGACAACAAGTGCGACGCTGAGTGCCAGCGTGAATTGTACGTCCTGAATAGACGCGCGGATGGTGCTTGTCCGATCATGGACGATTTCAAGCGATACGCCCGATGGAATCATGCGTGCGAGCCGCGGCAATTCCTGTTGCAGCTTTTGAACAGTATCGACGACATTGGCGCCGGGCTGACGCAATATATCGAGAATAACGGCGGGCTGGCCCTTGTACCATCCAGCCACTTTCGCATTTTCGAGTCCCTCAACGATGTCGGCGACATCATCGAGCAGCACGGGCGCGCTATTCCGATAGGCGACAACAAGGCTACGATACGCACTCGCTGTCGCCAACTGATCGTTGGCAGCGAGGGTCCAAGATTGCTGCGTACCATCGAGTGCGCCTTTCGGGCCCGATACATTCGCCCCGACAATCGCCATGCGAATGTCATCGAGGCCGATGCCATAGCTCGCTAAGCGCAACAGATCTGCCTGAATGCGGATGGCCGGGCGTACGCCGCCTTGTATCGCGACATGGCCGACGCCCGAGACTTCGCTCAGGCGTTGCAACAAGAGCGTATCGGCCATGTCGCTCAATTGTCGCAGCGTATAGGTCGGCGAGGTGAGCGCGATCGTCATGATCGGCGCGTCGGCTGGATTTACCTTCGCATAGGTCGGCGGGAAGGGCAGGTTGCGCGGCAAGGTCGATGAGGCGGCATTGATGGCAGCTTGCACATCTTGCGCCGCAGAATCGATGTCGCGATCGAGATCGAATTGCAGCGTGATTTGACTCATGCCGAACGCACTTTGCGATGTGATGGCTGTGAGCGAAGGAATCTGCCCCAATTGCCGTTCGAGCGGCGATGTCACAAGCGCCGCCATCGTATCGGGGTTTGCCCCCGGCAATTGGGTCGAGATCTGAATGGTCGGGAAATCGACCTGAGGCAAGGATGCGACAGGCAGAAGCCTGTAGCCGATGAGCCCTGCGAGCATCGTGGCGATGCCGATCAACGAGGTCGCGATCGGCCGCCGGATGAAGGGGGCCGAAATATTCATCGCGCCGGGGCCGGATTGGCAGGTGTCGCAGCTGAACCTTGTGCTGCCGGCGCGTTGGGCGCCGCTGGGCGCTGCGGCGGGTTCTGTCGTTGTTGTCGGCGCGAGGCTGGGCCTAGGGTGCCGGGGTCAGGCATAGGCTCTGGCGTCGCCACTTTGATGATCGTGCCCTCGGCAAGCCGTGCAAAGCCGGTGGTCGCCACCTGCTCACCTGGCTGCAAGCCATTCGCAATCACGGTTTGGGTATCGTTCTGCATCGCTACTGTGACAGGTCGTACCGTTACAGTTTCGTCCGGCTTCACGACGAAGACGAACGTACCTTTCGGTCCGCGTTGTAGCGCTGACGTGGGAATGACGATGGCCTGCCGGAGCGTATCGACCAAAAGCCTTACATTGGCGAAGGCACCGGGCCACAAGGCCATCGCCCTGTTGGGGAACTCGGCCTTCAGGCGCACCGTGCCCGTCGTCTGATCGATTTGATTGTCGATCACGTTGAGCGTGCCGCGATCAATGACGGTTTGGCCATCGGCATCGAGCGCTTCGGCAGGGACAATTCCTTGCGCCCAAGCTTTGTTGACCCGTGGCAATTGCTGCTGCGGCACGCTGAACACAACGGCAATCGGCGCCACCTGTGAGACTGTGACGATGCCTGCTGTGTCCGATGGTTTCACAAGATTGCCTTCGTCGACATTGCGAATGCCTGTCCGCCCGTCGATCGGCGACGTAATGGTCGTATAGGCGAGGAGCGCGCGGGCATTGTCGATGGCCGCTTGATCGGCCTTCAATTGCGCTTCGAGTTGCGCCACTGTCGAGCGTTGGGTATCGGCCTGTTGTCGGGTGACGGAGTTCGTCTCGGCCAAGCGTGTGTATCGTTCAAGATCGCGCCGCGCATTTTCAAGTACGGCTTCGTTCTGGGCCTTTTTCGCGAGCGCTTGGTCGAGCTGCGCTTGATAGGTGGTCGGGTCGATCTTGGCGAGAACATCACCCTTCTTGACCTCTTGCCCTTCGCGGAAGAGGACTTGCTGCAATTGTCCGTCGACCTGTGAGCGCACCGTCACGGAGGCCGCAGGGCGGGCCGTGCCGACGCCCTCGATATAGACGGGCACGTCAGCGGCTTTGGCTTGTGTGGCCAGAATGGACACGGGATCGGGCGTATTCTGCGAGCGACGGAAGGATTGGGTGTTGCCACCTTTCCCATCGAGCAGGAACAAGGGTACCAGCACGCCGCCTGTCACAAGCAGCGCACCCACGGGCACCCACCAACGCCTTTTCAACGCCATTTCAACCTCGCCGGGCTATCCGCCTGTCACCAGTGCGGATGGCACTCTCTATCATGGCGCGAATATATCCGCGTCCCCTTTTCCCCAGCCCCCGCCCAGCGCCTGATAAAGCGCAATCGCGGCTAAATAGCGGTTGGCGCGCGCCTGTGTGAGGGCGTCTTCCGCTTGAAAGAGCGCCGTCTGCGTTTGCAGAACGGTGACGAGATCCACCGTGCCTTCGGCCAAGCGCTGGACTGCAATGCCATAGGCGCGGCGCGAACTGGCAAGTGCGGCGCGTTGCAGAACTTCCTGCTGCCCGAGTTGGCGCAAACCGATCAGGGCACGCTCGACATCGGCAAAGCCGTTGATCACGGAGCTGCGATAGGCTTGGAGCAATTCGATCTGTCGTGCCTGTTGCTGTTCATATTGTCCTTGCAGCAAAAAGCCTTGAAAGATCGGTTGCGTCAGTCCGGCGCTTACGGCGTAAAAGCCCGAACCGGGATTGAACAACGAGCTGAGCGCGACGCTCGCAAAACCGCCTTGGGCCGTTAGATTGATCGTCGGAAAGAAGGCGGCACGAGCCGCATAGACATTGGCATGGGCGGCTTCGAGGCGTGCTTCAGCCGCTGCGATATCGGGCCGTCTTTCGAGCAAGGTCGAGGGCAGGGCCGCATCGATACGCGGCAGCCGCAACGCGTCGAGATTCTTCCCCGCCACGCGGATACGCTCCGGGGCGCGGCCCAATAATACGGCGAGAGTCATGACATCCTGCTCCGATGTTTGCTCGAATGCAGGAATGTTGGCGCGGATATTCGCTACGACGGTTTCTTGTTGCGCGAGATCGAGCGCGGTGGCGGTGCCGACTTCGAGCCGCTCGCGGATAATGGTGAGCACGCGCTCTGCCGCATCGAGATTCTGCCGCGCAATGCGGATGCGCTCCCGTGCTGCCAAAATGCGGACATAGAGCGAGGCCGTGGTTGCTGCCGTAGTCAGAGCAACCGTGTCGCGGTCGAAGCGGGAGGCTTGCGCAAGAAATTCCGCAGAATCGAGCAGCGCCCGGTTCTGGCCCCAGAAGTCGACTTCATAGGTCGCAAGGAAAGCGGGGTTAAACCGGTTCGCGCCTTGGCCGACGCCTGCTGGCGTGTTGGTCCGCGAGCGCGACAGGACCGCTGAAGCGCCGATCTGCGGGAAGAGGGCCGACCCCGCAATTTTGGCCTGCGCGTCCGCCTCGGCGATGCGGGCCACGGCAATAGCAATGTCGAGATTACCGGTCTGCGATTCAGCCACGAACCCAGCAAGCTCTGTCGACCCGAAATTGCGCCACCAACCCGGCACGACGGGGTCGCGCTGAGGCTGCCGCGGTGCATTGGCAAAGGCGGCCGGCACATCGAGCGCCGGCTGCGGTCGAGGCGCGTCGATGCAGCCTCCCAGCAAGGGCAGCAGCACGATGGTCGCGGTCAGAACGCGAAGGCTGAGGACGGCAGGCATGAGCGCTGAGTTCAGTCCGGACGGGAGCCGGATGATTGGGCTCATTAGGGCTCAGGTGCAAGGGAAGCGCCCGTAGGCCTGCCCGTTTAGTCGTGGACAGCGGACTGGCCTACGTCATGCCTCAGGATACGGTCTCCAACCTATGATGGTGTTACCGTTCGGGTCAGCCCCTCTCCGCGGGGGGTGGGGTCAGCCGGGCAATCCAGGAAGAACCGCTTCCGCCGCGCCTCTCGCTCAGGCGATGTAGAGGCCGCCATTCACGTGGAGGCTTTCAGCTGTGATGAACGAGGCATCGTCCGAGCACAGAAAAGCGATTGCTCCGGCGATTTCATCCGCTGTGCCAAGTCGCTTCAGCGGCGTCGCTTGGATGAATTTGTCGCCTGTTAGTTGCAAGAGGTTCTGCACCATAGGTCCGTCGACCAACCCCGGCGCAATCGAATTGACCCGGATCCGTGGCGCAAGTTCGACAGCAAGCGAGCGCGAGAAAACAACCACGCCACCTTTTGCCGCAGCGTAATGCGCGTGGGCATGGCTGCCACGATGGCCCGCTATCGAGGCAATGTTGACGATAGCGCCACCGTCATTCATGTGCGGAATAGCTGCCCGGCACGTATAGAACACGCCATCGAGATTGATCGCGATGGTCTGCTGCCATTGTGCATCCGTCATCTCTTCGACAAGTGCATCGCGATAAATGCCAGCGGATGTCACAAGCGCATCGATGCCGCCAAAACGTTTTGCAGCTTCGGCTGCCACGCGATCTGCATCGGCGGGTTCTGTCACATCCTGTTTTAAAGCTAGTGTCCGCGTGAGGCCGGGATCGAGCGTGCGCGCAAATGCGGAAACGGTATCGAGATCGAAATCGGTCAAAACGCAATTCGCGCCACCGGCATGGAAACGATGTGCAATGGCTTGGCCGATTGTGCCAGCGGCACCCGTTAGAAGCAGCGTCTTTCCGCTGAAGTCGTAGATTGTACGCCTCATGTCATCAACCATCCACCTGCGACATCGATTGTTTGTCCCGTTACGAACCGGCCGCTATCCGAAGTCAGGAACAGCACCGTCTCGGCAACTTCCTCCGGCGTGCCGAAACGCCGCATCGGCGTGACGGCCTTAACCGCGTCATTGGCTGCGCTGGCCGTTCCCCGCATCAGCGGCGTATCGATCCGGCCCGGCGCCACAGCATTCACTGTGATGTTGTAGGGTCCGACTTCGCCAGCGAGATGTTTCGTGAAGCCGATCAGCGCGGCCTTCGTTGCGGCGTAGTGAATTCCCACGATGTCAGAGTAAGTTTTTCCGACCACTGAGGACGTTGAAACAATCCGCCCGTGACCCAAATTTTTCATGCTTGGTAGTGCAGCGCGCGTACAATTGAAGGCACCTGTCAGATTGACATCGAGAACGCGCTGCCATTCCTCCGGCGGCATTTCCCATGCGGGTGCACGTTTGCCATCGGCACCGCTTTTGGGGGAAATTCCGGCATTGTTGATCAGAATGTCGATAGGCCCCAACGCCTCAGCCGCGCGCGCCATGGCGTGTTCGATGGCCGTATAATCGGCAACATCAGCGGCCAGTCCAATCGCTTGCACGCCGCGCGCTTTGGCATCGGCGGCAGCGCTGTTGGCGAGTGCTGCATCATGATCGAGATAGGCGATCGCAGCCCCGGCGAAAGCATGGGCATCGGCGATGGCGCGCCCGATGCCGCGCCCGGCCCCTGTTACGACAGCGACGCGCCCCCGATGCGTACTCACGGCTTCACCTCAAGCATAATCTTGCCGAGATGCGCGCTCGACTCCATCAGCGCATGAGCCTCGCGTGCTTGCTCCAACGGGAAGACCTTGTGAATGACCGGCTTCACCTTGCCGCTGTCGTAAAGCGGCCAGACATCACTGCGCAATTTGGCGGCGATCGCTGCCTTGAGTTCAACCGAGCGCGGACGCAATGTCGATCCTGTGATGGTCAAACGACGCAACATCATCGGCCGGAAGTCGAACTCTGTGCGGCTCGATTGCAAGAAGGCGATTTGCACGAGGCGGCCTTCGAAGGCGAGCGAGTTCACATTTTGCTGGATGTACGGCCCGCCAACCATGTCGAGAATGACGTCGACGCCCTTGCCGTTTGTGATGTCCTTGACGCGTGCGCGCCAGTCTTCCGTGCGATAATTGATCGCGACATCGGCTCCCATATCGCGACAAAACTGACATTTTTCATCTGAACCAGCGGTGGTGAGGACAGTCGCGCCCGCCTGTTTTGCCAGTTGAATGGCAGTGTAGCCAATGCCGCTCGATCCGCCATGGATCAAGATTGTTTCGCCCTTCCTCAGCCGCCCCCGCGTGAAGACGTTGTCGTAGACGGTATAGACGTTTTCCGGCAGGCCACCGGCTTCAAACAGAGTGAGGCCTTGCGGTACCGGCAGGCAGAGGGGCGCATCCGCAACGCAATATTCTGCATATCCACCGGAGATCACGAGTGCGCAGACTTCATCGCCGACTTTCAGATCGTGCACGCCCTCTCCAACGGTCACGATGCGCCCTGAGATCTCAAGGCCGGGGATGTCTGTCGCCCCGGGGGGTGGCGGATATCCGCCCGCTCTTTGAATACAATCGGGGCGGTTCACGCCCGCCGCAACGACTTTCACCAGTACCTGACCCCGGCCCGGCATGGGCACTGGCCCTGTCTCAACCTGAATGACCTCGGGGCCACCGGCACCGGCAAACCGGATCTGTCGCATGGAAGTGGGCAGGGGCATCGAAAGTTCCTTAAGCGTTAGGCAGAGCGCGAAGCCCTTTGGGCTTCACTGGGAATATCCATACCCGAAAGATCGCATCTCTGTGCGAGATAATCTATGTTGAATGCATGTTCGGGAGAGTAGTTGATGTCACGATTGATCCGAGGCGTGAGGCCATGACCATCATCACAGGGCGTACGCGTTTATGGCTGATCCTTGCCGACCCTATCGTGCAGGTGAAGACGCCGCAGATGATCAATGGCGTAATCGCTGAGCGCGGTGTCGACGGTGTCATGATTCCAATGCATGTCGGCAGCGATCACCTTCCCGACGTAGTGAAGGCAATTCGGGGCATGAAAAATTGCGGCGGTATGATCATCACCGTGCCGCACAAATCAGCGATTGTCGATCTGCTCGACGAGGTGAGCCCCAATGCCCGCCTCATTGGTGCCGTCAATGCCATCAGGCGAGAAGCGGATGGCCGTCTCACGGGCGAGATATTGGATGGGCTCGGCTTCGTCGCTGGCCTCAAGCAGAGTGGTATTAATCCCAAAGGACTGTCGGCCTATCTCGCCGGAGCGGGCGGTGCAGCCAATGCCATAGCGTTCGCGCTGGCGGAAGCAGGCGTGACGCGGCTCACAATAGCAAACCGCACACGGGCCAAAGCGGAGGATCTTGCAAGGCGTCTCGCGATCGCATTTCCGGCGCTTCCCGTCGCCATTGGCACGCCTGACGCTGCCGGACATGACCTTCTCGTCAATGCGACATCGCTCGGTCTGAAAAAGGACGACGCGTTGCCCTTCGAGCCAGCTTCGCTGAACCCTCAACAAATCGTGGCGGACATCATCATGGATCCCGAGGAGACGGCCATTATGGCGGCGGCGCGCGCTAAGGGCTGCCGCGTTCACCCCGGCAAGCCGATGCTACTCGCCCAACGTGAATTGATGAGCGAATTCCTGAGAATAGGGTGATGGCGGACGACGCGATCCTGCCCATGGTGCGACGGTGTATTGATGCCTGATGCTGCTTTCCTCTCATCATTGCATGAACGGCTTGGCACGGCTGGAATCCTGACCGATCCAGCAGAGTGCGAATCTTACGCGATCGATTGGCGTCGTCTTTTTCCCGGAAAACCTTTAGCCGTCGCACGTCCTGCCAGCACGCAGGAGGTTGCTGCCGTCGTCGCGTTATGCCGCGACCATCAGATTGCGATTGTCCCACAGGGCGGCAATACTGGCATGGCGGGCGGCGCGGTGCCTGATCGTAGCGGTCGTGAACTCGTTTTGTCATTGGCGCGGATGAATAGCATTCGCAGCATCGATCCTGTCGGCATGACGATGGAAGCGGAAGCAGGCGTTATTTTGAAAACAGCGCAGGATGCAGCTGCGGAACAAGGACGCCTTCTGCCGGTTAGCCTCGCTGCCGAAGGTTCCGCCATGATTGGGGGCATCGTTGCCACCAACGCCGGAGGCCTCAATGTCCTGCGCTACGGCATGGCGCGCGCGCTCGTGCTCGGCTTGGAAGTCGTGCTGCCCGACGCAACGATCGTCAATGGTTTGCGCCATTTGCGCAAAGACAATGCTGGGTACGATTGGAAGCAAGTGTTCATCGGCAGCGAGGGAACACTGGGTATCGTGACTGCTGCTGTTTTGCGGTTGTTGCCGCAGCCGAAAAATAGCGTGACGGCGCTTCTGTCTGTGCCTCATCCTCAGGCGGCGCTCGATCTTCTGGCCTGCGTTCAGAGCGAATTAGGCGATAGCATAACCGCCTGCGAAATGATGGCAGGCTTTTCGCTTGGGCTTGTCGAGAAGCATTTCGGTTTGCGGCGTCCGATTGCCGATGGCGAATGGTTTGTTCTGATTGAGGCCGCCTCTACCCTCTCAGGTCTGCGCGAGGCGACCGAAATCGCTCTCGGGCATGTGCTCGACCGCGGTTTTGCGCGCGATGGAATCGTGGCCGAGTCAGGTCGGCAAGCAGCTGACCTCTGGCAATTACGCGAACGCATAACGGAATCGGAAGGCAAGGAAGGCAAAAGCGTCAAGCACGATGTCTCCGTGCCGATCGCGCTTATCCCTGCATTTTTGAATGCAGCAGACGAGGCGTTGGCGCGTTTGCTACCGGGCACCCGTATCAACTGCTTCGGCCACCTCGGCGATGGCAATCTGCATTACAATATTTTAATCGACGGACAATCCGCTGACGCCGTCAACATCGTTGTGCATGATGTTGTGCAACGTTTTGGCGGCAGCATTTCTGCCGAGCATGGCATAGGGCAGTATCGTGTGGCCGAGCTCGCCCGCCGCCGCGCGCCTGCAGAGCAAATCCTATCGCGCAGGATCAAGGCGGCCATCGATCCCGATGGCATAATGAACCCTGGCAAGGTTTTGCCACGCAAGGCAGCGCAAGATCGATGAATGGTCAATTGCGATGACACAATCCGGCGATTTTGATTTTGTCATTGTGGGTGGCGGCACTGCAGGGTGCGTCCTTGCGGATCGCCTCACGGCAGATGGTCGCCATCGCGTTCTAATGCTTGAGGCCGGAGGGCGCGACGATGGATTTTGGATTTCAATTCCTGCAGGCTTTTCTAAGCTCCTGACAGGCGCACAATTCAATTGGCGTTTCGAGACTGAACCGGAAGAAAACACGTATCATCGCCGGATCGTTGTACCGCGCGGCAAGGGGCTTGGCGGTTCAAGCCTGATAAACGGTATGATTTTCGTTCGCGGCCAGAAAGAAGATTACGATCAATGGGCGCAGATGGGCGCTATCGGTTGGAGCTTTGACGACGTCCTCCCCTATTTCAAGAAGCTTGAAAGCTTTGAAGATGGCGACAACCGGATGCGTGGCGGCGACGGCCCCATGGCTGTCGAGCGCGTCAAACTCCGGCCTGAAATTGCCGAGGCCTTCATTGCGGCTGGTGAGCAAGCAGGTTTCTCGCGCAATCCTGACTATAATGGGGAAACTCAGGAAGGCTTCGGCTATTATCAGGTCACGCAAAAACACGGACGACGCTGGAGTGCGGCCGACGCCTATCTGCGTCGGGCTGAAAGCCGACGCAATCTTGCGATCCGAACGGGCGCGCATGTCACGCGCTTGATTCTAGACGGACGCAAGGTCACAGGCGTGGAATATGACCAAAATGGACAAAGGCATAGAGTTCAAGCTCGCCGTGAGGTGATCGTAGCTGCAGGGGCCGTCCAAACGCCGCAAATTCTCGAACTATCCGGCATTGGCGATCCGTTACACTTAGCCGGTGTTGGCATTGAGACGCATCACGCACTTGCGGGTGTCGGGAATAATTACCGCGATCATTTCTGCACACGCATGAACTGGCGCGTCAAAAAGCCAGTCACACTCAACGAGCACGCTCAAGGCTGGCGACTGGCAGGTGCCGTGGCGCAGTATCTCGCTACGCGCTCGGGTATCCTGACGCTCGGAACAGGTCTTGCGCATGCATTCGTGAAAACGCGCCCCGATTTGGCGACACCCGACGTCCAATTCTTTTTCATGCATGCAAGTTATGCCAATGCAGCCGATCGCAAGCTCGATAAAGAGCCCGGTATGACGATTGGCGTCACACAATTGCGACCTCAATCTGTGGGGTCGATACACGCCAAATCAGCCGACCCCTTTGAAATGCCAGCGATCAAACCGAATTTCCTATCCGCGCGCAATGATGCCGAAACCCTAATCGCGGGGATGAAGATGGCCCGACACGTTGTTGCGCAACCAGCGATGAATGCTTATCGGGCTTATGAAATGAGCCCCGGCGAAGAAGTCAAAACCGATACGCAATGGCTTGATTTTGCACGCGCTAACGGACAGACGATTTATCATCCCGTAGGAACTTGCGCGATGGGCGTAGGGCTACGCGCTGTCGTTGATCCCATACTTAAGGTGCATGGACTTGACGGTCTACGCATTGTTGACGCCTCGGTCATTCCGCTCATGGTATCGGCCAATACCGAAGCTGCGGTGCTGATGGTGGCCGAGAAGGGGGCCGATCACATCCTGCAAGAAGCGAGAGCTGAATTGGCGGCGATATAAAAGAAATGAGCGTGTCGAAAATCGATGTTAAACAACGATAATGCGATCTTTGTTCGGCGCATAGATTTTTCAGAGATTTTTGCAGAGACCACAGAACGCGGTAATCTTTGGATCGAAATAGCGTGACCCAGAATACTCCGAAACTGCTCATTCTCGATTCTGAGGCGCGTGTAAGGTTTCAGATGGTATTCAGCATCTGCTGCGCAAGTGCACTTTTTGACATCCATTGCAGATAACTAAATCGCGATTTTATCCGTTTCCTTGAGACAAAACGCATAGGCACATTAGACTGTTACATAAATACAACATTCAATTAAGTTAGAAAAAACACAACGTGAAATAGTCCTTATGCAGTTGATATTTAGGCGGCGAAGCTTGGTAATAAGATGCGCCCAATCAGTGGTCGTTGCGTTGATTCTGGAGATTAATTATATGAAAAAGGGTGCCCTGCTAGCATCAACAGCACTTCTGCTGTTCGGCTCATCCGCCATGGCTGATAATGTGAATGCGCGCAAAGTTGCGCCCGTTGCTCCAGCGGTTCCGGTGTTCACTTGGAGCGGTTTTTACGCAGGCGTGAATGCTGGTGTAAATTGGTCAAACAGGAACGTTAACACGAGTTATTTCGACACGGATCTCGCCGATCCAATGACGCCTAGCGAAATAGCTTATCTCAATCCATTGCCATACGGGAACAGCCGCACCGGCTTTATTGGCGGCATTCAACTGGGCTATAATTATCAGATCAACCAGTTGGTGATTGGCGCCGAAGCCGATTTCATGGGCGCCGCTCTCAGTAAGACGAGCCGGACGAGCGTTGCTTCTGATGCCATGTGGGGCATTGCCGGCGAAGCGGGCCTTTCAAATTTCTCGACAAAAATTCAGCAAAATTGGCTTGGAACAGTCCGGGCGCGCTTAGGTTACGCTGTTGATCGCTTCATGGTCTATGGCACTGGTGGTTTCGCTTACGGCAATGTCAAATCAACTTCGGCCACAACAGCAATCTATCTTCCTGGAAACGACGTCTTTGCAGAAGGCTTAGAAAGTTGGGCAGGCTCAAAAAGCCAAACCAAACTCGGATACGCCATCGGCGCTGGTATCGAATACGCCATCACCAATAATTGGACTATTCGTGGTGAATATCTCTACTACAATTTGGGTCAAATCACGAATGTGAGCCTACCAACGATAATGACGTTTAATCAGTCGACGACGGCCAACGACAGTACAAACGTTGGGAGAAACAAGACGACCATTGACGGAAACATTGTTCGTCTTGCGCTGAGCTACAAATTCTAAATTTTTACTCAGTTAAACTGCCTTCTAGTGAGAGGCCCCGCCTAGGAATATGCGGGGTTTCTTTTTTTGCAGCATCTCTTGCTGATAAAAGTGTGCGCTATCTCAATGCGGGCCAATCGATCTTGCCAAGTGGAATCTTGTGCATACGTGATGCTTGAATCTTACAAGCTGATGGCCTCCCGGCGAGGATGCAGATTGAAAATCCCTATATCATTGAATTCAATCGATGATTTGACGCTCTGAAGTGTCTTGACGCCCTAGAAATAGAGGCCAAATCTTGGGGCCCTGTTCACCGGACGACACGATCGCGGTCTTACGCTAACATATTACCATGCCCACGCTTGAAAGCATCATTGGCGGCGATCACGAGATCGTTCGTGTGGAGATTGAAACGGGAGCGGTAGCGTTTCGCCTCCCGCACCATAGACCCGATCCTTTAACATCGACAGTCCGTTTTGCAGGTGCATTACTGGGTGAGGTGAGCGAATTGGGGCCGCGTCTGCGGGCCATTGATCCGGCCTCAGGTGTCATGGTCGTCGATTGGATCGATGGCGCAACGGCTCTCGCGGAAAAGCCGAGGAATAAATCTGCAATTGCTCATAGCCTTGGTGCTGTCTTACGCCGATTGCACACATTGGAGCACCCCGATGGGTTGCCACATGTGTCGCTCGTTTCACTGGCGCATTCGTTGCAAGTTGCGCCACTCTTTCAGAAAATCGCGCTCATACTCTTGCAAACGCAAACTGAGTCTTGTCCAAGCCATGGCGATCTTGTTCCGCAGAACATTATTGTAGAACCTAGCGGCCGGATCAGGCTGATTGATTGGGATTATGCAGGGATGCACGATCCGTGCTGGGATCTGGCTTATGCCATCCAAGAAATTGGCCTGAGTGCGACTGAGGCCCAGCGCCTTTTGGCAGCCTATGGACGCCCATTGCGAGCCGAACGTCTCTTGCTTTTCCGCGTGCTCATCATTGCCATTAACGCAGCGTGGCGCCAAGCCTATAGTGACGCGATGGCTAACTATAACACCCAGCTCGCGGCGATCTTTGCGACCCACCCCGCTGTGCAAATTGCGTTGAAAACCCTGTCGGAAACATCGGACTTGACGACCCGCCGTCTAATTCCTTAAGTGGAGCTCACAGTCAGGGGTGCTCGAAAGAGCTGAGAGGACGGTCCGTCCAACCCTCAAGCTGATCTGGGTAATGCCAGCGGAGCGAGACCATGTTTACAGGCGTGCAATTTTCTCTATACCCGATGATTGCGGATTTCGTTCCTGCAATTATGCGTGGGATCGGTGCGCTTGACGCTTATCCTGCTTTACGTCGTGAGACAGACAATCTCTCGACATTGTTGGTTGGGCCGCCGGATGATTTGGTGCCAGCCTTGCGCGACTGCTTCCTTGCCGCAGCGCGCGCTGGCGACCATGTTGTCATGAGCGGGACGCTATCGCGGGGATGTCCTGGCGAATCGGATGATCCGATCTGCACTGCGCCAGCGCTGCCTCCGCCACGACCGGATGAGAACGCCGCAGATGTCGCTTTGTCGCGATTTAAGCCGCGTCAGCCGGCGGGAATTAAGGCCTTCGCGCAGATTTCACTCTATCCGCTCGGGACAGAAGCGCATATGGCCCGGATCGGCAGCTGTATCGATTTTCTCAAACGTGCTGGCGTGTTCGATCGATCCAAGCATTTCTGCAGCAAGATCGCGGGCGATGCGGAAGATGTCTTTGCCGCCATAGAACGCTGCTATCTCGACTTTGCGCCGCTCTCGGCCCATGTCGTTTTGACCTTCACAATATCTGCGCATTCACCTTCGGACCGCTAACATGAATACCTCTGTCGATATAGTGCGACCATCTCGCTGGACGCAGCGTGAGATCGTTGTTGTTGCCGCAATTGGCGTCTTCTTCGGCGTTGTCTATTTGGCTTGGGTTCAGGCTTGGCTTGTCGCACGTGCATTGATTGGGCCCATTTCGCTCGATATCTTTTTTGGACTTTGGTGTGTGGCCTCACCTGTGGCGGCCTATATCATCCGTAAGCCATTTGCGGCATTCGGCGCTGAAATGATTGCAGCGATTGCGGAAGTGGCCACAGGAAATCCGGCTGGGCTTATTCTGCTGCTCACGGGTTTTGTGCAGGGTGCGGGAGCGGAGCTACCTTTCGCTCTCACGCGCTGGAAAAATTACAGCTGGGCTGTAATGATTGCTTCCGGTGTTACAGCGGCCCTCTTCAGCTTCGCTTATACATGGGTGCGTTTCAAATATGGAGATCTCGCACCGGGCCTTCTGGCCGTGATGCTGACCGTGCGCATTACCAGCGGAATTCTTTTGGCGAGTGTCTTGGGCCGGTTCATTGCCGAGGGACTTTATCGCACCGGCGTACTCGACGGTTTAGCGATCGACGATGCCAAGCGTGGTCGATAAACAAGCCTTCCTCGCGGTCCAGGATCTTTCTGTTCGGTTTCGACACGCCGATCAGTTTACACTTCAGTCGCTGAATTTCGTGATACAATCTGGCGAACGCGTCGCGATTGTTGGTGCGTCAGGCTGCGGGAAAACGACCCTTTTACACGCCCTTTTGGGTATCGTGCCGGACTTGATCCCGGCGCATCTATCGGGATCGGTGATCTGGGGCAACGCGGATCGGTCTCCTTCTCTGCACAATGCGGCATGGTCGCATGCCAGCTTTCTGTCGCAGGCCAGTGGGCCGCAGATAGCCACGCTTGCCGTAGCCGATGAGATAGCCTTTCCATTGCAAAGTCGTGGAATTGATGGGCCTGCCATCGATCAAAGGATTGCAACCGCATTAAGTTCGCCCTTGCTGCGCGGATTAGACGAGACCGCGTCAACGCTAACACTTTCGGGTGGTTGGCGGCAGAGATTAGCGCTTTCAGCTGTTCATGCGCCGCAAACAGACTGCATCGTTCTCGACGAGCCTTTGTTGCATCTTGATGAAAGCGGACGTGACGCCACATTGGGAGTGTTGCACGATGGGCTTACGCCCCAGCAGACACTCATCATCGTCGATCATCGTCTTGCGCTGATCCCGTCTGTTGCTGATCGGGCCATTGTGCTTGGGGGCGATGGAACACTCCTCGCCGACGGCACGGCTTCAATCATTCTCGCTGATCAAGCATTGTTGCGGGAGGCCGGGCTGCATCGTGCGTGGTCGCGGCATTCGCACGTGGAGGAGCCCGGCGAGCCACTTCTGACAGTAACGGATGCTACGCTGCGGCGCGATCGTGAAATTCTGTTGGAAGACATCAACCTTGTTTTGCGGAGCGGTGAAATTCTCGGCATATCGGGCAGCAATGGCGCCGGCAAAACCAGCCTTGCGCTTGCGCTTGCGGGCGGACTCCGTTTTCGAGGCGGTTGTGTCGCCCGACACGATAATGCTCGCGTGCTACTTGTGCCTCAAAATCCAGATCTCTTTTTCGCAACTGGTTCGCTCGGTGATGAAGCTCAGCGTTTTCGTTTGCCATGGGCTGTCTTTTCTGCAAATGCGCAGAAATTGGGCATGATGGTAACGCCTCGCGATCATCCATTTCATTTCAGTCAGGGGCAAAAGCGGCGTTTAGCCTTGGCGCTTGCGCTACCGGCAGACAAAGCACAAAAACGCGTTTTGATACTCGATGAGCCTCAAGCCGGTTTGGATGGAGTGGCCTTGGCCGATGTGAGCGAAGCCATTTCCGCCCTTGCCTCTAACGGCCACGCTATCATGATTATTGCGCATGATCGCGATTGGCTCGCATCGATTGCTGATCGAAGAATGACGATCAAAGACCGCCGCTTGCAGGATTTGGAGTTCCTGCTTTGAGCAAGCGCGATCCGCTTTTGTTTCTGTTGTTCAGCGCTATCACCGTGGCACTGACAGGCTTTATCGAAGGTGGCCTCTTTCCTATTTGCATGATTATTCTGTCTTTGGCTTCATGCTTCAAAGAAGGGCTTTTTCAACGCGTCATTTTTTGGAAAAGCATGGGCTATTTTGCATTTTTTGCAGTCAGTTCAGCATGGATTTATGGGTTAGCACTCGCGCCCGGTGCAACAGCGTCACCATGGTGGACAGGACTGCTCGTTGGGCTGCGGATTATGGCAGCTGGTACTGTTTCATTGCTGTTTGCGATGACAGTCGATCGCGCAGCCCTCTGCCGCGCGTTAGTCTTTCGCGCAGGCATACCGCGCCGCTTCGTTTATGGCATTGTTGCAGCCATTGCATCGACTCCTTTACTGTCCGAAGAATGGGCGATCGCCCGACAAATTGCTCGCTCTGTGGATCATGGCTGGAAACGCATGCTTCCCTCGCCTGGCGTCCTCATCCTCTTGCTGGCCGGGTTGATCCGTCGCTCGGGTGACATTGCGATTGCGCTTGAAACGCGTGGCGCCACATCGGCGTTGACCACGCCGTGGCGTGTGCCGCAAGCGCGAAAGGTCGATTGGGTCTGGCTCGTGGCAGGCTTTGCTTTTCTTTTTGTGACAGCTGTTGCGTCAATTGCATGGGGCTGAAAGCCACCGGGGGCGTTTTCGGTGCGAGATAAAATATAAGCAAGTCGTTTAACGGTCAGGGGGGACATACCGGTGGCCTTGACTTTATTCGTTATATCCAGCTTATTGGATATATGGAAGAAACTCTCACCCTTGCGGCGTTTGGTGCCCTGTCACAACCCACACGCCTTTCGACCTTCCGTCTATTGGTAGGCCACGAGCCTCACGGTCTTCCGGCCGGTGAGATCGCGCGTCTCATGGACGTGCCTCAAAACACCATGTCGGCCCATCTGGCGATTCTGGCCCGTGCGGGATTGGTAAGAGGCGAAAGGCACAGCCGATCGATCATCTATCACGCCCAGATCGAGGCCGTTCGGAGTCTCGTATTGTTCCTCTTGAAGGACTGCTGCAATGGCCGGGCCGATTTGTGCGCACCTGTGATTGAGGCGCTCACGCCGTGTTGTCCACCAACAAAGGAGGCTACTCATGGGAGAGCACGTCTTTAATGTTCTTTTCCTTTGCACGGGCAACACAGCTCGTTCGATTTTGGCAGAAGGCATCCTCAGGAAAGAAGGTCTAAACCAATTCCGCGCGTTCTCCGCCGGAAGCCAACCGAAGGGGATCGTCAATCCATTCGCGATCAAAACCCTGGCGGACTATGGCTACCCGGCCGATGGTTATCGTTCCAAGAGCTGGGAAGAGTTTGCCGGAGTTGGTGCGCCGGTGATGGATTTTGTATTCACCATTTGCGACAGCGCAGCGGGTGAAGCCTGTCCCCTTTGGCCCGGACAACCCATGACCGCTCACTGGGGCGTTCCGGATCCTGCTGCTGTCGAGGGAACGGATCTCGAAAAGCAGGCGGCGTTTAATACAGCGTTCCGTTATCTGAAAAACCGGATCACAACCTTTGTGAACCTGCCGATCAGAAGCATCGATAAAATGGCGCTGGGCTCACGCTTGCAAGAGATCGGCCGCATGGATGGCGCAACTGACCGATCCAAGGGTTTTTGATGCACAATTTCGATCTTACGCGACGTATCATGGCAGAAGCGCTCGGCACGGGCCTTCTTGTCGCAACAGTCGTGGGCTCTGGTATCATGGCAGAGAATTTAACAAAGGATGTGGCTCTCCAGCTCCTTTGTAATACTTTGCCCACTGGCGCTATACTCATTGTCCTCATCACAATATTGGGCCCAATATCTGGTGCTCATTTCAATCCTGCTGTGACGCTTGCTTTCACAGCGAAACGAAGTTTTGCCGCGAGCGACGCGCTGCCTTACATTTTGGCGCAAATATGCGGTGGGATTTGTGGTGCCATATTAGCGCATGCCATGTTTGAACTGCCGTTAATCGCGTTTTCGCTTAAGCCGCGGACAGGTCTGGCGCAGTGGCTTGCAGAAGCTGTGGCGACCTTTGGCCTGTTGGCGACTATCATTGCCGGATTGCGTTTCAGCGCATCGAGTATCCCGTGGCTCGTAGGGCTCTACATTACGGCGGCTTATTGGTTCACAGCATCAACCTCCTTTGCAAATCCAGCTGTTGCCATCGCACGGTCTTTTTCAAACACATTTTCGGGCATTCGACCGGTCGATCTACCGGGCTTCATTGTTGCTCAGCTCATAGGCGCAGCATTGGGCGCGATTGTTTTCAGCTGGCTTTTGCAAGAACAGAAGCTGCGTTCGAAAGAGAATAAATAAGAGGTAAGATGATGAGTATCGTCGTTTATCATAATCCGGATTGTGGTACGTCGCGAAATGTCGTGAGCATTATTGAAGCTGCTGGTTATCATCCAACAATCGTTAAATACCTCGAAACCGGCTGGACACGCCCACAATTGCTAGGCCTTTTTGCAGCTGCGGGGTTAACCCCGCGTGCTGCATTGCGTGTCAGTAAGTCGCCGGCTGAAGAGATGGGTTTGACAAATCCAAATGTAACAGACGACGAGCTACTGTCAGCAATGGTCAGTCACCCCATTCTCGTCAACAGGCCGCTTGTATGCTCGCAAAAAGGTGTTCGCTTATGTCGCCCGAGCGAAGCGGTGCTGGATTTAATGGACCGCTATCCACCCGGACCCTTCATGAAAGAAGACGGTTCACTACTCATTGACACAGACGGTCAACGCGTCGGGTGAAATCAAGCCTTTACGAAAGGCTGGTTAGGCTTATTTATTATTCAAACTTTTTAGCAAGAAGCTGGTCGTATCAGCAGGCTGATATCAAGGTGACCCTTTCCCACACCTCTGAAGTTAGGCGTTTTATTCAATCGACTGTCCAGCATAAAATCTGTGAACGCGCCTTTACAATGCGTGTAGATCAAACCGATTTGCGAGAGCAATATCTTTCAAGAGCGCAAAAAATGCGAAATCGAGAAAGCTATAACTTCGCTATCAGATAAAGCGACGATCCAGTATTTCGGCGCAAGGAGATGGAGGAGTAGGTCATACACATAATGAAACGTATCGGTCTTTTCTTCCGATAGACCAGCGTCGCCGCTTGTGTGATCTTGCCCAGCGCCGACGCGTGTCTCCGCAATCGTTTCCTAAACTATATGAAGTGTTATGAAACGATCCGTCCGTGAGTTCGCCGACACATAATGCGCTCGTTCATCACTGTCGCACCTTATCGGCTTAGGTTGTCAATCAAACAATCACCAATGAGAAGGCGTTCGCACTCTTTGATGAAAGGCGGATCGACGGGCAAAGGCAATTGGCCAAAGTGCAGTCGCGCGCTGTTGCAAACGCCATGAGGCGGTCCTTCTTAGATCCAAAGGTGACGACAACTCGCCGACAACGGCCGAGGCGTAATGACGAAAATGCGTGGAGAGAAAAGAATGGCGCGCCCGAAAGGATTCGAACCTCTGACCCCCAGATTCGTAGTCTGGTGCTCTATCCAGCTGAGCTACGGGCGCCCGGCGCGGGACAGGCCTCGCGCGAGGGGTTCTGCATAGAGGCTCCCGCGGCGAATGGCAACCCTTTGGCGCCCCTCCTCAAGGCGCTTTTCAACCGAAACGGCGGAGCCATGTGCTGAGCTTACGCAAGAGTTTGTTGCGCGCCAGCGGAGCAAGGCTTTCTAGCAACGCGCGGCGCGGCGTTTCCGCATAGCTTGGCACCGGTGGGACCATGTTGCGCAGCGCGCCGGTCTTGCCACCGAGGGCGGCGGCCCAAGGTCCAATCAGTTCCGCCGCCTGCGGACCCGTTAGGCTTATGCCGATGAGGCGGCCGCGCCGATCAAGCAGGATTTTCGCATGGCCGGAGGTTTGCTCGGCTGCAATGGCCAGATCATTGTTGGCAAAGGCACTGCGAAGAACGGCAATGGAACCATGCCGGGCCCTTGCCTCGGCCTCATTGAGCCCGGCTGATGCCCACGCCGGATGGGTCTGGACGGCGCGGGGCAGCCGTCTTGGATCATAGCGGGTGGTGAGCCGGAACAGGATCTGACGCATCACACAATCGGCCTGAACGAGCGCGGCATGATGGCCGATAGGGCCGCCGGTCGCGGCGCAGGGGCCAATGGCAAAGATCCGCGGATTGTCCGTGCGCAGCCTGTGATCCACCTTGATGCCAGCCTCCGACGAGCCGATCCCGGCCGTCGCGAGCCCAAGCCCTGTCAAGTCTGTGCGCCCTTGGCCGGTCAGCAGAAGAGCGTCTGCATCGTAAACGCCCGCAGTGCCATTCTCCTCGAGCATCAGCCGGATACTTCCGGGCCTCGGCCCGGCATCGACGGCGGTGACGTGAGCTTCTTTGAAATCGACGCCCTCGCGCCGCAATGCGTTCGTCACGATCGCCGCTTGTTCGGGATCTGCCCTGGGCAAAAGCGATGTCGCCGCAACCAATGTCACCGCACTGCCAAGCCGTTGTAGCGCTTGGGCCCATTCGAGCGCCTCGCCATCGTTGCCGAGAACCGCGAGGCGGCGCGGCCAATCCGGAAGCGTGAAAATTGTCTCTTCTGTGAGCGTTGGCACATCACCAAGGCCCGGCAGAGCAGGTCGATAGGGTGCGTTGGGTTGGGCGATGATGAAACGCCGCGCCGCGATACGCACAGCGCCCGCGCGTAGCACGCTGGTTGATTCAAAAACGGGATCAGATTCGACCACGTGAATGCCGAGCGCGCGATATCGTGCCGTGGCGCAACGCAAGGCTGCACGCGCTTGTACCGCACGCACATGTGCCATCACATTTGCGCAATCTGCTGAGACAACACCGGTCTGAATGCCGAATTGCGCAGCCTGCCTTGCCGTTGCAGCCATGTCAGCGGCAGCCAGCAGCGCATGCCGCGCTTCTTCCATCCCATAGATCGTGCGTCCGCTTTTCACGAGCACCGTCGGCACCCCAAAGGCGCCGGCAAGAAGCGCCGCACGTAAGCCGGCAGCGCTGTCGCCGATAATGCAGAGGTCGGGTGTGAGCTGATCAGACATTCGCAATATCCGTCGGAGCACGCCGCTGCCAGCGTTTGGCAAGCACCGGCAGTACAGCAATGAAGCCAAGAAAAGTCATGGGCCACAGAACGCGCCCGTTCAAAAAATCGCCGATCTCAAGCCCGGCACAAGCGCCGCTCTGAGCCGCTTTGCAAGTTAAAAAATCCGCTGATTGCTGGAGCATGGTCTCTTGAAGCCCAACCCCGATTGAAGCGAGAACAAAATTCATCGGCGCGATGCCGATCAGTGTGGCGCCGATAAAGGTAAGGAGCCGCAATCCTCCAACTGCTGCAATAAGGTTCACGACAAAAAACGGAAAAATGGGGGTTAGTCTTAAAAAGAGTAGATAGAAAAATCCATCTTGACGAAATCCTTTCACGTAACGACTCGCGCGTTGCGGAATGCGAACAGCAAGCTTTTCAGCAAAGCCAGCGCGCACGGCCGCAAACAATATCGATCCTCCCGTCGTTGCGGCAATGACTGACATGAGGCTACCTACGACACTACCAAATAGCATGCCTCCCGCCAGTGTCATGACAGCGCTACCAGGCGTCCCGAATGCGGTGATGATCACATAGGACAATCCAAAGAGGGCGAGCGCTAATACCTGCCGCGCTCCAACGAAGGCGGAGATTTTTTGATGATAGGTAAGGAGCAATTCGTCAGGTGTAGCAAAAAAGAATGTCGCTGTAAAAAGCACCACAGCCATGGTTAACAGAAACATGGTCAGAAACTGTGCATGCTTCATCAAACCGATGCTCCCGAAGAAGGCGCCAAGCGGGCATTTATCTTTTTTTGTAAAATGTCGCGCATATCGCGATAGGCCGCCAATTTTTGGTCACGCGAGCCCTGCACAACGGAAGGATCCGGCATGGGCCAATATTCAACATCTGCAGCCAATGAACGAGTCATGTCGAGAACCTTGTGATGCGCTTCCGGACTGAGCGTCACGATCAGGTCGAAATTGAGGCCCTCATTTTCTTCGAGTTCTTCCAGCGTTCGCGGCTTATGGCGCGAGGCGTCGATGCCGATTTCCTCGAGCGCTGTCACCGCAAATGGATCGAGTTCGCCGCGGCGAACGCCAGCGGATTGAACATAGACTGAGCGACCGAAATAATGACGTGCCAACGCTTCAGCCATAGGCGAGCGGATAGCGTTCATGGCGCAAGTGAACAGCACGGCCTGGATTTTCCGGCCTCCGCCCACGTCGCTCATGTCAGCCTTTCCAATGAAGCGCCGTGATCAGCGTAAACAGCCGCCGCGCCGTATCGAAATCGATATCGATCTTACCATCGAGCCTTTCGATGAGCAGGCCTGCCGCCTCGTCATGCAGCCCGCGTCGTCCCATGTCGATGGCCTCGATCTGGGCTGCGCTCGCAGTCTTGATCGCAGCATAATAGGATTCGCAAACTAAAAAATAATCTTTCACGACGCGACGGAAGGGTGACAGTGAAAGCAGATGCGCGATCACGGGTTCACCACCTGAATGGCGTATATCGAGCATCAATTGATTGCTGCGCAACCCGACTTGCAGCGCATAGGGGCCGCCATCATGGCCGCTCACGGCGAAGGAATTGCTTTCGATCAGATCGTAAATTGCAATCGCGCGTTCATGTTCCTGCTCGGGCGCACCGCGTCCGATCGAGGTTTCATCCAGCGTGACGGCAACAAGCCTCTTCATCCTGCCTCACCGAGGTTGAGGCGGATGGCGACAGAGCGCGCGTGCCCGTCGAGCCCTTCGGCGCAGCCTAAAGTGATGGCGGCTGGCCCCAGCACGCGCAAGGCGTCCGGCGAGCATTGCAGCAGCGATGTGCGCTTCATGAAATCGGGAACGCCAAGGCCGGACGAGAAACGCGCCGAGCGCGCTGTCGGCAACACATGGTTTGGCCCACCAACATAATCGCCGATAGCTTCAGGCGTATGCGCGCCAAGAAAGATCGATCCGGCATTGCGGATCTGATCGGCCAGTGCAGCAGGATCGCTCGTTTCGATTTCGAGATGTTCCGGGGCGAGCCGATCCACCAAAGGAATAGCAGCGGTCAGCGACGGAACCAGAATGATGGCACCGAAATCGCGCCAGCTTGCACCTGCAATGGATGCGCGCGGCAGAGTGACAAGTTGCCGCGTCACGGCGAGTTCGACCGCATCGGCCAACTCCGCCGACGGCGTAATCAAAATCGATTGCGCTGCCGGATCGTGTTCAGCTTGCGCAAGAAGATCGGCTGCGATCCAATCAGGATTGGCGTCCGCGTCGGCCATGATGACCACTTCCGAGGGGCCTGCGATCATGTCGATGCCAACAGTGCCAAACACGCGTCGTTTCGCCGCTGCGACGAACGCATTGCCGGGGCCGACGATTTTTGCCACTGGCTTGATAGTTTGCGTGCCATAGGCGAGTGCAGCAACAGCCTGTGCGCCGCCGATTTTGTAGATTTCATCAACGCCAGCAATGCGCGCGGCCGCGAGCACGAGCGGATTAAGAACGCCATGCGGCGCGGGCACCACCATCACGATGCGCGGCACACCGGCAACGCGCGCAGGCACCGCATTCATGAGGACAGACGAGGGATAGGACGCGGTGCCTCCGGGCACATAAAGTCCAACCGCTTCGATCGCCGTGTGGCGATAGCCCATCGTCACGCCTGTCGCATCGGTGAACATTTCGTCGCGCGGCTTCTGCTTGACGTGATAGGCCTCGATGCGATCGCGCGCGAGCCGCAGCGCCTCGACGGCCTCGCGCGGCGAGGATGTCATGGCGGCATCGATCTCGGCATCGGAGACGCGTAAGGTTTCAGGCGTCAGTGTGAGGCCGTCGAATTTCTGCGTCAGTGCAATGATGGCTCCATCGCCATCCGCGATCACCGCGTCGATGATGTCTTTGGCAGCGCGGTCGACGTCTTCCGATACCTCGCGCTTCATCGCTAGCAAGGCACGGAAGCGCGTTTCGAAATCGCCATCGGCGGCATTAAGGCGCAAAGCCATCAGGGCGTCTCCACATCGGCGAGATCGGCCATCTGCGCTTCAAGGCACTCGACATTGAGCCGCATGACAACACCGCCGTCGAACAGCAGCGAGATTTCGCCAGCCGGGTCGTCTGTGATGGTGAAAGCAATGCCCATAAGTTTCAGAGCGGCATTCTCATCTTGCGGCAGTCCGAGCGTGCGCACGCGTGTGACGCGTTCAAAGTGGAGCCCTGTCAGATGCAGGGGGGCGGCGGCATTTTCACGGTCACGGCGACTGGCGACCAGCACGAAACGCTGCGCACTCTTCTGCCAAACCATGTCCGTGCGTTTGAGTGTCGCTTCCTCAAGATGCGCCGAGACAACGGCGAGATCTTCGGCGTCGAAAGCCACGAGTTTAAGCGATGACATGAAACGCCCCGAAGGAAAGTGAGAACCGCCCGTCTGTTACCGTCCGGGGGTCCGCGGCGCAATGGCCGATCAACAAGGCCTTGACAGCGCCCTGCACTATCCCCCCTCATCCGGCGCATGTTGCGTCGATCATCATGGAAATCGTTCAGTTCTCGCTTGGCCTTTGCGAGCGGGATCCTTTGGGCTTTGGCGCTTCTGCCAGCCGCCGCGGCAGAGCAGAAGCCGGCGGATCCCCCGGCCAAACCCAAGCCGGCCAAGCCATCCGCTCTAACGGGTAACGCCTTACCGAAATGCGAAGCCGGCACTTACCCTGCGGGCAATGTCTGCAAGCCAGCTGCGCCGGGCTTTTATGCACCCTCCGGGACGCTCTTCCCCGTTGCCTGCCCGAACGACCTGACCTCAAAATCCGGTTCGCGCGGTCCCAGCGAATGCTTCCCCGAGGGTGGAGCCCCTAAGGCACCGCCCGCCGACGCCAAGAAGAAGGGCGGCAGTTGAGCCGTCGGGCTGACCGCAGCGGCGGGCTGAACTGGCATCTCCGTGCTCTGGCACGCCGTGGCAAATTGTGGCGGCCTTTCCGCGATGAGTTGGCCACTTTCCTCGCCCGCTGGCAGCCTATGACCCGGACCCTGATCTTGGCAGGGGCAAGCGCAGGGTGGTGCCTGCCGTCCGCGTTTCTGACCCGTTTCGACCGCATATTGGCTGTCGATCCCGACCCTTGGGCGCAATTTCTCTTTCGCCGCCTTCATCCGGAGGCGCGTGTCGGCGCTTGGCTTAAAGGTGATTTCTTCGCTATGGCGCCCGATCTTCTGGCCGTCGAGCCCGATGCCGCCATCCTGTTCTGCAACATGCTCGGCCAGCTTCGTTTTGCGGGGCGCGATGCGGAGGAAGCCAACCAGCTGATTGCTGGCATCGCGCCATTATTGGCGGGACGCCCCTGGGCCAGCTTCCATGAGCTTCTTTCGGGGGAGACGGACAAGAGTCCGCGACGTCTATCACTCGCTGGACCGCCCAATCACGAGGCGTTGCTAAAGCAATTAGGCCTTGCGGGCGAATGGCTTGACCATGCTGCCAGTCATGTTCTGCCGCAAACCATGCCGCGCGAGATCGTTCCCTGGCGCTTTGCACCGGGACGAGTCCATCTGGTTGAAATGGGAATTGGCGGCGGCCCTGAGCCGTTTACTGCCCAGCCATCATGATAAGCTGCAGATAGCAGATGCGACGGCGAAACGTGCGGTCCTGATTATATTCGTAGATCACCAGCCGAGGACGTGTCTTGCCGGGGCGCTCGACCTTGATATCGATTTCGCTGGGCAAAAGGATTCCGAGATGGCGCAAGGCACGGTGAGGGTCGGCCTCAATCGCGTCCAAAAGACCTCTTTCCACCCAGCACCGTGCGAGCACTGCGCCAAGATAGTCGATGATCTTTTCCTTGATCTGGTCGGCATCGATGACGACTTCAATGGGCGGTTCGCGGTCGAACTCATCCTCGCCTGGCCGATAAACCTCCACCTGACCGGAGCGGCCCCCGATGACGGCAGGAAGATTGCTGGCTGAGGGGCGTTCGGACATGGTTCTGCGGGCGAGTTTTTTCGAAAACGACCCGCCTACAGTGACACAAGCAACCTAACCGTGCAATCGAAGAACTACACGTTTCGGCTGCTAAAATGAGTTTCAGTTGATGCTGTCTTACCTAATTACTGCAAAACCATCACATCGGCATGGGCCGGTCGGAAGAGCCCAGCATTGTAGTAGACTGTCACAAACTCGACATTCTGTTGCGGTGGCTTGATCGAGATCGGAACTGAGACGTGGAACCCGGCAAGCGAGGCCACAATCCCCGATTTCATCATCGTTCCCACATCGGCAGAGCCACAATGGATGTCGATCTTGCTGATCGAACCGAAAAGCAGGCCCTTGAGGCGGTCCAGAACCATGAATCGTCTCCCGTCAGAAATCCGTCGGCAACACAGATGTTTTCAAGTTTCAGCAAGTTGTGGGCCAGCTTACTGCTGATCCGGATATTTCAGTGTGATCGAAATGCGCCGGTTCCGCGGGTCGCGCGGGTCGGCCATGTTGAAGGGGTCGGTATCGGCGACCCCTTCGATCCGCGCGAAACGCTCTGGAGGCACGCCGCGACGCTCCAGCAATTGGCGCGTGCTTTCGGCGCGCTCGGCTGAGAGCGTCCAATTGTTCTTTTGCTCTGGATTGGCGAAGGGCAGGCTGTCCGTGTGCCCGCGGACGGTTACCTTGTTCGGCATCGTCGCAACCGACTTCGCAATTTCATCGATTAGTTGTTGCGCCCGCGGCAGCAATTTATTCGTACCGACGCCGAACATCGAGAAATCGGCCTTGTCGATGATTTCGATGCGCAGGCCTTCCTTATCGCGGATAAAGCGAACCTGACCTTCGAGTTGCTTTAGGGCCGTGTCGCTCTTCAATTTTTCGCGAATTTCATTCTCGAGTTGTTCGAAATTCTTCTGTTCGAGCTCGGCAGCGATCTTCTGTTTTTGTTCTTCGTTGAGGTTCTGATCCTCACCTTTGCCGCCACCGGATTCCGCTGATTCTTTATCTTTGCCCTTCGTGCCGCCGGTGTTTTCGGCATTAGGATCTGTCCCAGGCATGCGCGCGTCGTTTTGACCAGTCTCGCCGCCTTTTGTGCGGTCTTTCCCGCCTTCAGTGTCCTCCGGCTGTTGCAGGTCGAGCAGCGATGTCTGCATCGCGGCATTGGGCAGGCCTTCAGGATCAAGAATAGACCGGCCGCCGAGCACGCCGTTCGAACCGGCCAATTGACCCATCTGGATTCGGCTTTTCGGTGTCGGCTTGAAATAATCGGCAATGCCTTTGCGTTGCGCCTCAGTGGTTGCACCGAGGAGCCACATCAAGAGAAAGAACGCCATCATGGCGGTCATCATGTCAGCCAGAGCAATCTTCCAAGCGCCACCGTGACCGGCCGCTTCTTCGCCCTGAATCTTTTTAATGATGATAGGAGCGACGGGCTTCTCAGCCTCGCCGCCCTTCTCGCCGCCTTTTTTGTCCGCTTTCTTGGCCTCAGCCATCGATTACTTGCCTCTCAAGCCATCGAACACTTCGCCGAAGCTCGGCTGGTTGTGATGGCTGATTGCGACACGCGCAGCTTCGATTACGAGCGGCTGTGGATGACCGTGCAACGATGCCACGATGATCTGCTTCACGACGTGGTAGATTTGCGCTTCTTCTTTCACAACGGCGGCGAGACGCTGCGCCATCGGTTCGGCAATTCCGTACGCCATGAACACGCCCAAGAATGTGCCGACGAGCGCGGAGCCGATAAGGCCACCGAGAATGATCGGCGGTTGGTCGATCGCGCCCATGGTTTTCACAACGCCCAACACGCAGGCGACGATGCCCAGCGCTGGTAATGCGCCGGCAAGAGCCGCCAAGGCATGCGCCGGATGGCTGGCGTGATGCACATGTTCCTTGATCGCAGTGTCCATTACTTCTTCAACGGCGTAAGCATTGAGATTGCCGGACGAAATCACCATCAGGCGGATTGTGTCTGTGATCAGATGCAGAACGTGATGGTCTGCAAGGATGCGCGGATATTCACTGAAGATCGCGCTCGACTCAGGACTTTCGACGTGCGCTTCGAGCGCAACCGGGCCATCCACGCGCAGAATTTTCATGAGACGCGAAACAAGAAAGATGACGTCGAGAAAATCCTGCTTCTTCCATTTCGGGCCACCGAAGACCTTGCCGAAGCCGCCAGCCACGCCTTTGAGCGTGCCGATATCATTGCCGATAAGCATCGCCGCGATGCCGGCTCCGAGAATCGTCGCGACCTCGAAGGGAGCGGCTTTGATGATGGGGCCCATATCGCCGCCGTGCACGATATAGACACCGAACACGAAGACGAAAAGAAGGACGAAGCCGATTGCTGCGAACATTGGTTGCTCCGGTGTGCCGCCGCGATCGCGACCCAAAATGAGCCGCGTATCGCACAGACGAGCGTCAGATCTTGTCGGTTAGACGCGACGACACTTCGACGGCCGTTTGCAGCATGCGTGCATTGCCGTTGTAAAGCTGTTGCGCCCGCAGCATCTTCATCAATTCCTGAGTGATGTCGACATTCGACTGCTCGATCGTGGCGGACATGATGTCGCCCGCATTCGGTGCACCACCTGTGGAGACATTTGCCGTCCCGCTATCGCCTGTAGCGATGAAATTGCTGTTTCCGATCGGCTTCAAGGCCGATGAATTCGGGAAATTGGCGACTGCCACGAAACCAGTATAGTCGATCGAATTATCCGAATAGGTCGCGGCGATCAGGCCTTTGGCGTTGATGGAAATGCCCTGCAGCGTCGATGTAACGCCATTCACCGTTTTGGTGCTCGGTACCTTTCCGTCGACCATTGAGCCATCGACAGGAGTGATCGATCCGTCCTGTTCCTGCGCATTGATGAGCTGCAGTTTGGCGCCAGACGAGTTGACGATGTTACCTTCAGCATCGAGGCCAAACGAGCCTGCACGTGTGAACACAAAAGAGGGGCCTGTTGCCGAAGCGTCAGAGGCATCAAGCATAAAATAGCCTTGACCCGCGATGGCGAGATCGGTGACGCGACCGGTCGAGGACATGGCGCCTTGGCTCGTATCGCGGTTGACAATGTCGGTCATTGCACCCGCGCCAACGGCCGTTTTGGGGTTCCCGCTGGGGTCGTTGGCGAACACGTCGACGAAATTGGCGTTCGACTTCTTATATCCGGCCGTATTCGCGTTCGCGAGGTTGTTGGCGGTCACGGACAGATCTTTTTGGGCAACGTTCAGCCCGGACATGATGATCGACAGCATGGTTTCTCTCCTGCTCCTTCGAAACCTTTGATGATGCGACCGAAATCGCCCTCTCGGAGACCTAATCAGCAAGTCCTGTGCCAGAAATCGCGGCGGCTTGGAGCTGGTGGTGAGAGGGGGGCTAAACAAACGGGCGAGGGAACCGTTCTCTGAGATGTCACGACAATACAGGTCAATCCCATGCTTCACCGCAACGCGATCCGAGCCTATCAGCAAGCCGAGCAGGACTTCTTCGTCGATGGCGCCGATTCCCACGGCCTAGTTGAAATCCTCTATAGCGAGTTGGCTACCACGCTCGAACGTGCCGCGACGGCCATCGAAGCCAAGGATTATGCCGGGCGCGCGCAAGAAGCGACCCGTGCTCTGACTATCATATACGTTCTGGGGTCGAGCCTAGACTTTGCCAAAGGCGGCGATGTGGCCACCTCCCTGGCCCAGTTCTACGAATGGGCGCGTCTCAATGTCATCGAAGCGGGTCGGGTGTCGTCTGCCGAACGTCTTGCTACAGTTCGCAAATCGGTCCTCGAAATCGCCGAAGCGTGGCATTCTATCGGCAACCGGGCGGATTGATCAGGCCTCTTCGCGTTGGACGGAGAACTTTCGCATCCGTTCAATGAGAGTAGTGCGCTGATAGCCGAGAATGCGTGCCGCGCTCGAAACTGAATTGGCGGATTCCGCTAGGGCAGCCTTGATGAAAGCTACTTCGATTTCGGCAATGTAGTCCTTCAAATTGAATTCCGGGTTTGCCCGCAGGAAAGCACGCGGATTGGCTGCACCATAATTTTGGCCCCCATCGACAGGCGCGTCCTCCGTTGCAATAGCGTCAGCTAGGGCCGCTGAAACCAAGCTGAGATCGCCGACCGCACCCCAAAGGGCCTCGGCCTCCTCTTCCCGGTCGATCTTTTGGCGAGGGGAGACGAGGCGGCGCATTGTGTCGCCATCCACCGTTTCCCCGCCATAAAGCACCCCGGCCCGTTCCAAAGTGTTGCGAAGCTGGCGGACATTGCCCGGCCAATCCGCGTTCTGCAGTGCCTTGATGGCCTCCGCAGTGAAGACGGGGAGAGGGCCCATTCCTTGCGCTGTGAACCGTTCTGCGATGAGCGACACGAGCTGTGGAACATCGGCGCGTCGCGCCGAAAGACCTTCGAGCATGATCGGGAAGACATTGATCCGATAGAACAAATCCTCACGGAACTGCCGGTCGGCGATCAATTCTTCGAGATTGCGGTGGGTCGCACACACGATCCGTACATCGGCCTTGAGCGGCTGAGAGCCGCCGATCCGCGTATAGACCCGCTCTTCAAGGACGCGCAGCAATTTGACCTGCATGTCGTGCGGCATATCCCCGATTTCGTCGAGGAAGAGGGTGCCGCCTTCAGCCATTTCGATGAGCCCGGCGCGCGTCTTCACTGAGCCCGTATAGGCCCCTTTTTCGCTGCCAAAGAGCTCTCCTTCGATTAGGTCGCGCGGCACGGCCCCGCAATTGAGCGCGATGAAAGGCCCGTTTTCGCGCTTCGAAAGGCAATGAATGGCGCGTGCGACGAATTCCTTGCCGCTGCCCGACGGTCCATTGATGAAGACGGTTGTCGAGAGGGGCGCAACGCGGGTGATCAGATGCAGCACCTCGCGCATGGAAGCGCTGGGCAGATCCAGATAACGCAGAACATCGTCTTTGGTCACGCGGTGAATACACCCAAAAGTTGCTGTCGGTTTTTTGACAAAAGCTAGAGTTGAGCACAAGGAGGCCCGTCGAGATTCCGCGTGCTCACCCGCTAACTTTGACCCAAATCAAGGCATGTTCAACCAATACGAGCATTTGGCCACCATTGGGATCAAGTTAATTTTATAAATTAAATCTTACACTTAACTCGGATTGGCAGGGCGCATGCCGTTCCATGTTTTGGCTGCTGGCACGTCTGTTGCTCTCTAGGTCTTCGACGTAGCGACCAGTGGAGAGTGTCGTGACTGCAGTGTTGTGCATTACCGACGGAATGGTGGATGGCGAAGCGTGGCTGACCCATCTCCACAGGCGCGGCCATGAGACGAGCACGGCGACCATCGCAACGATTGCTACTATCAAGCCAGAATGGTCCCGCTGCGGTCTTCTGCTGGCCTCATCCATGTTGAAGAAGATCGCACGCGATGCGGCCGGGTTCGGGCAGATTTGCCGCCAACTGAAGGCCGAACGGATCGTCATGCTCGACGAACCTGGCGAGACGTTTGCGCTTAAGGGCGAGTTTAACGGCTCCTCGCTCCGCATCACGCCGAGCGCCGACAATTGGCGCTATACGGCTGAAGTCGTTTCCCGGTTCCTCGATGAAGAGCAGGGCGTTGCCGTTGGCGATCCCACCACTTTCAATCTTCTCCGTCTCGCGCGCCGTGTCGCTGCGAGCGATGTCACCGTCATGCTGGTGGGCCCAACGGGAACCGGCAAAGAAGTCTTCTCGCGGTATCTCCATAATTCCTCCAAACGGAACCGCGAGTCTTTTATTGCGATCAATTGTGCGGCCTTGCCTGACACGATGCTCGAAGCTGTTCTGTTCGGTTATGAGCGCGGCGCTTTTACGGGCGCTCATCATCCTAACAAGGGCATTTTCCGTGCGGCCGATGGTGGCACGCTGCTGCTCGACGAAGTATCGGAAATGGCTCTTCCGCTGCAGGCCAAGCTCCTGCGCGTTCTGCAGGAAAAAGAAGTCACGCCGCTTGGTAGCGCCAAGCCTGTTCCGGTCGATGTTCGCGTTATCGCTACCTCGAACCGCTACATGCTCGAGGAAGTGAAAGCGGGCCGCTTCCGCGAAGATCTCTACTACCGCCTCAACGTTTTTCCGCTTGCGACACACGCGCTTGCCGAACGCCCTGGCGATATCCTGCCGATCGCTGTGACGCTGCTTGCTAAACATGCTGGCGGTTTTCCGAAACTGCCGGAAGTCACCGACGAAGCCATCGAGAAACTTGAGACCTATGCGTGGCCCGGCAATGTCCGCGAGCTCGAAAACGTTCTTCAGCGCGCCCTCGTCCTCTCAAACGGTAAGCGCATCGAAGGCGAACACTTGATGCTCGATCTTGGCGGTATGCACCGTCCGCGCGACATCGCCGCGCATCCGGCCCTGATGGCCGCTGAGTGAGGAGGAAACGATGACAGTCTCCGGCGTCAATCTTCACAAGGATATTCTGGCAACGGCCAGCAAAGCGCTGAAGCCGCAGAATAATGCAACCAATGGGAATTTCGGCGACCATCTCAAAACCGCGCTGACGCAGGTCTCTGCGCTTCAAAGTCAGGCGTCGAAAGTCACGCAGGCCTATGAGGCCGGCGAAGAAGTCGATGTGACAAAAGTCATGCTGGCGCGCGAGAAATCATCACTCGCTTTCGAAGCGACGATGCAAGTCCGCAATAAGCTTCTGAGTGCCTACAAAGATATTATTTCGATGCCGGTCTGACCGGTGTGGAAACGTTAATACGTTTGGGAGAACGGGCCTGTGGCTGAAACCAAGTCGATTGCAATGACGGCACCCGCCGGCGGCATGGACCCTCTGCGCGGGAAATTGCTCGAAGGCTTCTCCTCGGTGCAGAGTTTCATGCGCCAGCCTGCTTTTGTGCGGGCCGCTCCGATGATCCTTGTGAGCCTCGTCATTCTGGCAGGGCTTGCCCTTATCTATCTCATGCGCGATCCGGCCATGGTGACGCTGTTCCCGAAACTCGGGGACGAGGATAAGGCGCAGATCATGCAGGTGCTCGAAGCGCAGGGCATCAAGGCGAAGCTCGATGGCGCAGGCGGTCAGGTCATTGTGCCGCGTGCGGATGTGCATCGTGCGAAAATGGTTCTTGCTGCAAACGGTCTGCCGAAGGCGGCTGCATCCGGCTATGAATTGCTGACGCAGATGCCGCTGGGCGTTAGTCGTTCGGTCGAACAGGCCAAGTTGAAACAGGCGCAGGAAAGCGAACTTGCCCGCTCGATCATGGAGATCCGCGACGTTGAAGGCGCGCGGGTTCATTTGGCGATTCCGGAGCGCACCGCTTTCGTGCGCGATCAAGCTCCCCCCTCAGCCTCGGTGTTTTTGAAGCTCTCGCCCGGCCGCAGCCTGTCGCAGGGGCAAATCCAGTCGATCACGCATCTCGTTTCATCGAGCGTGCCCTTCCTGCCCGTGGCGAATGTGACGGTGGTCGATCAGTTTGGTACGCTGCTGACAACGCCGCAGCGCGATAGCGATCTTGGCCTCACGGCACAACAACTCGAACACAAGCTGCGTGTCGAGCGTCTGCTCCGCGAGCGTATCTCAAATCTGCTCACGCCGATTGTTGGCCCGGGCAATATCAATTCCGAAGTGAATGTCGATATGGATTTCACGCGTCAGGAACAGACGCGCGAAACTTATGATCCGCAGAGCCAGGCCATCCGCAGCCAGCAAGAAACCGTGCAGGAATCGGCTGACCAACGGGCACGTGGCGTACCGGGCGCGACATCTAACCAGCCGCCGACGACGCCGCAATTGGCTGCGCAGCCGCCGCAGGCTGGCGCCGCTAATGCGCAGGGCAATTCATCGTCTAACCGGTCGAGCGTTTCGGTCCGCAATTTCGAAGTCAGCCGCGAAGTCCGTTCGGTCCGTCCGGCGGTCGGTGAAGTGAAGCGCATCTCTGCCGCCGTGCTTCTGCGCGCCGCGATGACAGTGGATGCTGAAGGCCGCGTTGTTGAAAAGCCGATTACCGATCAGGAACGTGAACGTCTGACATCTTTGTTGCAGGATGCGGTGGGTTTTGATGCGGCACGTGGCGACAAGTTGACGCTTATTTCCTCTAACTTCGCCGAAGAGGCGAAGCTGCCGGGCAAGAGCTGGTATGATGCGCCGTGGCTGGAAGATGCGATCAAGCAGGTCGTTATTCTTCTGATCCTCGCCGTCATTGTGCTCGGCGCCCTCAAGCCCTTCCTCAATCGTCTGATGGATGGCGCGATGATCGCGACGGCCCGTGTCGACGAGCCGATCCTGGGTGAAGGCGAATCGATCGAGGTCCGCGAAGGCGAAACGCTCGAAGACATCAAGGCCCGTCTCAAGCCGAAGAAGTCTGCGATTTCTGCCGAACTGCTTGATACCGCCAATACCTATGATGATAAGGTGACCTTGATCCGCATGCTCGTCGGCGATGACGCCGGCCGTGTCACCGCGGTTCTTAAGTCCCTGATCAAGCGCGACCTACCGTAAGAGCGTCCTATGGCTGAAGCTGCTGTCGAAACCCAAGTCCAGCCCCCCGATGATGACGGGCTCTACAAGCTTCTATCCGGCACCCAGAAATGCGCTATTCTCATGCTGCTTCTAGGTGAGGACGAAGCCGCTGAGATTTTGAAAAATCTCTCGCCGCGCGAGGTGCAGCAGCTCGGAAGCGCCATGTATTCGGTCGCCGATGTCGACCAGAAAACCGTCAATTTTGTGCTCGACGAATTTCTGGCGATCATCAAGGCGCAGACCAGCATTGGTCTTTCGGCCGACAGCTATATTCGCCGCACACTCGTCAAAGCCCTTGGCGAGGACAAAGCCGGCTCGATCTTGACGCGCATTACGCCATCGTCGAGCACCAAGGGTATTGAAATTCTCGAATGGATGGACGCTCGATCGATCGCCGAAATGATCGAAAACGAGCACCCGCAGATCATCGGTACGATCATCGCCCATCTCGATTATGCGGTGGCGGCGGACGTGCTCAGCCTCCTGCCGGAAAATCTGCAAGCTGAGGTTTTGCGCCGCGTTGCAACGATCGACTCTGTCCAACCTGAGGCAATCGCACAGCTCGAACAGGTGATGCAGTTGCAATTCCAGGCTAACACATCGCTGCGCGCCTCGAAGATTGGCGGCGTGAAGGCTGCTGCAAAGATCATGAACTTCACGCAGACCGCGAACGAGCAGCGCATCATGCGCGATCTCTTGAAGTCTGATAAGGATTTGATGACGAACATTCAGGAAAACATGTTCGTCTTCGAAAACCTCACCGCGGTCGACGACAAATCGCTCGGCGTGCTCTTGCGCAATGTCGAGCCTGAAAATCTCGCGATCGCCCTCAAGGGCGCCGACGAGCGCCTACGCGACAAGATCTTGGGTTGTATGTCGCAGCGCGCGGCGGCATCGATCATCGATGAAATGGAAGCCAAAGGCCCCATGCGGGTGTCCGAAGTGCAGGAAGCGCAGAAGAAGATCATAGCGACGGCCCGCAAGCTGTCCGACGCTGGCACGATGGTGCTGGCGGGCCGCGGGGACGACTATGTCTAAAGAAAACCGCGCCCTCAAATTTGAAGAGATCAAACAGCTCCTCAAAAAAGACGGTAATTTCGTTCAAGACACGCGCTTTGAACGGACGCCCGATCCCTCTTTCAAGCCGTGGGGACGTCAAAGCTTCCGTGTCATCAACGAATTCGTGCCAGAGCCTGAGCCCCAAGCAGTTGCCGTACCGAGCGAGGATGTCTCCCAGGCTGAATTGAACGCTGCGGTCGTGGAAGAGGCGGTTACTGGCGATTTGCCGCCGCCTCCACCGCCGCCAGAAGAGACGGAGTCTCCGCCTGATCCGCAGGCGATTATCGCCGCGCTTGAACAGGCGCGCGAGGATGGCCGGGCGCTTGGCTATCAGCAAGGTCTCGACGCCGCGAAACGAGAGTTTTGGGATGCATTAGGCCTCATTCGCAAGATGGAAGCGGAATTGACCATGCTGAGTGCCGAAGCATTGGATCGCAATGCAACGGCTATGGCGCAGCATGTTCGCCGCTTGGCGCAGGAATTGTTCGGAACAACATTCGCACAAATGCCTGAAGCCTTCGTCGAGCGCATCCGCAACGCAGCGGAAATGTTCACCAAGGCCAGCACCGATTTCACTATTTTCTTAAGCCCACGGGATCTCCACAGCCTCGAGATGGCGCTCAAGAAAGAGCCAATCTTTACGAATATTCGCGTGATGGAAGACGATGAGTTGCCTTCCGGTGCGTTTCGTCTCGCCTCGCGCGATCTCGATTATGAAGACATTCCCGAAATGGACGTGATGCCATGATGGCCGATGCCTCAGCCATTCTTGAACGTAAACTGTCAACGATCCAAGCAGGCCGCCGTGTCAATGCCGCTGGGCGTGTTCGCCGTTATGACGGGCAAATCGTCCACGCAAGCGCATTCCCAGTTTCTGTCGGCAATCAGTGCCGTATCGCTTGTGAGAACGGGCAGTGGACGGAGGCCGAAGTGATCGGCTTTCTCGATGATTATACTGTTATGGTGTTGACGGGTGGCAATGCGCCTTTGCTGGCAGGCGCGCGCGTTGAAACGACGACGCGAGCAGACGTTGTTCCCGTCGGCGATGGTTTGTTGGGGCGTGTATTCGATGGCGCCGGTAATCCGCTCGATGGGCATGGCACGCCGCATCTCGATGGGTCTTGGCCGTTACGTGGTGAGAAAGTGAACCCATTGCGCCGCAAGCCGGTGCGTGAATCGCTCGATACCGGCGTGCGCGCCATCAATGGTCTGCTCACGCTCGGACGCGGCCAGAAGGTCGGTATTGTCGCTGGTTCGGGTGTTGGCAAATCTTCGCTTTTGTCTTGCATAGCCCGCTTCACCACAGCTGATGTTGTTGTGATCGGACTGATCGGTGAACGTGGCCGAGAAGTCGCTGGCTTTGTCGAGGAATTGTCGCAGCATCCGTCTTTCGCGCATACCGTGATGGTAGCGGTGCCTGCCGATCAATCGCCGGTGTTGCGCATTCGTGGCGTTCATCGCGCTACGGCCTATGCCGAATATTTCCGCTCGCGCGGGAAGAACGTGCTTCTGATGATCGACTCGCTGACGCGCGTCGCCCATGCGCAGCGCGAGTTGGGGCTCGCTTTAGGGGAGCACCCAACGACAAAGGGTTATCCGCCGTCCGTCATCTCGCTCATTGGTTCGGTACTCGAACGCTCAGGTCTCGATTCGCAGACGGGCGGTTCGGTGACAGGCATTTATACAGTGCTTGCCGATGGTGACGACACGACAAACGACCCGATCGTCGATGCTTCACGCGCCATTCTCGATGGCCATATTGTGTTGTCGCGCAAACAGGCCGAGCAAGGCATTTTCCCGGCCATCGATGTGAACGCTTCGATTAGCCGTACAATGACCGATTGTGTCTCGCCTGCACATATGCAGCGCGCACGGCGCTTCCGCCGCTATCTCAGCCTGTGGGATCAGAACCGCGATCTCATGCTGCTTGGTGGTTACCAGACAGGCCAAGATCCCGAACTCGACATGGCATTTCAAATCTACCCGCAGCTCGTCGGCTTCATCAGCCAAGGGATGCAGGAGCGGTCGACGCTGGTTGAAACCGACGCCAGATTGCAGTCGATCTTACCGTGACCCGCGCCCGCGCCCTCGCTGTCGTGGCGCTCAAGCGCAAGATCGCGTTGAACGCCGTCCGTCGCGAAGCGGCCCGGTTGGCGGAGGAGATCCAACGCCTCGAATCCCGCCTTGGTCAGGTGGCCGAGCTTTCTGCATCCTATCGCGAACATCTCGCCTTGCCCGGGCTCAATCCGACCGAGTTCCGCTCGACGGTACAGATCTTGGCCCGGCTCAACGAGCGCAAAGAGGTCGACGGTGCGCGTCGGGAGATTCTCGACGTTGAGCGGGTACGCCTCGCCGGGATGCTGGCCGAATGCAAACGCCAGATCGACCGGCTGCAGGAAGAAGAAATGGCCGCCCGCCGCATTGAGCGGCTCGAAAAGGAAGCGCGCCGCGAGGCCCTGATGCCCACCCGCCGCCTCTGATGGCACGTGACTTGCTCGAATGATTGTGGTGGCCGTCAACTGACGGCTTTTTGACAGTCGTGTGAGGCATTTGCGCGTGCAGGCCATGGGAACACCAATCACCGTGACGACCCCGAATCCGGGCGAAGTTATTGCGATTCAGCCCGCTTCAGGCACGCCTGCGGCCCCATTTGATGCTGTTTTGGCGCTAATGGTGCCCGAGGCAGGTGCGGCGGGTACCCCTGTCGCAGGCCTTTCTTCGGCTGCCGCACCTGTAGTGCTTCCGACAGCGGGGACCAACGCTTCACCGTCGCCCACAGCTGACACGACGCTTCCGACTCTTGCCATTCCGCCCGTCCAGCCGGTTGTCATGGCCATGGTTAATGCCGCCGACCCAGCGGCAGCCGAAGCCGATATTGCAGCCTTGATGGCGGCGACCGCGCTGGCGACCCGTGGCGTCGTGGCGCGGCCACCCGAGCCCGTTTCCCTGCCCGTACTCGCCGCCTCGCCAGAGGCTACAGTACCGGAAGATTTTATTGGGCCTGTACGCCCCCCCGAGCTAACAGCCGACCCGGCAGCACTGGCAGCAGGCAATGCTCCCGGGCTGCCGCGGACCGCTGAATCCCACGCCGGAATCATCCCGGTCGCCGTTGTTGTGCCTTCGGATTTCATCGGCCCGCAGCTTCCAGTCGAGCTGCCAGAGGCCGCTGAATTCCCTGCCGCAATCGTTGCGGCTGGCTTGGTAGCGCCTGCGGATTTTGTCGGCCCGCAGCTTCCTCCCGAGGTCCGTATGGCGGGGATGAAGTCACAGCAACATAACCTCATGGCCAATGACCTCAGAATTAAGGACATTGTGTCCCAGCCGGACCCGTTGCTGGAAATGCAGGCCTTGATACAACCAATGCGCGAAGTAGTTGGAACAGAGCAAACAGAAGAAGCGATGGCGCCGCCCCCGATTTTGACTGCAGAAAATGACCATGCTCCCGTGCATGTCGACAGCTTCTTTTTGGCTGCAACCGTTTCCGCGAGCGCGACGATCACCGACGGCGACCCAACTATTTCCGCAATGGATCCCATTCTACGCACTACAGCCGCCACGGCGTATCAGAAGGATGAAACCTCTGAGCGTACGCTCGACCCGGCCCGCTATGGGTTTCCGGCCGCCATTGTCGACGCGCCCTTATATGCGGCCAACACCGATGGCCATGATAGCCAGAGGGAATCGCGCAGCGATGACGGCAGCGCCGCGATCGCCGCCGATGCATCGAATAACCGACCGCTCGCCGCCCTCATGCAGCAAGCCGCCATGCTGATGCCACAGGCCGTCTCTCAGGATCCTGCGTCTGGGCATATTGATGCAACTAAGATTGTATCCCTGCCGCAAACGTCACAACCTGTCGCGATCAATCTCCGGACTGGTCCGCAACCCTTGACGCACGAAGAGGGGCTGCTGCGCGTGATGAACGAGATCGCGCCCGCAAAGCCGCAATCGCCGGCCAAAACTGATCGCACCCTTCAGTTGAAATCGGAGGCTTTGAGCGATCTGGCAGCGATCATCGCGCCAGATGATGTAACAGACCTTACACCACGCGTTTTGCGCGATCCGATGCAGATAGAAACCGATGCCTCTGGCGCCTTGCTTCAAGCATTGGCGCGGGCCTCGGCTAATCGCGATGAGGCGCGTCACCTTGCCGATGCGCGTTCTACCGAACATGTACTCGACATCAACGCGGAACGCACGACCATCGATCCTAAGGCGGCCGCTATGGTGCGCAGCGTGACAGTCACGCATGGCGTTGCCGAAGCTGCTTCGGACACGATGACAGCAACAACCATCGTCGCACCGTCTCCCGTGGTAGCGCCTTCCGCCGACTCTATCGCACGCGATGCCAATAATGTCGCTGCGGTGAGTGCCGATGGCCGCCGCGATACGAAACGTGATGCTGAAATCCGCCAGCGTCAAATTGAACAGCAAATCAATATTGCTCTGCGTTCTGGTACGCCGGAAATTCGCATGCAACTTTATCCGCCTGGGCTTGGCCAGGTTATCATCCGTCTTGCGCTTGATGGCCAGAAGCTGCGCCTTGCGATGATGTCAGATAATGAAGACGCCACCGCTTCGCTTGCGCAGACGGAACTGGGTCTGCGCGACGCGCTCTCGCGTGACGGTTATACGCTCGCGGGCTTCGATGTACATGACAATGGCGAGAACAATCGCCGTCACCAATCAAGGGCGGATGCCGCCACTCAACCAACCGCTTCACCGGCTGAAGGCGATGCCTTTTCCGTTGACATGACAGCCTGAGAGGAGCCGCATCGTGGCCGAGGCAGCTGAAGAAACCCAAGAAAAAAAGAAGAAACCGATCGTCAAGATCCTGCTGATGCTCGTCGGTGCGCTCGCGTTGATCGGTGCTGGTGCTGGCGGTGGCTTGCTTTACGCCAAGCTCACGAAGCCGCCGGAAGAAAGCCCACTTGCGATTGTCGTCGAAAAGAAGGCGGATAATCCGCCAGGCAAGCCCGAAGATGCGAAGGGCAAGGATGGCAAAGATGCCAAGCCTGCCGAGCCGGCTGGAAAGCCGGTGCCATCGAAAGAAAAGTTTGTCACGAGCTATTTCGAATTTCCGGGTAATTTCACGACCAACCTAAAAGGATCGCGCCGTTTCGTGCAAATCAGCATTGGCCTTGCGACACAATACGATAAAAAAGTGATAGAAAACGTCCAGAAACACGAAGTTGCAATCCGTGCTGAAGTGCTTGCAATTCTCGGCGAGCAATCCGAAGGCGATGTGGTTGGGATCGAGAACCGCAAGCGGATTCAAAATCTGCTCAAGGACACGATCAATAAGGTCCTCACCGAACGTACCGAGTTTGGTGGGATTGAAGACGTTTATATCACTGGTCTGGTCATGCAATAAGCCATGTCGAGCACGCGCAAACTCAGCAATGAAGAAGTTGCGGCCCTCATCGAGGGGCTGAAAGATGGCTCCGTCGATGCCACGCCTGGCATTTCAGCGCCCGTAGAGTTCAAGCCATTTCAATTTGGTGCTGACGATACGAATTTGCTTGGCGATTTGCACACGCTGAGATTGATCAATGAACGCTTTGCACGCCAATTTCGCAATATCCTTCTTCCGATGTTGCGATTTGCGCCGCGCATTTCAACGCTTCCACCAGAAACACGGCGCTATGAGGAATATCAAAAAGGTCTCGATTCCTTCTTGAGTCTTTCGATTGGGCGGGCCGATGCGCTGAAGGGGTCGATCTTGATGACGATCCCGCCGCGTCTCATCAGCATCCTCGTCAACAGCTTTTTTGGGGGGCGTGGCGACAGCAGCGTCACCCGCTCGAACGAGTTTACACCGACCGAAGAACGGATCATTCAGAACGTCGTTGATGGCGGCCTTGCAACGCTGGAAGAATGCTGGCGCGAAGTCTATCCTGTCGATTTCAAATTCGCCGGCAGTGAAACCAATCCAGCTTTTACATTCTTTGTAGAAGCGCAAGAGCTTGTGATTGTTTGCTCGTTCGTGGTGCAATTACCTTTCGCTGACCCCGTGACCATCGATATTCTCTATCCGCGCCAGTCGTTGAAGCAGATTGCGACGATCCTACGTAGCAAAATTCAGCGCGTTGGCGCCGATCGCGATCTCAATTGGGAGCGCAAGCTGCAGGATGCCATGCTCAATCTAGAATTAAGCTTCGTACCGCGGATTGCCGATCCAAAAATCAGCCTCAGCGAATTGCTGCGATTGCGTGAAAACATGGTGGTCGAAATCCCATCCTTCGAGAAGGTCAAGATCTTCGTCGAAGGTGAAGACTTATTCACAGGAACCATTGGCGAGCGTGACGGCAAGATGGCCGTCTGCCTCACTGGTGAATAGAAAAGGAATGGACAATGAGCCTATCCGATGAAGCGCAGGATCCCTCCGATGTCCCGATGGCATCGGCACATAATCTCAAACTGCTTGAGAACATCGAGGTTCAATTAACCGTCGAGGTCGGTGGTACAAAAATCTCGATTCGCGATCTTCTAAAATTGAACGACGGATCGGTCGTGGAGCTTGACCGTATTGCGGGCGAACATCTCGATATTCTCGTCAATGGAACTTTATTAGCCAAGGGCGAGGTCGTGCTCGTCGGCGAACGATTGGGCATTCGCTTCACTGAAATTGTCTCGCCGGAACAGCGGGTGCGTAGCCTGTGACCACAAGTCTGACCTATCTTCTGTCGACTGGAATTTTCGTAGGCGGCCTCGCGGTCGTTGCGCTGGTGTTGTTGCGCTATCGTGATCGCTTGCAAGCGAAATTTGGTGTCCAGAGTGCGGTCAGATCTATCGTGCAAGTGACGCCACAAGCCCGTCTCGCTCTCGTCGAAGTGGAGGGAATGACTGTTCTGTGCGCGCTCGGACGCGATGGCATTACAGCGATGGAAATCGTGACGCAGCCTCAGGAGCGAACGATATGAGGCGTATTCTCCTCCTTTTCATCGCTTTCGGCGCAATGACGGCGGCAGCCTATGCTCAAACCGGTTCATCTTTCGACCTGCCGGTTCTGAAACTTGAATCGCAAACCGGCGGTGGGCAGACCCTGTCCTTGTCGCTGCAGGCGCTCTTGTTGATGTCGGCACTGACGTTGCTGCCATCGCTCGTTCTTGTCACAACAAGCTTCACGCGCATCATCATCACGCTTTCGATCTTGCGCCAAGCATTAGGCACGCAGCAGACACCACCGAACCAAGTTCTCGTCGGCCTTGCTCTGTTCATGACATTGTTTGTGATGGCGCCGACATTCAAGGAAGTCAATACTCAGGCATTCGCCCCCTATAATGCGGGGCAAGTGACATTGGAGCAGGCCGGCGAGCGCACACTCGGCGTCATGAAGGGCTTCATGCTGCGCCAGACGCGCCAGTCGGATCTCTTGCTCATGGCAGAAATGCAGGGTGGCGAGCGCTACAATACGCCAGAGGAAATTCCGATCACCACTGTCGTGCCAGCTTATATTTTGAGCGAGCTTCGGACAGCATTCACCATTGGCTTTCTGCTATTTTTGCCTTTTCTTGTCATCGATATTGTTGTTGCCAGCATTTTGATGTCATTGGGCATGATGATGTTGTCGCCCACGCTTGTTTCGCTGCCGTTCAAGCTCTTTCTTTTCGTCGCAGTTGATGGTTGGGCCATGACGATGTCGTCCTTGGTCGAAAGCTTCAACAAGGCGCTTTGATCATGGACTATCAACCCTTTGTTCTCATCGGCCGCGAAACGCTGACAAGCGTTCTGTTCGCAATCGGTCCGGCGCTCATCGCGGCGCTAGTGATTGGTCTGATCATTGGGGTCTTCCAAGCGGCCACATCGATCAATGAGGCGACGCTCACTTTCGTGCCTAAACTCGTGATTGTGATCGGCGTACTCGCGCTGTCGGCTCCTTTTATGATCGGCACGATCAGCGGATTGTTCTCGCTCATCTTCAATGAAATAGGGCGGGTCGGACGATGATTATTCTTGAGGACACCGCGCTCTATGAAAGGCTTGCAACCTTCTTTCTCTTGACGGTGCGGCTGTCTGCCATGTTCGTTGCGGCGCCTTTCTTTTCGGCATCAGCGCTCAGCGTTCCGATACGCGTAGCCTTTGCAATGGCTTTTGCGCTTGTCTCCGTCGCAAGCATCAATGTTCCGCCCTTCGATCTATTTTCGATAAAGGGCATGATGCTCGTCGCTCAGGAAATCATCATTGGCTCAGCCATCGGCTTGACGGTTCAACTCGCTTTTGCTGCCGTCTCCATGGCGGGCGAGCAGATTGCCGCTTCAATGGGGATTGGTTTTGCTTCGATGGTCGATCCACAGACTGGTGCTCAATCGCCGGTCTTGACGCAATTTATGGCCATTATGCTTCTGTTGATTTTCCTTGTCGTTGAGGGGCATCATGTTCTACTCCGCCATGTCGTGGCGAGCTATGGCGTGCTTCCAGTTGGCGGAGATTTTCTCGATCCCAAGATGTTTCTCGACATTACGAAAGCCGCTGGACTGATCTTCTCCGCGGCTTTCATCATCGGCCTGCCTCTGATTGCAGCGCTCTTCTTTGTCAACATTATCGTGGGGTTGTTAACCCGCGTGGCACCGCAGATGAATATTTTTTCGATTGGCTTCCCGCTCACCATTTTGGTCGGTTTTGTTTTGCTAACAATCGCTTTGCCTTCGATGAGTAAAACGATTGCGTCTTTTCTTAATGTAGTGTCTCAGATCACGCGTGACGTTATTCTGGCCGGGACAGGAAAATAGCGATGGCAGAAGAGAGTAGTCAGGAAAAAACAGAACAACCTACCGAGCGACGTCGGCAACAGGCGATCGACGAAGGTCAAATTTTGACATCTAAAGACATGGTCATGGGTGCGGTCCTTCTTGTGGCTGCGCTGCAATTTGCATGGATGGGTCGCTCTCTCTATTTCGATATCAGTGCCGGCTTTCGTAACGGCTTCTCCATTACTGATTCCATGGCGCGCGACGTTCCACTGTACATGATTTTGGCTGATCGGTTTTCAGCGCCTCTGTTGACGGTCATTCTGTTTAGTATCCCACTGCTTTTGGCGGCAATTGTTGCGCAGGTCGCGCTTGGCGGCTTCCATTTCGTTTCCAAGAATCTGACCTTCAAAGGAAACCGTCTGTCTCCTATATCTGGTCTGTCGCGCATGTTTGGCATGAATGCGCTAATCGAGCTTGGTAAGTCGATCTTGAAAGTAGTTGCGCTCGGCGTCGTTGGCTTTACTTTTCTGATTTATATCTTACCGGAGCTTATCGAGCTCTCGTCGGTGCCGATCGAAACGGCGGCCGAGCGTGTTGGTGCAATATTCATTTCCACTTTGTTACTTTTGATCGGTGGAATTGCGATCATTGGCGCGTTTGATGCCCTGATCCAATGGCGGCGGCACAATCAGAAAATGTTGATGTCGCACCAAGAGATGAAGGAAGAGCATAAGCAAACTGAGGGCTCGCCTGAGGTCAAGCAACGCATCCGGCAATTGCAGCGCGAAGCGGCGGAGCGCGGTTCTGTAGCAAACATCGGCGAGGCGCAGGTGGTTATCACCAACCCGCAACATTTTGCCGTTGCTCTTAAATATGATTTCAAGGAAGGCTCGGCGCCGTCCATAGTCGCTAAGGGTACTGATGCAGTGGCGGCACGGATCAAGGAAGAAGCGTCCAAGAGCGACATTCCTGTTCTCAGCATCCCGCCGCTGGCGCGTGCTCTTTATTACACGTCCGAGATCGGTGGCGAGATCCATGGCGATCTCTATCGGGCTGTCGCGACTGTCCTGTCTTTCGTTTTCCAGGCAGGCGCACAAGGCGATTTGCCGGATGTTGAGATTCCGGACAGCATGAAATTCGATGTGAATGGGCGGCGTCTGGAGGTGGCAGCATGAGTAATCCAAGCTGCTTCGGCTGTCGTCATTTGATCGTCACTTACGATGTGCAGCGGCCTTATGGTTGCCGCGCTTTTGGTTTTACATCGCGCCAATTGCCAGCGCTTGAGGTTGTAGCAAGTTCTGGTACGCGCTGTCAGCGTCACGAACAGCGCCCCAAGCTGGCTCAGAATGGAAGGCAGAGATGAGCGAAGCACCGAAAAAGGATGCCAAGGCGAGCGCCAAAAAGGCTGAGCCTGCCAAGGATGTGGCACAAGAAGCGACCAAAGAGGTGGCTGTGGAAGCGAAGGCTGAAGCGGTTGCGGAAAAGGTCAAGGCTGCAAAAGGCGATGTCAATGCCGAGCCTTCGAAGCCGCGTCTTGACGAGGCAATCGAGCTTGCACTGGCGGCTGCCGGTACGGCGGTGGATTCAGCGCAAGAGATCCAACGATTGCGGGGCGAGGTCGGTACTTTCATTAAACGTAATCGCCGAAATAATATGATCTTATTCTATGCGACCGTCCTCATCCTGATTTGTGCGAGCGTCGGCGTGTTTGGCGCACTTGTTTTCTACAAACGATCGCTTAACGAGTTTGAACTCATGGCAAAGACGAACCGTGACGGCCTTCTGGTCTTCGCAGGAGAAATCAATGCGTTGACAGCCACTTCGAAGCAGATGACAGAAACCTCGAAGGCGACGATGCAGGCACTTGCAAATGTTTCGGCCAATGCAGAAGAGTTGAAAAAGCAGATGCAGGCCTTGCAAGTATCGCAAAATGCGATGAGTGCAAAAGTTACGCTGGCTGCCAATACAGACAAGACCATAAACTTGATCAAGCAGTCGGTCGATGATCTGCAGACGGCACAAAAGGCGCTCAATACGCGATTGAGTGAAATGATTGGGCAATTGAACGCGTTGAAATCGTCCGGGAGTGCCGTTCCTTCGGCCGCTGCGGCCACGCCTCAGTTGAAGCCGCCGATCCCGCAAGCCACTGTTCGCTCGCCGGGAACTACTGCGTCAGTGCCGCGGCGCGCAGAGCCGCCGATCACCTATCCCTGAGAGGCAACCCATGAAACGCGAGACGCGGAGCTTTGATGAGCCGGTCATGGTGGCGGCTGTAGGCCGTTTTACGCCAGCTGAGCGCAGCGGGCTGGTGACGGGCGATATCGTGTTGATGTTTGGCCAGCACAAAACTTCTGCGTTGCGCGAAGATCCTGAACTACTCCAACGGATTGGAGGCGCCGATTGGCTCATCCTCTTGCGTGGTGATGTGTATTTCAAACTGCAACCGCGCGATGGTCTCGAGGGTGCCACCTTTGAGCCGGGAACGCCGCTCGAGAACGTGAACATTCCGGTCGATGACGGTCATTGGATCCGTTGCACTAGCGGAATGCAATCGGATGGGTCGCTTCTGCTCGTGCCTGAACGAATGACTGGCCTGTGGGCTTTGATGCCGGTTTTGCTTTATACACGGTATCGGCTTTGGCAGATGCTCACCGGTGCGTTTCTTGTTTATGGCATTGCCGCCTTTATGGGGCTGGTGCCCTTTATCCTGACTTATTTTGTCACGTCGTTACCGGTTCTGACGTCAGGAAGCTATCTCGTGAAGAGTGCAGCCGAGAAGCAAGGATATGCACGGCGCGGCGAGGTGATTGTGGCGAGCATGAGCGAGGCCGCAGCGCTTGAGCTTGAGACCGCAAAGCGCAATCGTGAAGCGCGAAAACCCCAACCCTTCGTGAAATCAACTCCGGCGCCAGCACTCGACGCGATCTAGTTATCCTGCATTGTGCAGAACGCGGATCGACTCAATCAGATCTTTTGGTAGTCCTGTGCGCCGTACGATGTCTTCGGCGTCGACGCCTTCGCGCGCAAGGCGTACAGCCAAATCGACCACGTCGGTTTCGGCGGCGCTACGGACCGATTGCGTTTGCATTTGAATGAGCTTGATGTCGGCGCGCAATGAGTCGGTGGCGGCCACAAGAGCTTGTTCGAGATCGGTCCGCGTCAACTGCAATTGCTTTTCAAGCATGCCGACGCGCGTTGCCAATTGTTCGACACGCGGGTCGGTGGCGGAGGCTTTTGTGCTTTGACGCTTCGGCATCAAGGTGCGGCCGCGCAGGATCAGAAGCGCAACGACCGCAATCGCGATCCCGGCGACGAGGCCGATGAGAAGCTCGCTGGAAATGGTCATGGGCGTGTGTCTTCCTCGGCGCGCAGGGCTTCGATCACCAGATCGAAGGCTTGCAGACGCGATGCAAGCACGCCAGCGACGTTTTCGCTTAAATCTGAAACTTCGAGAACTAATTCTTTGAAATCGGATGAAATACGATGATCTTCTGCTAGCAACCGCAGCATTTCTTTCAGCGATGCTGTTGCGCTTTCGACGCCGGCCAAATCATTGACGGCAAGAGCATCTTTCAATTTCAAAAAGTAACCGCGGATTTGGGTAAGATCCCGCAACGGATCCGATGACATTCATCGCCCCGCCGTTAGGCCGAGATCCGTTTCGATCATGCGATCAGCAAGTTTTTCGAAGTCTACAGGGTACTCTTTCCGACGAATTGCGTCGCGGATGGCCTCAATACGCCCCTTATCAATAGGAGCTGAGTTCGATCCCGCTAAAGCGGATGAGCTAATCTGCACAAGTTCGCTGCTCGTGCCGCCAGACATTGGCACTGACGGCGACCGGTTGAGCGAAGTCGCGCCAGCCTCAGCCTTACCGTTTTTGCGGGTGCTGGGGTCCATATAGGTAAGGTTTTGACGGATGCCGCCGATCATTGGATTAGTCCCTTCTCTGACCCGTAAGACGGGCTCGATGATGATTTGTTTAGCCCTATTGTGTGGTTCTGCCCAGTCTTAGAATTGCCTGACATAGACGGTTCTCCCCGCTTCTAAGCGGCCTGTTACGGTTTTGCCGCTGCTGGGATTGCGGACCGTGATGAGGTCGCCCTCATAGCCGTCCTGCTCGGCGCGGCCGGGCATTGCGATCTGGAAGCCGGCACCCCCGGCCATCACCGTCACGGTCTCGCCTTTGAGCACGTTCGGCGCCTTGGCGACATGACGTTGGGTTAAAGCAAGGCCAGGTTGAATGTTACCTGTCGCCCGCAAGCCCACGGCATCAGCTATAGACCGAAAAGCCTGCGGCGGGGCAGCGCCCGTCGCGGGTTTTTCCTCCAGCATGTCGGCCTTGATGATTGTTCCGGCCTGGATCATGGCCCGAGGCACCACAACGGCACCAAACTGTCCTTGCTGACGTGGATCTGGTGAGAAAGCCCGCTGATCGCCATCGAGCCGCAGGACATACTGCCAAGCTTGAGGCGATTTGCAGCGCAGCACGTAAGAGGTCGAGGCCGAGCTACGGACGCTGATTTCTGGCGCATCGCAAGGCGTGATCTGCATCCGCGGGTCGAGCGGGCCGATGGAATCGAAATTTGGAACCGGCGTCCCGTGCTGCTCAAGCCAATTGGCAAGCACCCGGCGCAGATCGTCTGGGCCCCACTTGTCGGTATTGGCAAGCGCTGGAACGGTTGAAAGGACCAACGCGAGGGTCAGGAGAGGGCGAACCATCGGCATTTTCCTACAAAAGCATTTCGACGAGCGAATTGACGGGGACTTGGCGACCGGGCCGGATCGGACGGGCAATCGCCCGGCCAGCTGAGGCATCTTCGATCTTGAGTATCTGCCAGCTTTCTCGACCCTTCCCGTTCACCAGGAAGTAATCGCCAGGTTGGACTCCATTGTCGAGACCAGCCGACAGCACGAGCTTGCCGTCATTCTTGGCAATCACAACAGCCCGTAACGGCTTGCATGCCAGGACGCTGTCGAGTGCGGCCTGCACCTTTTGGAACAGGGGTGCTATATTGACCTTGGGATGATTGTCGAAGCCGCTCTTGGGCAGTCCATAAACCGTGGTCGAGCCCGGAATGACCTGATTTTCCTGAATGTTCGCGATCGTCACACCATTGAAATTATCACGCAATTTCAAACTGATAGACACGTTAATCGCAGTCCTCTGAGCGATGTAGTAATCGCCGCGGTCGATCTCCGCGATGATCGTGCCAGACACTGAATAGCCCGACGCGCTCGGCAGTGCGCCGGAGACCTGCGTCATGTAGTCTAGGCTTGATCCATGATTGCGCTCGGCACCGCGCACGGGTGGCAGAAAGCGCTGGTCGGAAACGACATAGGTCCCGCCGGTGGCGAGCGTTTCGACGCCCCGCGCCAAGCCTTCATGGATGGCTGCATTGGCATGGCCCTGAATGCCGGGGGCCACGCGGATCGAGATGTGCCGCATATCCAGATCGACGCGACGGTTGGGGTCGCAGGGCCCCTCGTTTTCACCCTCGCCGATGGCCTCAACCACGATCATCCAGTTCGAGCCCATTTGGCCGTCCTTGATGATCTCGTAGCCCTTGAGTTGGGCGGCCACCGTGGCCGTCATCTCCTCCGTGAGGCGCCCATGCGTATTAAGTTGGCTGGCCCCGCGGACTTTCGTCTGGAGCCGGCTTGCCGCGTCGTAAAGTGCAGCCGCCAGTGCGCGTTCGCGCGCCGCAGCCGTGGCATTCCCGGAAATGGGGGCCCATCCCTCGCCTTTGACGACACGCAGTGTGGCTTCGGCCGGCGACCCCGCGAAAGCGGTAGCAGCCATCAGAGACAAGGCGAACAGGACGCGTTTCATGGCGGGCCTCAGCGATAGACCGGGCGCGGATTGAGCCGCATCGCGGCAACATCCTGCGGGTCGATTTCGAGCACGACTTCGTAGACATCCTTGCGGATGAGACCGATTTTCACGGTTCGGGCACCGCGGACGATACCTTCAATATTGGCGCGGACATAATCGCCCTGCATCCGGCCCTGAACGGAGGAGGACGCAGCGTCGATCTGCGCTCCATAGATTTTCTCGGCCAGATCACGCATGGCGGAGATCTTGGCGGCGCGGATCGCGATAATCTGCTTTTGATTGGCGGTTCGGCCAGGCTGCACCGAAATGGTGGCATAGCCCGTGCCTCGGAGCGGGACCGGATTGCCCTCGGAATCCACCGGGACGGCCCCCCCCATGGAAACGCAGCCGCCGGCAAGCAGCGAGAGAGCCAGTACGGGAACGAATTTACGCACGGAAAAGTCCTTTCGAACCGTTGCGTCAGGGAGGTAAGCAAGAAGCGTGCCGCGCCTAAAAACACTGGCATGGTCGTTGCAAAGACCCTTCCGAACAGGGGTTTCCGGCCCTTTTCCCGTCGAAATTCAGACAAGACGGGCGAAAGACGACGGAAATCTGACAGGAGCAAAGAAGCGTGTCCGATACGGCGGCGATATCTCGACAGGGTGGCTTTGGGGCGAACTCGCGCACCCTCGTCATGCCCTTAGCCATGATCGCGCTGATCTTGATGATGGTCGTGCCTGTCCCGCCGACCCTTCTCGATATCTTCTTCACATTCAACATCGTGCTCGGGCTCGTCATCTTGATGGTGAGCCTTAACACCTATCGTCCGCTCGATTTCTCCTCGTTCCCGACCATTCTGCTGTTTGCAACCATCTTGCGCCTTTCACTCAATGTTGCGTCGACTCGCGTCGTGCTGACCGATGGTCACAAGGGGACGGATGCGGCCGGTCAGGTGATTAAGTCTTTCGGCGAGTTCATCATCGGTGGCAATTTTGTCATCGGTCTTCTCGTCTTCTTGATCCTCATCATCATCAACCTGGCCGTGATCGTGAAAGGCACAGGGCGCGTTTCGGAAGTCTCGGCGCGCTTCACGCTCGACGCGATGCCTGGCAAACAGATGGCGATTGATGCCGAACTCAATGCCGGTCTTCTGACCCCGGAAGAAGCCAAGCGCCGCCGCGAAGAAGTAGGGCGCGAAGCCGACTTCTACGGCTCGATGGATGGTGCGACCAAGTTCGTGAAGGGCGATGCCATTGCTGGTTTGCTGATCCTTGCGATCAACATCATCGGCGGCCTCATCATTGGCATGGTCAAACATAACATGACGCTCGGCAAGGCAGCGCAGATTTATATAACGCTGACGGTCGGTGACGGCCTTGTCGCACAGATCCCCTCGCTTCTGCTCTCGCTTGCAACAGCCATCATCGTAACGCGCGATTCGTCCGCGCATGATCTAACCGACCGACTCATGTTACAGATTGGGAGTGGTCGTTCCTGGTATCCGGTTGCAGGGATCATTGCGCTGTTCGGCATTATCCCCGGTATGCCGATGATGTTGTTCCTTACCGCGGGTGCTCTTGCAGCAGGTGTGGGCTGGTATGGTAGCAAGTTGAAAGCCACTGATTCAACGGCTTCTAGTGCTGATACTAAAATGGTCGAAGGTGAGAATGATGAGTCGGACGACAAGCTTTCTCTTGAAGACGTTTCGATGCGCCCACCCTTGATGTTGGAAGTCGGCTATGGCCTCATTCCACTCGTCGAAGATGATGGTAAAAACGCACTTGTGGCACGTATTACTGGTATCCGAAAACAGGTTTCACGTGATATAGGCTTCATTATTCCTGCTGTTCGTATTCGCGATAATCTCTCACTGCAGCCTAATGCCTATCGTATTACGATTGCAGGCGTTATTGCAGCAGAAGATGAAGTTGTTTTGAATAAACTTCTTGCGATTCAGGGTGGTGCCAGCAATGTTGTTTTACCGGGAGAGCAGGTGAAGGATCCAACTTTTGGGCTAGATGCTGTATGGATCGATAAGGAAGAGCGCAATCGTGCGCAAGCAACAGGTTATACAGTTGTAGACGCATCTACTGTGATTGCAACACATCTGAATCAATTGCTATTGCAGCACGCTAGCGATCTTCTGGGTCAAGATGACGTTCAGGCTCTACTTGATCATTTATCAAAGACAGCGCCAAACCTAGTCTCGGGGCTCGTGCCAAAAGTCGTTACTTTAGGAAAAATTACACAGGTTTTAAAAGTGCTTGTTGGCGAGCAAATTACAATTACTGATTTACAGCGCATTCTAGAGGCCCTCGCTGGATCAAAGGGTAATGAAGTCGATGATCTGGTCGAAGCGGCACGCATAGCGCTCGCGCCTGTCATCGTCCAGCGCGTCTCCAATCCGAAGGAAGCGCTGTCGGTCGTCACGCTCGACTCCGGTCTTGAGCAAATCATCGTTCAAAATGCACGTGCAGGCGGGCGTGATTCCGGGATGATCGAGCCGGGCCTCGGCCGAAAGCTTCTCGAATCCTTCCAAGAACAGAGCAAACTCTTCGCAGACGAGGGCAAGACGCTCGTCATCGTGACAGCCCCGATCCTGCGTCGCGATCTCTCGGCGCTCGTGCGGCAAGGTGTTCCCGATGCGCTCGTGCTCTCTTATCGCGAGATCCCAGAATCCAAACGTATCAACGTCGCCGCCGTCATCGGCGCAACCGAGTAGTGAGTGAAACGCCATGATGCATTGTGTCCGAATCGTCGGTGAAGACAGTGTCGAGGCCATGGCCAAGGTGACGCGTGAATTGGGCGCGGACGCTGTCATCCTCTCGACCCGTCAGGTGCGCGAGGGAATTGAAATCATCGCGAGCCGCGGCGACGCGGTGAACGAGGTTGAAGCCGGTGAAGTGCGGGCCGCAGCCGGTTCAGCCAAGGCGCGCGCCGAAGAATTCGCCGCTCTCCTCGAGAAGAAGCGCAATGCCGGGGCACCGAAGCCGCGTGCGGCGGCATCAGCGGCTCGCCAGCAGGCAGCACCTGCCGCCCAGCCTCTCGTCGATCCGCGCATTGAAGGACTCGAAAAATCGCTCTCCGAGATCAAGGCGATGCTGTCCTCCGATCTCATGGTCAGCGGATTGCGTTCGGCGGGAGCATCGCCTGCACTCATCTCCGTTTTCTTGGCGCAGGCCGGCGCGGTTGGTGGAGATCATTCCGATCAGAAATTTGCGGCTTTCTTGGCTAAGCGGATGCAATGCAAAGAACCGCTGCTAGGATCGGATGGCGGTCGCGTCGTGGTGACGCTTGGTCCATCGGGCTCAGGTAAGACGACACTTCTCGCGCAACTTGCTGCACGTCTACGCATGAATCGTCCGGAGGAGCGCATCACCTTCGTCAACGCTGACAATGATCGCCTTGCCTCGTCGGAGCAGATGCGCAGTTTTGCGCGCATTCTCGACGTGCCGGTGATCGATATCGAACGCCCAGCCACGTTGACCGAATTTGCGCGTTCGACCGGTCGGCAGGTTTCGATCTTCGTCAATATGCCGAGCGATTTCGAGCAGGCATCCGATCTCCTCGATATTCTCAACGACAATGCACCTGATATGGCGCCGCTTGTGCGCTGTGGGGTTGTTCCGTCCAATTTATGCACCGAAGCGGCGGAAGATCTTCTTGATCGCTATCCCACGTTGGATGGAGTTGCATTGACAAAATTGAATGAAATGCGGCTGACTCTCAGCACTGTCAGCCTCCTTGCCTTGCGATCTGCACCTGTGGCTTTCTTGTCGTCAAGCTCGCACCTGCTCAAGGGCGTGGTCGAGCCAGACATGGAGATGCTGGAGCGTCTGATCCATGGAAGCCTTCCAGGCGCAGCCAAGGAGACATTGAATTGACCGGCGCCCTCTCCAAGCGTCCCTATAAGATTGCCGTCTCGAGCGGCAAGGGTGGTGTTGGCAAAACCAACATCTCCGTCAATCTGGCGCTGGCTTTGCAGCGCGCTGGACACAAGGTTGCGCTGTTTGATGCTGACCTTGCGCTCGCCAATGCGCATATCGTGATGGGCGCTCACCCCAAGAAAACGGTTGTCGACGCGCTGGGCGAACAAGTTTCGCTGGCGGACATCGCAACAGAGGGCCCGCTTGGCGTTAAGCTCATCGCGGGCGGTAACGGCCTCGCTGAGTTGATGGATCTGTCGCATGAATTACGACATCAGATCGTCAAGTCTTTCGACGAACTCGCGCCTGTAGCAGATTACCTCATCATCGATACGCCAGCTGGCATTGAATCGAATGTTGTTGATTTCGTCAGCGCCGCTAATCGTAAGCTGATTGTGGTGGTAGGCGAACCGGCTGCTTTCATCGATGCCTATGCTTGCATCAAGGTTTTGCATCAGACAGCCGGCGTCAATCATTTTGACATTGTCGTCAACCGCGTGCGCGATGACGTTCATGGCGATGACGTCTTCCGGCGTTTCAAGGCGATTGCTGCGAAATTCCTATCCTGCAACCTCTACCACGTTGGCAGCATCCCGGAAGATACGCAGATGCTGAAAAGTATTGGTGCATGCAGCCCAGTGGTGACATCCGCTCCACAATCACGTTCTGCGCGCGCGCTTGAAGCTGTGGCAAAACGCGTCACAGGTCCGCATGCGTCCCCTGTCGATGAAGGTGCGGCCGAAATGTTTGCAAATGCTGCAAAGAAGGATGGCTGATATGTCCGGTTTGCGCGCCTATACCGCTGAGGCCAGCGACCAGTTGATCGTGGCCGAACGCGTTCGTTCGCATATGCCATTGGCGAGAAAAATTGCCTGGCAGGTTCATGGACGCGCTCGCGACCTCTTCGATATTGAAGATATGATACAGATTGCAATGCTAGCATTGGTCGAAGCGGCTCAACGTTTCGAAGATCGCGGCGAAGCTACATTCGGCACATATGCCACAATGCGCATTCGCGGGAACCTCATCGACCACGTCCGCAACAACCTGACTTTGACGCGCAATGCGGTACAGCACCGTGACAGAATTACCGCAGCTGAAAAGGAAGTGACTGCGGTAGGAGGTGACATCAAAAATCATACTCTTGTTGCAGAGAAGCTTGGAATTACCACAGCTGAGCTTGCACAATGGCGCGACCAGGTCAGTGTTGCGCCGAACAAATCTCTCGAAGAGGTTTATGACGATCATTCGGCGTGGTTTGTCGATCCAGGTCATACGCCTGAAAGTGCTCTGGCGGCTGATGATATGAAGAGCCGTCTGGTCGCCAATCTCAAGCGCCTGAAAGAGCGCGATGCGATGGTGCTCCAGCTTTATTTTGTCGAGGAGTTGAACCTCGAAGAGATTTCCGAAATTCTCGATGTGACAGTGGGTCGCGTTTCGCAGATCAAGAAGGCTGCGCTTGCCCAATTGCGTGAATGGTTGCAGGACGATTAATTCATCGCGCTTTTTTGCTTAAGGCGTCATGCAAAAAACAATACTTTTATTCATAGTACGATTACGCTAATCTGTTAGCGCTTTTTATTTCTTCCCTTGCTCAGCGATAGCGGAGCTCAATATCGACGCGGCGATTACGCGCCTGCATGAGTGGATCTGTTTCAAGAGCTGCAGGCCTTGATGCTCCATAGCTGACGATCTTGAACGAGCCTGCGGGCAGCCCGGATGTCTCACCGAGGATTTTCAGCACTGTTGCCGAACGCGCTGCAGCAAGCTCCCAATTGTCACGATAACGGCCACCCGATATCGGCTTTGAGTCTGCGTGTCCTTCGACCGTGATTTCGATCGGTGCCGTGCCGGAGATCTGACCCATTTGTGTCAGCGCCTCGATAGCTTTTTGATCAAGCTCAGCTGAACCCGACTGGAAAAAACCGGCAGCACCGAGTGTAATCACGATGCGCTGCGGTGATTGCTGCATTTGGATCGCCGCATTGGCAAGCAACGGCTCAAATTGTTTTGCAAGATCGGAGAGGACAGCTTCCCCAACAGCGTTGTGCGTTGTTGAATCATGCACAGGAATCGATGGAGCCGACTCTGGCGGCAGATCGAGATCGGCTGGCGGCATCATGGTAGGCTGGGATGCTTGCAGAATGGCGACGAGCGCATTGCCAGACTTCTTGCCGCCGAAGCGCTCCCCTATCGCATCCGACAGGCTGGTGAATTCACGCGGATTGATATGCGAAAAAGAAATGATGACGGCGAAGAACGCCACCATCAGGATCGCCATGTCCGCAAAGGTAATGAGCCACGTAGATTGCTGCCGCCCTGTCACATAGCGGCGTGAACCACGTGCAGCGATGTGAGCCGGAATATTCATGACGCACTGTTTGAAACGAGAGTAAGCGTCGGCGTCGTGGATGAGAGAGGCATCAGCGTTTCGCGCATGCGGCGCGGCCCGTCGCCGCGTGCAAGCGCCTTGAGTCCCTCGGCAATCATCAGCTTATGATCGAAATCAGCCGCGAGTACGCGACGCAGACGGGCCAGAACTGGAATTGCAATCATGTTCGAGATCACTGCGCCGTAAAGCGTGGTGAGAAGTGCGACGGCGAGTGCAGGCGCGATCGCCTGCGGATCGTTTAGCTGTCCTAGAAGCCCCACAAGGCCTATCAGTGTACCGATCAGACCGATGGCCGGCGCAAGATCGACCACACCCTGCCACGCATCGATAGCGTTCGAATTGTCTGCATCGAGATCCATCAATTCGCGGTCAAGAATGGTGACGAGGCGATCCTCATCGGCGCCATCGACCAGATGGGCGAGGCAGCGTGCTGTAAACGGATCCTCGACGGGGTGAAATTCAAGAGCCACCAATCCCGACCGGCGCGCAATGCTGGCCATTGCGGTGAATTCAGCCGCGAGCCGCTCCTGTTTAAGCCTGCTTGGTTCGTCGCGCTGCAACAGCCTTCGCAGCGAATAGGAAAATGCAGCAGTTCCTGAGCGCAGGATGGCAATGATTGCCGTGCCGACGGCCACAAGAGCGAACGCAATCGGATCGAAAAGTGCCGAGAACGGCACCGCGGGCGGGGACCACCAGAGCATGGCGGCAAAACCGCATAGCGTGGCTGGAATGATCAGCATCGAGAGTTTGAAGCGACGATTTGAATGCATGGCCCTGCGCGCTTTCCTTAAACGAGACGTGAGATCAGCAAGTTCAGGGCCAACCGAAATCTTCGAAATTCCGATTTAATTTCAATAAGCTGATACGTTCGTACGGTGCTCTGGGGAGGGGCATCCTGTTTGGCACAGGGATTGCTGATACCGGGCGAACAAGGAGTCCTCGACATGATGAGAACATCGCTCACAGGGTTGGTTGGCGCGTCACGCGATTTGAGTGTGGTGTCAAACAATCTCGCGAATGCCAAAACCGTCGGTTTCAAGCGCTCAGTGGCGCAGTTTACCGATGTAGTGGCTTCATCTGACTCTGCTCGCCCCAGCACCGAGGCTGGCCATGGCGCTCTGACGAATGAAATTCGCCGCTCGACCGGGCAGGGCAGCCTAACGGATACGGGCAGCTCGCTCGATCTCGCCATTTTGGGCGGCGGCCTCTTTGTGTTTCAGCAGCCCACAGCCGAAGGCGTGGCGGATGTGTCGTATTCCCGCGCTGGCCGCCTCACCATGAACGCATCGGGGGACCTGGTCGATGCCAGCGGTGCGCAATTGCTGGGTTTTGGAATTGTCGGTTCTGGCACGAGCGCTATGGTTACCGATCAGCCCAAGGCGCTGAACGTCCTCTCCGCCGTAGGCGGCGATGCAACGAAGGTGCGTAGCATCTCGGTCGCCGCCAATGGGGTGATTAACGTGGCCACGAATACGGGCGCACTCATTCCCGTTGGCGCGGTGGCCGTAGCGAGCTTCACCAATGACTCCGCCTTAGCTAGCACCGGAGCTGCGAAGCTCAGGGTTACCGATCAATCGGGTCCTGCCGTCTACCACCAGCCGGGCCGGGATGGCATGGGCGACATCAAGCAGGGCGCGGTTGAAGAGGCGAATGTCGATATTTCCGCCGAGATGCTGCGGATGATTCAGGCGCAGCAGGCTTATAATGGCAATGCCCGTGCCTTGCAGACCGGCTCCGAAATGCTCCGCTCGGCCATCGAAACGCTGATGCGCGGCTGATGATGAATGCGTGGCAAGCTATTCTGCCTGACCTAGCGTCAGGTCGTCTCCTTGGCGCGCCAGTGCCGCGCTATGGCCAAGGATTTAAAAATACGCTAATCTGCCGCTCTACGTCTGAGGACCTATTAAGACGGTTGGAGCAGGTCGTTCTTTATGGCGATCGAAGCGCTTCCGATGCTGGGGCAGTCTTTGTCACCCGGCCTTTTCACCTCCCAGCGCGCAATGCCGCAGGGCATGGTGGATCGCGACCAGCGTGTCTTGTCACTGCCAGACGACGCCCTGACCACGGAAATTCCTTCCGAGATAAGGGATTCGACACTTCTTCGACCCCAGAGCCAGCGGGCGCAACTACCCGTTACAGTCGTTACGGGGCGACCGCCTATGGCAGACGACCCCGGAGCTTGGGCGCAACCCAGAGCCATCTATGCACCGAAAGGCGTGCCTTCGGAAGCCGTGCCTGCACAGGCCCGTTTGGACGCCCGGATCGCGATGGAGCCTGTCTACGTCCATCATTACGCTGCGTCACGCTATGCGTTTGTGTCGCGCATGCCAATGAACCTCGCCGAGCGGCGTGCTTTGGGCGAAGTTTTAGCCTAACGGGTTCAGGATCATTGCAATGACTGAAGAGCAGTTTCTCGCAGCGCTCCAGACGCTGGTCAGCAAATATGAGGGCTATGATGTACGTGGCCCGGACCGCCATGGAGACATCGTTCTGCGCAAACGGGATCGCAAATCGCAGAACGAGAGCCACCAGGCGATAGCGATGGCATTCCGTGGGATTATGGAACCCGATCCACGCAAACGTGGTGGTGGCTGGGTCTAATGGTTGGCAAGATCCTGGGAGCGCTTATCGCAGCGATCAAAAGCCCCTTTTCGCTGGCTCTTGGGCTCGTCATATTGATTGCGGCGGGGGGCGTGGGCGGCTTTTTCTGGGCCAAACGTGCCGAAGTCATTGAGAAACAGAAGGCCGAAGACGCGCGAAAGGCTGCTGAGATTGCCGCCCGTGCTCATATCCCAGTGAGGGTGCCCCAAACCGATGCGGGGCCTGATCCCTTTATCCAGCGCTATGTTCCGCTTGGCGAAGAGTTCACTATTAATTTTCGTGAAAAGAAGCGCGTTTTTATTGTTCAGGTAACGATTGTGACACGCAAAGGGCCAAAGGTGGAGGATAGTCTGAAGGCGCGTGTCCTCCCGCTCAGGGCGCGGGTTGACGCCCTCCTGTCCATTTTCCCCTATGATAAGGCTGTGGCTGACGATGGCCCCCGTTTGCTGAGCGACCATCTCCGTGTCGGGCTCAATGACACGCTGCGGGCTGATCTTGGCATCAATCCTGTCGAAGACATTCTCATCACCCAGCTATTCATCCAATAAGCTATTGTTTTTTCAACATATTAAAACTGGCACGGTACTTGCTGATATCTCTCTGTCCAAAAGGGGGTGGAAAGGCAGCGATGAACGTTCTCGATAAATTTCTCCAGCCGCACGGTGCAGCTCTTCAGCTGCGTCAGAAGCGCATGGAAATGTTGAGCTCCAACATCGCCAATGCAGCGACGCCGAATTTCAAGGCGCAGGACATCGACTTTTCGAGCGCTTACCGCAACGCCGTGACTGGCTTTGGAGCTTTGGAAACGACCAACCCCTTGCATCTGTCTCATCCCGGTGGCGGTGTTGCAGAGGTTCGCTACCGCACCCCGCTTTCTACGTCGCTTGATGGCAACACGGTCGAACTGCATGTGGAGCAATTGCAGTTCTCCGAAAACGCCGTGCGTTACGAGGCATCCCTCAATTTCCTCAGCGACCGGATCAACGGCCTGCGCAAAGCGCTCAAAGGTGAATGATGAAACCGCTGACCATCTTTGACATTGCAGGCCGCGGCATGGCTGCCCAAAAGACACGCCTCAACACGGTTGCGAGTAACATCGCTAACGCTGGATCAATAGCTGGCAGTAAAGACAATGCATATCGCGCTCTGCGTCCCGTGTTTGAGACGATTTATCCGACCTTCCAAAAAGATGCGGGCGTTTCGACAGTAGATACGGTTGATGTCGAACGCTCTTCGCGTGATCCTGAGCGTCGTCATATGCCAGGTCATCCGCTCGCTGATGCGGACGGTTTTGTTTATGCCACCAATGTCGACATCAATGAAGAGATGGTCGACATGATGGAAGCCTCGCGACAATACCAAAACAATATTGAAGTTATCGCGACGGCAAAAAGCCTGATCCTGAAAACCTTGAGCGTCGGAAAGTAAGAGTTTCCCATGGCTGAAATTAATGCATCTGCCCAGCAATCGCTTGACTCCCTTCTCCAGAAGATCGGTGTCAGCAAGGCGAATTCATCGGCAGCTCCGACAAAGAAGACGCAGCTCGGCCAGGAAGATTTCCTCAAGCTGATGACAGCGCAGCTATCCAATCAGGATCCTTTTGCGCCACAATCCAACGATCAGATGATTGCGCAAATGGCACAATTCTCGACAGTGTCTGGTATCGCCGAATTGAACGTCACGATGAAGAATGTCGCGACGCAATTGTCCGAAAATCGCATCGCAACTGCGATGAGCTTTGTTGGTAAGACCGTTCTCGTACCCGGCAGCGCGGCAACGGCTGACGACAAGGGCGGCATCAGTGGCGCGGTCGATCTGCCCAGTGACGTAACGGGCCTTACAGTTCAGATCACACGTGAAAATGGCGAACTCGTAAAGTCGCTCGACCTCGGTAGAAACTCTGCCGGCCTTGTCGGCTTTGAATGGGATGGTCGCGACAATGCTGGCAAGCTTGTTGGCGATCAGCGTTATCTCATCAAAGCCATGATGGTTGCGGCTGGCAAGCAAGCGCAAGCGCGGACCGATGTCTATGCGCCGGTTACGGAGGCGACCGTCCCTCAGTCGGGACAGGATCAATTGTTCAAAGTCCTTAATGTTGGCAGCGTCAAGATGACCGACATCAAGGGAATCAAATACTAACCGAACCGATTGCGGTTCTGCTTCTAGAGCGAAGATCAACAGCGAGCTTCTGCCATGTCATTCTATACCTCACTCACCGGTTTGAACGGCGCCCAAGCCGACATTTCCGCGATTTCGAACAACATCGCAAACGTCGGCACCACCGGCTTCAAGCGCTCACGCGCAGAATTCGGCGACATTTTCGCAACATCGCCCTTGCAAGCTGCAAGCTCCGCGATCGGTTCGGGTACCATTCTCAAATCGATCAAGCAGCAGTTCACGCAGGGCAACATCGAAGCCTCGTTGAACGCGCTCGATTTGGCGATTTCAGGCCAAGGCTTCTTCGCACTCAAGCCGAGCCTCACTTCGACACAGACCGTCTATACGCGTAACGGTGCTTTCTCGGTCAACAATGACCGTTACGTCGTCGATTCGCAGGGCCAGCTCTTGCAGGTCTTCCCGGTCAACGAAGACGGCTCCGTCATTGCGACCGGTATTCAATCGGCACGCAATCTACAGCTGCCGACGACATCGGGCCTGCCGAAAGCATCAGAAACCATTCAGCTGGGTCTGAACCTTCCGGCAGACGCCGAAATCATTCCAAACAAGTCGATCTATAACGAAAGCAATCCTTATCGCTTCGACAAGACGAACGCGGCGACTTACAACAAATCGACATCGATCACGATTTACGATTCGCTCGGCAATCCGACGATCGCAACGATTTATTATGTGAAAACGTCGAACGCGACGGAAACTTCGCCGACGAACAAGTGGCAGACGCACGTTTTCGTGGGCGATCGCGAAGTGACGCCGCAGTTGATTACAGCCAAGGACGATCAGAGCAAGACTTACTACATCAACCAGTTCGGTCAGGTAACGACGGATCCGCAATCGGTTGACCCAACGTTCAACGCGGCGGCTGCCCATCCGCTCTATAAACAGGACGATCAGGTCAACAAGACGGAATCGACTGCAGCCAGCGTCGTTGGCGGCATCATCAAGACGAGCGGTTTTGATTTCGGTGATACGGACGCCAACAAGGTCACGATTATCAACGATCCAGAACGCTACAGTGAAACCCGAGAAGGTGGTCAGTCGGGTTCAAACCCGCCTTATTGGGGCAAGGACATGTTCACGATTTCCGTGGACGGATCGGAGCCGCAATCGGTCAGTATTCGTGAAGGCAGCTATACCGGTACCCAGCTCGCACAGGAATTAACGCGCGCGGTGAATGCTAAATTCTCAGGCGAGAAATATTTCCGGATTACAGACACCTATCGCAAAGATGGCGGCGCTGTAGTGTCGGGTAACGATATTATTCAGATCAATCTATCCAAATTGGGCGAAGATGGTTCATCTGTCGCATTGAGCGAGCCCATTGAAATTGATCTTCTTGGGACCGGCGGTAGCGATGGAACGCCACCTGTGGCGAATGCGACACAGGCGGATAACAAGCTCCAACTGACACGCGATGAACTGATCGAGCTCGCTCAGAAAAAGCTGAATGATGCTCTCAATAAGCGTCGACTTGAATTTGGTAAGCCTGCCAATTGGCCTGATGCCGATAATCCGCCGATTAAGGTTGGCTATGATATCGGAGCACGCGCTCTGACCTTCACTGTCGTTCCGGGCCAGCTCGGGGCCGACGCCAATGAGCCAGCCAGCCGCTTCAATTCGATCCAAGTCTTTAACCCAACAGCGACAATCAATGACCTTGGATTGCCGCCGAAGACCACAAGCCCAGATACGCTCATCCGTGCCAACACGGTGTGGACGGGCAGTGCTACATTGCCCTCAGGCGACCCCGTCCTCGATCCGCGCGAGCAACGCACGGGCATCACGGTCAGCTATAATAAAGATACGCGTCAATTCGTATTTGCATCAGGTTCGACGGGGGAAACGTCTTCGATCACTGTTGGCCGTGCCACACTTGCGATGGATGCCGATGTTACATCGCAAATTGATAGCTTTGACATGTCAACGCTGAACTATGCAGCTAATCAAGTTGTTCAGCTTGAGATTGACGGTCGGACTTTTACCTACAATTACACGGGTTCTGTTGGGAATACGGCTACCAATTTTTTCAATGAAGTTGAGCAGGCAATCCCGGTTTCCTTTGTCGATGCTCATACGACCCAAGAGGGCACGACGACGACAAAAGAAGTTCAAGAGGTCAATGTTCACGGCCTGTTGCAGAATGGTGATGCTTTTAGTGTCGAGATATCCGACCCGGGCGCAACATCAACGTCGACATTTAGCACAAGCGCGTTGAGCCTCACGAGCTCAAGTACAATAAGCCAACGCCTTGATGCGCTTGTGACGGCTATCAATGCGGCAAAGGGCGCTTTGAAATTTACGGCTTCGCGGAGTGGCAATAAACTCATCTTTAATTATTCGGAAAATGGATCAGTCGGTCCTCTGGTGTCGATCAAGCAGACACAACGTGGCTCTGATGCTGGTCTAGCGGCGATCAAATTCACCGATCGGACCGTTACTACAGCCTCTCGTTCATCTATCAATGGTTCTGCCACAACCGCCACTAAACTTAGCGTGACCCTCAAGTCCGTTGATGCCACTTCTCCCTCGATTGCTGCATCTGACGTGTATCGCATCAGTCTTCCTTTATCGGATGGTAGCATCAAGACAGTTGATGTCACAGCCGGCGGAACAACTCTCGCGGCGTTAGCGACGGCTGCCGGTGCAGCCTTTTCGAATGTCACATTTGAAGCATCGGGAGATATGTTGACGGCGACCTATAAGAGCAATGGCTCTGTCACTGGCAACATGACAATCGAACAGGTGAAGAAGTCCGGCGTCTCGGTCACGACTTATGCGAATAGTACTGTTTCGGTGGCCACGACTACTCCTGGCGCGGCCGTCACAGCAGCTGTATACAAAGCCTCTTTTAGCGCGAACACGACCTTTGCCAACACGAACACGGTTACGATTACGCTGTACGGCGCAACGGCGCAGACACTAACCCTCAGCAACGGCACTGGGCTTGCGGAAATACCCGCTCTGGCTGCTGCAAATGCCACCCTAAACAATCTGGCGACGTTCACTGTCGTGAATGGCGAGCTCGTGATCACTTACAAAGCGGACGGTGCAATCTCCACGGCTCCGATCGTGGCTACCAATGCGCAGGCTTCAAGTACAACAATTTCAACTGTTCAGGTTCGTCCTGACTTCATTGGACCGATCTCCATCAAGCATTCGAGCTATAACCTTGAGGTTGAGGGTGATCCGAATGGTCTCGCGTTCAATCTTAATATGCGCATTAACGGCATTCCAAAGGCTTCTCTTCCAGTCGGTGCACAGGGATCGACCAGCCGAAATGGCCTTCAGATTGGTCAGGCTAAAACAATCAACTATGCTGGTACCAATGACCTCCTTGGTGTTGGCGGCTCAACCTCAACGCGATTTGTCGCTGGAACCGGTCTTGAATCGTCTGCCGCGACTGCGCTTGGCACACGTGCAATCACGCCGATGGGGCAGACTTTCTTTCTGAACGAAAGTCTCGGTGAAAACGAGATGACGTTCACAATTGACGGCATCGTGGGTACAATTTCACTTCCGATCCGTGCATACACGGGCGATACCTTTGCTGCTGCTATTCAGGATCGTGTGAACCAAATTCAGGATTCGAAGACAGGGCGCATTGTCTCCGGCGTGACGGTCAGATTTGAACCAGACGATAATCGTCTCGTGTTCACGTCGGGCACGACGGGTCCTAACTCGCAGATCAATGTGGTGGGGCACCCTAATTTTGGTCTTGGCAAGGTGACGCAGACACCAGGTTCTGTCCCTATCATCACCAATCTTCAACAGGCGACGGACGAGCAGGGGAACAAGCTCTATGTCGACGGCGATGGCAACATCACGACGCAGGCGCCCACCACCATTCAGAATTGGTATCCGCTTTATCTGACGGAAGGCCAGCTCACCTTTGACACGATAGGCAAGCTGATCTCACCGAAGGAAGGCGTGATTTACTCGCCCTTCGATCCGCAAAACGGTTCTGACTTGCTCCGCCTGAACATCGATTACGGAAAGTATTCAACGCAGTTTTCCTCGCCCTTCTCGGTGTTGTCGCTGTCGCAGGACGGTTACCCCTCGGGCTCTCTGAACGGCCTCGATATCGATGCCGGCGGCACGGTTCGCGCCAACTACACCAACGGCCAGACCGTGGCGTTGGGTAAGGTGATGATTGCCAACTTCGCCAACCCGAACGGCCTCAAGCAGGTCGGTAATGCCAACTATGTCGCGACCTCGACCTCCGGTCAGGTCGTGCTCGGCCAGGCGGGTGCGGACGGCTTCGGTACCATCAAGGCGGGCGCCCTCGAGCGCTCGAACGTCGACATCACGGAAGAACTTGTGAACCTCATCACGGCCCAGAGAAACTTCCAAGCCAACGCCAAGGCGATCGAAACCACGACCACCTTGTCGCAGACCATCATTCAGATCCGCAGCTAATCTGAGCCCATCTGAACGAAACGCGGGCCGCGTATAGGACGCGGCCCGCCACTTTGCTTTGACCTGGTTAATGCGTGTCAAACCTCTGACACTTCTTATGATTTTCGTTGGCACGTGAATTGCTACTCCCTTCCCAAGGATTATTCGGGAAGCGGAAATGCAAGTTTTGACAACAGTTTTGGCCAACGGCGTCGGCCTCCCGACAGGTGGGGAGGTTTGAGATGGATCGTCTTATTCATACGGCCCTCCATGGTATGCGGCTCCATGCCGATAATCAGCGCAACATCGTCGCAGGCCTCGCCAACCAGAACACAGTCGGTTTCCGTAAGGACATATTTTCCAATCTAGCCTCAGCCCATGTCGTGGGCGATAGCCTGTCCGACCGCGTCTTCCCAACGCGCGGCGAGAATGCGGTCGACCTCTCCATCGGCAAGTTAATGCCGACGGATAACCCGACTGACATCGCCCTCGATGGGCCGGGGTTCTTGGTTGGGCAGGACGCCAATGGTGAGGCGGCTTTGACCCGTCGCGGCGATTTCCGCATCGGTGCGGACCGCATTCTGCGCAATGGCGAAGGTCTGACCATTCTCGGCGATGCCGGCCCGATCACGGTTCCGAACTACTCAACAATTGAAGTTTCCCCTGACGGTAGCATTCTCGTTCGTCCCCCGGGCGTGGATCTCGATCAGCCGCCAAACGCAATCGGGCGCATCCGTCTCACCAATGTTCCCGTGACTGAAGTGACGCGTGGAGCTGATGGCCACATTCGCACGAAGAATGGCACTGCGCCGCCGAATGACGCGAATGTCCGTGTCGTGCCGAAAAGCCTTGAAAGCAGCAACGTCAATCCCATCGAGTCGATGGTCGAAATGCTGCAATCCTCACGCTCATACGACATGAAAGTAAAAATGCTCACGACGGCACGCGAGCTCGACGACCAAACCGCGCGTCTGATGCGCACCGATCGCTAATTCAATTGATCTCCCTGCTGAGGTAACACAATGGCTTCTCCCCTTCACGTAGCGATGACCGGCCTTAATGCGCAACAGCAGCGGATGTCGGTGATTTCGAACAATCTCGCTAACGTCAATACAGTTGGCTTCAAGCGTGACCGCGCCAATTTCGAAACGCTGCTCTATCAAACCTTTCGCGACCCAGGCTCGCAGACTTCGCAGAACACTCAATCGCCGACAGGTCTATCGATCGGTACCGGCGTCCGTATTGTTTCGTCCGAAAAGATCCATAATCAGGGTAACATTATTAATACAGATAACTCCCTCGACATGACCATTGATGGAAAGGGTTTCTTTCAGGTTCTGATGCCGAATGGCCAGATCGCCTATACCCGTGCCGGCAATTTTACTAAAAACCAACAGGGTCAGATCGTAACGGCTAATGGATATCCTGTAGAACCCGCTATCACCATCCCAGAGAACACGACATCCATCTCAATCTCTAAGGATGGCATCGTGTCTGTGACGAGCGCTGGGACCACTGCTGTGCAGCAGGTAGGTCAGATCCAGATCGCCACTTTCCCAAATAATTCCGGCCTACGCCCGAGTGGTGAATCGATGCTTCTTGCAACGCCTTCATCTGGCGATCCGGTTGTTGCGAACCCGGCAACTGATGGCGCAGGCCGCATCGTGCAGGGCGCGCTCGAATCTTCAAACGTCAACGTCGTCGAAGAACTCGTCCAGATGATCGAAACGCAGCGCGCTTACGAAGTGAATTCGAAAGCGATTTCCGCAGTTGATCAGATGATGAAGAACCTCACGCAGAGCATGTAAGGACGCGCCATGAAAAACCTTCGCTTTCTTGCGATCGCTATGACCACGCTGGGCCTTTCAGCCTGCAACACAGTGATGGAAGAACGGGCATCCCAAGAATTTGCGCTCGACTACGACCAGGTTGTTCCTGTAAAGGAAAAGCAGCCCGATGGCGCTATCTTTGCGCGCAATCAGGCTGGCTTTTTCCTTGGCGCAAGGAAGGCCCGCAATGTGGGTGACGTTTTGACCGTTCTCCTTTCAGAATCCACGACAGGCGGAAAAACCGCAAAGTCGGCGATGGAGAAGAAGGGCAGCACGACCATGACGACGCTACCACAAATCGTCTTCGGCCCACTCGCATGGGCAACAGGTGTAGGCAGCCTCGCCAATCCGCAGGCTTTTAATGCTGATAATGGCGACAAATTCGATGGATCGGGAACGGCTACGCAGAACAACAATTTGACAGGCCAAATCTCAGTTGTCGTCACGCGTGTTTATGAAAACGGCAATATGGCTGTTCAAGGCCAAAAGCAAATCAAAGTCGGACAAGGATACGAATACATCCGCCTGACCGGTATTGTCCGTCCGGAAGATGTAACCGATCGTAATGGTGTTGAATCTTTCAAGATAGCTCAGGCCAACATCTCCTATACCGGTTCTGGCGATCTACAGGATCAGACGCTCACGAACTGGTATTGGAAATTCTTCAACTTCGTAGCCCCGATCTGAGTGGATATCATGCAGATTTTCCCAATCTTGCGAACTCTCGTTTTTGCGGTAGGCGTTTGGACTTCTGTTACTACGCCTGTCTTGGCGCAGCAACAAGTCGCAGCGCGCAATCCGCGTCCTGATCTTCAAGATCGCATCAAGGACATGGTCACGATTGGGGGAATTCGTCCTAACCAACTCGTCGGTTATGGACTTGTCGTTGGTCTCAACGGAACAGGCGATGGCAGTGTGCCTGTCACCAACCAGACACTACAAAGCCTTGTGGCGCGTTTCGGCATTAATGTCGATGCTGCAGGCATCAATCCAAAAAATTCTGCAGCTGTGATGGTGACAGCTGAATTGCCAGCATTTTCTAAACCTGGTCAACGTCTCGATGTGACTGTTTCTGCCTTCGGCAAGGCAACCAGCCTACGTGGCGGCAGCCTCTTGATGACGCAGCTCGTTGGCGCTGATAACGAAACCTATGCAATGGCGCAAGGTAATCTTGCGGTTGGTGGCCTTGGTATCACAGGCGCCGATGGCTCAAAAGTGTCCGTCAACATCCCAACAGTCGGGCGCATTCCAGGTGGTGGAACTGTTGAGCGGATGGTACCGAATTCATTTGATACAGCGCCTGCTTTAATGCTGAATTTGATGCAACCCGATTTCACCAATGCAAACCGCGTCGCAGCCGCTATTAACAGGCAGATGGGCAATGGAACGGCACAGGCCATCGACAGCATGACTGTGAAGGTTAATGCACCAAAGGACGCCGATAAGCGCGTCGCATTCATGTCGCAGATCGAAGAAATTAAAGTCGGGCAATCGCTGCCGCCTGCTCGTGTTATTGTTAATTCGCGCACTGGAACAATCGTAATTGGTGAGGGTGTTCGTGTAACGCCGGCTGCCGTTTCGCACGGAAGTCTTACCGTTCGTGTTAAGGAAAATCTCAACGTCTCACAGCCTAATGCCGGCGTAAATGTGCAAGAGAACAACAACGTTGCGATTGGTAATGACGCTGAAGCTGGTGGCCGTCCTGGCGCGCCTCCTGGTGGTCAGACAGTTGTCACTCGTGACAGCCAGATTGCTGTCGATCAGCAGCCGGCCCGCACTTTCTTGTTTGCGCCTGATGTGCCTCTGTCGAGCATCGTCGATGCCATTAATGCCGTGGGCGCATCACCAAGCGACCTTGTCGCCATCCTCGAAGCCTTGCGACAGGCGGGCGCCTTGCACGCTGAACTCGTGATCATCTGAGGCTATTATGGACGTCATCTCGCGTGGCATGTTGGATATGACAGCGACGAATATGTCGCTTGATGATGCGCGCGCTACTGGTAAGAAGCCTGATCTCGATCAGGCATCGAAAGCCTTCGAGACACTTTTCATGCAAATGATTATGAAATCCATGCGTGAAGCGCAATTGGGTGAAGGCTTGCTTGATAGCGAAGAAGCCAAGCCCTTCCAATCTATGCTCGACAGTGCCTATGCCGAGTTGATGAGCAAAAATATGCGTCTCGGACTTGCTGAATCGATCTCGCAACAATTATCGCCGGCAATCGGAAAGGTTGCCAAAAAATGACAGATATTCTTGCCATCGGCTCATCGGGACTAACCGCTTACCGAAAGCTACTTGAAACGACGGGTAACAATATCGCAAATGCCAATACCGAAGGCTATGTGAGGCGTGATGTTGTGCTTAAAAGCGTTGGCGAAGCGCAAATGCTTCCAACTGCACGGATTTCATCGAGCGGATCAGGTGTTACAGTCGATCTTATTCGGCGCGCAAGTGATGCATTTTTGCAAATGCAAGTTCGTGCGGCTTCGGCAAATCAAGCGCAATTGCAGGTCATTTCTGATGGATTAGTTCGGATTGAAAAGGCTATTATTGCGCCTAGCAATACGATTGGTGTAGCGGTACAAGAATTTTATGCTAAAGCTCAAGATCTATCTGTCACGCCAGCATCGACGAGTACCCGTTTGGCATTGATTGATGCTGGACAGCGCGTGGCTGAATCTTTTCGACATGCATCAAAGTATGTTTCAAGTGAAATAAAGAGCTCCGATCTTTCGTTGAGCTCAAGTCTTGATGCTGTCAACTCTCTCGCGGGGCAAATAGCGCGTCTGAATTTAGACATCGGTAGGACGGGTAAAGGTCAACAAAAACTGAACGACTTGCTCGACCAACGCGATGTTCTTCTGAATAATCTTGCTAAGCTTGTTAATTTTACAATTGTTGAGAAAGATACGGGATCGATCGATGTATATCTTGGCGATGCAGCGAGCGGGCCAAAGCTTGTTGATGTCGATACTGCTCGTATGCTCGGCATTACAAAAACGGGTAATAAAGTAGATCTTATTTTTGATCCTTATGGTAATGCGAGCATCACAAATCAAGTGACTGGTGGGGTTGTTGCAGGATTAATTGAATTTCAGAAAGCGGCCCTTCATTTTTTAGAAAATATTGACCAACTCGCTGTCGGCTTCACCGATGCAGTAAATAAGCAGCATCGACAGGGTGTTGATCTCAATGGTCTTCCTGGTGCGACCATGTTTCTGTCTGAGGGCTTAGAAGCAATTCCGGCATCATCAAATCGTGGCTCAGCGAAAGTTACAGTAGCAATTGAAAGCGCGACTTCCATTAATGGTGATAGCTATACTGCTATCTATTCAGCAGAAAGTAAAAATTGGAGCATAAAATCCAAGGCATCGGGCGCTTCTATTAACGGAAATTTACCTTTAACGCTTGAAGGGTTGCATCTGTCAGTGGAAGGAAATCCCGCTGAAGGCGACACTTTTATTGTTGAACCGCTGAAAAATGCTTCGGCTGCTTTGAATTTTCTCATTGATGATCCAGCAGGGATTGCCGCAGCTCAGAATATATATGTTGATCCAGCTTTGACTAATATCGGCAAGGGCTCTCTGACAGTATTAAGGACAGACTACACTGTTTCCCCGCCACAATTGCCGTCGATGTTGGATCTGTTCAAGGCTAACGGAACAGATTCTTTAAGCTTTAGGAAAGATGGTGTTGCTTTCAGTATTCCAGCAGGTGCAAAAAATACAACTATCACGACATTTAAAACGCCCTCTTCAGTAACATTTGAGGTGAGTGCGCAAGATTTGCGCGCCATGAGCAACAATGGCGTTTTAGAAATTAAGTTTACAATTGATGATCAAGAAATAAGTTATTTCATCCAGCCAGATATAATTAGCCTTGGATCTGTTGCAGAAGCAATAAACCAGCTTGTTATCAGTGAAACAGAAGAAGATAATATTAGACCGTTTGTAGCGTCAGAGGCCAATGGAAAGATTATCATAGCTACAAATGATAATCATACACTTTCAAAAGCGACGATTTTTGGAAAAGCTAACGATAATGGCCAGATCATAAAAGTGGATGCAAGCGTGCAGTCACCAAAAGATGCTTCTGATATTGTTATTTTTACCCGTGAAGGTATCCAAATTGCAGGGCCAAAAATTACCAATGGGCAGGATATCGATAAGTGGATTAATGCATCTAACGGATTTTTGGCGACTGCAAATTATCAGTATAGACCAGACAGTAATGGCACGTATCGAAATTTACCGTTGCTATCTCATGATGCCTGTTTGAAACCTATTGAAATAGATGGCGTTAATTCTCATCAAAACTTCACTTTTGAGGTACAGGGGAATCCAAATCTAAATGGAACATTTCTGTCGGGTCAGGGTTTAAGCCCTGTCAGTGCGCTTTATGGTTTAGACGTAAAGGGACTTCCAGCTATTCGTTTGGATGGAACAGAAACAGCTGGACTTGAAGCAAGTGATGTAGCTGATCGTTTGATTGATAAGCTCGATCAAATGTCGACGACGCAATATTGGTTAGGCAAAACAATCCAATTAGCAACATCAAATGAGGTTAAATTTGAATTTAATCTAAGTCTTAATGGTGAAATTACACCAATTACGTTTCGTCGCTCTAAGGATGAATCTGGAAATTGGCTGCCCGGGGGGGTGTTTGAAGGTACCCCAAATGGTATTCAGCTATCTTTACTCAATCAGCAGGAAAATGGAGTTTGGAAACAAAGAATTTCTATTTCATCATCTCGCATTATGGGTCAAGAAGCAAATACGCTGCGGATTGAACCAAATCCAGCATCGCAGCAGCTCGGACTTGTTGATGGCGACAATATGGCTTTTACATCCCACCTCAAGGCAGGTGGAAAGCTTGATCCTATCGCTTTAAGCAATGGGCTCGATATACAGATAAAAGTCGATGGAGTGACTACTCCTTTAACTGTCCAGGGGAGTAATGGCCGTCAGGATTTCATGCTTGGAGGAAAGCCAGTTTATATCGAATGGAGCGTTGTTGATGGTGAATTAAAGTTCACATCAAGCGCCAATCGATTACAGGTTATCGCCGAAACATCGGTTTCGCGAGACGCAGCTATAAAGCTTGGCTTCTTGGGAAGCGACTTGCACATTTCAAAGCAAGTAGGCATTTTTGCAGATCATGTCGTGTCGGCGCGAGCTCTTAATGGAACGAAATTAAGTCTTAAAATTAGTGGAGAAGATCGCCTCATCAATATTATTGGTGAAAAAGGTTTTACAGAAGTAGATCAAGAAGGTAACGCGATAGCACGTGTGTCTTGGGAAATGATCGATAATAGGCTTGTATTGAGCTGTTCTTCGTCAACTTTTCAATTGACTGCAGATACTGAAGAACAGGTGCAGGCAGCATCGCTTCTTGGCTTCTCAACGACCAACGCAGCTTTCCTTGAGCCCTCAACGCGCATAAGAATCATATCAGATGTTACCGACGATGTTTCGCTACTTGCAAATGTTGATGCATCTTCATCGCTCTTGGGCGAAGAGTTAACGATCGGTTATGCGCCTGAGGATCTAATCGTTGGCGTCTTCAGCAATGATATTGGGGCCAATAGAAATCTTACAGTGCGTTATCCAGTTGATACTGTACGTAAGCAGCCAGACATTCCTAATTTTGGTGTTGTTGTTGACTCGCCGACACAATTGAGGATTGTTAAATTTGACACGACAGATCCTAGTCAGATCGTTGAGACTTATGCAGTACGACAATGGGCGCCGAGAGAGCCTATTCAGTGGCTTGGTTTGGAATTTGTAATCGATGGAGCTGTTGCTGCTAGCGATATAACCTACGGTGGCGATCGTTTCCTCATCTCAAGAGGCGATCAACGTTCTGGTGATAACAGAAATACACTAGCTTTGGCTAAGTTACAGACCGCGGATCTCTTTGGAAAAAACCAAGGCTCCTTTCAAGATGTTTATGCTTCAATCGCAACTAAGTTAGGGACATCCAGCCAGTCTGCTGCAAGTGATGCCAAGACAGCCGAGCAAGCAGCTAGCAATCTTCAGGCGGCATTTGATGCAAAGACGGGTGTTAATTTGGATCAGGAGGCGTCTGATCTCATTCGCTATCAGCAAGCCTATCAGGCGGCAGCTCAGGTTGTGAAGTCAGCGCGTGATCTTTTCGACGCAATCTTGCGGATTATGTAAGGAGCTTCAAATGCAGGTCAGCACAAGACAATATTTCAAAGCTCAAAATGAAAATATGGCGGATTTAAAAACTGACATATCAAAGCTGCAACAGCAGATATCAACGGGTAAAATATTGGAAATTCCGTCCGATAATCCTGTTGCTTTTTCAGATGGAGCGCGTCTAAAGCATCAGCTTGCAAAGGTGGATCAGTATAATCGAAATATGACGAATTTATTGCAGCGAATTGAAGCTGAAGAATCAACACTCTCTGATGCAACCAACATATTAACCCGCATTACAGAACTAAGTCTTCAGGGTGCTAATGATACGCTATCGGCGAAGGATCGGAAAATTGTTGCGGGCGAAATCGAACAATTGCGCGAATCGCTGATTCAGCTCGCGAATGTTAAAGACAATTCAGAGTTGGCAATATTTGGGGGTTATAAAGGAAATATAAAACCATTTTCGCAAGATGAAGACGGTAATGTGATCTTTGTTGGTGATACCAATGTCCAGAATGTAGAAATAGCAGACGGTATCGAAACAAAAGCAAATGGGAACGGATTTGAAATCTTTATGCAGGTGCGCGTTGCTGGTGCGAAGAGAGTGAGTTCTGTATTCCAGCTTGTAAGTGATGTGACTAATAAGCTGAACTCCGGCTTGTCATGTTCAGGAGAGGTGGCTGGCGTTAGAGCTGCTCTTGAGCAGGTCAATATTGCCCAAATGATAGCTGGGACTAGGATCGCAAAAATATCGCGACAGCAAGAAAGCCTTGCAGCTGTTCAGCTTCAAGCCAAGACGATGCTATCTGCAATCGAGGATACAGACATAGAAAAAGCTGTTTCTGAGCTTAAGCAAAAAATGTTGAGCCTCGATGCGAGCCAAGCTTCTTTTGTTAAGATAGCCGATCTATCACTCTTTAATTATTTGCGCTGATTTTACAGAAGTCTCTTGGCTTACAAATTCAGCTGCAAGATAAAGGCGCTTTAGAGTGGGCATGCGCTCGAGGTATTCAACCCATTCGAGGTCGAAGGGCGCTCCCATCCACTCTCGAGAGGCCATGAGACGTTCATTGAGGTTTTTGACGGCTTCACGCGCGTCTTGGATTTTTTGGAATGCTGTCTCGTCAAGCTTCGGGTTAGCGTCTTGATTGAGTTGAACTTCAAGTAATATTAGAGGATCAAGCCATTGTGCTCGTTCTTGCCGCAAAATCTCCGGCTTGCTTTCTTCAATTTTATTTAATTGATCTTGTATTGCCTCTAGGCGGCGAGCCTGTTGCGTATAGGCAAAGACGACCGTCACGCAAACGGCAAGGATGACAAAAGCCAAGGCAACAAAGCTTAAAAAGTCCATACCGATACACCCTCCGCATCTCCTCTATCGTATTCTGTGGGGCTTGCCAAGTCGACTAAGTAACTTGGCCTGGAACTTGCTGTGTTATCGGAAAGGTCTTTGAGGGACAGAAAATGGTTATTGATCCTTCGGTGGTTTACACGCGGGAGCAGGTGGTAACGAACCTCCGCAATGCGGTGGCTTCGAGCCCTGTGAGCTTTGATTTTTTGCTCAAGCAGGCAGAGATCGAGAGCGGGCTTAATCCAAACGCCAAGGCGACTACAAGCTCGGCATCTGGCCCCTTCCAATTTGTGAATGCTACCTGGCTGCGCATGGTCGAGAAATATGGCGACAATGTTGGCCTGTCTGATCAAGCTGCGGCATTGCGTGACAACAAGCTGGATGCGGCCGGAAAGGCCGATGTTTTGGCTTTGCGGACAGACGTGGCGATTTCCGGGAAGATGGCGGCGCATTTCGCGCTCGATAACGCCAAGGCTTTGGCCTCATCGGGTTTGACCAATATTGGCCCCACTGAACTCTATCTTGCCCATTTCCTTGGTGCTGGTGGTGCCAAGGAATTCCTGAGCGGGATGCAATCCAATCCTGAAGGTGCGGCTGCAGAGGTTCTGCCGGCGGCGGCGCGCTCAAATACAAACGTATTCTTCGCCAATGGCGTGCCGCGTAGTTTTTCAGAGATTTATAATCGTTTCGCACAGAAGTTTGTTGGCGTTTCGGCTCCTCTTGCTGGTGGAGTGGCGGGCATAACTGATCATCCTGGTGCGCCGGCAATGGATGTGGCTCAGCCTTCTCAATTTGATATGATTGCTCAGCAGACATTGGCTGAAGCACGTATGGCGCCGGTTAATACCCAGCGTGCTCAGGGAGAGCGGACGGAGACCGCGGATTATAGTGCTGAACTTACGACATCGATGGCTGAGATGAGTGAGGCGGCCCTTTCACATTACCTCGCAAGCTTCTCAAAAAATTTCGAAGACCCGTCGAAGGCGCCAATCGAGACAGCGCAGGCTGATCTGCGTGATGCGTCGCGTGGTGCCTCCGAAGATGGCGCCTCTGCAGTCTTGGGACAAAATATGTTTTCAGCTTCGGATGTTGCGATGGGCATGAAGATCGTGATGGAAGCCGCAGGAGGCAGGCCAATGCAATCAGAACATGCCGCAGCTGATGCCAAGACTGCAGTTCCCGTTACAGCGCCTGCTGTTAAGCAGGCAGTGCAGTGGGTTTCGCTATTCTCGGATGCTCGGGGTGTTGATGCTGCACAGGCTGGCCGCGCATAAGCGCGGTCTTCTTGTCGAAGACCCTGTTCTTTCTTATATTGAGCTTCGCAAAAGAGCCTTATAAGAAAGAGGTCGTTCTTAAACGCGAACGGCTTTGCCTTTTTCAATGAGATGATCGGCATCTTCCTGTTGGACATCGACCACGATGCCAGCCGGCAATTTCATACCGCGCACCATCTCAGCTTCGAGGAGCTTGACGCTCACGAGAGCTTCGCCATCTTCCGTCTGAGGTGGCGCAAAGGGTTTTGGATTGAGAGGCTTGAGTGCATGTTCAAGAGCTGCTTCGGCATGTTCTTTGATAGCTGTTTCTTCGCTTGGTTCGCCTTCGATGGGCGGAAAAAGGCGCTCTGTAGATATGCGCTCAAAAGGTGGCTGTCGATTGCTTTGCACATCAACAACCCTCAGTTTAACCAATTCCTGCCAAAGACGTAAAAGAAGGATACGTCGTGCCAGGGCTTGTGCTGGCGCCTCAACGCGTTCCTTTTGTTCTTGCAAGCGTGCCCGAATTTCAAGCACGGCCCCGATGCGATCTTCCTCGGTCAGTTGGCCGAGATCGAGGGCTGCGAGACGTTGTGTCGCCTCGTCGAGAGATAATGTCTTTTCAGGCTTGGGACGTGACGGTTTGGCCGGAACCGGTGCCGGCTTCTCGGCAGGAGGTGCGGGTTTGGGTTTGGCCGGACCCGCCATTTGTTCTATTCCGGCTTTTCAGCAGTGGCGCCAGCGCCCTGAATGGAACGCGCACCCAGATCCTCAGGCCAGCGCTTTGGATCCGTGAGGACCTTCACCAACTCTTTGTGAACCTGCTCTTCAGCTGCTTCGACCCTATCGGCTTCAATATTCATCTCGCCTTCAATGATCCATTTAACGGTAAACTTGGGCATGGCATGGTCTCAGAGTGTGAAGTGGTGGGAGAAGGAGACGATAGGGGTTGAAGCAGGCCGGCGATAGAAGGCCTGGTCGGGCAAAGTGGTATTCATCCGAGATGCAAATCTACCCCTATAGCTATACTGATCTAAGGGTCGGCATTTAACTTAACGACGTTAATCTAACCATAATGTATCGTTCTTGGAAGAAGCCATTCAGGACCTCTGGTGACCCAGCTCATCCGTTACCGAGCTGATCCGTTACTGAGCATGCCCCTTTTTAAGCCTTCCTTTTACCCAGCCCCCCTGTTCTTAAGACATTCCGTTAGTAAGGATACCTGTCACTGTGAGCCAGTGAAGCCCGATCAGGTTACGTCCTAGATTAGCAAATGTCGGAAAGAGAACAGTTTTCAGCAGTCTGGGATAGATCAAGGTTTGGGGCCCTAAGCCTTGCGGGTGATTGCCATAGAAAATGTTAAGCCATTGAAAAAGATAATTAATTTATATTTTTTTTGATAGATCTAAGCCTCTTAAAACAAGTTTTCGAAGAGAATCATTTGAGAATGCCTCGATTTTTTCTCCAGCTCCCTAAAGCTCTCGGTATTCCCGCCGTTTTCATGGCTACGAAGTCATGAAGCCGGACCGTCCGGTTGGTGACGATCGGGGAAGTTCAAAGCTGTCGATCAAACCCAACCGGAGCTTGCTCTGGGCCAGGGACAAGTAGGAGTAGATCCAATGACTGTCATTAATTCCAACATTAACGCTCTGAAGGCCCAGTCGAGTTTGACTGCTAATCAGCGTACCCTCGATACGGCCATGACGCGCTTGTCGACCGGCCTGCGCATCAATAGCGCAAAGGACGATGCCGCTGGCCTCGCAATTTCCCAGAAAATGACGAGCACGATCCGCGGCCTAGCCGTTGCGATCCGTAACTCCAATGACGGCATTTCGCTCGCTCAGACGGCGGAATCGTCCTTGGGCGAAGTGACCAACATGCTTCAGCGCATGCGTGAATTGTCGGTTCAGTCTGCCAACGGCACAATGTCGGGCACGAACCGTACCGCTCTGCAGGCCGAATTCACGCAGCTCGTTAACGAAATCGACAATGTTGCTAAGACCACCAACTTTAATGGCATTAACCTCCTCGATGGTAGCGCTGTTGGTCTCACCATGCAGGTCGGTGCCCGCGAAGGTGACACGGTCGCCATGACGATCGGATCGATGTCTTCAAAGTCGCTTGGACTTCAGGGCTTCCGGATCGAAGGCCAGCTGACCACGGGTCGCGTTGGGTCGTTTGGTGCTGCGGTTGCTGCTGATGATGTTCTGCTTAATGGCGTCGCGGCATCCTCGACCGCTATCACTGGAACAGCCGACACGGCTTCTGTCCTCGCCTCGGCAATTAACTCGAATGTCGGTAACCATCGCATTAAGGCTGAAGCCTTCAACGTGGTTTCTGGCGCAGCTCCGACGTCCAATGTCTTTGCTGCAGGTGAAATCAACATTAATGGTGCATCAGTTGGCGCTGCAGCGAGTGTTGAAGAGCTTGTTTCAAACATCAACCGTGATGTTGCCGGTATCTCGGCTGTTTTGAATAGTGATGGTACGCTCGCCCTCTCAAATGATACGGGCGAGGAAATCACCATCGCTGCAACGGCTGGATCCATCAACAACGCTAAGGCAGGCTTCACCGCAGGCACTTACCAAGGCTTTGTCACCTTGAAGAATATGGACGGCGGTGCTGTTTCTGTGACGGCAAAGAACCCGGCCAATGGCTTTTTGACCGGTGTGGGAACTCTCGCCGACCTCCAGCTTTTCGGCCTTAATGAAACGCAGGATGGCAGTTCGTTTTCAGGTCAGAAAGTATCGACTGCTGCGCTTTCGGTTCTCGATGACGTTCGGATTAACGGCGTGAAGGTTGGCGTGACGTCTTCGGCATCCGCAGCTTCAAAGGCTGAAGCCATCAATGCTATCTATGACCAGACAGGTGTTGGCGCTTCGGCATTGACTGAAATCAAGGCTTCACTCGACTTTACGTATCGTCCTCAAGCTGCTCAGAAGCAAGTGACGACGATTTCAGTGACGCCGGGTGCTGGGACCGATACAACGAACGATATATACAAAATCTCAGTCAACGGTTATGTGATTGATATCGATCCGACCAATCTTGGGACAGCTAGCGTCTCTGATGCGACAGCCAGTATTCTTGGCAGCTCGGTCGCTTCGACTGTGACGGCAGCTGCTGCTACGCAAACGGCAAGAAACCAGGCTCTTGCTTCAGCTTTGGCCTCTGTCATCAATGCCGATGCTACAGCGAGCGCAATGGTGAGCGCGTCTGCGACTAACGGTGTGATCCAGTTGGAGGCGATCAAGGCCGGTGATGCCTTCAAGGTTGATATGCAAGTGACGGATGTTGATAGTGAAGTTGTTGTCTTCCAAAATCAGACCGTGACGGCCAACCGCTTCGATGGCACTGATGACCTCCGTATCAATGGCAAAGTCATCGACATCACTAGCGCCACAGACATCAAGCAGCTTGTTTCAACGATTAACGCCAATTCGGTTCCTGGCGTGACCGCAAGCGCCGACGATGCGGGTAATTTGATCCTCACCTCAGTGAGCGGAGAGGATATCCGTATCGACAACATGTCAGAAGACTCCGCCGGCCGTTTTGTGACAACAGTACAAACGCTCACAGGCGAAAAAAATAGTGCTGAAGCAATTCTAAAAATTGGCGGTACAATCGAAGCAACCGATAAGTTCCGTGTAACAATCGGTGGTGTAGACATCACTGCTGATGCAACGGGTGCTACCGGTACCACAGCGGCGAGTACAGCAGGCGCGCGTCTGGCTTCTGCAATCAACTCAGCAGTCGCAGCGAATGCTACAGTAGCAGCCGCCGTGGCTTCGGCCTCGGCATCGGCTGATGGTCTCATTACTCTGACCGGTGCCACGTCTGGTGAAATGGCAAACCTCAAACTTGAGACAATGGAGGATATCACCGAGCTGACTGGCACTGTGAACTCCATTACTTTTGGAGGTAGAAAGCCGATTGATGGTCAGACGTTCACGATGCTGTCAAACGGTGTCAATCTCTCGGGTCGTCTGACGCTTTCTTCGGCTTCTGAAGCTGAGATCCGGATTGAGGATCGCGTCTCGGGCTCGGCTGCCAAGCTTGGTCTCTCGGCTCAGGGTGGCTCTTCAACCTCAGTGGGTGGCGCTCTCAGCATCGAAAGTCAGGACGCTGCTGCGCGTGCTCTCACGGCGATTGATACAGCTCTCGATCAGGTCTCCCTGCAGCGCGCCGACCTCGGCGCCATGCAGAACCGCCTCGAGGCAACGATCAATAACCTCACGAGCTCGAGCACCAATACCACGATGGCTCGCTCTCGTATCCTCGATGCCGACTACTCGCAGGAAACGACCATGCTCAGCAAGGCTCAGGTCATCCAGCAGGCCGCTACGGCAATGCTGGCCCAAGCCAACCAGCAGTCTCAGCTAGTGCTGTCTCTCCTGAAGTAAGACACTGAAAAATAATGAGAAAACGCCCGGTTTATCCGGGCGTTTTTTTTAAATTAATGCTCTCGAAGACCGTTATCTGATTTAGACCCTTTCCCTCTCTGAGGCTCGTTCTGTGATGACCGCCATTGGATCTTCCTATCTAGCATCATCGCTTTCGCAGATCCGCTCTACTGCGAATATCACATCGAGTAACACAACTGTTGCCCGTGCGCTGACAAGCACACAAAGCGTTACGATTGATGGTTCAAGAACGCTTCTGCTTAAGCAAGATCTAAGTGATGTCGCGGAGCTTGTTGTTAAAGTTGACATGGCTAATGACGTCCTTGACGGTATTGCATCACGTCTTGACACTCTCGATACCATCGAACAGTCGCGACTAAATGCTATTTCCGGAAGTGCAGACTATGATGCTGCTGAGGCATCTTTTCAAATAGCACAGAAGGATTTGAGTGATTATATTCTAAGTAAAGTTACAGCTTTTGGTGATTGGAAGATTAATTTTGACGATACTCCAAACCAAGATGCTTATTTTGATTTCGAGGCTTGGTCGCAAGGCGCGGATGCTGCCGTAACATCACGCTTGGCTAGCATCGAAATCGAGGCAAATGATCTCGTTACGAAGCTTCATAATCCAGCTACATGTTCTGTTTGTAACGCAAGTGATGGATTTGCGGCAGCTCCTACAACAAACAACACAACACTCGTGGGCGATCAAAGTGATGCATCAACAACAGATGTAAATTGGGATGCCTTGAGGAGCGGTTCACTTTGGAATTTGTCTGGTAATCAGCAGTTGAGCTACTCTTACTACTCAGGCGTTGTTCCCTATACTTATGCTGGAAGTGGACCTGATGGAAATTTGGTCGCGCTGAATACGACCCAGCAGGCAGATCATGACGTTGTCATGCAAAAATGGGATGATGTCGTTAATTTTGAATTTGAAAAGGTTTATGAAACGTCAGCATCAAATGTTGGCGAAATCCGCGTCGCTTACACCTCGTCTGGCCCTGCCGGATCGGCAGCCTATGCCTATTATCCCAATGGGGGAGCCAGTGGGGGCGATACGTGGTATATGAGTTCTGTATCTTCAAACAATTCATTTAGTCCAGGCGACTATGGCATGCTCACCGCATTGCATGAAATTGGTCACGCCATTGGTCTCAAACATCCTTTTCAAACGTCAGCTGGAGCAGGACCACTCCTCAATTCAAATGACAATCCACGCTATTCTGTGATGACATATACTCAAAATGACAAAAATTTAATTTGGAATATTACAGCTTCTGGTGGATCAGTTTCTGCATCGGCCAGCATTGTACGCCCCGTCACGCCCATGCTTTATGACGTCGCATTTGCGCAGGAAAATTATGGCGTGGAGGCGAGCACACGCTCGACTGATACGTCTTATACTTTTACATCCGCTCCTGAAGTTCTTCAAACCATCGTTGATGGCGGTGGTACAGATACAATGGACCTAACTGGTATAACGCGCGGAAGTGTTGTTGACTTAACACCCGGAAGTTTCTCTTCTGTAGGTCTTTGGTCGATCGCCGACCAAAAATCTGCCGCAAAAGCTGCAAATCCAGGTCATGATGCCTGGTTTGATACGCTCTATGGTGCTGGTTACACATCTCAGCTCTATCAATGGGATAATAATGTCGCAATTGCGCATTCAGCAACCATTGAAAATGCAATTGGCGGTTCTGGTGATGACCAAGTGACGGGCAATACTGTTGCCAATGAAATCTGGGGTATGTCTGGAAGCGACGCAATCAATGGCGGTGGAGGAAGCGATACTGCTGGTTTTCGAGGCGCCTATGCCGACTACACGCTCGGAGCCGTGAGTGCAACATTCACTGTGCAAGACAACACAGCGGGCCGCGATGGAACAGACACGCTCACAAGTGTGGAGTTTTTGAAATTTAGCGACGGCTTATACGATGCAACAACACGACAAAAGGTCGGGAATTCAAGCGGTATGCCTTCCGGCTCTGTTGCATCAAGCTCTGGCCAAAGTGCAGCTGCCGCTGCGGCAGCATCAGCCGCTGCTACAGCTACTGCGCAGGAGATTGCCGCTTCCTCCCGCCCTTCACCAGCGTCACCTGTTGAGCGGTCTGCAAAGGATCGCGTTACGATTGCAAAGGGTCGTTTGGCAGGCATCATGGGTGCTAAGTCGAAATTATCTAAGCTATCGTCTGCACTGGGTGCAACATCCAAGAAGATGGCCCATGTTGCTGCCGCAATATCTTCGCCGAGTTCTAGCAGAACGTCGTCTTCATCCGCTGCAAGCCGTGTATCATCGTCGCTATCACCTTCTGCCATGCGCAAAACCGGCAATTTAGACGCCTATGCAGCAGCCATCGCCTCTCGTCCGGCCTCTGTTACCAAGACCCCTGTTCAGTTTGCTGCATTTCCCTCATCTGCCCTGCGGCAGGCCTCGATGCCCAATCGATCAGACGTATTAGCTGCTATCCTACGCTCTTGATGCCTGAGCTTCTTTGGATTGAGCCTATTTACGGTGTAGAGGAATTCAATTATGACTGCTATCCTTCTCCATAATAAGCAGAGTCTGAGAAAATTGGGTACAGACAATATCGATGCATTGATAGGGCGTGCCATATCAAGTCACCGTAACAACCAGGTTGACGAGGCTGAGGGTCTCTATAATCAGGTTTTGGTACTTGATCCTCAGAATGCTGATGCCCTTCACCTCAAGGGAGCTATTGCTATTCAGCGTGGTGATTATCGCCGCGCAGTTGATTTGATTTCGCGAGCTATTATTGAGCGACCGGATCAATCAGCATTTTATTCCAATCTTGCAGTCGCTCTTCAAAAATTAGGCATGGTTGATAAAGCAAAGGAATATGCCGAAAAGTCTTTGCTCTTAAAAATGGATAGTGCAGAGCCTTATATTGTTCTTGGTCAGAGCAATTTATCAGAAGGTAACGTCGAGCATGCCCTCGATAAATTCAATATTGCTCTGAAAATTCAGCCAAATAATATAGCAGCTGAGCGTGGCATTCTCGATGCCTTGAGCCGCAAAGGACGCCTAGAGGATGTCGAGGCCTTTATCGAAGAGCGCAGTAGGAATGCGAACTTACGTGACGAACTCCTCATTAAGCTTGCTCATGTCAAGACACAGCTAAAAAAGCCAGCTGAAGCTGTGCAGCTCTTAGATCGTTGCAAGCATCAAGCCGGACATGATTGGCATGTTCAAGCCATGAAAGCAAAAATTGAACTCAAGAATTTGGAAGCAGCTCGTGTTCACGGTCATGAAGTTCTCAATATAAAAGATAAATTAGCTGAGTTGGTGGCGCAAGATATCGATATTGCCGCTATTCAACGGCGCTGGCCACAGAATTTACGTCCCTTGGATCCAACTGTTCCGCAACGCAATATCATTTGCTTTAGTCTTTGGGGAAACGATCAGAAGTATACTTATACTGCTATTCTTAATGCTAAGCTCGTTCCCTCAGTCTATCCTGGCTGGAAGGCGCGCTTTTACATCGATAACTCAGTGCCTGCTGAGATTGCTCAGGCTCTTCGAGACTATGGGGCTCAGGTCATTCTCGTGCAGAATGATGGTAGGACCTTCCTTAAACTATTCTGGCGTTTTCTAGCTGCAAGCGACGGAAGCATTGACTATTTTTTATGTCGTGATTGCGATGCTGTCGTCAATCAGCGTGAGAAGAGCGCCGTTGATGAATGGCTTGCATCTGGGAAGCCTTTTCACATTATGCGCGATCATCCTGAGCACGCAGAGCTCCTCATGGCTGGTATGTGGGGAGGAACTGCAGGCCTTCTTCCCAATTTAGCTGAAGAAGCTGTGCGCTATTATGAAGCCCATGAAACAAAATGGCGCTGGGTTGATCAGGACTTTCTCCGTGATCGTGTTTGGACGGTCATTAAGGATCACGCAGTCACACATGATAGCCAGTACTTGTTTGGATCAGATGCAAGGCCATTCCCAGCTGGATCCGAATTGGCTGAGGGAGATCATGTAGGCGGCTACCATCCCGTCGCGTGGCGTGTCAGGGATGCATAAAGAACGTAAGAAATTGATTGACGTCAAAGGGCGATGATGCAGGGGTCAGTGCCTTCTTCTCGCCCTTTTTCAGGAAAAAGGCCTGCAATAAACATTTGATGATATCATAAAAAAAGCTTCTGATTTCTTCCAAATGGAGTGTCACCATTAAACTGGAAGCGAGGCGGTGACCTGCCCCTGAAGTTTCATCCAGCGGCGATTAGAGCCTTTTCTTGATTTATGCTCTTCCGAGCGGATTGAGCAACAGGCCGAAACGCAGAGCCGTCATGGAGCGCCGCGTGAAGGCCTGTTGC
>Ga0315899_10000052_pt1 | contig 156577 bp, 213 predicted proteins | sample LakEriMetagenome_2_FD_203518 | JGI IMG/M metagenome (GOLD analysis project Ga0315899, IMG submission 203518) | Freshwater fungal communities from buoy surface, Lake Erie, Ohio, United States - Buoy 4 MA112 | ecosystem: Environmental > Aquatic > Freshwater > Lake | place: USA: Lake Erie, Ohio...
GTAGGTGCGACTGGTGCTCAGGGTGCTGCAGGTGCATCAGGATCTCAAGGTACTATAGGTGCTCAAGGTGCTACTGGTGCTCAGGGTGCTGTAGGTGCTACTGGTGCTACTGGTGCTCAGGGTGCTGTAGGTGCTACTGGTGCTCAGGGTGCTGCAGGTGCATCAGGATCTCAAGGTACTATAGGTGCTCAAGGTGCTACTGGTGCTCAGGGTGCTGTAGGTGCTACTGGTGCTCAAGGTGCTCAAGGTACGGCAGGTGCTCAAGGTACTATAGGTGCTCAAGGTGCATCAGGATCTCAAGGTACTATAGGTGCTCAAGGTGCTACTGGTGCTCAGGGTGCTGTAGGTGCTACTGGTGCTCAAGGTGCTCAAGGTGTACAGGGTTCACCTGGAACTCTAACTCTTAATGAAAAGTCTTCAAATTATACATTAGTAGCATCAGATAATAGTAAAATTATTTCAATTACTGCAGCAATTAGTATCACCGTTCCATCTGGAGTATTTTCTGCTGGAGATACTGTAACCATAGTAAATAACACAAATGCAACCAGATCAATAGTTCAAGGATCTGGTGTTACTATGTACACTGCAGGAACTTCTACTACAGGAAATAAATCTTTAATTCAAAGAGGAATTGCTACGGTAATTTGCGTATCTTCCGATACTTTTTTCATTAGTGGAGCTGGTCTTGTATAATGGGTCATCCACAACAATATACAATATTTAATACTCAACTGAATGATCTTCCGTCGTTGGAGAATTGTATTTATTATTATAATATTAGTAGTGTGTATGGGATATATAACAGACCTAATGGAAATATTTTACAAAGTCTTGCACCTGGACATCCCTTTGCTGTAAATGCAGGATCTAGTAATCGTAATGGTTCTAGGTTTGGTCAAACTGAAACTCCATATAATTATTATCCAACTTTATCCAGTAATTCTAATGGAGAATATTTGGATATGTCTGTGAATAATAATTGGAATCCTGATACTTCTGGAGTTCTTGCTGGTTTTGTTGGTCCAGCAATTGGCGCTAAAAACCAAATGAATTGGCCAAATAGTAGTATGACATTTACATTTTGGGTTACTTATGAACACAATAATATTGCAAAACAAGCTTTAATGGGAGTAGATACAATTCCAAGTTCTGGTCAAAGATATGTTGGATTTTATTTTGTTTCTGGAAAACTTGTATACACTAGTTATGATTATACAGCAGGATGGCAAGAAGAACATACATTTGACTATACTTTTTCAACTTCAGTTCTGTATAATATAACTATAACATTCAATTCTTCTGGTGTAATTAGTTTATATGTGAATGGAACCTTTGAAGATAATTATACTGAGACTGAATCTGTCAATACTCCAGTAGGATCTAGAACTGGATATGGTGTAAGTGCTGATGTTTATGGTGATGGTGCCTTTAGTGGAAAATACTATAAATCGGCAGCGTGGGCAACACTTTTAAATTCTACTCAAATTACAGAAGTTTATGATGCTGGACCTGGAGTTAATCCAGATTCTTCGTATTGGATAAGTAGTGTTGGTTATAGTAGTCTTGAGAGAGGTACTGCTGGTGTATATTATGATGGACATTACTATGGTTTTGGTGATACAAATAGGGGAAGTGGTGGACATGATGATTGGTTTATCTATAAAATAAATGAATATGGTGCGATTGTTTGGCAAAAATATATTGGTGCTGGTAATTATGAATATGGTCTTGGAATAGATATTGATTCTAGTGGTAATATTTACATCTTTGGTGCTCAGTCATCGGAATTATACAAACCGTTCTGGACAATGCAATTAAGCTCTTCGACTGGAGCAATTCAATGGCAAAGACAAATTACAACAGGATATGCTAATAATGTAGCTTATGATTTAAGATGTGATTCAAGTGGAAATGTTTATTGGACTGGATACGTCAATTCTCCAGCAACTGCCGGTAATGAACAAATGTATCTTGTAAAATATAATTCTTCAGGAACTTTACAGTGGACTAAAACATCAGGTACTGGTTACTCTGGAATGGTTGTTTTTGTAGATAGAACAACTGATGATGTTTATGTTGGATTTGGTAATAATGTTTCTCATTTCAATTCATCGGGAACTCTTCAAAAGACGGTACAGTTTTCTACAATACTTTCCAATAGTGGAATTAGAGGATTATGTGTTGATAGTAGTGGAAATATATTTGTGGGTGCTATTGATAGTAATAATGATGGATATGTATTGAAAACAAATTCTTCTGGCGTAATTCAATGGCAGATTAAGCATAGCTCTGAAAGTAGAATCTATGCTACAGCAATGACTTTGGATGATGATGGCAATCTTTACGTTGGAGGATCTCTTCTACAAACAAGTCCATCAGTTGTTCTCAGGTCTTTTCTTTTTAAATATAACCAATCCAATGGAAACATTTCTTGGAAGAGATCTATATCCCATTCAACTAATTTTGTACAAAGTAATTCTCACCATCTTTATGTTGTTAGAAATAGTATTTACTTTGTTGGTATGAATCAGTCTACTGCTGGAAATTGGGATCATATGGTAGCAAAACTTCCAATAGATGGTTCTTTTACTGGAACGTATGGTGGATTTACGTTAGCATCTTATACAACAACTGATTCTACTCCAACTATTACATCTTCAACACCAAGTCTATCCTTTGGAACACTTGGATCATCAAGCACATCATCACTTTCAATATCAGATGCTTCTGCTACTCAAATTATTCGGTACTTATAATCTAGAATAAATAATCAAAAAGTTTGTAATAAATGGCGCTAGATTTTCCATCCAGCCCTAGTTTAAACGATTATTATGTCGCCAATGGGCGTAGGTGGCAATGGAATGGGACTGCCTGGCAACGAATACCAGACCCTGGAGCACAAGGTGTTCAAGGTTCCACAGGTACTACTGGTGCTCAAGGTGCTCAAGGTGCCACTGGATCTGGTGCTCAAGGAACCGCTGGTGCTCAAGGAACCGCTGGTGCTCAAGGATCTACAGGTGCTCAAGGTGCCACTGGATCTGGTGCTCAAGGATCTACAGGTGCTCAAGGTGCTACTGGTGCTCAAGGAACTCAAGGTAGTATAGGTTCAACAGGTGCTCAAGGTTCTACTGGAGCAACTGGAGCACAGGGTGCAACAGGTTCTACTGGAGCACAAGGAAGTACAGGAGCAACAGGTGCACAGGGTGCAACAGGTTCTACAGGTGCTCAAGGTGCTCAAGGTTCCACAGGTGCTACTGGTGCTCAAGGAGCACAAGGATCTACAGGTGCTCAAGGTTCCACAGGTGCTACTGGTGCTCAAGGAGCACAAGGATCTACAGGTGCTCAAGGTTCCACAGGTGCTACTGGTGCTCAAGGTGCTCAAGGTTCCACAGGTGCTACTGGCGCACAGGGTGCACAAGGTGTTGCTGGACCATCAACAATTCCTCAAAATTCCCAAACAACAGGATACACTTTGGTATCTGGTGATGTTGGAAAGCATATATCAATAACTACTGGTGGAGTTACTGTTCCAAACTCAGTGTTTAATGTTGGAGATGCGGTGTCTATATATAATAATTCTGGTAGTAATCAAACAATTACTCAAGGAGCATCTACTACTTTACGTTCAGCAGGAACGGCAAATACAGGAAACAGAACATTAGCACAATATGGAGTATGTACAATTTTGTGTGTAGGGTCTAATACATTTGTAATATTTGGAGCAGGATTAACATAATATGTCTATTATTCAATCATTTTTTATGGGATCATCTTCATCACCATTGAGTGTTGAAGTTCTTATGATGGGTGGTGGTGGTGGAGCATCATCTCTTCTAGCAATTAATCCTATTGCTAGAGATGACGATGTTTATTGGCCAAATTACTATGGAGGCGGCGGGGGTGGTGCTGGGGGATTATATATTTACTCGGCAACATTAAATCCTGGAAGCAGTTCTACAGTCACAATTGGTGGAGGTGGAAGTGGTTCTGCCGATGGATCTCCAACTTCATTTACTGGTGCTTCTAATGCTGTTGGTGGTGGATATGGAGCAGCAAGTGATACTGGTGTAGCCTGGACAGGCCGACCTGGTGGATCTGGAAGTGGTGGTAGCAGTGGTGGCGCCGGCGGATCCGGAACTTCTGGTCAAGGAAATTCTGGTGGATCATCCACTAGTAACGCGCAATGGGGAGCAGGAGGTGGTGGAGGAAAAGGTGGTGCTGGTAGTCCAGGACCATATCCTGTCGGTGGTGCTGGAGGACCTGGTTATGATTTAGCAACTTTTAGAGGAGGGACTTCACTAACAGTTGCTTTTGGAGGGGGTGGTGCCGGATGGAGTAGTGTCGGAAATAATGGTGATGGAACCACGACTCAATCACCTGCTTCTAATACAGGGGGTGGTGCTAGAAATGCTATCGGAAATTACTTGGGCCCTGCAGGTACTTTCTCTGGTGGATCAGGAAGAGTCATCGTTCGCTATGCTGGATCTACACAAAGAGCAACAGGAGGAACTGTAACAACAGCGACTGTTGGTGGATCTCCTTATACTATTCACGATTTCACCGCAAATGGTACATTCTCTGTAACTTAATATAGTAATAATTATGGCACATTTCGCAGAACTAGATGAAAATAATATAGTACTTCAAGTAACAGTAGTCAATAACTCTGATATTTTGGATGAAAATGGAAATGAGTCAGAAGAGATTGGAATTCAATTCAATAAAAACTTATTAGGACAAGATACAAAGTGGGTTCAAACTTCTTATAATTCAAATTTTAGATATAAGTATGCTGGGATAGGTGACTTCTATGATGAAGTTCATCAAGTTTTTATTCCACCAGGATATCATTATGATGAAGAATATAATCGAGTTGTTTTAGATGGTTCTTTATATAATGAAGAATTTGATGAATTTATTTTACCTCAACCACATCCTTTATGGTGGTATGATCCAGAAAGAAAAAAATGGAGACCACCATTTCCAAAACCAATGACTACTCATCAATATGAATGGGATGAATCTATTTCAGATTGGAAACAAGTTGAAGGTTCTGAAGGAGAAAGATCTTGGGTATTAGATTTAATTGACAATCAATCAAATACTTGATATAATGTTTAAAATGTCTATTAATAATGGAAAGAAAGATAAGTATATTTAAAGATCCATTTCCTCATCTGACCATAGAAAATTTTTATACTGATGAAGAATTAGAATTGATTTGGGAAGAACTTATTTTTCTAACTAAACCAGGAAAATTGTACGATCCTGGATACATTCATGGAGCAGTTCATCCAGAAACAGGAGAGATTTTAACTAAATCTAGGTCTATACAATTAGATATCTCTTATAATGATAAAAATCTTTCCAATATTATAACGGTAACTCAAAAGTTATTCAATCATGGGTTTTTGAATATCTTTTATGATAGGTTTCCACAACATAAAAAAATTCTAAACACTAATTATTGCTACACAAAAGTTAGATATTATCATGATGGAGACTATTATGCTCCCCATACTGATATAAATCATGACTTTTTAGCGTTCAGTTATTTCAATAGAGAACCTAGAAAGTTTACGGGTGGTGAATTATTTTTTCCAGAGTATGGTGATTATGAATTTAAATGTATGAACAATAGTTTAATTCTGTTACCATCATATGTTACTCATGGAGTTAAGTGGGTAAGTATAGAAGATACAGATTATTATTCTGGAAATGGTAGATATTGTATATCTCATTTCTTTGGTATTGATTATCAAAAAGCACATGAAAATTAATCAAATTTACCACACATCTCACTGTGGTTCTACTTTAATGGCAACATTATTGGCGAATTCTACAACTGTTTATTGCGAACCATCATGGTCTTCTAGGTTATTAAATGGTGAGTTGGAACTTGATGATGCCACTATTAAATTTGGAAGTGGATGGTGTCCGTTTTCACATCAACTACCGGGTAAAAAAGTTTTCTTGTATAGGAAATTAAAACATCATCTGTTTAAAATAAAATCATCAAACTATATTAATCGTATTGTATCTACAAAGTATGAACATCATCTAAAACATTGTCACCCATCTTTAAAGGAATATCAGTTTACAACTGATCTTGAGAAAATTACTTTTATGTGGTTGAATAATGTTCAATGGATAAGTGATATTGGTGATGTCTTATGGGTAGAATCAAATAGTTTTTTTGAGAATAAAAAAGAAACTATGGATAAAGTATGTGATCACTTTAATTTAGATAGAGTAAAAAACTATGAACTATCTAATGTTTATGTGAAGTCTTTTGGTCTGATAGGGAAAGAAAAATCAATTAATGAAACTGAGATACCAAATTTAGGTACAGTAAAATCTTTATACCCTTCTTTTGGTATCATTGATGATGACTTATGTGATCTATGTCCTGAAATTAATGATTTAGTTTCATGGATTAAAAAAGAAATACCCAGTATGCAAATTGATTTTCTAAATTAAAAAATTACTAGACTTGACAATCCCCAAATAATCCTTTATAATAATCAAGTCTTTCAAATCCTTGTATCTTTGGGAATGAAGACCCTCTCTGTGGTGGGAGAGATGAGTTGGTGGTTACTAGAGAGGGTCTTAGCACCCTCTCTTTTTTTGCCTAGACCCCTTGACACCAGGACCCAGACCCCCTATAATACTCAGGTAATCAACGGAACATCCAATGGGAACCGCACAAGAATCTGTCCTGGGCATTGTTATTGATGTCTGCACTCGCTCTTTCCTTCTCATTAGTGATGAAGGTAATGAGAAAATGGTAGAGTGTGAAACTGTTCAGGAGTTTATGAATGTCCTGGAAGTTGTTACTGCTAACCTTGAACCTCATCAAATCGAATACGCTGATATTGCTGTAGAATAATAATGGAAGTGTTTACTGTAAAAGAGTGGGAAGAAAACTTTGATGCTCTCCTAGAACGAGTAGAACAAGGAGAGCACATTGGTATCATTGGAGAAGATGGTAAGGCAGCAGTTATGATGCCTGCCGATGATGAACTTATACGAATACACACTGAGTTAAACAACGAAGCTCAGTAAGTTCATCATCTAGGAAGTGAGACTTGGTAGTCAGAGGAGTCTTATAAACTCTTTCCGCCAGATTAGCGGCTTTGAGGTGGTTCGAATCCACCCACTTCTATTGGTAGTCGTTAGGCAGATAGCCTAAAAAGACGCCAACTTCTACTACGGGTATCTTCCGTAGCGTCGTATGGGAAGGGCAATGTTCTTCCCAATTACATAAAGCAGGTTTAGCAATCTGGTAGAATGCTCAGAACTCATAATTCTGCGAAGGCGAGTTCGATCCTCGCAACCTGCACCTACGCCCGCATAATCCAACAGGCAGAGATAGGGAGCTTAAAACTCCTCCAGTGTCGGTTCGAATCCGACTGTGGGTATAAAAATAAATATAAGATACGGGAGTGAAGCCTATGTCTTATAGAATAGACACTGCGTACTGCTGGTATAACGAAGGCAGCATGATAGTGAAAATGTATTTCATTAATCAAGTCCCATTCACATTTGATGAGATGCCTGATGGGCATTTGGAAGATGATGATCTTAAGAGACTAGCAGATAAAGAAAGATCATTTGAACCAGACGACTTATACAGAAGTTCTTTCTACCTTATAGATGAGGAAGTGCATCCTTGTATGTTCCCGATAGAACTAGAAAACCCTGAAGATATGCCTGATGAACTAGAATATTATCACGATGAGGAAGATTTGATGGGTTGATAAATAAAACATAGAAATATATTGGCGTATATAATCCGATGCCTTTAAACAAACTGGAAAATTTCATAAAGAATACTGAAGGGCGTATTCTCTATGTTAACCCAAGTGACCTTGATGCTACCGATTCTATCGAGAATCAAGGTAATTCGTTAACAAAACCTTTCAAAACGATTCAGAGAGCACTGCTAGAGGCAGCGAGATTCTCATATTTGAGGGGAAGTGATAATGATATTGTAGAGAAAACTACAATTCTTTTATTTCCTGGCGAACACGTCATTGATAATAGACCTGGATATGCTATTAAAGATGTAAGTGGAACTGCTACTGCCGTATCTCCAGCTGGTTCAGAGACCGTAGCATCTACAGAATTAACTCTTACATCATCTTCAGTATTTGATCTAACGCAGCAAGAAAATATTCTTTATAAGTTTAATAGTATTCATGGTGGTGTTGTTGTACCTAGAGGTACTTCAATTGTTGGTTTAGACCTTAGAAAGACTAAGATTCGTCCTAAGTATGTACCAAACCCAACTGATACTAATGTAGCAGGTTCTTCTATTTTCAGAATCACAGGTGCTTGTTACTTCTGGCAGTTTTCTATCTTTGATGGTGACCAGAGTGGTCTAGTATATACTGATGCATCAAACTTTGGTTCTGGTAATCAGTCAAAACCAACATTCTCTCACCACAAACTAACTTGTTTTGAGTATGCTGATGGTGTGAATATCCCTACTGGATATTCCATTACAGACCTCGACATGTATTATAGCAAGCTTTCGAATGCATTTAATTCGGAAACTGGCAGAAATATTGACCAGAAGTGGCCAGCTGAACCACTAGGTTTTGCTAAGAAGCGTTCTGAGTGGGAAATTGTTGGCGCATTTGCTGCTGACCCAGTTAATATCTCTACCATTATTTCTGGAGATAGTTTCACTCCTGGTAGTGTTATTACAGTTACTACATCTACAGCACATGGTCTTACAACTGGTACACCTATCAAAGTTAAAGGTGTAAGTGTTGATGACTATAATGTATCAACCACAGTTCAAAGTGTAAGCAGCGAAACTCAGTTTACTTATCTACTACCATTTGTAAGAAACAATCTTCCTGCTTCTCCTAGTGCTTCTGGAGCAACAGTTACTATCGAGACTGATACTGTTGGTGGTGCTTCTCCATATATCTTTAACTGTTCCTTGCGTTCAGTTTATGGTATGAACGGTCTTCATGCCGATGGTGCTAAGGCATCTGGTTTCCGTTCGATGGTTGTTGCTCAGTTTACTGCTGTTTCTCTACAGAAAGACGACAGAGCATTTGTTAAGTATAATGAGTCTTCTAGAGCGTATGAAGGTATTACGGTTTCTAAAGTAACTGGTGCATCACTTTCAAGTGAATCTTCATCTACAGATTCTAATAAAGTTTATCACCTAGACTCTGATGCTCTCTATAGAACTGGATGGGAATCTAGTCATATTAAAGGTTCGAACGATGCCTTTATTCAGGTCGTCTCTGTATTTGCTATTGGTTTTTCATATCACTTTGATGGTAGAACTGGTGCTGACTTCAGTATCACAAACTCTAACTCAAACTTTGGTCAGTTCTCACTGAACGCAGAAGGATTTAAGGCAGAAGCATTTGCGAAGGACAATAAAGCATTTATTACTTCTGTTATTACACCAAAAGCAATTGTAGCGACAGAAGAGAGTATTGACTGGGTACAACTAGATGTTGGTTTAACAACTTCTGTTGGTATTTCAAGCCATCTATATCTTTATGGTTACAATGATAAGAACATTGCTCCACCAGTTCTTGTTCAAGGTTATAGAGTTGGTGCTAAACTGAACGATCAACTATCGTTCGTTGGATCTGGAACTACCTACAGTGCAAATATCCTAATGGTTGATAATGCCATTAGCACATCTGGTATTACCTCTGCTCTAGGAACATCTAGTTCATTTAAACAATACTCTGTAAGTAGCGTTTCATCTAGCGTTCTGACTATTGGAACACATAACTTACTAACTGGTGAAAAGATTCTACTCATCAGTGATAGTGGAGACCTACCAGAGAATATTAATCCACACACCATTTATTATGTTATTAAAGAGTCTTCAACTCAAATTAAGATAGCATCTTCAGCAACGAATGCTGAGAATAGTGCATTCATTACACTATATGGTGGAACGAATATTAAAGTTATTAGTAGAGTAAGTGATAAGGCTGCTGGTGAAATTGGTTCACCTATTCAGTTTGATGCTGCAAATAACAATTGGTTTATTCATTCATCCCATAATAATGCTATCTACACAGCATTTAATACTCTAGGAACTGGAACTCTTGGTTCTGCATCAAATCCATCATTCTTTAATAGAACAGAAGATCCAAGAAGTCTTGATGAGAAACTCTATAAGTTTAGAGTTGTAGTTCCAAAAGAGTTTGATAATGCAAAGGATCCAGAAGAAGGATTTGTTATTCAGGAGTCCAGCACTACTGGAGCAAGATCTAACGCTGACTTTACTGCTACTGGAATTACAACATCTGACTATGATTATAACAGAAACCCAAGATTCATCAGCACCTGCTCAACGAGTTCTTCTACAGTTACTGTTATTACAGAACTACCACATAATGTAAGAGTTGGTGAGAAGATTATCATCAGAAATGTAACCAGCACTGGAAACACTGCTGGAACTGTTAATAAGGGATATAATGGAGTATTTACTGTTGCTTCTGTAGTTGATGATAAGACATTTACTCACTCAACAGCAGATGTTTATGGTATAACTCATTCTACTGGTTCATTTACAAATGATACAAGCAGTAGAACAACTGCTCTTCCAAGATTAGAAAGAAATGATTGGAATGAGAACTTCTATGTTTATAGAAACGAGGTCATCTCTCCATATATTAAGGATGTTCAAGATGGTGTTTATCACTTGTATGTGTTAAATGCTGGTAATACTGTTGAAACTGAATTCACTGGACATTCCTATAGTCAAAATGTTAAAGATCTATATCCACAGTTGGATAGAGATAATATCAGTGATAATCCAAACTCAAGTAAAACATACGCTAAGAGATCTCCTATTGGCGATGTTGTAACTGATGATCTTAAGAAGAGTCTTACAAGAGAAACTGTTGATATTTTACTCCCAGCTCTTGGTATTGGTCTTCCTATCACTGGAGTTACAACTTCATTCCCAAGTGCAACTGTTGGAGTTGCAACTTTAACATTCGCTAGAGAGCATGGTTTTAATGGAATTGTAACTTATAGTTCCTTTACTGGTGGTAGTGGATATACCAATGGAACTTACTATAATGTAAAACTCTTTAATAATGGAACATCAACTTGGGATGGCGCTACCGCCACTGTAACAGTTGCTGGTAATGCTGTATCCTCTGTAGATATTACTGTTGGTGGTTCTGGTTATACAAATGGCGAAGAACTAGACTTTGATACTGGAAGAATTGGTGGTGGAGTAGGCGCTGGTTTAACTGTAACAACTGCTGGTATTTCAACAGTTATTGGTAATACCGTTCAAATCACAGGTATTGGAACAACTGCTGGTGGATACTATCGTATTACTGGTGTTCCTGCTAAAAATCAAGTTGCTATTGCTATTACTGATAAGGATCCAAGAATTGTTCAAGGGCAATATCTACTGAACATTGCACCTGAACTAACTGTTTCTTCTTCAGCATTTACTTCAGCAACTGGTATTACCACCTTTACAATGTCTGAACCTCATGGTTTTGTGGTTGGTAATAGACTCACCGTTAAGAACTCTACAGATCAAAACTTAGGCGACTATCTAGTTACTGGTATCACAACCACAACAGTTAGTGCTAAGACGAGTGCATCACTTACTTCTCCTAAGTATCTGTTGAAGCATGGTCTATCTTCCAATGATAAGACCTCTGATGTTGATGGTGAGAATCTTGGAGCAAGAGGATTCTTCTTCTACGGAAACGAGACTGCTATTCTTCAGTCTAATATCTCCAATCAGACTACACTTCATATTAAAACTACAAACTCTGGTATTTCAACTACCAATAGATTTGAACTTGGTTCATATATCCAAGTTGATGATGAGATTATGAGAGTTGTAACCAGCACTCTTGCTGGTTCTGGTAACAATGAAGTCAGTGTTATTCGTGGTGCTTTAGGAACTCTGAAGCAAAACCATTCTGGTGGTGCTCTTATTAAGAAGATCACACCTAAGGCTATTGAGTTCCGTAGACCTTCATACTTACGTGCTTCTGGACATACATTTGAATATCTTGGTTATGGTCCAGGTAACTATTCAACTGCACTTCCACAAGTTCAGGTCAAGAGTCTGAGTGATAAGGAAGACTACCTCGCACAAGCACAAGAGAAGAACTGCGGTATCGTTGTTTATACTGGTATGAACAGCGTTGGCGACTTCTTCATTGGTAATAAGAAGATTAACTCTGCTACTGGTCAAGAAGAAGTATTTGATATTCCAGTACCAACAATAACTGGTGAAGATCCTTCTAGTTTGAGTGTTGTATTTGATGAAGTTATTGTTAAGCAAAGACTTCTAGTTGAAGGTGGAAACTCTGGTACTGTTCTGTCTCAGTTTGATGGTCCAGTTAAGTTCAACAAAGAAGTTAAAATTAATGATACAACTACTATTTCTGCACCACTAAAAGTAACTGATACTACACAGTCAACTGATTTCAGTACTGGTGCAGTCACAGTTAGTGGTGGTGTTGGTATTGCGAAGAACTTGAATGTTGGTGGAAATGCTAATGTAACTGGAAACCTAACCGTAAGTGGAAATCTAGTTATTGATTCTTCATCTACTCTAGTTTCTTCCGCTGGTAGTTTTGGTAACATTAAAATTGCCGTTACTGATGACAATACTATTGATACTCAGTCTGGAAATCTAAAACTCAATGCAAATGGTGGAAGCACTCTTGTTGCAATCCAAACTAATACAACAATCACTGGTATCTTGAGCGTAACTGATGATATTACTGCTTTCTGGTCTTCTGACGAAAGATTGAAGGATAACATCACTAGAATTGATAATCCACTAGAAAAGGTTCTATCAATCAGTGGTAACACATTTGATTGGAATGAAAAGTCCAACAAGACTGGTCATGATGTTGGTCTTATCGCTCAAGAAATTGAGAAGATTCTACCAGAGGCAGTCACAACTAGAGATAATGGTTACCTTGCGGTTGACTACCATAAGATTGTTCCTCTACTGGTTGAGGCTATTAAAGAACTTTCTAGAAAGGTTGACGACCAGAATCATAAATAACTTAAAAACCGTCTAAGATGGCAGATTATAGAAAGTCGTTTAATTTTCGTAATGGCGTCCAGGTTGATTATGATAACTTAGTTGTAAATTCAAACGGTTTGGTTGGAATCGGCACCACGATTCCAACTGAAGTTTTGGACGTAAGAGGAACTGCCAAAGTTGTTGGACTAGCAACAGCAGACCAACTTCATAGTAAAACATTAAATGTAAGTGGTGTTACAACTTTAACCTCCGCTTCTATTGGTAACCTATCAATCAGTTCTAGCGGTATTGTTACGGCAGTATCTGGTGTAGTTTCATTTTATGGTGATGGTTCAACTCTAAGTAACCTTCCAACGTCACAGTGGGTTGATGTTGATGTTGGTTTAGGATTTACTAGCATTTACGCTGCTGGAAATGTTGGCGTAGCAACAACAGATCCAAGATATGTATTTCAAATTGGAGGTAATCCAAATACGCAAAATGGTATTGGTATTAACTCAACTGGAAGTATTAAGGCAACTGGTATCATAACAGCATCTGACTTCTATGGGACTTTCAGAGGTGGTTTAGTTGGTGATGTTTATTCTACTGGAGTTTCAACATTCACATCACTAAAAGTAGGTACAGTTACTGTTGATAGTGGTATCGTTACTGCAACAACATTTGTTGGCGATTTAACTGGAAATGTCGTTGGTATTGCTACAACCGCAAGAGGACTAATTGGAACTCCAAATATTACTGTTGGAGTAGTAACTGCATCTAAACTTGTAGTAGATTCTATTGAAGTTACAGCAACACCATCTGGTATCACTACTGTTACCAAACTATTGCACGTTGGAACTGGTGGAACTTCTTTTGCAGCACTAGACTCTGGAAGAATTGGAGTAGGAACAGCAGAACCAACATCAGACTTCCAAATTAGAAAGTCAAATGCTACATTACTTGAGGTTATCTCTACTGATAGTCAATCTAGAATTAGTATTGGTCAGTCTATAGGTATTGGGAACAGCAATGCTATTTTAAGATTTGGTAACTTAAGCAAGACTCTAGAGTTAATCAACAATGATACCGGAGATATTAGAACTGTACTCCACAATGGTACTGGTGCTGGTAGCACTGGAAACTTTAAGTGGATTTATGGTCAGACTAACTCCGAAAGAATGACCCTAACATGGGATGGTAATCTTGGTATTAACCAGACGATTCCAACCCATAAGTTACATGTTGTTGGTACATCAACAGTTACGGGCAATGCCTGGTTTGGTGGTAACTTAACTGTTGCTGGTTCTATTAGTGGAACTTTAAATCTAGATCCTATTATAACATCAAACATCTACACCACTTCTGGAGTTAGTACTATCAGTACACTGAAGGTAACTGGAAGTGCAAACTTTAATGGTTCTAGTTTTGTTGGATTAGGAACTAATGTTGGTGTTGGAACTGACTCTGGATTCCAAGATACTGGTTTAACTGTAAATAATGGTATTCGTGCAAATACATTAACATTGACGGATGGAATGAACGTTGCTAGTGGATATGTTACATCATTCTCAGTTCGTTCTACTAGTGGATTTATTAGTAGTGGTGTTGGAACTGAGTTTGTTCAGATAACCTATGGAACATCACCAAGCAGAGTTATATTTACTGTACCAGGTGTTGGTTCAACTTCACTTCGATTATTCTAATGTCTTTAACAAGAACGACAACAAGTGAAACAGGTCCTTTTTATGCTTCTGGATCTATATCTTTTAGTTCCCTAAGAACTAACTTTAAGAGGACATCATCAGGAAACATAAAAGCATCTGAACTTAGAAGAAATACGAATGTTAATACAGCAGAACCAATAGTTCCAGATTGTACTGAAAATAGAACTTCTGGACCCTTGAGTGGTGGAATATCAACATCAAGTAACTTAAAATTATCCCAGTTTAGAAATTCTATAAAATATTATGATTTAACACAAGGATCTGACACAGATTTAAACTTAAATATTGCAGCATCCTCACTCTGGAATTCAAACTTACAATATAATATTGAAAAAAGAGTTTATTTATCTGGAACCAGTGGGTCAACAACTACATCAACACCAGCAGCAAGTCTAAATGCTACTGCCGTTTATAATGTATTACTTCTTATCACTGGAGTAATACTTGGTGATGGAGGATCTGCAGGAACAGAAACGATAAATGGTGGAGATGGTGGTGATGCTCTCTATATCAACACAAATAGTACCGGAACAGTTACTGTAAGGACTTCTGGTGCCTCTGCACAAGTCTACGGCGGCGGCGGTGGCGGCGGAGGTGGTGGAGATGGTGGAACAGGTGGTGGAGGTCAATATACTGTCAGTTATACAGAACGAGTAGGAACTGGATATAGTAGAGGTGGTCCTGGTAATTGTGGTTGCCCCGGTGGACAGTATTGTAGCGGCAGACAAGGTAATGGAGATAACTGCTGTGGTGGAGCATTAGGAACCCCTGGAGAATGTTTCTGCTGTTTCTATGATAGAACAGTATCTTATACTGTTAATACAGACGGTGGTGCTGGCGGTGATGGCGCAGATGGCGGATTGGGTCAAGGTTACCTACAGTCCAGAACATTTGGTGGAACTGGTGTAGGTGGTTCTGCTGGTGGAACTAATGCAGGAGCTGGTGGAAAAGGTGGAGATGGTGGAGATGGTGGAACTTGGGGACAAAATGGTGAAAATGGTGATACTGGAAATACTGGTGTTAACGGAAACCGCACAAATGGATTGGCAGGTGCTTCAGGTACATTAGGAGGAACGGCAGGTAGAGCAGTAGCAGGTTCTGGATATACTATTGATACTGCTAATGGAGTTGACTCTGCATACCTTGGTCTGAAGTAAGATACATAAACTAGATGATGGTTTGTAATGGAAAACGAGTATCCTTCTTTATCACAACAAGGTAAGAACTTAGCTTCTTTTGCTCTACAGATAGCAAGAAAAGCATTTGCTGAAGGTACAGCATCTGTTGCCGTGTCTGAAGGTATCCAGAGAGCAAGAATAAACACCTGTAGGGCTTGTCCTGCCTATGATGATATTCAACACAGATGTAAAGAATGTGGTTGCTTTCTTGCTGCTAAAGTAAAGTTCTCTGCTGCTTCTTGTCCCTTAGGTAAATGGGAAGAATCAGATAGAAAATGGGCAGAGGATGAATATGAAACTATTGTTGATAGTTTTGATGAGGAAACTAAGCATGAGTTGAGTCATATTAGTGACTGGAAAGAAAACACTTGACGAACTCATAAAAACCCTGTAGACTACCTTTGTCCCGGTTGAAGATGAGAGTATGAGCTCTTAAAGGGACAGTTATGAAACTGGCACAGGGTTCATCGGTAGAGTCCCCTCCGTGCTATAATAAGTCTATCGTCGATGAGGAAGTGATGCAACTCCGTCCCCACCAGCAGGATGCTACTGACGCTATGCTGGCGTTTGAGAAGGGTCAAATCATCGTTCCTACGGGCGGTGGTAAGACTATGTGCATGATCAAGGATTCTCTTGATTATCTGAATGCTTATGATGCTGGAGTCATTGTTGTAGTTGCTCCTCGTATCCTGCTTGCCGAGCAACTCTCTGCTGAGTTTCTTGAATTTCACACTGATGTTGCTGTGATGCACGTTCATAGTGGTGAGACTCATCACTTCAGCAGCACTCGCCCTGCTATTATTCACAACTGGTCTAAGCAAGCATATCGCAAGCAACTGATCTTCACTACCTATCACTCTCTGCCCCGTCTTCAAGAGGCGGACATCAACGTTGACTGCATTTACTTTGATGAAGCGCACAATTCCGTCCAACGTAACTTTTTCCCTGCTACGGAGCACTTCTCTTCTACTGCTAACCGCTGCTATTTCTTCACTGCTACTCCTAAGCATTCTCTTACTGTTTCCAAGCCTGGGATGAATGATGTAGAAGTCTACGGTAAAGTCATCTGTAATGTTCCTGCTCCTAAGTTGGTTGAGGAAGGTTACATTCTTCCTCCTAAGGTTGTTGTGAAGCAACTTGAGATGGTTCAGGACAAACAGATGATTGCTGACCGTGACTCTCAGAATCTTCTGGATACTATTGACGACAATGATCTGGGTAAGATTCTGATCTGTGCTCGTTCTACCAAACAGATTATCAAACTGCTGAGTGAGTCTGACTTCCGTAAGGAGTTGACTGAGCGTGGTTATTCCTGCATGTATATCACTGCTAAGACTGGTGGTGTTATTGACGGTCAGAAAGTCAACCGTGAAGTATTCTTTGATACCCTGAATGCTTGGGGCAAAGATCCTTCCAAGAAGTTTGTGGTTCTTCACCACTCTATTCTGTCTGAAGGTATCAATGTCTCTGGACTTGAGGCAGTCCTGTTTATGCGTAACATGGACTACATTGGAATCTCTCAGTCTATCGGGCGTGTGATCCGTCTTGGAGGCGCTCAGAAGACCTTTGGACTCGTCTGTGTGCCTGTCTACGATAAGGTGGGCATCAGCACCGCCAAGAGCGTCCAAGCGGTCGTAGACACCGTTTTCCAACAGGGTTTGCCTGCTGTATCTGTTGTGCGTCGCTGACTTTTCTGCTATAATACCAACACCGAAAGGAAACTACCATGAAGTGCCGAGTTCAACTCTTTGTTGCTGGTCAAGTCTTCTATGAGGAAGTAATCTGTCGTGACTATCAAGAAGCACGAAAGGTAGCACTTGCCCGTAATCCTAATGCTAAAGTTATTGGCGTTACCGCTGTATTCTAATGGGTAAATTTCAAAAACCTTTCATCGATCGTCCTGGTATTCTTGACCCAAAGACAGGAGATCCTGAAGGTTATGTAACCAATGATGGAATGTGGGCAGCGGTTCCCATCATTGGTTCTAAAGGTTTTGCTATCATTAACAATGGTTCTGTTGTTCATGAAGCACGAAACTATACTGCCGCCAAGAGCTACATTCTTAAGGAAATCAAAAAGTCCAAGAAGAAGTAGTTTAAATACTATAACTGAAAGCAACTCATGAACAAAGAACAAAAACGCAAGGATGCTCTTGGATTGTTTATTGAAAGTGTATTGAAACCAGACCATGAGTTGAGACAGTGTGCTCACAACCAAAAGTGTTACAATGAGTTACTTGAATGGAGACAAGAAGTTCTTGAGTATCTAAACTCCCGTAGAGGTGAGGAGTTTAGTACATGAACTATCAACTATTTCTACTGTTTGTTTTCGCAGTGGCTGCGTATTTCATCGTAACTGATGAGAGCGTTGCCGCTGCTTTTTATTATGTGTATAGGTTAGCAAAAGCATACATTCAGCGTCAGTGGTGGTGGATTACGCACAATCCCCGTAATCCTGTGGTAAAATATCTAATGTGGCGTCGTTCTATGAAACTCGCTAAAGAGTTACAGAAATACTTTGATGAAAATAAATAGACCATACCAGGAGTAAAGTATGCTCTCTACGCAATATCGTCTTCGTCTTGAAGCAATTTGTGAGAAGATTGTTCTACACGAAGAAGTGAGTTTGGAAGATATGATTTGGGCAGAAAAACTTGCTAAGTCTAATCGTTCTGCTGCAACAATACTTCGTCAGGCAAGAAGAAGAGCAGAGAATCCTGATATGGACGATATGGATGACTTTATGAACCAACTTGATATTGGTGGTTTAGGACATGAGCGATTTGGTCGTCGTGGTTTTGATAGTCCAGACGATCTTCTTGACTGGTTTAAGAGAGACGATGACGAAACTGATTGGAGGCAGCGTGACTGAAACAGCAGTAATTTATTCTAACGGAAGTCAAGAGTGTGAGCGTATTGGTATGCTCTTAAGAGCACTTGGTGGTGAGTTTCTTGAATATAAGTTGAACCAACACTTCACTCAAAGAGGATTTGAAGCAGAGTTTGGTTCTGATGCTGAATACCCTCAAATTAATATTGGGTTTAAGCATGTTGGTGGTATGAAAGAAACACTTCAGTATATGAAAGATAACGGTTTGTTTGAATGACCTACGAAGAGTTTATTCACAAAGGCACTGAGTTCTATATGGAAATGGTGCGTCTTGTTGATACTAAACTTAAATATCGTATGGACTTTACTGATGAGGAGAAGGAAATAAAAGATCACATTATGGAGTTTCAACATAATGTTAAAATCAATGAGTTGAGAGATAAGTTCCAAAAATGCTGGGAGATTGAAGAATGAATGACGAAGACAAGAAACTGATAGAAGCATTTCCTGTTCCAGTATCACATATTTCAAACTTCATCAATGATGAAGAAAGGGTAAGATTGTGTGACAAACTAAAAAATGCAAAGTATCATCAACATTCAGCACTGTCTGGTGACGCTTCTTCTACACACTACTACAAGAAAGAAATCAATAAGGACTTAGGTAAACAGTTACTGAACCGTTTAGAGCAGTCTGTAAATGAGTATGGTAAGATATTTGGTTTGCCACCTCTTAAGATTTTTAATACCTGGGCAAATATACAGAACTCTAATAGTGTATTGAAGTATCATACGCATCCAAATGCTGAAGTTTCTGGTGCTTTGTACTTAAATATAACTGAAGAGGGGGGAAAACTAAACTTCTCAACACCAAACCCATATATTTCAAACCAGTTCTACTTGGAGAGAAACTGGTACAACTATGAAACTTTTTGGATACAACCAAAGAATTGTGACCTAATACTATTTCCTGGTTGGTTGAAACATGGTTCCTTTGATAATAGTATGGATAACCGAATAGTTGTTAGTTTTAATGCAATATCGCATGTATTTGTATGAAAAATGTTATAATTTTATCACTCTGTTTTTTACCCCTTTTTACGATATGGTTAGTGATGAAACTCTCAGTATGGATTGCTACTGTTAATATGGAGCAGAAGTATGTCAGAGATGACGCCAAACGACCACACGGACCTTATGTGGAAGACCCATATGGAGACTCTGATGAGGAAGGCGAAGATTATTGAAACAAAAGAAATAATTGAGCAGGCAATCTGGCAGTGGTATTTTGAGCGTGGTCTTGATGTTCCTAACTGGAAAATGCAGAAAGATCCTGATTGGTGGACTGATTACTTGAGAGAGCTTGACAATGAAGATTAAAGACCCTATAATACCTAGCAAATACTCTATCGTCATGGACTACAAACCCTACAGTATGGAATGGAGTCGGAGGAGATATCTTTCCGAAGCAATCCAACAATACTTTGATACTGATGCTCCAGTGGATGTAATCCTGGACGATATTGTGGATGTGCTTGGACAAAATGTTGCGGAGCATAAGACCCGTGCCGATAAGTTTCAAGAAGTTATTGACGGTTTAAAATCTATTTCTTAATATGACTCCTGAACAACAAACCCTGCTGGAAACAGTAGCAGAAGAACTTGGTGGAAAACTTTACACCGTTCTTGTAACTGATAAGTATAAAGAGCACAAGAAAATTGTGATTGAATATGCTGAACAAAAACGACAAGGTAATTGAACTTCGTCTCTATTCTCCTCACAAGTGTGACTTTATTTGTGAGAGAGAAGACGGCACACATTATCTTTATGTGAAGCGTGACTGGATTGGTTATTATGAACTCCATCGTAATGGAAAGCAGTGGATTTGTGGTGAAAAGATATGTCTTTGACTGAAAAAGATAAAATCTTTCGTGATGTTTGGCAATGTGCCTATCAAAGGCGATACAATGCTATGTGTAAAGGTGACTGGGAATTGTATGCTCGTGAACATCAAACAATTCGGATGTGCCTTAAAATAGCAAAATGGACTTATTTTGATACAGAAAAAACAAACTACCTAAGACAATGACCGAACTCACACTACTCACATTACTTAATTTTGTTGCTGGTGACTTCTGTGCTGCGAAAGCACAGGGTATGGATACTCTTAAGTCTGTTCTTATTGCCTATTCCAAAGCAAATGATAAGTTTGGTGGGAATAATGTGAGGAAAGTTATTAACAAATCTCCTGCGATTGAAGTCACTGCCCTTGCTGTTGTTGCTACTAAATGCCCTAACCTGCTGTGATTTGGAGAAAATCTAATGGGAATGTTTGACTGGGTGAAGAGTAGTTATCCCCTACCAGAACCTTTCATGGATATAAACCAAACCAAAGATATTGAGGAAGGTTATAGTGGAACCATGACTCACTTCTGGATAGATCCTGCTGGTTATTTGTGGTGTGGTGATTATAAAGGAACTTCTACATTTGAGGTTATTGAAAAAGATGATCCACGATATAATGATAAACATCTTTTCTTAAACTATGAGTGGATACCTACAGGAAAGCACGGTAAGTTTGCTGTTCACATTATTACAAAATACATTGAAATATACCCAGAACAATGGAAGGGTAAATGGGAAGATTGGCCTAGGTTGAAACTTCACTTCAAACATGGTAAACTACAAGACTATGAGGATGTAACAGGACGATGACTCTATTTCAATTTAAGCACCATTATGACTTTGGGCATGACTTTTATATTCAGGTTTTAAATCTAAAGAAATGGTCACTGCTTCAACTATCTGTTAGTTGGAATGATTATCCATCTTGGCCTTATCTACAAGTCACATTTGGTTCTAATGGTTTGTTCTCCATTCTGTTCTGGGCATATAAGTTTGGACTGGATGTAGATATTCTTTCACGCACTTGGAGATGGGATTATAGGGAGGAACTCAATGAGCAAGAAGACTACACTGAACTGGGTTGAGTATTATTTCGGTCACTGCTTCCAAACTGGTTGGAGGGAGATGTGGAATAACTTTAAGATGTGGAGAGACCTCATTAGTGGAAACTATAAAGACTATGCTCTACTTCCAACTGATGACCCATATGAAGAGTGTTATCAGTGGTTTTGGTGTAGTATCAATATGGATGAAACTTATCCCAAAGAGTTTCTTGAGTACCTGATGGAAATGTGTGACAGAATTGATAGGGGTGAAGAAAAAGTTTATCCTCTTGATGAAGATTTCTTTGATAGATTGAAACAACTTACTGATGGTGTTGATGTAGATTTGTTTGATGACGAAGATGATGAGGACTAAATAGTAATGCCTTAACTGACCGCAATCCGTAAGGTTGGAGAGGAGAAATCCTCTCCTTTGTATTATAAATACTAATGCGGTTAGTTTAAGAGTAGAACTATGGTAAATCCATACAGATTTTATACCTATGCATATTTGCGTGAGGATAAAACACCTTATTACATAGGTAAAGGGACTGGATATAGAATATATCAAAAAAGAGGAAGACCTTGTTATAAACCAAAAGATGAGACCAGAATAATATTTCTCAAACAAAATTTAACCGAAGAAGAAGCATTCAAGCACGAAAAGTATATGATTGCTGTCTTTGGAAGAAAAGATTTAGGAACAGGTATTTTATATAATAAAACTGATGGTGGTGATGGTGTTTCTGGAAGAATAATAACTATTGGTTCTTTTACTGGAAAAACACATTCGGAAGAAGTAAGAAGAAAAATTAGTCAATCAAAAAAGGGAAAACAACTTTCAGAAGAACATAAAAGAAAAGTTGGTGATGCTTTTAGAGGTAAACCAATAACAGAAGAGCATAAAAGAAAAATAAGTAACTCAAAGTTGGGGAAAAAACATTCAGAAGAAACTAAAATAAAATGTGGAATAAAAAATAAAGGTAAAAAGTGGTGGAGTGATGGGAAAAAATGTAAATTTATGATAGAGTGTCCTGGTGAGGGGTGGGTTGCTGGTCGTAAAATAAAAAAGGACAGTTGAAGAACCGTCACAAGGGCACTTGATTTCAGGTGCTCTTTTTGGTATTATACATTTATAAATCAAACACCCCCCTCCTCAAAATGTATAAGGCATCTCTCAAGGTTCAGTTTGATACTGAATGGACTTCCACCAGTTACAGCAGCGGTTTTGATGATACTGTGCTTCCTGAAGAGCATTATACTTTTCAGATTCCTGCTGAAGACCTTAATGTTCATCAACTGTTCCGTTTCTTCGCAACTGTTGCCCGTGCGATGGGTCATAATGACATCAACATTATGAAAGGTGCTTGTGGTCTTGCATTTAGTGAAGACCGAAGAGAAGAAGATATGCGTAAGGTTGCTGATGAGTTTGAACTGACTTTGGGTGAAGACCTGAGGAAGAAGTTTGATGATATGCTTGAAGCAGAAAAAGAGTGGGAGCGTATCAAAAAAGGTCCTATGGGAACTGTCCTGTCTGATGAGGAAGATGAAGAAACTACCTGATAAACTACAACTTGATATTATGTGGGCAGTGGCGACCTCAACCAGTATTGAAACTGGTACAAGACCCCATTACGGGTTCGCCCAGATGCTGTATGATGAACTTATGGACATTCCACCACGGGTAACCCTCAAATGCGAAGAGTGACTGTAAAACCGAAGAGCAGTAAATCCAAAAACAGACTTGCTAATCTTATGGGCAACAACCCCATCTGTATTGTAGAGCAAGATAAAGGTGATGGTATGCTGTTTCTCGCATCAGAGAACCAGAAATACTTCTTCTGGGTCAATGTAAGCAACGATTGTCATTGGGAATGTGATTGGGAGGTATTATGATTAAACCGATTGACAAAACACACTGGGAAGATCTTTATGCTCGTCTGCATGATGCTTATGTGGAGTGTATGAAGCATGATAATCCCACATATGAACAGAAACTCGCACAGGTTCTGGATCATATGATTGTAAACAAACAACATCTTTACATCCGATGACTTACGAAGTTTTAGTAACAGAAACACAAACTTGTCTTTTGACATTTGATACAGAAGAGGAAGCACTTGCAGTAAGTGAACGAATTAATGGAGTTCTTGAACTGGAAGATTCTGAATATGATGAACATATGGAATGGTTTTATAGTATTATACCAGGATGGGATGTTGAAACTGTTGCTGAGGTGCTATGAACTACTTGTGTTTGGTTGATGGTGTGGTAGAATATGGGAGCACAAGTCTCTCTGACTTCGCACACTATCAGTTGATGTATGCCGAAGAGCACAAGAACGCTAATGTTCAGTATCTTACTCTGACTGATGAAGAGTATGATGAAATGTTCCCTTATGAGGAAGATGAATGACTGAACCTATTCTTCTTTGTAAGGATTGTAAGCATTATCGTAAGGATTGGATTTCTCATATTCTCTCTGGAACTTATCATTATGATACTTGTGCCTCTCCAAATACAACACAAAATCCTGTAACTGGTAATGAAAATAGGTTTTGTGATATGTTGAGATCAGAACGATGGAAAGAACTTGATTATTCTTGTAGACCTGATGGTAGATTTTGGGAGGCACGGAAATGACTGACGAACAAATTGAAATGCTCCGCCGTCTTATTCAAGATGAGATTGAAGTTGCTGGTGTTGATGGTATGGAACACGGTGTCTGGGGTTGGATGGACAGTCAATTAGACAAACGCTGGAAAGAGTTTCAGGAGAGTTTTAATGAGTGAAGATATGCCGTGGGTGATTGGATTGACTGATGAGGAAGTTCAAGAACTTCGTAAGAACAAACAAGAACTCACACAATACGGAAAGGAGAAAATCCGAGAACTTATGAATGATAATAAGTTGAGATTTTATGATAAAGGAAAAGAAACTTTCGCAGTTGATGGTAGTTCTTGGGGAAAAATCCAAACTCCAGAAATGAAATTAGAGCTTAAAGAGATGACTCACGAAGAAATGCTTGAAGTTGCCGCAAAACGAGAAGCAGAAAACAAAGCAGCATTAGAATCACTTGGAATTGATTATGAAAATTTTGGACAGAAACCTTGGGATGAATCTATGTTGGAAGAAGTAGAATTAACAGAAAAAGAGAATCAAGTTCTAGAAATCGCAAAGAACTTTATTGGAGAACACTCAGATGCAATGAAACAACTTGCAAGAATTGAACATCAAGAACTCGCTGCAGAACTTGCACTTGAACTTCGTTCTTGGGCTCAAAATGAAGAAATGGTTGACCAATACTTCACTAAACATGGTATAATCTGTAATCAAGCCGCAGACCTTCTTGAACTTCTTGTAAAATGACTTACAATCTCAACCCAGAAGCAAAAGCATTCTCATACACTCGTGAAGAGTTGTTTGAGTGTATCACAAAGATTGTCGCACATCCTCATAAAACTATCACAGAACATGACCAATCCCGTGCTCTTGCGATTATGATGGTGTTTGATGATTACTTCACCAATTACACCGAAAGTGATAACAATGGTGGACATTATGTTTATGAACAAGATGCAATTGACTTTATTTCTTTTGTAAGATTTAAACTTGGTATTGCTGGATTACCTGATGGTATTGATGTTGATGAGGTATTGAAATGAAAATCGCATTTAATGGACATTCTCCCACTGAAAGAGAAACTGAACTGACTCAAGAAGAACTCGCACTTATCTTTGAGGTGATGAAACAAAAGTTTCTGGATCATATTGAGTATGGTAAGTTTAATTACAGTTATCAAACTCACGATCAACTTGCTGTTACAAAACTCTGCGACGATCATCAGGTTGATGTAGATTATGAAAAAGACAGAGTTGCTTTCTTTATGGCAATCGTAGATCAAATGGAGAACCCTTATAAATGAGTAGATTCACCGAAAACCCTGATGAGATTGTGCTGAAAGATGTTGAGATGTTTCATCTTGAAAGTATGACGGAAAATGCTTTATGGATTGGGTGCTATACACAAGATAATAAAATTTATCATCTCAATATTGTAGCAAAAGATAATGAATTAAAATATTTTTGGAGTGATGAAACCTGTGACTGACGAACAAAAACTTACATTTCTACTTAAAGAACTCAAAATTCTAGCAAGAGAAACTCACTGCTATGATGGTAAAGGTGGTGGAGATTATTATGAATATCCACCACATGATTATGAGGTATTTGCTGATGGGGAAAAGTATTCTTTGGTTTCTTTTGCTCGCAGTATTTTAGAGAGTATGGGTGAGAGTTATGATGATGACTGGGATGCTCCTATTCCTCCTGGTGTTGATCCTTGGAACCTTCGGGGAAGAAGTTAAATGAGCAGTAAAACTTATCTCCAATATGTTGCGATTCCAGCACTTGCGTTTTTCATTTCTGCGATTGTGTCCTATAATCTAACACCAGAGAGGACACCTCAACATACTTCTACTGTGTCTGGGTCTTCTGGTGATTTAGTATGTACTTCGTCTTGTAAGGTAAAAGACCAATGACTAATGACGATAAACAATTTTTGAAAGAATTCCTGCGTGGTGCTGGTTCTATTGGTATTATTGTAGGTATTATTATTCTTGGTCTTGCCTTTCTTCTACGCAATGGCACAGAACTAAAACCATCTGCTGAAGTTGTTGACACCTACAAAGGATGTGATATAGTAAGATGGACTGCTTCCAATCTTGCTGAATACAAGTATTTTCTTTACTGTAATAACACTCGTCCCGTTTACGAAAAATGACTGAAACATTCAAACAAACATCAGACGAACCATACGATAGGCACAACTATAAGTTGGTTTATAGTAATGGGCAGGAAGTTTTCTTTGAGGACTATATGGATGTTCAGGCAGCGTGGTTTCAGACTCCATCAAACTTTGTAAGTCATATTGAAGTTCTTGATAAAAAGAAGAGTAAGGGGTTCAAATGATTTCACTATTTGATATGTTCCATGATGAGCGTAGATATGGTTGGATAGTGGATAGTCGCTATCAGTGGATTAATATGCTTACTAAAATGAAAAAGAATAATCCACGCCGTTTTAAGGAGTTTAAGTATTCTGAAGCAACCATTTATCATCACATAGATAGAATACAACAAGAGCAAAACTTGTACGACTAATGAGCGAAGTAACCTTTAAGAAGCATAGAGTCTTCCGTGAAACAGAAGCGGTAGTGTTCTATGATATTTCCGTAGAGAACTCTAACGCACAAGACCTTGTGTGTCATACTGGTCCTGCTATTTCACCACCAGATGATATTGTAGGTGCTAAACAGTTTTATATCCATTATCACCAGATTGACCACAACCGTGTTCTGTCTGGAATTCGCACATTTGAATTAGTCAACCCAGAGTGGCGTTATCCTTATCATATTGTTCACCTGAATCGTTCTTCTGGTGCTCTGGTGATTCCTAAAATGACCTTCCATCGTTCATACTCTGGCGCTGATGGTTCGATTGTGATTAACCAGGCAATTCGTGACGATGAGTTTGATCCAGAGACAGAGTTTGTTCCAGTATCAGCAGCGAAGAACCCTGACCTGTATCACATTCTGGCACACGAAAAACCAGTGATTCATACACTAGGAGAATAATATGGAACTTAGAGCAGATCAGTGGCGTCTCATTCAGACTGCTGTTCGTAGGTATCAAGTTGAGAAATGTCTCAACAATACCGCAGAGTATTGGGAATGTAGTGCCGTGCTTGACGAAATATATGATCTCTGCTATGATCAGAACCGTGAACAACCTAGATGATGGACTACACAGAAGAATTTCCATTTGATCAGTTCCCTTGGAAACTCATTCATAAGGACGGAAAGGAAACACGTAAGTGTTATTTCCAATCTGAAGAGCACCGTAAAAAACACATTGATCGTTACAAACTAAACAAGAAAGACATCAAACTCAGTTACAAATATGATGACTAATCCTATATCATTCGTTAAAAATACAAGAACTCTGTATAGTCTTCAGTATCGTAAGAAAGTTACTGAAGTTCTAGTACAGTTTGCTAATGAAGATCCAGCGTGGATTCCAATGGATACTTTAGATGCAATGGTGCAAACACTACTCAACGCAACTCAGGAGGTTATGAATGACTGAACGCACTTTTACTGGAAAAACTGGCGATGTATGGACTTGGGATGAAACTCCTGAAGTTGTAGAGGCACTTAAAAAAGTTCATGCTGGTGATTACCAAGGACCACTGTATGCACCTCACCCTGATTTGAAGAGACCCAATGAATACAAAACCACTGACAATTGAAGAAGTAACCGAAGCAGCAGACATCTTCTTTCCTATCTATGAATATGTGAAAGGGCGTCTGCCTGCCGATACTAAGGTAGAAGATGTCCTCAAAGTTGCTGAGAATGTCTGCACCCTAGCACAGAAACTTCGCGTAGAGAAAGAAGCAGAAACTCAACCTTTTGGATTCAATAAAAAAAATGACGAAACGCAATCCACTTGATATACCAGATAAGAAACTGATTGACGAATGTTTTTATGTTGTAAAAGGAAAATTTCTCTGGGATAGTTATGACAAAGAAGGTAACGGATTGGTCTCAGCTCTCACTGAAGAGTCATGTATATCAGGCACCCGTTTTTATCTTAAAGGACGGCAGGAAGGTTGGACTGAGACCAAATCTTATTCGGGCGAAGTAGGTGGAAAACTATGAAAAGTAATCCATACTGGTTTCTTGAAAAGTGGGGAATTACGGACAGTGTTCCTATGGATGATGTTTATGATAGACTGACTCAACTTGAAGACCGTGTTCGTGTCCTTGAAGAAGAGAACATTGGACTCACTAATGCTCTTTATGAGATGGAAAACTCCCTTGATGCTCGCATAGATATTCTTGCCGAGCATTGTAGGATTATTCCAGATGTATGAAGGTCTAAGCAATTTAGAAAAGGCATTATCACATTTTGGAACGAGAGCAGATATCATTATTGCTCTTGAAATGGGTGGGAAGATTGATGCAGAAACTGCCTACCAAAATATTAAAATGGAACTCAAAGAACTCAAAAAAATTCGTAAGAAAGCAAAAAAAGATCCAGATTATACTGAACTCTGATGGAAGACTCTCTTAAAATAACAGAAAACAAAGATGGTTCATTCACAATGGACTGGGACCCACAAGACTCAAAATGGTCGTGGCTTAATGGCTTGACTCAGAAGGAAGTTCAGGTTATTATGGAGCAAGCAATCAAGGACTACCTAGATGACCTCAAATCCGTACAGCACTGATTTTGAATATAAAAAGTATTCACTTGAGCACCTTGAAAACTGGTTACATGATGCTTTGAATTCTGAAGATCTTACCCCACAAGACATTTACGATACTCTTATCAAATGTGTGGATGAAAATGTAGAGTATCATAAAAAGTATCTGACTAAGAATATTGAGTTTCTTTCTCTGCTAAAAGGTAATCGTCCTGTTGACTTAAGTCCAACTGGTGAAGAGTTTTCTCAGTATACTGAAGAAGAACTCAATGCAATGTGTGATGCTGCGGCAGAACAAGAAGAGAAAGATAAGTGTCGTGAGTATAACCTGCGTGAGGCAGAATACTATAACAAGCGAGCACAACTTGATGCTGAATATGAAGCAATTAAGGCATGGGGTGGATATGACTGGACTCCTGGATCATAATGTATACTCTTAATTTTCTTGCTCCCATACTTGTAATGGGATGTGCTAATAACTTTCTAGAAAGTCAAGGCGAATACTGTAACCTTGACAAACCACAACCAAATATAGTAAAATATTATGAAACTGGAAAGTCCTGTTATAAAAATGGGATTTTTTATGAAAAATGTGAGGATGCAAATGGCTCTATCTGAATCAGTTGAAACGAGTTTGCGAGAAGCAGAAGCATCATTAAGAAATGCATTATCTTATGCTGCTCGTCAAGAAAAACCATTCATTGCTAAACATATTGCCGATATGATTATGCAAATTGATACCCTCATCAGCACAGATGCTCTGCTTGATAAGATGGAAAATCGTAAGTTTGGCGACAGTGGATCCTTTGGTTCTTTCTTCGGAGATTAAGAAGTGTAACGTGATCCCAAAGAAAGTATTAAGTTTCTAGATATTAGTATATTGAAATGCTAACATTGGGACACATCGCAAGGAACTCATGACTCTCGCAAAAACTGGTTCTGAAGTTCTCACAAAAGAAGAGTGGGAAGAACTTATTGCCCTCAAAGACGCAATAACCTATGCTCCACAAACAGTTTCTGCCGAAAAAATGGAAAAGTTTGCTGAACTTATGGTGCGAAGTCTTGAAGGAAAGGAAGACAACACACCGCGATAAAAATAAATAAGTATTATCCCGTTACAAAACAATGGAAAACATCGACACACATATTCAAAAGGACGAGGACCTTTTGAGTGATCCAACTATCTCTCCACAAGCAAGAAGGCACACTGAGGAAGAGTTAGAAGCACTGAAAACATATAAAGAACATCATCCAGAAGATTCACACGATCCTACACCACTTGAGTTGTATTGCGACACTCATCCTAATGCACTGGAATGTAGAGTCTACGATGACTGATAGATTGGAGGGTTGACGCCCTCCTTTTTTTATGGTATCATAGTTTGTTGTAAGTGATTGATTATGTCTGAGATCAAGATTCTTCAGAAACCCGTTGAAGAACTGAATACTGTTGACCAGACATTTGACCTAGTTTATATGGATCCTCCCTTTGGATTGCAGAGGGACTTTACTATGCAAGAGGAAGATGGTCAAGAGAAAGGATTCTCAGACAACTGGACTTCCTTTGATGATTATATTGACTGGTATGCTGAAGTTATCAACAATGCCTACGCCAAACTGAATAAAGATGGGTGGATGTATTGTCATAATAACTTCATTGGTAATGCTCTGGTATTGTCTAAAGTTAATCGCAAGATTCGTGACGCTTTCTACACAAATATTTCTTGGAAACGCAGCGGTCCAAAGAACAATATCAAGAACGGTTGGGGTAACATCGTAGACAGCATTATGGTCTTCCGTAAAGGTAGTCCATACTTTGAGGTTGAATATACCTCTCTGGATCCAGTATATGCTGCGAATAGTTTCCAAAACAAGGATGAGGTTGGTTATTATGCTCTCGCTAAAGTTAGCGGTGAGAAGAGTCGTCCTTGTGCAAGATTTGAGTACAAAGGATATAATCCACAGTTTGGGTTCCGTATAACAAGGGAAAAACTGGAAGAACTGGACGCCCAGGACCGTTTGCACTACGGTGCAAACAATATCTACAAGAAAATCTATTCTCATGAGTCCAAAGGTGTTCCAGTGCAGAATTTGTGGGATGATGTATACTTTATCAGCAGAAGTGAGAAGAATAAGCGTAAATATCCCACACAAAAGCCCCTGAAACTGTTAGAACGTATCATAAAGTCATCATGTCCTGAGGGTGGATGGGTTCTGGATCCCTTCTGTGGATCTGGAACGACTGCTATTTCCGCTTTTAACCTGAACCGAAATTGCGTCACCCTGGACGTGAATCCCGATGCTATCACCATTGCACAGGAGACAGTTGATGAACTGGTACAGCAGGCATCAAACCCGCTTGTGGATGCCCTATACTGACTTCAGTTCAAACAAAGGCAATGGCGACTCGCTCCAGAATTGGAATTGAACTCTCTGACGGTTCTATTCTTTCAAGCTATCATCATTGGGATGGGTATCCCGAATGGTTGGGTCGTATTCTGAACACTCATTACAACACCAAAGAGAAAGTTTCTGAACTGATTGATGGTGGTGATATGAGTTCCTGTTGGAATGATGACAAGGAAGCAGAGTATTATTCTGCTCGTGGTGAGAATTGCCCTCCTCGCCTTGATGCTTTCCTTGGAGAATACCTGCTGCCCGACAACAGCGAAGAGTATGCTTATGTCTTCCGTAATGGTGAATGGGTGTGCTACAACATGCACCAGTTTGATGATAGCAAACTGCCTGAGATTGTAGAAATTCCTTCTGGAGCACTGGCGGTTTAGTCTGCCTTATGCTACAATAACTAAACAATTTGAGGGTCAACTTCATGGACTTATCTGAGATTCTGGATGAAATTCGTGAGATTGAGATCTATGATGTAGATCCTAAAGACTGGATGGGATACATGAAAGAGGACGACTCCTGGGATCCAGTTCCCGAACTGGCATACTGACCCCTGAGAGGCGTCTAGGATGCCCTATAATACCTTCATACGCAAGCAACCGATGTCCACCACCTTCGCTGACTACGCTGCCCAGAAGGACGCACAGAACACCATCTATCTTAACATTGTTAAGTATGGTATGATGCTGTGTGATGCTCTCCAGCAAGATGCTCCTGACGGTTACTTCTACTCTCTGGACTCTTCTGGGCGTAAGTATCACAAAGTCTTCATGCACATTGGTGATCGCCGCGATAGCATTCACGCTTTCATTGATAAGAAGACTGGTTCTGTCTACAAACCTGCTAGCATTAAAGCACCTGCTAAGGGAGAGCGTTACAATGTGCTGATTATCAACTCCCGTGAGCAAATGCTTGAGCGTTGTGACTGGGCAGGAGGTTATCTTTATAAGTGATTTACTTCCTTATCATTTCTGCTAGTGTTGCATGGGCGGCACTAGCATTATTCTCTCCCTGGTTTAATCATCTCAACAAAGAAAATGAATTTCCCCAAAGAACTGTTGATTGAGGCACTTTACAATGAGTATGTCTTTCTTTGTCATGATGATTATGATCCTGATGTGGATGTATCTCCTGAAGATTATCTGGAAGGATTGAAAGAGATGACCTATGATGAGTTGGTTGAGGAAACGCAGACTGACGAAGGATTTACTCTTATTGAATATGTGGAAGCGTGGGGATGATTACACTTTTTCTTTGTTGGATTAGTGCTGTGCTTTTAGCACTTGGTTTTAATTACGTTATTATGAGAGACACTGATAATGACGACGACACATAAACTTGTTTTTCTTGGTTCTTTCCTTTGGTTTCTTCATTGGGGTCAATGTCTTACATCAGTCATTCTGGATATGGTTATTCTAAGAAACTCTGTGAGGATGTTACCTCTTGGTTTCTGACTAAGTATTTCCCACGACACAAGATTACGCTGGACATTGTGCATCGTGGTCTGAATCGTGAGCAGGTTTATGGATATTGTGACGTTATTGAAGACAATTATCGTCCTCGTCACTTTCTAATCGAAATGAATACCTATATGGACAAAGAGTTGTATGTAAAAACTCTTTTGCATGAATTAACCCATATGAAGCAGTGGGTGGATGGTCTGCTGCGCTCCCGTTATGGAAAATTGTGTTATTCTAAAGAACCTGTCGAAAAGTATGAGTATTGGTATCAACCACATGAAGTAGAAGCACGATATATGGAAGAAGAATTGTATCATGATTATTTGATAGATAGGGGTCTTGTGACAGTTGAAAAGGTGGCACACTGCTTCTCCAACCGCCTGATGCAGGCAGTATAATTACAAGGTAATCAAGAGACGACACCAGTGAAGGACATTCGCATTCTGGTTGAAACTGCAGACGGTTGCATTACTATTTGGTATGAGCGTTCTAACAAAGAAAACGCATGTAAGTTTATTCACAATCGTGTCTACAATCAACTGTGTGGATTGAACATTAAAGAGATCGACGTTTCTGTTATTGGTGCCTGAAGTGGGGACAGTTGTGGAAGTGGCACAGTACCGCTTCCACTGCCCACCATCTGCTCTATAATACTAAGGTAATCAAGGGAACGACCCCAAATGCAACTCACCTCCACCACTGGTACGATGGTTGTTGACTACTATCCCATCGAAGGTAGCACTCAATTCATCTATAAAGTGCTGAAGTTTCAGGGTGTTGATACCATGAGCACCAAGTGTATTACCAAGCGTGACTTTCAGCGTGAGTGTGATGAGCGCATTGGACTTGGTTATGAAGTGACCAACTTTAATACCGATGCCGTGAATGTTAATCCTATGAATGGTGCCTGCTGATGACCACATTTATCATCTGGGTTTGTATTACAACCCTGGTTTTTATTCTCCTTAAAAACATCACCCGTTTCTGAAATGACTAACTTCACTGGCGTTTTCCTGACTGTTGAGAATCACGGTTGTGTTTATACTGTTTGCACCGAGGGTGAGTTGTTCTATGCTCCCATTCTTGCTGATGGTAGTGTGAACTTCAATGAGTTTGATGTTTTCTACTTTGAGGAAGAAATGACTGATGCAGAACGTGATGAATTGGAGGATATTCAATCCGCATTGATTGATATGATGAAGCGTGCTGGATTGTATTTCCAAGTGCCTGTGACAGTTTAAGAACTGGCACAGGGGGCATTCCAGCAGCGCCTGAATGCCCTATAATAAGAGCATCAACAGAGGGGAATCCAATGGAAGACGCCACCATCCGCGAACTGCGCCTCAGTATTCTGGAGGAGATTGAGGACATGGACATTGAGTTTCTCAAGCGAATTGCCTATGAGTGCCGTTGTGAAGAAAATGGCATTTATCCTGACGAAACTTACATTCGCTGGTGATTCTGATGGTTACTCTCATGAACAACGAAAAATCAAATAAAGAGTTTGTTGATTTTCTTTTCGATAAACTCTTTTCTCACACCGATTCTGATATGATTGATCTGCACGACTCTGATAGTTGTGACGATCACCTGATGTTTGCCCAACTCGAACTTTTCTGATGAAAAACCTTCACCTTGAGCACCCTGAAGATTCTATTCTTACTGGTGACCTTTCTGTTCTTGATTGGTTTGTGAGTAAGGGTAATCTGAGTGTTAAGATGGACGGTGCTCCTGCGATTGTCTGGGGCAACGATCCTGCAACAAATACTTTCTTTGTCGGCACTAAAGCAGTGTTCAACAAGGTGAAGATTCGCATTGCTCATTCTCATGATGAAATCGATCAGTTCTACGAAGGAAATGTCGCGGAAATCCTTCATCGTTGTTATGATGTGCTTCCTCGCACTCATAACATCTATCAAGGTGATTTTATTGGGTTTGGTGGACAGTCCGAGTACAACTCCCAACTCCTCACCTATCAGTTTGAGAATGTAATCACTGAGGATGTGATTGTTGCTCCTCATACCTATTATCAGGCAAGTAGTGATCTTCGGGATGCACATGCCTATCCATTGTCTTATAAACTGACTGGTAACCGTCAGTGTAAGTTTGTGCAACCACTTGCCTGGATTGCCTATGGGCAAGAGCGTTTTGCTGATGTTGATGAAGTCTGTGCATTTGCCCGTCAAATGTCTACAACCTGTGAGTTTGTAAGTCATTCAAAAGCACAGAAGATGAAGCAGGTTTTCAACACTTTCATCAAAAGCGGCAACGAACTGGACGAGGAGGCACTGACGGTCGCCTGCGACTGCGATCGCAACCTAATTCGTTTGTGGAAACTTGTCAAGTCGATTAAGGAGGACTGTTTGTTCATTTGTCGCAATAATGGACCTGCTACCTATCTGTTAGGGGAGCGTATTGATGCTGAAGGTTATGTTTTGTCCAATGAGCACGGTTGCTTCAAATTGGTGAAGCGTGAGGCATTCTCCCGTGCTAACTTCAACCACGGGCGATTCCAGACCAGTTGAGGAACTGTCCACTACTGCACTGCTTATCCCACTTCACCCTGCTATACTTACAAGGTAATCAAGAGGACTTCTCATGACTGACGAACAACGCACCGACATTGTAGAGGATCAACTTGACCACATTTATGCACTGTGTCAAAGTTGTGCAGAAGTTGACAACGAAGATACCTGTCGTGCATTATATGAGGAATATGCAGAATGGTTTGAAGCCCAAGGAGAAGACAATGGACAATATGAAGTCATGTGGGCTCCTAACTTCACTCTTCAAGACTAATATGTTAGAATAACAATAGTTCACCTATGGAGGTATGATGACTGACGCAAATGTAAATCTGAATGTGCATGAAATTGGTGTAATTCTATCTGCACTGCAACTACTTACCAACCGTGACGAAAATCAAATTGCTAAAGAATATGGAAGTGCCCCAGCCCTCTACAACAAACTATACTCAGTTTGGGAAACTCTTGATCGATCAGAAACAGGACTCCGAAACGATGTCGTCCCTTCCTACTAAACTTTGGTATCAGACTCTTGCCGTAATGCAGGAAGATGCACCTGAACTTCTGGATGAGTTTCTGGAAAACAGTGCCGCTAAAATGGAGGTGACTGTAGATTATCTGATGGAGGAATTTCTTTGACTGAAGAAGCAAAGTTGCATTTAGCACTGATGCAGATTCACAACATGATTAGTTTACTGAAAGGAAATGAGTATGAGGTTTTTCTTTATAGTAAATTGTATAAGATGAAGTGTGAACTTGAACGACAATTGTCTCTCTTGACAAATAGCAAACAACAATCTACAATTAAGGAGTAACTTACACACAACGATGAACTATCTGTATTTGGTTGATTACTGGGTTCCATTTCCATCATCAGAATATGGTGGTTTGATCGCTGTAATCGCTAAGAACGATGTTGAATGTCATGATATTCTTCTGAATTGGAGGGATCAATGTGACGATAAATACGACAACCTGATTATGGAACGAGTGAATAGTGCCTCGCGTTATGCACTTGCTAACACCGAAGAATCGGGTATTGTAGAATCATTTACCACATAACAATGACTGAAGAAAAACTGTATCGCATTGAAGAGTACAACACAACAGGATGGGAAGTTGTACCAGGAAAGTCCACTCAACTCACAAAACCAGAAGCAAAACAACGTCTTGAAGAACTCATTGAAGAAGGAACAAATCCCAATCGATTGCGTGCTACCCCAGACGTTTAAACACCAACCACCAGAAGGGTATAGTTATGAGCAAACCGAGTTTAAACGCAATGTTATTGCTATCTGGATTCTTCATCAGCGTCGGTTTGATTACAATCATGGTGCTCCAGTCCGTTGTATCTGGGGATTCTATAACACCAAAACAAAGTCCTATCATTCCCCAGTCAACTCCTCTACAATGGGATCCGTCGTTAGTATAGAACAAACGACACCATACTCTGCAATGCTATTAAACCTTAATCCTTTAATGCAATGTCTTATGTCCCCCAATTAGATGATTATGTTAGGTGGAACAAAGGTAAGTTCTCTGTAGAAGGATGGGTGTATTTTAAGGATAAGTCTTATCTTACGATTGAGACAAAGACTAAACCAAAACATCCTGATGATCTGCAGAACGGTACTCATCATAGGAATCATAGAACACTGGTATTGTGTTATCCAGAGTCATGGAAAGATCTCACCTATGTTAAGTCACGCGCCGATAAATATGATGAGAAGTAAAACCTCATTATACTGTGCATAATTTACAGGAAGCATCAGATCAAAAACGTTATGCTCAACAGGCAGAAAAACTTGGTTTTAAGTTAGAACGTTCTTCTGGTAAGCATGATATTTACAGGCATGAATCAGGTGCTCAAGTACCAGCACCAAAGAGTGGTAGTGATAGTAGAGGTTTTCTAAACTTTCGTCGTGATTTAAAACGTGCTCTCACAAATAAGGGAGTAGAATTACCAATTAAACCAGAGAAAGTAAAACTTGATTCAATATCAGCAAATAAACTAAAGGCAGATAAACTTACACAAGTTACAAGGTTATCATCATCACAGAGAAGAATAGAAGCAGGTAACAGAGGAGCAATAACAGGAACACAAACAACGTTCTCTGATTTTATGAATAAGTTAAAACCAGTTGTTAATACGGTATCAACCCCCAACTTATTACAGAGAATGAAGACTGCATTTAGTTCTAATTTAAAGTCCGGTGAAATACCAAAGTCAGCAACTACTGCATCTGTTAGAGGTAATAGAGGTTTAAGTCTCAATGTTAAGTCAGGTAGTGGTGGAGGTGGATTAATTCAACCTGTTGATACTGATATTAATCCCAGCCCATTTTATAGAGATCTTAAGGCATCAGTTCAGAGAAGATTAGATTCACGTAGATCACATTATAGAGGGGGAGTGTAAAGGACTAAAATAAGTGTTTTATGTTCTTTTAACCCCTTTTTAGGGGTTTTTTATTAATTAAATACCTTTTTAAATATAAAGTTGTTAATTGTATTGTTGATAATGATTCTCAATAAGGTATGATAATGATATGAATTAGTATCAATAATACTCTTATAATTCTTATAAACCCCTCCTGGTCTTGTGTCTTATAAACCTTATAAACCCCTTATAAACCCCTTATAAATCCCTTATAAATCCCTCCTGGTCTTGTGGGCTTAGCGAGCGTACCATAAGACGCGCAAGTTGTCAAGTTCCGGGCGCGGGAAAATATACGGAGACCCACACAAAATCTAGACGAGACTTATAAATAATGGTTATGAATCTCGACGAGACTTATACCTAGACAGGTTGTTTCTCGACGAGATATATGCTACAATACACAAGAACACAAGATCTCGACGAGCTTATGTACGACGATTACGATCTCGACTATACATTCAGCAATGATTATAATCTCGACGAGGACTCATACTATGAGCATTATGCTCAACTAGATGTAGTAGATCTCGACGAGGAATACACACGAGATACACAAGATTATGATACACTTGCGTATCGTCATTATGCATAATGTGTACTAGGTCATACATACACATTACACATCTAGTAACATGTTAACACATAACAAGCGCCTAGTTACAGTTACACTAGACATCATGTGTTATGATGATTTACATCTTGAAGATGTAAACTGGAAGGAGTTATTAGAACTCGAACCAGGTGAAGATCTTCACTGTAACGTAAAAGAATTCGATATCGATTTTTAATGTGCCAGTTCGTGGATTGGCACATTGATCAGTACTTTATGATATGAATTCGTATCATAAGAATATTGTATGATATGAATTCGTATCGCAATTGGGCATTCTTGTGCCAGTTGAGCAAGTGTCCACTATCTGCCCCACTGGGTCTCCTGGTGGGGTATTCTTGTTTCGTGGTTGAGGGATTGCCCCGATGTTTGATGAACTCTGGTCTGAGATTGCTGATGCTCCTGGTGAAATCTTCGATGTGATTGAGTATAAAGAAGAATGGGAGAAAGATGAGAAGTTCAATGTAGAATCTTACATCAACTCTAACTACGATTACTGATGTCGATTCTTGTGAAGTTTCAAGGTCGTTGGGTAAAGATGAACCCCCGACTTTCTGCTCCGAGTGAGTGGCAAACCACCATCAACAAATCTCACATTCGTAACTGAAACTCATGAATCGTTCTGAACTCCAAGATCAACTCATTCAGCAAATCCTGGATGATATGGACATCAAAACCATGATGGCGTGTTTGTATGATTCTATGAGTGAGAGTTATGATAACTATTCGGAGTCGGAATTGATTGCAGAGGTAAAAGAATACTACCCCGAACTTCTGGAGGATTAATTATACCCAGGGCCGCCGCGGGTGGACGGTTGGGGCACTGTCCACTGCTTCCCTCAGATCGGCGGACCCCGTGCCTATAATGTCTGTATGAACAACACCACTGCTTCTCAAGTCCACCAGTTCGATCTGGACATCGCTCCCGCTCTTCGTGATTTCATGGGTAGCAACCTCTGCGACCTCAACGATTGCGTCGATTGGGTTTGCGACGTGTTCGATCTGAACGCTACCGATTGGTTGATCGACCGTATCGCAGATGAGTTTGAAGAGTTCTTCGGGGTGTGACGGTTGAGAAGGTGGCACACACCCTCTTGACTTTCCCCCCAATCCGTCCCATACTACCTTCAGATCAAACAACACAGACTCATGCGTAAGATCGAACGTGAAATGAACAACGCCATTTCTAACAATCTGAACTGGCACAAAGACAACACCGAAGTCTCCTACGATCCCGAAACTAACGAGTCCACCGTATACCTTCACGGTAACAAAATCGCCATCATTGGTGATAACTTCGTTCAGATCTTCGACGGTGGTTATCAGTCTGTCACCACCAAATCCCGTCTGAATGCTATTCTCAAAGAGCACGGAGTCGCTAGCGAAGGTGTATTTCAACGGAACTGGAATTGGTACATTCACAAGTTCGTTGGACAGGCAGGAACTTCTCCTGTCTACAATGAGTATGAGTTTACCAATGGTTTCATGTTCGCATAAACAATAGGGAGGCAATTGCCTCCCTTTTTTTATACTTTTTTATAATTACCGGAAGGCAGGTTCGGTGGCGACCGTTTTCGTCATCAGGGCGACCCTGCCCCTCCTTCGCTTGTGACCTTATTATAGGGCAGCGGCAACCCCCCACAACCCACCTTGTGCCACTTCCCGGACTGTCCACCAAACCGCCACAGCACCCCCAGACCCCCTATACTAAGAGCATGAAAGAACTCCAATCCCGCTGCATCTCCATCGCCTCTGCCCTTGCTGCTGAGATCAACGGTGACCTCTCCTATGTGCCTGAGGAGGATGCAGAGCGTATCCTGGCACGTCTGACCCCCGACAACGTACAGGAGACGGCAGAGGAACTGGCACAACTTGCCTACTGGTTCAACTGAGGACCCCCTATACTAAGAGCATGAAGAAACAATCCACCAAACTGGACATGTCCTCCATCATGGCTGACTACACCGCAAAGGTGAACGCTGAGGCAAAGCGTCGGGAGGAGATTCTCAAAGCACACGCTGAGGGAACCTACCAGGCACCCGACCATGCTACCTACGGCACCTGGACCGTCTCCGACAGGGACTGACCCTGATCTGCTACAATACTCTCACAACGCAACCAAACCCCATGCGCTTTGAAGTCCGTTACCAGACCCCCTACAATGCCTGCGAGTGGCGGTCGCAATGGTTCACGACTAAGGAAGAGGCAGACCGTATGGTAGACTTCTACAGGTCCTGTGGGTCACCCTCTCACATCGCCCCCTCCTCCCTGGCACAACTGGAACGATGATCAACGCTCTGACCCGCTCCCGCTCCCCTGAGTTTCACCGACAGACCATGCTCCGCTTGACCGTTACCGCTGTTGTGCTGTGGTTGCTATGGGAACCGATCCGACCCATCCGCACTGTGACAGCAGACCTACTGCACACCACTGGTGACCTGATCGCCCGCTGACCCCTTATACTGATCTCAGTTCAAAGGAAACCCGATGCAAGTCTACGTCGTCACCGCTGGATTCTTCTATGAATCTGATGATCATTGCTCCCTGTGGGATTGCAAGTCTGCTGCTGATGCCCGCTGCGCCCAACTGAAGGAAGAATACGATTGGGCTGAGGTCAATCTGCAAACCGTCCACATGGAGTCGGCGCTGGTCGCCTGACCCCTTACAATACACTCACACGCAACCAACCAATGCAAGCACTCACCTCCATGATCCCCGAAACCGAAACCTACAACGGATGGGCAAATTGGGCAACCTGGAACGTCGCCCTCTGGCTCCAGAACGATGAGAACCTTTACAAGGTCGCCTGCCGCTACGATTCCTATGATCGCCTGATCCCCCGCCTGGAATCTCAGTTCGGGCAGATGACTCCTGACGGTGCTCGCTGGATGGACCCTACCATCGACACCGATGAGTTGGATGAGATGCTGGCTGACCTGTGACGGTCTGACAACTGTCCGGGGGTCTTGACCTGACCCCCAAAATCGCTTACATTACTCTCAGTTCAGACGGGTGGCGCTCACCCGATTCCCAAATGACCTTCCAAACCAACGGTTCCGTTCACCACTCTGGCGTCGCTAATGAGCACGACACCATCGCTCTGCTGAACGCCCATCAGGTGTTCGCTGAGACCGTCACCCACCTGGGCGGCACCCGTAACAAGGCAGACGCTATGGCGGGTGCTACTCCTATCAGCATCAAGCACAAGGCAGGTCTTCGTAACGGTTCCTTTGACTGGGTGAACACCTCCCAAACCGATGCCCTTCTGGACTCCTCCCGCTTTGAGGACTTCCGCTCCTTTATCAGCACCGCCCGTAACTGGGGTGCCGCTGAGCGTACCGCTATTGTGGAAGAGACCCGTGACCTGTTCAATGAGGTTTGCAGCGATGCCCTGAACGCCATCACCTCTGAGACCCTCACCGCTTGGTTGATCTCTGAACTGATCGACGCCAACCATGGGATGTCGATGGTCATCAACGACACCGCCGCCCAACGCTGCTATGTGATGGGTCACGATACCATCCGTGCCGCCCGTTGCCTCTCTGCTGGTTACACTGCCCACCTGGTCGCTGGTAAGGGCACGACCTCCCGCCGCATCGTTCTCAAGGGTAACGGTGAAACCCTGGACCTTGGTCTCCGTCTCCGTGTGACCAGCAACAACGGTATCAAGGCGTTTCTGGGTTTGAGCAAAGCGAACCGCAACTCTCAGGTCGTGCTGAAACTGCAGCAGGATAAGGTCGCCGCTCTGGTTGCCGATGCCGCGCCTCAGGTCATTTCCTACTGATTGTAACGGGGGGACCTTCGTGCCCCCTGATGCTGTAGGATACTCTCAGTTCAACCGACAGACCCATGATCCTCTCCCAATCCTCCGACCTCCGTACCCGTCAGATCGTGTGGACCGCCCGCTGCAACGACGACTCCGCCATCGGTTCGGGCCTGCAGCCCCAGTTGGGCATCAGTGCCTACGCCATCGCGGGTCAGTTCGCTGAGGTGTGGGCTGATGAGGCACAGGAGGCACTGCCTGCCTGGTGACCCCCTGGGTTCGTGAGGGGGCAGTGCCCCCGCCGCCGCCCCCGTGCGGTCGCGGCGCGTGTATATAAAACCCATGGGTCCCTGTAACCTACAAAGTGTTACGATCGCTAGCTCTTTATAAGACTCAAAGGTTTACTCAAAGGTTTACTCAAAGGTTTACTCAAAGTCCAATTTCAAGATTTTCTATATAAAACAAAAATGGAAATTCAAATACCTCAAATGCAAAAAAATCCCGGAGAAAATTATACGACTGTGGAGGTCGATCCAATAACTGGGGAGTATTATTTTAATATCCCCGAATGGGTGCTGAGTGAATTTGGTTGGTATGAGGGAACTGTAGTGAACATGGAGATTGATGGAGAAACGATCATTATCACTGAGGTTAAGGGAACTTGATACTCAAGGGCGCGGCGCTTGACCTCATATAGATAATGCTGTATGATAACCGATGTAATTACACTGTTTTATGGCTAAAGGATTTACTGTAAAAGCAAAGACTCCGACAGTCACCAAGGAAGTCGAATTCGATTATGAGAAGGCACGGGAGATGATCCGTGGTAAATCAATCGTCTTCTGTCTGCCTGGGCGTGGAGTTTCTTACACCTTCTTAAAGAATTTTGTACAACTCTGTTTTGATATCGTACAGAGTGGTGCTAGTATTCAAATTTCTCAAGACTACTCCTCGATGGTCAACTTCGCAAGATGCAAGTGCCTAGGAGCGAATGTACTTCGTGGACCTGACCAGATTCCCTGGGACGGCAAGCTAAAGTATGATTATCAATTGTGGATTGATTCTGATATTGTTTTCAATACTGAAAAGTTTTTACAATTAGTATTGATGGATGAAGATATCGCCAGTGGTTGGTATTGTACGGAAGACGGGCACACGACCTCTGTTGCTCACTGGATGGAAGAAGATGACTTCAAGAACAATGGTGGAGTCATGAATCATGAAACGCTAGAAACGATGTCGAAGCGTAAGAAACCATTTACTGTTGATTATGCAGGATTTGGTTGGTTGATGATTAAGCATGGAGTCTTTGAGCACGAAGAGATGAAGTATCCCTGGTTTGCTCCGAAGATGCAAGTCTTTGAATCTGGTGACGTACAGGATATGTGTGGAGAAGATGTATCGTTCTGTTTGGATGCAAAGGAAGCAGGCTTTGAAATCTGGTGCGATCCTCGTATCAGAGTTGGTCACGAAAAGACAAGGATCATTTGATGTCTAACGAACTTTACAATATCTATTGTAGGGGGAAGAAATTATACTCCCGCTTGACTGAGGAAGAGTATTTCAATATAATGGAGGACCTGTCGATAGAGTTCTATCAGACAGGATCTCCAAGACCTGATGAATTAGACACTGAAATTATTAAGGAGAATTATCATGGCTAAGGCAAAAGTAGGACTGAATAAAAGTTCTTATATTCCTGGTCCGCCTAAAAAGTCTCGTCAAGGAGATGGAATGGGTACTAAATACGCTTCCTCTTCTCGTAATAAGGCGCGTAAAAAGTATCGCGGACAAGGTAAGGGATAATGTACTTAGAAGGTGATGATGAATGGAACCAAATACATTCTGAAGACCTTTGGGTATACAATAAGTTGATATTAAGTCGGGTTTTGGGTTATACTTGTGGTCCTATAGGCACAAGTGTACCTAGACCCGATTTTTATATTTTAAGACCTAGTATGAACTTACTTGGTATGGGTCGTTATGCTCGTAAAGAGTATATCCATAAGTATACAGACCCTTATCATCCATCGGAATTTTGGTGCGAAATTTTTGAAGGAAATCATATCAGTGTAGATTACCAAAATGAAGAACAAAAATTAGCAGTTTTGGGTACAAGGGATGAGATGAATCCACTTTATAGATGGGATATGTGGAAAAAAGTTGACGTTACCATTCCTTTTCCTAGTATTTTAAAAAAATTGAGGGGTAACTATGAGTGGATCAACTGCGAATTTATAGGAAATCGTCTCATTGAAGTTCACTTTCGCCAAAACCCAGACTTTAGGTATGGAAATAGTGTAGCAATACCAGTTTGGAATGACTCGGATAAAAAAAAATATGATGATCATGAGTTCATTTATGATTCCGATTACCTTAGAAAAGGTTTTTGGGTAAAATAAATAGTAGTAAGGGATAGCAACCCCTCTAAAAGTTCTGATTTTTATAAATCAGGAGCTAAAATGGGACAATCACCTGTCGATAGGAACAAAGACTACATGAGAGAGATGTGGGGAACCACGAAACTCGCCTCAGATTATGGTTCAATGCAGAATTTAAATCAAAAAAGAGTACTAACAGAGGTCATGCACGACCTTGCGCCTCGTCACGACCTAAAAAAACAGTCTGAACTTCACGAAAAGATTCGTAATGATGAAGATTATGATGATTGGGACTATGGAACGGAGCCAACATATGGCAATCCTTGGATGTAAATATAAATAAAGCAAGAAAACTTCTTGACAAATGGCGATCTCACGGGTTTCTAGAGCATTTAAGGACATTAGTTTGTCTTTTGATCCACATCCTGTGACCAAGGATCTGCCTATTCTCAAAAATGAGGCAGCAATTACTCGTTCGATTCGTAATTTAGTACAGACAATACCAAATGAACGTTTTTTTCAACCACTTTTAGGGTCAGATGTGCGTTCAAGTCTGTTCGATTTCGTTGATTTTGGTACTGCTACCGTAATTCAAGAGCAAATTCTGACTACAATCGAAAATTTTGAACCAAGAGTCAACAATGTTAGGGTAGAAGTCGATCCTCAACCCGATAATAACACGTTTGAAGTCACAGTTTTGTATAATATCATCGGTCAAGACGTTCCTGCTCAGCAATTTACATTCTTATTAGAGGCTACCAGATAAAAAGATGCCTTTTACAAAGTTTACGAACCTCGATTTTGACCAAATAAGGACCTCGATCAAAGATTATCTCCGTGCTAACTCAAATTTCACGGATTTTGACTTTGAGGGGTCTAATTTTTCTGTCTTAATCGACACTCTAGCGTATAATAGTTATATTAATGCGTTCAATGCGAATATGGTAGTCAACGAATCCTTCTTGGATTCGGCAACTTTGAGAGAAAATGTCGTTTCTCTCGCAAGAAATATTGGTTATGTACCTCGCTCTAGGAACGCCGCTAAGGCAACAATTAGTTTGAACGCACAAACTACCTCATCATCGGATACAATGACCTTAGAGGCGGGTCTAGTGTGTGTAGGAACAGCAGAAAACAGCAATTATATCTTCTCAATACCAGAAAGCATTACTACAACCATCAATTCTGGTACTGGTTCTTTCAATAGTATTACGATCTACCAAGGGACATACCTCAAGAAGCAATTTGTGGTTGATGGATCACTTGATCAGCGTTTTGTCCTTGATAATTCCTTTATTGACACTTCAACTATCGTCGTAAAAGTCAAAGGACTCTCTGATAGTGGTGAAGGAAGAGAATATTCCCGTGTTGATAACATTTTAAATATTAACAAGACCTCAGAAATCTATTTGATTCAGGAAGTTCAGGATGAAAAGTATGAACTTTTGTTTGGAGACGGATATTTTGGTAAAAAATTAGAAAGTGGCACTATTATTACCGTTTCTTACATCATTACTGATGGTGAAGATGGAAATGGTGCTGCTAATTTCTCATTCTCCGGTAGATTTTTAGATTCTTTGGGAAATCCGATCATCCCAACCAATGCAATTAGCGTTACAACCGTAAATGCAGCAGCAAACGGTAGTGCAATTGAAAGTGTTGACTCAATTAAGTACTTTGCACCAAGAATTTACGCTTCTCAGCATAGAGCAGTGACGACTCGTGACTATGAAGCGATTATTCAACAGATTTATCCAAATACAGAGTCTGTTTCTGTTGTTGGTGGCGAAGAGTTGGACCCACCACAGTTTGGAAACGTCATTATTAGCATTAAACCAAAGAATGGCGACTTTGTTTCGGATTTTGATAAGCAAAATATTCTTTCAAAACTGAAAGATTATTCACTTTCTGGTATCAACCAAAGAATCACTGATCTTAAGGTTCTTTATGTTGAAATTAACTCTGGAGTCTATTATAACAGCTCTCAGGTTACAAACGTCAATGCCTTGAAGACTAAAGTAATTTCGATTCTGAATACTTTTGCAAAAGCAAATATCAACCAGTTTGGTGGTAGATTTAAGTATAGTAGATTGTGTCAGACTATTGATAATTCCGATAATGCGATCACTTCAAACATCACAAGAGTCATTATCCGTAGAAATCTAAAGGCACTGATTAATCAATCAGCACAGTATGAACTGTGTTATGGTAACAAGTTCCATATCAATAAGGATGGATTCAATATTAAGAGTACTGGATTTACTCTTGCTGGTAGAATAGGAACATTCTACTTCACAGATGTGCCCGGAAGCAACGGGAAGGGCGTTATTTCCATCGTTAAGGATATTAACGAGACTGGTAAGTATGAGATCGTAGTGAAGTCTGCAGGCACCGTAGATTACACTAAGGGTGAGATAACTCTCAACACTTTAAACATCACTTCTACGGTGGTTGCTAACAATATTATCGAAATTCAGGCGTTCCCAGAGTCTAATGATATTATCGGTCTAAAGGATCTATATCTATCCTTTTCTGTTGCTGATAGCACCATAAATATGGTTAAAGATACTATAACATCTGGCGAACAGATTTCTGGCGTCGGTTATAAAGTTACTTCAAGTTATTCAAACGGAGAACTAAAGAGGGGATAAAATGATACAAACGGGCTTTGAGAAGAGGGTAAAAGTTCAGCAAATAATTGAAAGTCAACTACCAGAATTCATACTTTCAGAAAGTCCAAAAACAGTAGATTTTCTAAAACAATATTACATCTCTCAAGAATATCAGTCTGGTCCATCAGACCTTTCAGATAATCTTGATCAGTATTTGAAGTTAGACAATCTAACTCCAGAAGTAATTATTGGTGAGACTACTCTTTCTGTTGGTATTTCATCAACCGATGAGACTGTTCGAGTTGCATCTACAAAAGGATTTCCTCATGAGTATGGTCTGTTTAAGATCGACAATGAGATTTTTACCTATACTGGTATCACTACAAACTCTTTTACTGGATGTATTAGAGGATTTAGTGGTATTACCACATATAAAACAGATTTAGACCCAGAAGAACTGCTGTTTAGTACGTCATCATCAGCATCTCACGATTCTGGAAGTTCTGTAGAGAACCTAAGTACCCGTTTTCTTAAAGAATTTTATAATAAACTCAAGTATTCCTTCACACCAGGTCTTGAGAATGTTGATTTTGTACCCAATCTTGATGTTAATAACTTCATAAAAGAAGCAAGAAGTCTCTATGAAGCAAAAGGAACGGAAGAATCATATAAGATACTATTTAAAGTTCTATATGGCGTTGTTCCTCAGGTAGTTGACCTAGAAGAATATCTTGTAAAACCATCTTCTGCACAGTTTATCAGAAGAGAAGTTGTTGTTGCAGAAAGAATTTCTGGTGATCCAAACAATCTGGTTGGACAAACGATAATAAAATCATCAGATTCAGAAACTAAAGCGTCTGTATCGGAAGTAGAAATCTTCACCAGATCTGGTATTAGCACATATTTTAAACTTGGTCTGTTTGTTGGATTTGATGATAGAGACCTTATTGAAGGTACATTTGAAATTCAACCACAGACAAAAGTTATTAGCGCAGTATCTGTTGGATCTTCTGTAATCACTGTAGATTCTACAGTAGGATTTGCTGATACTGGCAGGGTTGTTTTTGGAACCAATGCTATTGAATATACGTCTAAGACTGTAAACCAGTTCTTAGGATGCACAGGTGTTACTGTTGCAATTCCAACAAAGGCAAATCTTAGAACTGATGAAGTATTTTATGGATATGAGAATGGTGATACTACCAAGAAAGTAGAACTTCGTATTACAGGTGTATTGTCTGAATTTGAACCAATAGGTGATATTTTACTTTCTACTGAAGGTCAAAAGATTTATACCAAGAATGTTGGTGAAAAAATCTTAAATCCAAGTGCAAACAAGACTAATAAAGAAATATTTGCTAACAGTTGGATTTACAATACCAGCTCAAGATTTGATGTTGATAGTATTAGTGGTTCAAATTTCCAATTAAAGACTGAAATAGATAAGTCAAGTCTTAAAGTAGGAGATACTGTAGATATTCTTAATGGAGTAACAGAAACCGTTCTTCATAGCAATGCTACTGTCGCTACTATTGATGCAGTAAACAGGCAGATAACACTCAATAATCTCAGCGGATTCACTGCTAGTCCTACAGTTATCTACACAATTAGGAGAAAGTTAAACACTGCATCTAGTAGTGGAACTGAGATCTTCTATGGCGATAACACCATCACTAGTGATGTTCAGAACGTTTACACAGATCGTAGTGGATATGGATATGTTGCTTCAAACTCACTACCATCATATGATATTAGTGAAGATATTTCTAAAGCAACAATAACATCAGCAAGTGGAAGTGCTCTACAAGGATACAATACAGAGACCGAAAAGTATTCGATTCTTTCTTTTGCTAGCAACGTTCCATTCATTACTGGGGATGAAGTTTATTACACCTATTCATCAGCAGCACTGAATGGTCTCAGTGAAGGATACTACTACGTTAAAGTCCTTCCTTTAACAAACCAAATCAAATTATATGCATCAAGATCACTAATTGTTAGTGATAATCCTATTGAGTTTACTTCTAGTAGTGCTACTGGATCCCATACATTTACATTATCATCTCAAAAGAGTAGATATATTTACCCACAAAAACTTCTTAAGAAGTTTCCATTGAGTAGAAATATTCAAAATGGTAAAGGTTCTTCAACTCCACCAGAATCAACTGGTATGCTGGTCAACGGAGTTGAAATTATCAACTACAAATCGACCGATAAGATTTACTATGGTCCAATAGAAAAAATTCGACTCTATAATGGTGGAACGAATTATGATGTTATTTCTCCACCAGAGATTGTTATTTCTTCTCCAGGAGTTGGATGTACAACTGCGTTGGTTAGACCAGTTGTAAAAGGTAACGTAAAAGAGGTTAAAGTAGATCCCCAAGATTTTGATATTAAGGATGTAATATCTGTTACTATTGATGGTGGTAATGGATCTGGTGCTATTCTGGAACCTGTTGTTGGAACAAGATATCGTGAGATTGAGTTTGATGCACGTTTAACATCTGATGGTGGTGGGATTAACATCTCAGATGAGACAATCACATTTACAAAGCCTCATAACCTGAGAAATGGTGATGCTATTGTCTATAGCAGAAATGGAAATAATTCTATTGGCGTTGGAACATTTGGTGGAAGTAATACTCACCAAGATCTGTCATTGAATAGTGGTTCCGTTTATTTTGCAGAATTGGTAAATAATACCTCAATCAAACTATATGAATCTTTTGCGAATTACTCAAGTGGGATTAATACAGTAGGATTTACTACAACTTCTCAGGGTATTCATAAGTTTAGAATGTATGAGGATAAGAAAACTCTCAATTCCATTAAGGTTATCAATTCGGGAAGTGGATACCAAAATAGAAAACTTAAAGTTAAATCTGAAAATATTTCAACGGTTGAGAATTCAATCATATTTGAAAACCACGGTTTTGCTGATGGTGATGTTGTTGTTTACACAACCGATGGGACAGCAGTAACTGGTTTATCAACTTCTTTAAGATATAAAGTTCTTAAGATTTCTGATAGCACGTTCAAACTAGCAAATGCTGGTGTTGGTGGAACTATTACCGCAGATTATACTAAGAGACTTCCAGTTTCCATTACAGGAGTTGGAACTGGTTTCCAAAACTTCGCTTATCCTGATATAACAATCTCAGTAAATACCGAGTATGATGGTATAACTGGTGTTATTACTGCAACTCCAATTATTAGGGGTGAAATCGTTGATTTATATCTGTATGAGACTGGTACTGGATATGGTACAACTATTTTAAACTTCCACAAGAGACCAGATATTAAAATAAAGAATGGTAAAGATGCTGAACTGAAACCACTCATTTCTAGTGGTTCTATTGTTTCTGTTCAGGTAACTAGTGGTGGTAGTGAATATACCTCGGCACCAGATTTAACAGTATCTGGTGATGGTGTCGGTGCTAAACTAAGAGCAATGGTATCTGGTGGTAAGATCACCAACGTTGTTGTTATTAATCCTGGAGTAGGGTACTCTCAGAATACCACCTCAATTACTGTGACTCCAGCAGGTAGAAATGGTAATGTGGAAGCTTCTGTAAGAGCATTAACTTTGAATAATCACTATCGTTTTGGTGATGAGATTCTTTTAGAAACTAATGGAGAACTTGGATACGGATTAGTTGGATACACAACCAGCATTGGTTCTTCCCAATTTGGTGATGATGGAACATCACATTCACCAATTATTGGTTGGGCTTATGATGGAAATCCAATTTATGGTGCATATGCTTATGCCGATCCTTCAGATATTAACTCTGGAATCAAAATTCTGAGCAATGGATACGAAGAATCTACATCCGATATTGTTGATAGACCGATTGGATTCACTGCAGGATTTTTTGTCGAAGATTATAAGTTCACCTCTTCTGGAGACCTTGATGAACATAATGGAAGATATGCTAAGACACCAGAATTCCCCAATGGAGTTTATGCATATCACGTTGGCATTACTAGTGATGGGAAGAATAGCAAGTTTCCATACTTTATAGGTCATACATATCGTTCAACCCCAATCACACAAAATATTGATCAAGGATATAATTTCAATAATTCAGAACTAACAAGAAACACTTTCCCATATAAGATCGGAGACAAATACGCCAATAACGATTTTATCTCTGAGTCTTATGAGACTCTAATGCAAAGTGCCGTTATTGATTCTATTACTAAGGGATCTGTTGATGGATTTGTAATCAATGAGTCTGGAGCAAATTACAGAGTAGGTGATATTGCATCATTTGATAGTACAGATACTAATGGTGGAGGACTCTCTGCATATGTTGGATCCGTAACTGGTAAATCAATTGTTGATGTAAATACTACAATTCAAACTTATCAATCTAACGTTCTTACTTGGGATAATTCGAATCAAGTATCCGTTCACGTTGATCCATATCATACTTTCTTAGAGAATGACCAGATTGTTATTTCTGGACTATCTACCTTCGTTCCTGGACTAACAAAAACCCATAAAATTGGAGTTACTTCAGAAACAACTAGACTAGTTGCCGAAGTAGCAGCAAATTCAACAGTTGGTTTTGTTACTGATATTTTTGTTATCAGTATTCCTTCTACAGTCTCTGCTGGAACAACTGTTGCTATTGGAACAGAGAGAATGTCTGTTCTCAATACTTATCCAGAAAATAAGGTTATAAGGGTAATCAGAGGAGTTACAGGGTCTGCTCACACAGCACACACAGACGTATTTGTATCAACAAATAGATTTACTTTACCAGTTAAGACTTCATACTTTGATTCTAGTGTAAATGATAAGATATACTTCAACCCTATTCAATCTGTAGGTATTGGTACAACTACTGGTTCAGCATCATCAAACACATATTTGGTTGGCGGAAGGGCAAAAACAGTTTCTGTTCCTGTCCAAAGTATCTACCTACCAGATCACCCATTTAAAACTGGTCAACAAGTAACATTTGAAAGAGTTAATGGGACACATGGAATCAATGTTTCAAATACGGAAACTAGTCCCGCATTTGGAATTCCATTAACTGGAGACTCGGAAACTCTATATGTAATCAAGAAATCTGATGATATTGTCGGTCTGTGCACACAAGTTGGTCTAACAACAAATACTGAAGGTTTATATTTCAGATCATTTATTGAAAATGGAGATAGCAACGACTATAGATATTCTTTCACATCCAATAAGACTCAAGTAACCGCTAGAGCGGAAAAAATTAAGGCTAGAGTTTCTGTTTCTACAGATCATAACTTAACCAATGGTGATACTATCAAGTTGAGTTTGAATTCTCAACAGTCTGTTGGAGTTGGGACATCCGCATCAGTTTACGTCAAGTACAATTCCACACACGATAGACTGCTAGTTAATCCAATTGGATTTAATTCAACATCAGTCAATACGTCAACTGGAGAGTTGACCATAACAAAACACGGTCTAAAAACTGGTGATAAGGTTTTCTATAATGCCTCTGACCTGGTTGTATCTGGATTATCGACTGGAACATACTTCGTCTACAGAATTGATGACGACACAATTAACCTCACTACTACAATTTATGATGCTGTTTCTACACCACCTTCTATTGTAAGTTTTGCTTCTACTGGTGGTTCAAGTCAAGAATTATCTAGAATAAATCCACAACTAGAAGTTGTTAGAGATAACAACCTAGTATTCAATGTATCTGATACATCTCTGAGTGGTTACAAACTTAAACTATTCTATGATAGTGATTTCAAGAACGAGTTAGTTTCTATTGGTTCATCTACAACATTCAGTACTTCTGGTGTTGGAACTGTTGGTGTTACAACCACAGCAACTTTCACACTTAACTATCATAAAGATCTTCCATCAAAGATTTATTATCAGTTAGAAAAGTCTGGTTTTATTAGCACTGCTGATACAGACGTTAAAAATTATAATGAAATCTTATTGGTTGATAGTAGATATAATGGAACATATGCAGTTTCTGGTGTAGGTACAACCACGTTCGATATTTCACTAAGAGGTGTTCCTGAAGATCTTGATTATAATCAATCTTCTACAAGCGTTCTTAAGTACTCCACATCTTCACCAAGAGCTCTTGGTGGTGTTGATTCGATGAAGATTACTTTTGGTGGAGCAAATTACAAGAAACTTCCAAGATTTGTAAGTATTGCTTCTTCAATTGGAGATAATGCGGATATTATTCCAACATCAACAAAGTTGGGTAGAATCAATCAGATTACAATTCAAGATCCTGGATTTGATTTTTCTGCAGACAAGACTCTCAATCCTGAGGTCTACATTTCACCAAATATCACTGTTGTAAATAGAAATGAAATTAGCAATATTAATGTTACATCTGGTGGTTCTGGATATACATCAGCACCAGATCTAGTCATTGTTAACCCAGCGACTGGAAGAGCATATGATACTGGTCTCGTAATAGCAAAAGTACAAGGTGCTGCAATTTCATCTGTTGAGATTATTGAATCCCCAAGAGGAATTTCTGAGCTAAAATCCCAAATTTATTCTGTTAATAATAGTAATGGTGTTGGTATTAACAGCATATTCACATCACAAGCAGGAATTATTACTTGTATTATATCTACACCAGTTGCTGGATTCACTACAGCAACAGCACCATTTAGTGTAGGAGATTATGTTTTTGTTGAGGGCGTATCTTTAGCATCTACAACTGGAACTGGTTTCAACTCAGAAGACTATAGTTACAACTTCTTTGAGGTAACTGCTTATAGAAATACCAACCCAGCAGAGGTTGAGTATGATATTTCACCATATGCTACAAATGCTGGTGTAGCGAATACAGATCAAAATTCATTCGCTTTCCTGGTGAACAGGAATAACTATCCAACGTTTGATGTTACACAAGAACCATTAGCATTTATTATTGGTGAAACCGTATTTACAAAATCTGGTAATACCTATACCGAAAGAGACTTGATTATTACCGATAACCTAAATGATTCCATCAAGGTTTACGGAACTTACACTTTAAGTGTTGGTGAGGTAATTGTTGGAAAAGATTCTGGAACCGTAGCAACGATTGATTCTGTTGAGGAAAATAAGGGAATATTTAAAGTCAATTATGGTCTGAATACTGATTATGGTTGGTCAGATGATATTGGAAAACTTAACGAAGATTATCAAGTTCTGCCAGACAATGATTATTATCAGAATCTATCTTACACCATTAAGAGTCCAATTGAGTATGAAGACTGGATAGATCCAGTAAATAGACTCTTACACTCTTCAGGTCTTAAGAACTTTGCCGATACTGGAATTACAAGTACGGGAAGAGTTTCTGCAGCAACAAGTAATGGATCAACAAGTACAGCATTGGTTGATATTATCAATCTTAATGCTGACGGGTCAACAATGAGAGTTGATGCTATCAACTTCTTTGATTTTGGTATTGATACTGATGTATCATCGAACAAGTCAAAGTTTGTTAAACTTCAGAATAAGAAACTGAGTGACTACATTGAATGTAGAACTAATAGAGTTCTTACAATCGATAACTTCAATAGTCAGTTCTCCAATGCCGAAGATGCAAACACAACTCTTTACAAGGACATTGATAGTTTCATTGCTAATGATGGATATAGTAGATATTTTGTTCAAATAATCAATCCTAATACTGCAGATAGACAATCTACAGAAATTGTTATATTGAATACTGCCGATGATGATCTAATTACTGTTGAAAAATCATCTGTATATAATACAGAAAGTCAGTTAGCAGATCTTCAAGCAATCAAGGATTCATTTGGTAATGTAAAACTAAGATTTACTCCAGTAGATCCTTACGAATCTGATTTTGATATCAAGTTTATTAAAACTAATTTTAATACAACTCTTGCTGGTATTAACACACAGTCAATTGGTTTTGTAGATCTTATTGGTTCAAACGTAACAGTTGGTGTAGGTTCTACCTCAACTGTTTATGAAAAAACTACTGGAACTGCAGAATCTCTCTTCGCCATCGTCGAACTTACAGATACTGTAACGAAGAACAAGGCGGTTGTTGATATGTTTATCGATCATGATGGAACCAATACATATAAGTCCGACTTTTTCTTCGACAACTCTTCTGGATCTGGAGCATCAAACAACTTCATTGGTACTTTTATCTCTAGTATAGACTCTGGTGTTCTTTCGCTCAAGTTTGAGAATACAGAATCTAATGAGGTTCTTGTTAGATCTTCTGTTGTTGGTTTTGGTACTACTGCGTCTGGTATTGGAACTTATATCTTCAAGGCATCTGGACAACCAGATAATTTGGTAAAAGAGGGTAGATTAGAAAGCAACTACTCAGTATTCTCTGGAACTGGAATCTCAACCGTCTCAACGTACTCTAGATTAGATGTTACTACTGTAAAAACAACTGCTAAGGTTTCTTACGGAAGCACTTCAGCACTACACCAGATTGTATTTGAACATAACAATATTGATACATTTACCGTCCAATATCCATATCTTTCAGTTGAAAGTACAACAGGAATTGGTACATTTGGATCAGAAATTTCTGGTGACGACTTCAATCTGGTGTTCTATCCAGATTCTAATATCTCAGATGATATCACTGTACAAACTTACAGTGAAATTATTCAAACAGAGAAGGATTTGAATAATGTTCCTGCTGTACTTTCTTATGGTACTATCAACCAAAGACTGGTTACAAATCAGTTTGATTCTATCAATGGAGATAGAACAAATAGATTTGATTTTGATGTTACTCACAATGGGGTTCCAATTTTTGAAAAGCAGTTCAATCCTGGAATATCAACCGTTGTTAATCTTGGAACTGGAGTATTTACACTAAATGATCATTTCTTTAGCACGGGTGAAAGACTAATCTACACACCAAGATCATCATTTGTTGGTGGAGCATATACCGCTATGGTTATGTCCGATACCAATATTCTTCCAGTAGATGTTTATGCTATCAAGATTAATAATAATCAATTCAAACTCGCTACAAGCAAATCCAATGCAAACGCTGGAGTAGCAGTAACCTTTAATTCCGCTGGAACTGGAAATGCTCATACTCTTGAGATGAGTAAGAAACTGGAGAAATCACTGATTACTATTGATGGTGTTGCTAGATCTCCTCTCGCATTTACTCCAATCAATCATACTCTCTCTGATAATGGTGGTTCTATTTCTGTTGGAGCAACATATTTTGGAGTTTCTGGTATTTCTTCGATACTTCCGGGTGATGTTCTGAAAATTGATGATGAATTTGTCAAGGTAGATGCCGTTGGTATCGGAACTACAACTATTGGTCCTATCACCGGAACTGGTTCATTCAGTGTTATTAAGAGTGAAAGAGGTTTTGTTGGAACCTTAGCAACAACACATACTGATGGAACAACCGTTAGGGTCTATCAAGGTTCTTATAATATGACCAGAAGTAAGATCCACTTTACTGAGGCTCCTAGAGGAAACACTCAAGAACTGGTAGATGAAAGTAATATTCCTTATACTAAGTCATCATTTACTGGAAGAGTTTATCTCCGTCAGGATTATTCTACTAATCAAATCTACGATAATATCACAAGACAGTTCACTGGAATTGGTGCTACTTATAGACTAACTGTTGGAGGAGCAAACACCACTGGTATTGAAACTGGTAGTGGCTTGGTGTTTATTAATAATATGTTCCAGACGCCAACAACAAACAATAATGCTGGAGGAAACTACAGTTTCATTGAAAACGCTGGTATTTCTAGTATTGTGTTTACTGGTGTTAATAATGCAAGTTTCATCTCCGACTATGATGTAAACCAGAACTTACTTCCTAGAGGTGGTTTGATTGTTTCTCTTGGATCAACTCAAGGTCTCGGTTTTGCTCCTCTGGTTGGTGCAGCGGTTACTGCAGTTGTATCTGGTGGTGTTATTCAGTCTGTTGGTATTGGTTCCACTGATATTGTAGGTTCTGGATATAGAGGAACGGTTTCTATTGGTGTAACAGATTCAAGTCACACTGGAACTGCTGCTAGTATTACAGCAACAGTCGGTGCTGGTGGAACTCTATCATTTACTGTAGTTGATGGTGGTAGTGGATACAGTTCCAATCCAACTATTCAAATACCAGAACCAAATTATGAAAATCTACCAATCGTTGGTGTTTCTCGCCTTGGTATTGGCGCTACTACAGACACTGGAAGTGGTCTACTCCTTAATGTTGAGGTTGGTGCTGCGGTTACCAACGTTGGTATTGGTTCTACCTTGTTTGAAATCAAGAACTTTAAGATTACAAGACCTGGTTGGGGATTCAGAAAGGGCGACAAGTTCAAACCAGTTGGTTTGGTAACCGCCAAAGATCTTGCAGCACCAATCAATGATTTTGAACTAGAAGTTCTAGATGTATTCAGTGATAATTTTGCCGCATGGCAATTTGGTGAGTTAGATTACATTGACTCTATCGCAAGTCTACAAAATGGAATAAGAACTAGATTCCCACTTCAGTATAATGGTGAGCTTCTAAGTTTCGAAGTTGATTCAAACAATATTGACTCTGCTGCGATTGATCTTGAAGCACTACTACTAATCTACATTGATGGAGTCTTACAAGAACCAAATGTTAACTATAACTTTGAAGGTGGTACTTCAATCGTATTTACAACTGCTCCAAAAGAAGACGATAAGGTTGATATATTCTTCTATATGGGAACAAGGGACACTGATTCGATTAGTGTTAATGTAAATGAAACGATAAAAGTTGGAGATTCTATTCAACTACAAAAGACAAAAACCAGTGAAGTTCAAGATCCAAGAACAATTTACAACATAAATGCTTCAGATAAGGTAGAGACCAATATTTACGGTGGTCTTGGAATTGATGATACCAACTACAAACCATTTAGTTGGACCAAGCAAAAGGTTGATAAGAACCTTGGTGGGGAACTTATCTACAAGTCCAGAGATTCTATTGAAGGACAAGTTTATCCAACAGCAAAAATTATTGGTGATCTTTCAACTTCTGGTACAGAGATTTTTGTTGATGACGCACAATTCTTCAACTATGAAGAAAATGAGTCTGCTATCACTATTGCTAGCGTAAATGGTATTATTGTTAACACAACAACAGATCCTGTTGCTGCAGCAATAACAGCGGTTGTTTCTGCTGCTGGAACTATTAGTTCCTTTACGATTACCAGTGGTGGTTCTGGATACGTTGGTTCTTCCACAGATGTTAAAATTTCTGCTCCTAAGGCAGTTGGTGTTGGTGTTGGAACAACTGCAACCGCAACAGCAACCGTTTCTAATGGTTCTATCACTGCGATAACAGTTGTAAATCCTGGTTTTGGTTATACACACACTGCTGCTCCACAAGTTCTAACTTCAACACCAACAATTTCATTCGAAACCATAACTGGTATCAATGCCGTTGCTGGTTTCGCAGGAACAGTTACTGGAATTGGAACTACAGTTGGAACTGGTGGTAATCCATTAGCACTCAAATTTACATTGAATGCTTCTTCATTCACTGGTCTTCAGGAAGGATATCCAATCTATGTTTTCAATACTAGCATTGGAAATGGTGTTACTTCTATCAACGGATCAGATTCTTCTGTAGTAGGTGTTGGAACAACATTCTTAGATAACATTTATATTATTAACTCTTTCCACTCTTCTGCTACAACTGGAGTTGCTACTTGCAATATTCTATCTACGACACCGATAACTGGTCTATCAACAACTGGTAGTGCTACAGACCCACGCGGACACTTCTCTTGGGGTAGACTTTCTGGGTTCACTAGAGCATCTTCACCAGTTTCTATTGGTGTAACAGGTCTAACAGTTGACTCTGGATTATCAACATTCCCATCAATTCAAAGACGTGGATATGGTTTAAGAGATGGTGGAGCACTGAGGAAGGATCTAGGATAGTTATAAATATAGAAAAAAGCTATTACGATGGCGGCAATTGTAACAGATCAGTTTAGAATATTAAATGCGGGAAATTTTGTAGATTCCGTCACCAGTTCTTCTAACTCATATTATGTTTTTGTAGGTCTTTCTAATCCAGCAGTAGTTGGATACGGTAGAACAACGGATTGGGATACTAACACTCCCAATCCAACTGATAATTTTGATTATCAGAATTTTGTTGGTGATAACATGTCTTTTGGTAAGAAGGTAACTTCTTCCAACGTGAGAAGACTTGTTAGAAGAGTTGACTGGACGAGGGGGACAAAATATGAAATGTATCGTCATGATTATAGCTTGACCAACCTTTCACCAACTACAAAGTCTTCAAGACTTTATGATACAAATTATTATGTAATGAATAGTGAGTATAAGGTTTATATTTGTATTGATAATGGATCTTCAGGAATTAATACTGCAGGGAATGCTTCTTTAGATGAACCAACCTTTACAGATTTAGAACCATCCAAAGCTGGTGTAAGTGGTGATGGATATCTTTGGAAATATCTGTATAGTGTTTCCCCTAGTGATATTATTAAATTTGACTCTACAGAATATATTTCTTTACCTAGTGATTGGGCATCTTCAACTAACGCTCAAATTGCAGCAGTAAGAAATAATGGAGATTCTGATACAAATGAAAATCAGATAAAGAAAGTTTATATCGACACTCAGGGTCTTGGATATTCACAAGGATCCCACGAATTGAATATTTTGGGTGATGGTAGTGGAGCGAAAGTTATTGTAGATGTTGATGCTAACGGAAAAGTAACAAATACTGTTGTTTCTTCTGGCGGTAAAGATTACACCTATGGTATGGTTGATCTTGGATCTATTAACTCAAACTCTTCAACCAAGGCTAAACTGATTCCAATCATTCCACCTTCAAAGGGTCATGGATATGATATCTACAGAGAACTTGGTGCTGATAAAGTTCTTGTTTATGCTAGATTTGATGATTCAACAAAAGATTTCCCAACTGACGTAACATTTGCTCAGATTGGAATTGTAAAGAATCCAACCTCCATTGGATCTACTAACTTATTCACTGAAAATCAATTCTCATCCTTAGGAGCACTTAAGTTTACATCCACTACTGGATCTGTATCAGTTGGAGACAAGATTAGTCAATCGGTAACTGGTGGTACTGCTAAAGGGTATGTTGCATCGTATGATTTGGAGACAAAGGTTCTTAAGTATTTCCAAGATAGAAATTCTTTCTTGAATCAGACATACTTTGATACTACAGATTATGTCGGTGTTTCTACAAATGCTAAACTATATGATTTTGCTTCAAATGCAAACGCTGTAACATCAACTTCTGGTTTTTCTGGTTCAATTGATACTGGTTTTACTGGTATTAGCACAAACCCATCTGGAACAAAACTTATCTCTCTTGGGACTCAGTTTACGAACGGAGTTGCCAGTCCTGAGATAAATAAAGGGTCGGGAGATATTGTATATCTTGATAATCGTCCCGCTATCTCCAGAAATTCTAGACAAAAAGAAGACGTTAAAATTATCCTGGAATTCTAAAAAATGCCACAGAAAACGAATCTCAATATAAACCCTTATTACGATGATTTTGATAAGGAAGATAACTTCTATAGGGTTTTATTCAAACCAGGATATCCAATCCAGGCGAGAGAGCTAACAACTCTCCAGTCTATCTTACAAAATCAGATAGAGTCGTTTGGAAGTCACGTCTTCAAGGAAGGTTCAATGGTTATCCCTGGTGGGGTAACCTTTGATGCTAATTACAACTCGGTAAAACTCAATGCCGATCATTTGGGTATTGATGTTAACATCTATGCTACTAACTTAGTAGGAAAGAAACTTAGAGGACAAACCTCTGGTGTTGTTGCTACAGTTGATAAGTGGCTCGATATTTCCGAATCAGAAGGAATCACTAATCTCACATTATTTGTAAGATATCTCAATGCAGATAATGCTGGTGAAGTAGTTCCTTTCACTGATGGTGAAGTCCTGATTACAGAAACAGGATTTACTTACGGTAACACCACAGTAAATGCAGGCGAAACTGTTGCGTCTCTGATTGATGAAGATGCTACATCAGTTGGAACTGCTGTTGGTATTGCTAACGGTGTTTATTTTATTAGAGGAACTTTTGTAGATGTATCACAGGATAAAATTGTTCTTGATGCATATAGAGCAGATTCATCTTATAGAGTTGGTCTAACTATCTTAGAAGAGATTGTAACAGCTAAAGATGATTCTTCTCTTTATGATAATGCTAAAGGATATTCAAACTATGCAGCACCAGGTGCCGATAGACTGAAAATTTCTCTAACATTATCCAAGAAGCTCCTAACAGACTTTGACGATAAAACTTTTGTAGAGTTGATCAGAATTGAAAATGGTCAGATCAAAAAATTACAAAACAAGTCAAGTTATAATCTGATTAGAGATTACTTTGCTAAGAGAACTTTTGAAGAGTCTGGTGATTATGCTGTAGACGAATTTAGTGTAGAAGTAAATGAATCATTAAATAATGGATTATCTAATGGTGGCGTCTATACTGAAGGTCAAAGTACCGATCAGGGAAATACTCCGTCAGAAGATTTGATGACCGTAAAGGTATCTCCAGGAAGAGCCTACGTTAAGGGATATGATATTGAGACTATTTCAACAACTAATATTGATGTAGAAAAGCCAAGAGATAAGAAGAGTATTTCATCGGCACTTGTTCCATTTGAATTTGGAACACTAATAAGAGTTAATAATGTTCAGGGAACACCTATTCTCGGTATTAATAACAATGATAACATTGTTAGGTTACAAAACCAAAGAAGAGGTTCTTCTAGCACAGCAGCAACTGGAACTGAAATTGGTAAGGCAAGAGTATATTCGTTTAGTTTAACGGACGCAGCATATTCAGATGATACTTCTGACTGGGATCTGTATCTGTTTGATATTCAAACATACACAAAGATCACTCTAAACCAGTCTGTAACCACTGCAGAGGTCCCTGCTAGTTCCTATATTAGAGGTGTAAGTAGTGGCGCTTCTGGTTATGTTGAGACGGCACCTGGTGGTAGCGCCACTCTTAATCTCATCCAAACATCTGGAACCTTTATTGAAGGTGAACAAATTCTGATTAATGAAACTAAAGAAGTTTCAAGATCGATTAAGACTATTCAGACTTTTGGTATTGAAGATGTTAAATCAATCTACCAAAACTCAGATTCTATTGATTCTGATATGAGTCTGGACTTTATTGCCGACTCAGTTCTTCAAAGAAAACTTGCTAAGAACTTTGGTATTGCCGACACCATCAGAATTACTAGTGGTGGTAACGTAACTTGTCCAGGAAAGAACTTTGTTGGAATTAAGAGTGATACTATCATCAGGTATCAGATACCTGGTGTTGCTGATGAAACTTTCAATAGAGTCGTCAGTGTAAATAATGATAATAGTATGACCGTTGCTGCCGTAGAAAGCGTTAGTGGTGTATGTAATGGTTCTCTACCAGGTAGCAATACTGATGTTACATTTTCTCTTGGAGCTCCACTAGTAGAAGATAATGGTGGTCTTTTTGCTCCACTCGAACAAGAGAACATTGCTTCAGTAAGTCTTGCCGGATCTAACCTTTTAGTTTCGAGTCAACTCAAACAACAAACCACCAGTTCTACTGGATCTTTAACTATAAACGTTTCATCTACTGGTATTAGCAGTGCTTTCTTTGAGACATTTGATGCGGAAAGATACGGAGTATTCTATTCTAATGGAACTATTGAAGACCTATCATCCGACCAAGTTACTCTTGGTTCAAATGGTCAGACTATTACATTTACAGGATTAACTCCTTCTCAGTCTGGAAACGTCACAGTTAATACAACTGTTAAGAAGAACTCTATCACAAGCAAGACAAAAAACTTCACTAGAAGCGAAAAGGTCAGTGTTATTAATAGTGTTTCTGGTGTATCCACTGCTATTAGTGGTCTTACAGAAAGTGCTTATTATGGAACAAGAGTTCAAGATAAGGAAATATCTCTAAACTTCCCAGATGTTGTAGAAGTTTTAGCAATATATGAATCATATGATACGTCTGCTCCAACTCTAGATTCCATTGAATTCCCTTCAGGATTATCTTTGGATGCAAACTCTATTCTTGGGGAAAGAGTTGTTGGATCAACTAGCGGAGCCATTGCTCAAGTTGTAACAAGATCTTCTGCAACTAAGGTTGAGATTGTCTATCTGAATTCGAATAAGTTTGTAGTTGGCGAAGTTGCTACTTTTGGTGAATCAAACATTATATCAACCGTTCAGGCAGTAAATGAAGGTAACTACCAAGATATTACTAGCAAGTATACCCTTGATAAGGGTGTAAGGGATCAGTTCTACGACTATGCTAGGATTGTAAGAGGTAGGGACAACTATATCCCTTCACACAGATTGTTGATTATCTTCAATCATTACTCCATTCCAACCAACGATGCTGGAAATCTTTACACAGTAAACTCATATACTGCTGAAAGATATAAGACAGACATTCCGTTGATGAGTGATGGAAGAAGAGCAACAGATACTCTTGACTTTAGACCAAGAGTTGCTCAGTTTACTTCATCTACTGCATCTCCATTTGATTTTGCTAGCAGAACATTCGCAACTGCTGGAATCAATCCAACGTTAGTTGTTGCTCCAAATGAAAGTTCACTCGTTGGATACGACTTCTATCTACCAAGAATTGATAAGGTAGTTCTAAACAAAGAAGGTGCTTTCACTGTAATTAAAGGTGCATCGGCAGAAAATCCAAAGGCACCATCAAACAGTGATGATGCTATGGAGATCGGAACAATTTCTCTACCAGCATATCTCTACAACACCAGTGATGCAGTAGTTACTGTTGTTGATAATAGAAGATATACAATGAGAGACATTGGAAAGATTGAAGATAGAGTGGAGAATCTCGAAACTGTAACTTCACTTTCACTACTAGAACTCAGCACCAAGACCTTACAAATCAGAGACGTTGATGGTTTAGACAGATTCAAGTCTGGATTCTTTGTAGATGACTTCAAAGATAATCAGAGATTAGATAAAGCACAAACAACTGCCGATATTGATACATCCGATAATGAGTTGATCACTCCTATTGACTTCCACTCACTATCACCACAACCATCTCTTGATCCATCCATTAACTTAGAGACGGCTAACTTCAGCGAAAATCTAAGTCTTCTTGATTCAAATGTTCAAAAGACGGGTGATCTGATTACTCTTAAATATACCGAAAAGTCTTGGATTGAGCAACCTTTAGCAACTAGAGTTGAGAACGTAAACCCATTTAACGTTATTGAATTTAATGGTTCCATCGAACTAAGTCCAAAAACAGATAGTTGGACTAGAACAATTGTTAGGGATGGTGGAACTAGAACAGTTGGTGGTTCTGGAGGTGCTACAAGAGTTGTTGGTTCAAGAACTGTTCTTGCTTCTTCTACACCAGATCCACATATTCGCTCCAGGAATGTTCTATTCAGAGCTATTGGATTAAGACCATTAGCAAGACATTATCACTTCTTTGATAGCACTAGTGGTCTCGATATTGTTCCAAAACTTATCGAAATTAGTATGACCTCTGGTGTATTCCAAGTTGGTGAAACCGTAAGAGGTTATGATGGAGGAACAAATCTATTTACTTGCCGTGTTGTTCAACCAAATCATAAGACCGGTCCTGGTGGAAATCCATCATCAACCTTTAGTCTGAATCCATATAACAAATCAATTACACTCCCAGTATCATACTCAGCATCATCAACAGTTCTAAACATCGATGTTGAAGCGTTACAAGAAGAGGTTCTTGGTAAGTATAATGGTTATATCACCACTGGGATGGTTCTTCTCGGAGAAACTAGCGGTGCTCAAGCATCTGTTGCTAATATCAGACTAGTAGCAGATACATTTGGTGATATCTATGGTTCTATGTTCTTTAGAAATCCACTAGCATCACCACCACCTCCACTAAGATTCACAACTGGAACTAAGACCTTTAGACTAACTTCAAGTGCTACTAATGAAGCACAACTACCAGGAAGCACACTTATTAGTAGTGCTGAAACAAATTATACAACTACAGGAAGAATCGATATCTTTGAAAGAATTACAGAAGTTGAAAGATATGATCCACTAGCGCAGTCATTCACCGTTGATGAAACTGGTGCATTTATGACTGGTGTGGATGTATTCTTCGCCAATAAAGATGATAGTGAAAAACTGTTTGTTGAACTAAGAACTGTTGAACTTGGTATTCCTACTAAAAATCTTGTAACAGAATACTCAAGAGTTACTATTGATCCATCTCAGATTCAGACATCAAGAGATGCTTCAGTAGCAACTAACATTAAGTTCCCATCTCCAGTTTATCTTGAAGCAGACACAGAGTATGCTCTTGTTCTTCTTTCACCATACTCAGATTTGTATGAAGTATGGATTGCTAGAATGGGTGAGAAGACTGTTAATACTTCAACTCTACCAGATGCCGAGAGCGTCATTGCTACCAAGCAATATGTTGGAGGAAGCCTCTTCAAGTCTCAAAACGGTACTATCTGGACTGCTAACCAGTTTGAAGATCTTAAGTTCAAACTTTATAAAGCAAACTTCACCACAACTCCTGGCGTAGCTTATTTCTATAATCCATCACTGGGAACCAGAGACACAAACGTTGGACAACTTAATGAGAATTCTATTAAGACTTTACCAAGAAAACTGAAGGTTGGTATTACAACTACCACTTCTATGAATAGTATTCTTACTATCGGTAAGAAGGTAAGTGATAGTACAACTGCCTCTGCTATCAGTGGGTATATTGAGCAAGTTGGTGGAAACCTCAATACAGTTTCTGTAAATAGAGTTGGTGCTGGATACAGCAATGGTACATTTACAAATGTACCACTTTACTCCATAACTGGAAATGGTAGTGGTGCTACTGCATCTATTACTTTCTCTGCTGGATCTGTATCTGGAACGCCAACAATCACTCTTGCTGGAAATGGATATGTTGTTGGAGATATCCTAGGCATTACTACTTCAAGTGTTGTGAAAGGCAAAAATGCCCAGATTTCTGTAGCTACCCTGAGTGGAAAAGATACACTATATCTAACAAATGTTCAGGGTGAAGAGTTTACTGCTGGACAAGACTTGGTTGTCTATAGTAATCCAAGTACTGCCGTTGCTTATGCTAACACAGATATTCGTGACTCTGCTGTTATCAGTAATCTTTATGATGGAAGAGTTATTGAAGTTACTCAACCAAATCATGGAATGCACGCCGATAACAACATAGTTGTTCTTGCTGATCTAGCACCAGACACTATTCCAACAACTCTTAACGCTGAACTTGCAATTAGTGATACTACTATTTCAGTTGCTAATACCTCACTATTTGCAACATTCGAAGGTATCTCAACTTCTCAAGGTTACTTGAAAGTAAATAATGAGATCATCTTCTATAATGCTATTACCGCAGGTAGTGGAGGTGCTGGTACACTTGGTATTGGAACTAGAGGTGTTGACGGTTCACTCACGAGAAAGCACTCCATTGGTGATAAGGTCTATGCTTATGAGTTGAATGGTATTTCTCTAACTAGAATCAATACCCAACATAATCTACCAACCGATACCGCTCTCAAGTCTGAAAGAGACTTTGATACTTATCACTTACAAATTGATCGCGGATCAAGAACTTCTGGAGACAGTCAGTTGAGTTTCACCGATGAAAATATTATCGGTGGTAAGGGTGCCTCAGCAACTAAGAATGTTCAATTTAATAGAATTGATCCACAATTCAGTGTTCTGACACCTGGAGAGACTACTTCATTGTCTGCCCAAATTAGAACAGTTTCTGGTACAAGTGCTGGAGGTTCTGAAGCATCATTCATTGATCAGGGTTATGAGACTATTGAACTAAACAATGTAAATGAATTAACGACTACAAGACTTGTAGCATCCCAAATTAATGAGACTACAAGACTCTCATCATTACCAAAGAACAAGTCATTTACACTTGGTCTAACAATGAATACGGCAGATCCAAACCTGTCTCCTGCTGTTAATGTTTCTACAGCATCTATTGTATTTGGTAGAAATAGACTGAATAATCCAATCAGCGACTATGCTTTTGATGGTAGAGTTAATTTAGTTCAAGAAGATCCACATAGTGCTATTTACGCCACAAGCATAGTTAGACTTAAGCAACCAGCAACATCACTCAAAGTTCTTGTTTCTGCTTATCGCCATTCTTCAGCTGACTTTAGAGTTCTTTACCAACTCTTTAGAGCAGACTCTAATGGAGTTGAACAAGCATATGAATTGTTCCCAGGTTACGATAACCTTAAAGATACTGATGGCGATGGATATGGTGATGCTGTCATAGATTCTACATTAAATAGTGGTAGAGCGGACGCATTTGTACGCGCAAGTAATGATGGAGAGTTTCTTGAGTATCAGTTTAGTGCTGATGAACTTGAGCAATTCAATGCATTTAGAATTAAGATTGTTATGAACGGAACAAATGAAGCAAAAGCACCGAGATTCAAGGATCTTAGAACTATTGCCCTAGCATAAGATGAAAAGAGTTGAAGGTCATAAGCACCTGTTTCGTGAAGATTCGGGTGCTATTGTTAATACTGATACAACTGAATATTTGCAGTATGTTAAATTGAGATCGGAAAGAAGAAAACAAAGAGAAGAAATTGATCAAATAAAAACAGATATTAGTGAAATCAAATCCCTACTTATGGAGATTATCAATGGATCCAGACAAAATTGAACTAGAGTCGATCAATAAAATGTTCGAGTATGAAAAGTTCTCTAGACTTATTGACGAATTGGATGTTGATGAGTTAAAAAGTTTCGCTAAATCTTATTTTAAACTTTATCTCAAACAACAAGAAGTTATCAAGAACTTTGCTATCTCTGGTTTAGCATAAATACTTGTAAAGACCATTTGATAAGATGTCTGTTTACGTTAGTAATATTGTTATCAATGGTGGAACTGATTTCAGTCAAGTTTTCACGTTAGAAGATGCTGGAACTAATTCTGCACTCAATTTAAGTGGATATACTGTTAAAGCTGAAATGAGAAAACATCCCGGTGCTACTGGTGTAACTACATTTACTACTAGTGTTTATAGTAGTGCTGGTGGACAAATTAGAATTGGTTTATCTACAACACAAACAGCAAACCTAAAAGAAGGCAGGTATGTTTATGATGTAGTTGTTACAGATTCTTTTTCATATATAACAAGAGTCGTTGAGGGAATGGTATTGGTAAGTAAAGGAGTTACTCGCTAATGGCAAACATCAATGTTAGGGTCGGTCAAAAACAAGGAATCAGAGTTATTGCTTCCAACAAATCTGCAACATCATCTGTTGCAGATTTAACTGACGTTGATATAACTGCTAAAGCAAATTATTCTATTTTGATGTATGATTCAACAACTAATAAGTATATACATGTTACTCCAGCATATGTAATGGATCTTGCTGATGCAGTACCTAATGATGTAATTGATTATGGAAATTTTTGAATAATTTTTTGGAATAAATAGATAAAAAAGGTAAAGTTAAAAAATGGCTGCTCCTGTATTACAGTTTAAGAGGGGTCTATTTAATAATCTCCCAGGATTGAGGGCAGGTGAACCCGGGTTTACAACAGATAGATACGATCTATATGTTGGTTTAACTTCAGAAACAGCAACTAATAAATTTGTAGGTTCATCCAGATTTTGGAGAGTAGAAACTGAAAGTACTGGTTCTGCAGTTAACCTTGTTGAAGGTAGTTCAAATGGTTCGGACTATATTAGTCTTGCGGCACCAGCATCTCTTGCTGGTATTGTAACATATACTTTCCCAGGAACTCAAGGTGCTGTAAGTTCCGTTCTCACTAATGATGGAAATGGAAATCTAACTTGGGGTGCTGGTTCTGCTAACTCAGCTCTGACTGGTATTACCACGATTCAGGGTCATCTGAATATTGAAGCATCCACTGATATCTCTGGTATTACAACTGTAACCAACACTACGGATAATACTTTAGGTGACGAAAATACTGGTTCCGTTCAACTTGACGGAGGTATGGGTATTGCTAAAAACCTAACGGTTAAGCAAAACCTACATGTTGGTGGATATTCGGAGTTTGTCGGTGTAGTAACATTCCGTGGCGGAACAATTAATCTTGGTGATTCTGGATCTGATGATGTTATTGTTGGCGGAGAATTTGCATCCGATCTTATCCCAACCACAGATGTATATTATGATCTGGGATCATTATCTAATAGATGGGCAGATATTTACGCAAGAAGTTTAAATCTTAGCGAAAACTTAAATGTAACTGGTTTTTCCACTTTTAATGGAATAGTAGTTGGTAATAATGGAATTAATGTTGCTGGATTCTCTACAATTTATAATTTACATATTTTAGATGATCTTTTCGTAAATGGAATATTTGAAGTTGATGAAAGTTTTGCATCACATGGAAACTCAGTACTTTCTGGAATTGTTTCATTCACGGGAACTACCGAATCGACATCTTATGATAATGGTGCTGTAATTATTGATGGTGGTGTAGGAATACAGAGGAATCTAAACGTTGGTGGCGATATTAATGTTAGTGGAAATGTAACAATTGGAGGAACCTTTGTTGCTCTTAGAGGGCAAGATGTTTTTATTGAAAACAAAGATATTATTCTTGGATATACAACTTCCATTACTCCTAATGAGGATACCGCTAATCATGCTGGAGTGGCAATTGCATCTACTGAGGGATCTCCATTAGTATCATTTGCTGCATCTGGTATTAACACACTTCCAGATACTTATAAACAGTTAATGTGGTTCAAGAGTGGGACTCTTGGATTTGAAACTGATGCATTTGCATTTAACTATGCTCTTGCTATTGGAACCACATCAATGGCAAATGGAGTTGTCCTTGCTGTTGGTAGTGGTGTAACTGCAAGTAATAACTCGGTATCTGCTACTAATTTCTATGCAAGCGGTGGAGTACAGGGAGACTTAACAGGTAACGTAAGTGGAAATATAAATTCCACAGGCGTTTCAACTATCGCAAATCTTTCCGCAACTGATGTTGTTATCGGTGCTGGTCTTACAGTAACTGGCGCTATTGATGGTAATGGTGGTGCTAATATTTCAGGTGGAGAAACTGTATTATCCTCAGCAACAGTATCAGACCTCACTTCTGGTCGTGTTGTCCTTGCTGGTACTTCAGGTGCTCTCCAGGATAGTGGAAACCTAACCTTTGATGGTTCAACTCTCACAGTAACTGGCGATTTATCAGTCACAGATTCCATCGCTGTTACAAAAGATGCTGTTGTTGGTGCTGGTCTTACAGTAACTGGTGCTGTTGACTTTAATGGCGGTCTAAATGTTTCTGGTGCTGAAACAGTTCTTTCGTCTGCAACAGTATCAGATCTAACTTCAGGTCGTGTTGTTCTTGCTGGTACTTCAGGCGCTATTGAGGATAGTGGAAACTTAACCTTCAATGGTACTACACTTACCGTAACGGGTGCCGCTGCTGTTGATAACGTAACCATTGATGGTAACACAGTTTCTACCTCATCTGGTGGTCTAACACTCGATTCAACTGGTGGAACAGTTACGGTTGCTGATGATCTGACTGTTAACGGAAACTTCACCGTTCTTGGAACTCAGTCCATCATCAATACAGAGACTCTGAAAGTTGAAGATTCTCTGATTGAGGTTGGTCTAGTCAACAGCGGTGGTTCACTTGTTGCTCCTTCTTCCGACGCAAACATTGACGTTGGTATTGTTCTACATTACTACAGCGGTTCCGCTAAGACCGCTGCTATGTTCTGGGACGACAGTGCTGGAAGAATCGTAGTTGCTTCACAAGTTACTGAAACTACCAGTGTTATGGGTAGTATCACATATGCAGATTTTGAAATTGGCTCTCTGTGGGTTAATGATTGTGCTGGTCAGTCGCAGGTTATCTCCTGTAGTGGATCTACAAGAAGTCTGGAAAATATCACCATAGATGGTGGATCATTCTAAAATTAACTAGCGATTATAAATATAGGTGGGCAAGTCCCACCTTTTTTTGTATCAATTATGAATGAAACTGATTACAGAAGCATGATTTTAGTATATCAGCAAAAAGCATCAGATTTATTTTCACAAACTGTTGCTTTAGAAGCAAAGATTATGGTTGCTAATCAAACCATTGATGCTCTCAAAAAGAAAGTGAATGAGCAAGAGGAAGAATTGAGTAAATTGCAAACGAAGAAAAAATCCACACAAAAGACGGATAATTTATCTGCTGAGGAATTCTAATGGCAAAACCATCAACACGCCAAGGACTTATCGATTATTGTTTGAGACGTTTGGGCGCTCCAGTTTTGGAGATCAACGTTGATGATGATCAAATTGACGACCTGGTAGATGATGCTCTTCAGTATTTTCAAGAGCGTCATTTTGATGGTGTTGAGAGAATGTATCTGAAGTATAGATTCACTCAAGCAGACTTAGATAGAGGAAGGGCATCAAACGAATCTGGAAGCACAAATACCGCAGGTATCGTAACTACAAGTGCTACTTCAACGACTATCAGTGGTTATGGGACAACCACTTCAAATTACTACGAAACTTCCAATTTCATTCAGGTTCCAGATTCTGTTATTGGAATTGAAAAAATCTTTAAGTTTGATACTAGTTCTATTTCTGGTGGAATGTTTAGTATCAAATATCAACTGTTTTTGAATGATCTCTACTACTTCAATTCGGTTGAACTATTGCAATATGCAATGACGAAAACTTATTTGGAGGATATTGACTTCCTTTTAACTCCAGATAAACAAATTAGATACAATAAGAGACAAGATAGATTGTATCTGGATATTGATTGGAAGAGTATGAGTGAAAATGACTATATTATTATTGACTGCCATAGAATATTAGATCCAGATTCATATACTGGTGTTTATAATGATAGTTTCTTAAAGAGATACCTAACTGCTCTTATTAAACGCCAGTGGGGTCAAAACTTAATCAAGTTCAATGGTGTAAAACTTCCTGGTGGAATTGAACTTAATGGTAGACAATTATATGATGATGCTGAAAGAGAACTTGCAGAGATTCAATCTCGTATGTCTATGGATTATGAACTACCACCTCTCGATTTTATTGGATAATGGCACTTAATCCCTTTTTCTTACAAGGTTCTTCTGGAGAACAAAGATTAATACAAGAGTTGATCAATGAACAACTCAAAATATATGGTATCGAAGTAACTTATATTCCAAGAAAGTTTGTAAGAAAACAAACTATCATTGAAGAGATACAATCATCCGTTTTTGACGATAATTTTTTATTAGAAGCATATCTCAATAACTATGATGGTTATAGTGGTGCTGGAGATATTATGACCAAGTTTGGTGTTAGTGTTAGGGATGAAGTATCATTAGTAATCTCAAAAGAAAGATTTGAGGATTTCATCTCGCCATTTTTGGACGGTGAAGATGATACAGAAATTACTGTTTTTGATAGACCAAGAGAAGGTGATTTAGTATACTTCCCACTTGGAAAGAGATTGTTTGAAGTAAAGTTTGTTGAGCATGAAAAACCTTTCTATCAACTGGGAAAAAATTATGTTTATGAACTTCAATGTGAACTCTTCGAATATGAGGATGAAGTTCTAGATACTTCTATCGACGAAATAGATGAAGTTCTTGAGGATATTGGAAACATTATTGATCTATCAATGTATTCCAGTGGAACAAGAGCAACAGCAACTGCCAGTATTGGGACTGGTTATATAAGACAAATTTTCCTCAACAACGATGGATCTGGATTTACAGGAACACCAACAGTTGCAATTACAACGGCACCTTCCGGAGGAACCAACGCTCAAGCAGTTGCTATTACAACAACTAGAAATAGTATAACTTCTATTAAAGAAATTCTTATTACTCATGCTGGTACTGGGTACACTGTAGCACCAACTATCACTATTACTGGTGGTGGTGGAACTGGTGCAGCTGCTACTTGTGGAATCATTACCGATAGAAAAGGTGTTGTTAATGTTGTTGTTAACGATGGTGGAGCTGGTTACTCTACTGCGCCATCGGTTTCTTTCTCACTACCATCACTGTCGCCAAATCTACCAGCAGCTGCAACTTCTATTGTAAGTGCTGCTGGAACTGTCAGTGCAATTTATATTACAGATGCTGGAGCAGGATTCTTCTCTGCACCAACAGTAACAGTTGCAGCTGCCGCGACGACTGGTATTGGAACATTCTGGTTCAACGAACTTGTAACTGGATCGAGATCTGGATCTACAGCAAGAGTTAAAAACTGGGATACAGATACCAATATTCTAAGAGTTGGTATTGTAACTGGTTCGTTCTATCCGGGTGAAACAATTACTGGATCAAAATCTGGTGCTGTTTATGAAACTAGAGTTTCTGTGGCGAATACAGAGACAGATAAATATAGACAAAATGAAGAAATTGAAGCAGCAGCAGATCTCATTTTGGACTTTTCACAGTCTAATCCATTCGGTACTTACTAATGTTAGGAACTTATTACTATCACGAAATAATTCGTAAAACTATTATAGCATTTGGAACTCTATTTAACCAAATTGATATTAAACACAAAGATGGCAGTGGAAATATCAATAGTGTTGTAAGTGTTCCTCTAGCTTATGGTCCTTCTCAAAAGTTTCTAGCAAGACTTGAGCAGCAAGCAAACCTGGACAAACCAGTTCAAATTACTTTACCAAGAATGTCGTTTGAAATGACTTCTATTGAATATGATGCCTCAAGAAAAACTGGTATAACTCAGACTTTTAGAGCGGTCGATGATAATGATCGAATGAAAAAGGTTTTTATGCCTGTTCCATATAACATTGGATTTGAACTGAGTATTTTTTGTAAGTTGAATGATGATGCTTTACAAATTGTTGAGCAAATTTTACCTTACTTCCAACCATCGTTTAATTTAACCATAGACTTAGTAGACTCAATTGGAGAAAAAAGAGATATTCCAGTAGTTCTAAACAGCGTTGGAATGCAAGATGACTATGAAGGAGACTTCTCCACAAGAAGAGCATTAATATATACTTTACAGTTTACCGCTAAAACTTATCTATTCGGTCCTGTTGCTGATAATCCAGAAGGTCTCATTCGTAAGGTTATTGTTGATATGTACTCAGATACAAATACACAAACTGCGAAGAGAGAAGTTAGATATACAGCAGTTCCAGATCCAATAAACGCAGATCCTGGCGACGACTTTGGATTCACAGAAACTTGGGAATATTTTGGAGATTCTAAGTCTTACAGTCCAACACAACAAACTGATATTTAATAACTTATGTCTGAATTTGATTCTATTGACGATGCTCTAAATGTTGAGAGTAGTATTGTTGAGGTTGATGATACTCCCAAAAGTATTCAAAAACCCGAACAGAAAACTGATATTAAAAAAGATTATGAATATACGAGAGCAAATCTATATTCACTTATAGAAAAGGGACAAGAAGCAATCAATGGAATCATGGAACTTGCCGGTGAAGGGGGGAGTCCAAGAGCATATGAAGTTGCGGGTCAGTTAATTAAAAGTGTTGCGGATACAACTGATAAACTAATAGATCTTCAGAAAAAACTTAAAGATGTTGAAGAAGATGTTGGTAACAATAAGGGTCCAAATACAGTAACTAACAATGCAGTTTTTGTTGGATCAACATCAGAACTTCAAAAACTACTCAAGCAAGGTTTTCTAAATAATAAGGAATAGTTTATAACCTGAAAATGGGTTGGTCTGAGAAATATAAAAAATCGATTGATTGCGACAACCCAAAAGGGTTTTCTCAGCGTGCTCATTGTCAGGGACGTAAAAAGAAAATGAATGAAGCAAAAGAAAAAGACCATGAAGTCTCAATGGCTAAGACTCAGGTCAAAAAGTCTATTGATAATCTACAAAAAGTAGCAAGAGTTCTTGCAAAGAAAACTGACGCAGATAACCTTCCTGCTTGGGTTCAAGCAAAGTTGACTGATACGGAGCACAACACAGATGCTGCTGCTTCTTATATGGAAGAAGGTAAGCGTGATGGCAAGTCCGCTAAAGATAAAGACTACTCACTCCGTGACTGGTTTTCTGGTGGTGGATGGGTTCAGGCAGGTGGTAAGTATGATGGAAAACCTTGTGCCAAACAACCAGGACAAAAAACCAAACCATTCTGCCGCGATGCTGATGATCGTGCAGCAATGAGTAAGGATGAAAGAGAGAAGAGAGCAAAGAAGAAGCGTAAAGAAGATCCAAACCCAAATAGAAAGGGTAAAGCAAAGATAGTGAGAGAACAAGTTAAACTTCTTCCCGGAGAAAGTGGAGCTGATGCACTTAGGAGAATGTTTAGAGATAATAAAAAACTTGCTGGTGGAGTTGGTGGTAGACCTGAAGATGTTTTAGAACTTCCTAGTGATAGTAAACTAAAACTAGCACAACACTTTGAACCAAAAGGTGAGCAACTTGATGAACTTGCTCCTTTAGTTGCTGGTGGTCTTGCTCTTGGTGCTGGTGCTCTTGGACTTGCTGCAATTCGTAGAGCACAACAGGCTTCGAAATCTGGTGTAGAAGCTGCTAAGAAAGGTGAAAAAATTCAGCCTGGAACTGGTATTGGTCATGCTTCATATGGTATGCAACGACACAACGATGCTACTCGTGAAGCATTAAAGTTACTCAGACAAGAGACAGAAGTTAAGGGTCAATTGATTGATGAGAAAAAAGATGCTTGCTATAAGAAAGTAAAGGCAAGATATGACGTTTGGCCAAGTGCATATGCATCTGGTGCATTAGTTAAGTGCCGTAAAGTTGGTGCTGATAACTGGGGAACTAAAAAAGAGGGATATGAGTTTTCCAACTGGAGAGATGACTTCAAGGCACTTGAAATTGAAACAATTGATCTGATTAAACCAGAACCTCTTGTTAGTGAGCAAAGTGCATATGATCCAAAATATCCATTAGGTAAAAAAGTAGGAGACAATCAACTCCCCTCTAATCTAAGCAGAAAACCTAGATTTAAGAGAGCAACTCCAAGTCAATCATCTTATGCTGATGGTGTTTCTACAGATGCTTTTGCCGAAGCAAAAGAAGATCCTTGCTGGGATGGTTACAAGCAAGTTGGTATGAAAAAGAAGGGTGGGAAAATGGTTCCCAACTGTGTAAAAGAAGGATACTCTAACTGGAGAGAAGAACTGGAAGAAGATTGGCAGAAAGTAAATAAGTCAGACAAAACTGATGGTATGAGTCAGAAAGCAGTTAATGCTTATCGTCGTGAGAATCCTGGTTCTAAACTAAAGACTGCCGTAACTGAGAAAGATCCTGGACCAGGAAGATCAAAGCGTAGAAAGTCCTTCTGCGCTCGCTCTAAGGGTCAGCAAGACATGCATAACATTGATTGCTCAAAAGACCCAGATAAAGCAATTTGTAAAGCCCGTCGTCGCTGGAAATGCTAATGAAAAGTTTTCAACAGTTTTTACAAGAAAGCATCACCATCAATGGTGATTTTAATGGAACTTTAAATGTAGGTGGTTCACAAGAACCAGAGACCGCAAGTGAGTCTTTCTTTGCTGATGTAGTTTGGGAAGGAAAGATGTATCGTCTTGAGGTTGAAGGTTCTATGATGGATAAGAACGCTCTCGCTGAACAACTTCAAGGAGAATATCCTGGTGCGATTGTTCACAATATCTATCCATCACAATCTCAAAGTTCTTTAAAAATTAAGAGTTCTCAGAGGTATCAACCAGAAAGATTATCGTGGAGTGAATAATGGCTCAGTGGAATAAGTCTACACAAGACTACTTAAATCAAGAAAGAACACTTCACGAAGTTTATCTCCGTGCTGATGAGTATGGAAATATTCTAAATGAAGGTGCTTGTTCTAAATCTGCTTTTGGTGAGAATATTGCAGTCCCAATTACACCAAAAATTCAGGCAGATGCTGTCTATGGATTAGACCCAAGAGAGTTTGAGACATATACATTCAGTGCAACAGGAATTGCTACTCATGCAAACTCTACATTTATAGTTGGTGCTGGTTCTTCTGCAAATTCTTATGGTGTAATCAGAAGTACGAACTTTATTAGATACCGTCCAGGACAAGGTGTTGTTTGCAGATTTACTGGTTCGTTCTCAAATAACCCAGTAGGATTTACACAAAGAGCAGGACTATTCAATCAAGAACAAGCAATTCAAATTGGATATGCACACACCAATGGGAAGTTTGGTGTTCTTCGTGCAAATGGTGGTAAAGCAAGAATTCAGGGTTATGACTTCACCACACTTGATAATGGAAATGTAACAGTCACTCTGAATGGAACTTCTTTTACTGCGGTAACAGTAAATTCAGGAACACTTGCAGGAAATCTTTCTCAACTCGCACAAGGATTAAGAGCACAAGCACTCTTTAATGCTTTGTATTTGGTTGAATATGACCAATCAAGATTAAGATTTTTAGCAACATCTCTTGGACCTCAAACTGGAACTTTTGATATTACAAGCACCGCAACAATATCTTTTAATGCATTATTAAGACAGGCAGGGGTAGTACAAACAGAAAACTGGACTTTCCAAGAAGATTTTAATTTAGATAAACTTGATGGAACTGGATATTCTGGTATTACTCTAGACCCATCTAAGTTAAATGTATATCAAATCAACTTCCGTTGGTTAGGTTCTGGTGAGATTAGATATGCGATTGAAAATCCTCTAAATGGGGATATGATTTTCTTCCATCACGAACATTATTCAAATAGAAACCAACTACCACACCTAGACAATCCATCAATGAAGATTGGATATGTTGCTGCAAATCTAGGTGGTGGTGTAGGTGTTGTTACTTGTAGAGGTTCTTCTTTCCTTGGTGCGATTGAAGGTATTGTTGAAAGAACAAAACTTCCATATTCAGTGACTACAACCAGAAATGATAGTATGAACACTCCTGGTTCTTTATATCATCTCATTTCTCTTAAAAATAAACTTGTTTATCAAGGTAAGATTAATACAAGAGATTTACTTCCTAGAAGACTTACTGCATCAGTAAATACAACAGGAGACCCAGCAGTTATTCGCATATATTGGAACCCAGTTCTTACAAATTATTTGAGATGGACTACTCAAAGTGATTTTAATGCATCACTTTATGCAACTCAAGATAGCACTGGATTATTTACATTAGCAGCACAATCAATACCTCCTATTGCTGCTTTTCATGTATCAGATAACTCAACCATTGATGTTGATTTATCTGAAATTGGACTTCATGTTCCACCAAATAGTTTTATAACCGCAGTAATTTCATCAACATCTAATATTACTGCTGCTAGTGCTTCGTTCATTTATGTAGAAGATTAAAAAGGAGTTTCGTTATGAGTGAAGTCTATCTTGTATAAATATTTTTAGATTGGGATTGAAATGTGTCTGCTATTATTAAAGTTCCAAGGGAAAGGTTAAGTCCTAAAACAGTAAGAAATATTGCTCGAAAAAATTGGGGATTAACTTGGGAACAGATGAGAGGTATGGATGTTCATCATTTCCCACCAAGATGTGAAGGTGGAAAAGATATACCAGAGCATTTATATGTTTGTAGTAGAGAGATACATAAGTGTGGGTGGCACAATGATGCTTGGTTTATGGAAAATTTAAATAAGGCAACTCAAAAAAATATTGGTAGGAAGCATAGTAAAGAAACTTGTAGAAAGAAAAGCGAGGCACTGAAAGGTCGCTCTTTTGGCCATAAGTATGAGGGTGGAGAGAAGCACCCCAATAGCAAAAAAGTTTCTATAAATGGAAAAATATATATTTCTCAACAAGAGGCAGCAGATGATGTAGGTATAACGATACAGGGATTATCTTACAGAATGAAACATTGGGGTCCAGAAAGGGGGTATGAATATGTCTAGTGATGTTTATTTGGGCAATCCTCTGCTCAAAAAAGCTAATACTCCCATTGAATGGACTGAAGATAGAATTATTGAGTTCTTAAAGTGTAAAGAAGATCCAGTTTATTTTGCTAGAAATTATATCAAGATCGTGTCGCTTGATCATGGTCTGGTGCCTTTTGAGATGTACCCATTCCAAGAGAAACTGATTAGTAATTTCCACAAAAATAGATTTAATATCTGTAAAATGCCCCGTCAGACGGGTAAATCTACGACTTGTGTTTCATATTTGTTACATTATGCTGTTTTCAACGACAATGTTAATATAGCTATTCTAGCCAACAAAGCATCTACTGCTAGAGATCTTCTAGGAAGATTACAACTTGCTTATGAAAACTTGCCGAAGTGGATGCAGCAGGGTATTATATCATGGAATAAAGGATCTTTAGAATTAGAAAATGGCTCCAAAATTTCGTCTAACTCTACTTCGTCATCTGCTGTCCGAGGCGGATCCTATAATGTCATCTTTCTCGACGAGTTCGCGTTCATCCCAAATCACATTGCTGATGACTTCTTTGCCTCTGTTTATCCTACTATTTCTTCTGGACAGAGCACAAAGGTAATTATTGTTTCTACCCCTAGGGGTATGAACCATTTCTACCGCATGTGGCATGATGCGGAAAGAAATAAAAATGAATATGTTCCCACTGATGTTCACTGGTCAGAAGTTCCCGGTAGAGATGATGCATGGAAAGAGCAAACTATTGCTAACACCTCAGAACAACAATTCAAGGTTGAGTTTGAGTGTGAATTCTTAGGATCAGTCAACACTCTCATCAACCCATCAAAACTTAGAAATCTTGTTTATGAAAATCCAATAAAAAGGAATGCCGGATTAGACGTTTATGAAAAACCACGGGAAGAGCACAATTATTTAATCACCGTAGACGTTGCTCGTGGTCTTGGAAATGATTACTCTGCATTTATTATTTTTGATATCACACAGTTTCCATATAAGGTAGTGGCGAAGTATAGAAATAATGAAATAAAACCAATGTTATTTCCAAGTGTTATTATCGATGTTGCTAAGGGATATAATAATGCTTGGTTACTTATCGAGGTTAATGATATTGGGGAACAAGTTGCTAATATTTTACACTATGATTTAGAATATGAAAATATGCTTATGGCTGCAATGAGAGGTCGTGCCGGACAAGTTATCGGGCATGGTTTCTCTGGTAAGAAATCGCAGATGGGTGTAAGAATGACTGCAGCAGTGAAGAAGTTGGGTTGCTCTAACCTAAAAACTCTTATGGAGGATGATAAGTTATTGACTGTAGATTACGATATTATATCGGAACTTACAACATTTGCTCAAAGACATAATTCCTTTGAGGCAGAGGAAGGATGTAATGATGACCTAGCGATGTGCTTGGTTATATTTTCTTGGTTGGTAGCACAAGAATACTTCAAAGAGATGACCGATAATGATATTCGTAAAAGAATTTATGAAGAGCAAAAAAATCAAATAGAACAAGATATGGCTCCATTTGGATTTATATTGGATGGTTTGGATGAAAGCACTTTTGTTGATAGTGATGGAGATAGATGGCATACCGATGAGTATGGTGATAGATCTTATATGTGGGAATATTATTAATGGACTTAGAAGATCAAATAAATCTAGAACACATACTTCTTTTTGATAGGGAGTGTAGGATTTGTGGAGAAATAAAAAATTTGATAGATGACTTTTATCTAACTAGAAAAGGCAGGGGTGCTTTACCTTCTGCCTATTCTTATGAATGTAAGGAATGTACTAAGAAGAGAGTTTTATCAAATAAGAAAAGACCAACACCAACAGAACTGTGGGAATATCCTGACTGGTAGCGGTTCACGCACTGTTTCCCCATTCAAAGGACACTTTTTAATAAATATTTCTAGAATAATTCTGGACTAAGGAGAATAGAAGATGCCGCTAAATTTAGCATCTCCTGGAATTGTAGTAAGAGAGGTTGACCTCACTGTTGGTAGAGTTGATGCTACTAATGGTGCAGTAGGTGCTCTGGTTGCTCCCTTTGCTAAGGGACCAGTCGATGTACCTGTTCTTGTTGGCGATGAAGCCGATCTACTGAAGAATTTCGGTGAGCCATACAATACCGACAAGCACTATGAGCATTGGATGGTTGCCTCTTCATACTTAGCGTATGGTGGTAATCTTCAAGTTGTTAGAGCAGACGATAATGCTCTTACAAATGCTTTTGTTGGAACAGCATCTAGTATCAAGATTAAGAGTACTGAACATTATGGTCAGTTAGGTTATCAGGAGAACACTATCAGTGGAGTAACCTTTACTGCTAGAAACCCTGGTTCTTGGGCAAATGGCGTTAGAGTCGCCACTATTGACGCTAAAGCAGATCAAATTATTGCTGGCGTTCAAACAAGTGCTACAGTTCCAACTATTTCTGTTGGATATGGTATCACACAGGCAATTTCATCCACCCTACCAGGTTCTGGTTCAACCAGCACCCTTGATGGTTATCTAAAGGGAATCGTCACAGGTATTAGTGGTTCTGGAACTTCAGACTCACCATACTCACTTCAAGTTAAAGTTCTATCACACGTTTCTGCTGCTGGAACTGAGACTTCGGTTGACTATCAACCTGCTGGTGTTTATGCTTTCTCATCATCTGGTTCTGTTGCTATCCACACCACTGGTCAGACAACGGCAGTAGGTCAAACGGCATACACCTCAAGACAAGATTGGTTTGACCAACAAACCATTTCTCTTTCTAGTGGAGCAACCATTGCTTGGAATACACTCGTTGATAGACCTGCAACTTCATCTTATGCTGCTGCTAGAAACTCAAGATTCGACGAAATCCATGTTGTTGTTATTGACGACAAAGGAACCGTAAGTGGAAACGCTGGTACTATTCTTGAGAAGCACGTTGCACTTTCCAAGGCAAAGGATGCCGAGTACTCTGTAGGTTCTTCTTCTTACTGGAGAAAGTATCTTTATAACGTTTCAACAAACGTCTTTGGTGGTTCTGCTCCTGCTGGTATTACAACAACAGCGTTTAGCAGCAACTTTACTCTTGCTAGCGACATCGGTTGGGATCAAGATGCTGATGGAGTTAACTTTGCAGCTTCTGGAAGCAACACTTACACCCTAGGTGGTGGTAAGAACTATGATGATGGAACAGACCTCACCTCGTCTGGTGCTCTAACTTCAACTCTCTCCAAATTATCTTCTGGTTATGGTATCTTTGAGAATACCGATAACTATGATATTGACTTCCTGTTGATGGGTTCAGCAAATTATGCTAAGGAGACTGCACAAGCTCTTGCTAATAAACTCATTGCAGTTGCTGAAGCAAGACAAGATGCTATCGCATTCATCTCACCATACAGACTAGCGTTCCTTAACGATAGTGCTGTTGGTTCAGTAACGGTTAACTCGGACTCTGATATTACCGATAATGTTCTGAGTTTCTACGCTCCTATCACTTCATCATCCTACGCTGTATTTGATAGTGGTTATAAGTACACTTATGATAGATTCTCTGATGCCTTCCGTTATATCCCACTAAATGGTGATATTGCTGGTCTGTGTGCTAGAAACGACCTCAACAACTTCCCATGGTTCTCACCTGCTGGTACTGCTAGAGGTGCTATCCTCAACGCTGTTAAGTTGACCTACAACCCAAGCAAGGTCCAAAGAGATAAGTTGTATTCTAACAGAATCAACCCTGTTATCTTCTCGCCTGGTGATGGTATCGTTCTATTTGGTGATAAGACTGGTTTCGCCAAGTCTTCAGCGTTCGATAGAATCAACGTTCGCCGCCTCTTCATCTATCTGGAGCAAGCAATTGCTGCTGCCGCTAGGGATCAACTGTTCGAGTTCAACGATGAGATCACAAGAACCAACTTTGTAAATATTGTTGAACCATTCCTCCGCGATGTCCAGGCTAAGAGAGGAATCTTTGATTATGTCGTTATTTGTGATGAAACAAATAATACTGCTGCTGTTATCGACAACAACGAGTTTGTTGCTGATATCTACATCAAACCAAACAGATCGATCAACTTCATCGGTCTAACCTTTGTCGCCACCAGAACTGGGGTTTCCTTCTCGGAAGTCATCGGTAACGTCTGATAATTATTTGATTAATCAACCTTAGAGGCAAACAAAAATGGCAACTAGAAATCAACTTAATCCACCCCCACTAAGAAAGATTACTGACTTCAAGAGTAAGCTGACTGGTGGCGGTGCTCGCTCTAACCTCTTTGAGGTTGAGCTTTCATTCCCAAGCACAGTTCAAGTTGATGGTTTGAATGATATCCTTAACAAGGCACGTTTCCTTGTTAAGGCAGCAAACCTTCCAGCATCCAATGTTGCTCCTATTGAGGTTCCTTTCAGAGGAAGAATCCTCAAAGTAGCAGGAGATCGTACATTCGATACTTGGACAATCACTGTTATCAACGATACTGACTTTGCTATTCGTTCCGCTTTCGAAAAGTGGATGAATACTGTAAATAGAGTATCTGATAACACTGGTCTAACCAATCCAGCAGATTATCAGGCAGATGCTTACATCTACCAACTTGATCGTAACGGCGGCACCCTGAGAAAGTATCATTTCTATGATGTTTTCCCAACTCAAGTTGCACCTATTGATCTATCATATGATAGTACTGGTGTTATTCAAGAGTTTACTGTTGAACTCCAAGTTCTCTGGTGGGAAGCAGTAAGAGGTAATGCTGCAAATGCTGGTGGTGAAGACATCAACTAAATAGTCAATAATAAGCAAACAGTTATACGATGGCACGACTTTTTGGTTTTTCTATTGACGGCGACCAAAGTAAACCACCTTCAGTTATTTCCCCCGTTCCTCAAACTAATGAGGACGGGGTTGATAACTATATTAGTAGTGGTTTTTATGGGCATTATCTTGATATTGAAGGTGTCTATAGAACTGAGCATGATTTAATTAAAAGATATCGTGAAATGGCTCTTCACCCAGAGTGTGATGGAGCCATTGAAGATGTTGTGAATGAAGCCATCGTTAGCGATCTTTATGATTCTCCAGTTGAGATTGAGCTCTCAAACTTGAATGCTAGTGATAGACTGAAACAGGTAATTAGAGACGAGTTTAGATATCTCAAAGAAATAATGGACTTCGATAAGAAGTGCCATGAAATTTTTAGAAATTGGTATGTTGACGGAAGACTTTACTATTTGAAAGTCATTGACCTCAAGAATCCTCAGGCAGGTATTCAGGACTTGAGATACATTGACCCAATGAAAATGAAGTTTGTCCGTCAGGAAAAGAAAGAGGACAAGCGCGGTCTTGCTATTGCTAATGCTGCAATGGGAGGAAAAAATAATTCCGATCAGATAATAGAACCACAAATTGAAGAGTATTTTGTTTATACACCAAAACCAAATTATCCAAGCGGAACTTTCAGTGGTGCCGGTGGTAAAGTAAAAGGTGTAAAAATTGCTAAGGACTCCATTGTATATTGTAGTTCTGGTCTTGTAGATAGGAACAAAGGAACAGTATTGTCTTATATGCATAAGGCAATCAAAGCACTCAATCAACTTCGTATGATTGAAGATTCTTTGGTTATCTATAGATTGTCTAGAGCACCAGAGCGTCGTATTTTCTATATTGACGTTGGTAACCTACCTAAGGTAAAGGCAGAGCAATACCTGAAAGAGGTTATGTCTCGCTACAGAAATAAACTTGCCTACGACGCTTCAACTGGAGAAATCCGTGATGACCGTAAGTTTATGTCCATGATGGAAGACTTCTGGCTTCCAAGAAGAGAGGGTGGTCGTGGTACAGAAATTACCACACTTCCTGGTGGACAAAACTTAGGAGAACTTGCCGATATTGAGTATTTCCAAAAGAAACTATATAGAGCACTTGGTGTTCCTGAGTCAAGAATCGCTGCTGATGGTGGATTCAATCTTGGTCGTTCTTCTGAAATTCTGAGAGACGAACTTAAGTTTGCTAAGTTTGTTGGTCGTCTGAGAAAGAGATTCTCTCAGATGTTCAACGATATGCTGAGAACGCAATTGATTCTCAAAAATATTGTTACTCCCGAAGACTGGGAGATTATGTCTGATCATATTCAGTATGATTTCCTGTATGATAATCAATTTGCCGAACTAAAAGAAGCAGAACTACTTCAAAGTAGACTCGGAAACCTTGCAACTATCGAACCTTACATTGGCAAGTATTACTCTACTGAATATGTAAGAAAGAAAATTCTCAGACAAACTGATGCTGAAATCATTGAAATTGATACGCAGATTGAAGATGAGATTCAAAAAGGTATCATTCCAGATCCTTCAATGATTGATCCAATTACAGGAGAGCCTCTACCTCAAGGTGGAGATTTGGGTCAGGTTCCAACTGAACCAGATATGGAACAGGATGCATCAGATGTAGATGCTCAAATGCAAAAGGACGCTAAAAAAGCAGAGATATAAATATACAATATATACACTATAACATTTCATGGATAATATTATCGATTTGATTGCGACAGATGCAAAAGCATCGGATGTTTCTGATGCTATTAAAAGTGCATTATTCGCAAAAGCCGCTGAAAAAATTGATGTTGCTAGACCTATTGTAGCGGCATCTTTGTTTGGCGATGAATATGAAACTGAACAAGAATCACAAGAGGATCAAGAATAATGGCAAGAACTTTGCTTTTGGCGGATGAAATTAATCTGCCAATTACAACAGGAACTGCAACTAGTTTTAGTAATGCTACTGTTGTCCGTCTTGTTAATAACTCCGCAAGTGCAGCATTAGTTACTGTTGTTGAGACGCAAAGTGGAAATGGTATTGGTTCAATGACCATGCCTCCAAACTCTGTAGAGTATCTTGAGAAGCAACCATCATATTGCGTATTTGCTAGTGCTGATACTGTAAAAGGTGCAAAAGTAGGTTTTACTGGGTAAACAAATGAAACTAATCACAGAAGAAGTAACTAACGTAAAAGTTATCACCGAAGGTAAAGGTCCTAACAAGAGGTTATACATCGAAGGTGTATTTCTTCAAGGTGAGATCAAGAATCGCAATGGGAGAATGTACCCCATCGATACTCTTTCTAAAGAAGTAACCCGTTATAACGAAAATTTCGTCTGTAAGGGTCGTGCTCTTGGCGAACTTGGTCACCCAGATGGTCCTACCGTTAATCTTGATCGTGTTTCACACAAGATCACTTGCCTCAACCAAGAAGGTAATAACTTTGTAGGTAAGGCACAGATTCTTGAAACCCCAATGGGCAAAATCGCTAAGTCACTTCTTGAGTCTGGCGTTATGCTTGGCGTTTCTTCTCGTGGTGTTGGTTCACTTAGAATGACCAACGAAGGTCACAAGATTGTTGGTGAAGATTTCCAGTTAGCAACTGCTGCTGATATCGTTGCCGATCCTTCCGCTCCTGATGCTTTCGTCAATGGAATTATGGAAGGTAAAGAGTGGGTTTGGGAAGGTGGTATCCTTCGTGAACAACTCGCAGAGAATACAAAAAGACGTATTAATACTCTTGTCGATCAAAGAATGCTTGAAGAGTATAAGTTAAATCTTTTCAACGAATTCTTATCAAATCTCTGATTTATAAATAAATATAGATTATACCAAAGTTAATCAAAAGAAAATGTCCGCTGATAGCAACTTACAGGAAATGGAAAACGTAGTAACACAAAACGCTGCACCTGCTGAACCAATGCAAGCTAGCGGTGTTCCTTATGAGGATCTTGGTGGTCCTACCCCCGAGAACTCAAGACCCGACGACGACTCCAATAAACTGGAGACCCCAGGCAAGACCCTTGCTCAAGTCAAAAATGTAGTCAACGCCAGAGCCGCTAGAGCCGAGGAAGTTGAGGCTGATGAAGAGCAAGAAGTTGTTGCTGAAGAAGAAGAGGTAACTGAAGAGGAAATCTCTGAAGAAGAAATCTCTGCAGAGGAAGTCGTCACCGAAGAGGAAGCACCTGAGTTCAACATCGAAGAAGATGTTCAAGCTCTCTTCGAAGGCGAAGAGCTTTCTGAGGAATTCCAAGAGAAGGCACGCACTATTTTCGAAGCTGCTATCACATCAAAGGTTAACGAAATCAAGGAAAATCTTCAATCTGCATACGAGACTGTTCTTGTAGAAGAGATTGAAACTATTAAAGAAGGTCTGACCGAAAGACTCGACGCATACCTTGAGTATGTTGCCGATGAGTGGATCCAAGAGAACGCTCTCGCTGTTGAGCACGGTCTTAAGACTGAAATGACCGAATCATTCCTCGCTGGAATGAAGGGTCTTTTTGAAGAACATTATGTAACCATCCCTGAAGATAGATATGATGTAATCGAGAGCATGGTAGATAAACTAGATGAAATGGAGTCTAAACTCAACGAGCAAATCGAAAGAAATGTTGCTCTTAATAGGAGATTAGCCGAGTCAGTTGCTGATGTAATCTTTGCAGAAGTCGCTGAAGGACTTGCCCTTTCTCAGAAAGACAAGCTCGCTACTCTTGCCGAAAATGTTGAGTTTGAAAGTGAGTCAGACTATCGTGAGAAGCTAGTAACTCTGAAGAAGTCTTACTTCCCAGAGCACGCTGGCGCTCAAAGAGACCACTCAGAGACTATCTCTGAAGGCACCAGTGTTGTTGGTCAAGTATCAGCATCACCATTAATGGAATCCTACATGGATACTCTGAGAAGAGTCGCTAAAAAGTGATTTCTAAATAATAACAGTTCAAACTAACTTTTTAAAAGAGGTAAAGATCAAATGCAAATGCCCCTAAACGAGCATCTGCAGGAGAAGTGGGCACCCCTTCTGGACTATGATGGTATGGATCCTATCAAGGATTCCCATCGTAGAGCCGTTACTGCTCAACTCCTGGAGAACCAAGAAATCGCTCTTCGTGAAGAGCGCGAATTCCTTCACGAATCACCAACCAACGCTGTTGGTAACGGTGGTTACACCTCAGCAGGTGGTCAGACCGTTGCTGGTTTCGATCCAGTTCTGATCTCCCTGATCCGTCGTTCAATGCCTAACCTGGTCGCTTATGACCTCGCTGGCGTTCAACCAATGAGTGGTCCTACTGGACTCATCTTCGCAATGCGCTCCAAGTATAAGACCCAAGGTGGTGCTGAAGCTCTGTTCAATGAGGCAGATTCCGCATTCTCTGGTCAGGACAGCAACTTCAACCGTACCGCTGGTTTCACCGCTGGTGCTGTTGGTATGGGTACAACCGGTCAGGCTGGTTCAAACCCTGCTGCTCTTAACCCAACTTCAGGTATTGTTGGCGACACCTACAGCGTAGGTCAGGGTCTGCGTACCGACGATGCTGAGAACCTAGGTGACGGCATCGGTGCGTTCAACGAAATGGCATTCTCGATCGAGAAGGTCACCGTTACCGCCAAGTCAAGAGCTCTGAAAGCTGAGTACTCGTTAGAACTCGCTCAGGACCTCAAGGCAATTCATGGTCTGAATGCTGAGGCTGAACTCGCAAACATTCTCTCAACTGAGATTCTTGCTGAGATCAACCGCGAAGTCATCAGAACCATCTACAGAGTTGCTGAGCAAGGTGCTGCTACTAACGTAGCTACCCAAGGCGCTTTCGACCTCGACGTTGACTCCAACGGTCGTTGGTCAGTTGAGAAGTTCAAGGGTCTGATCTTCCAGATCGAGCGTGACGCTAACGCTATCGCCCAGAGAACTCGTAGAGGAAAGGGCAACATGATCCTCTGCTCCGCAGACGTTGCTTCCGCCCTCACCATGGCTGGTGTACTTGATTACACCCCTGCACTCAACGCTAACCTCAACGTTGACGACACCGGCAACACCTTCGCAGGTATTCTTGCTGGTAAGTTCCGCGTCTACATTGACCCATATTCGGCAAACCTTGGTGCTGATCAGTACTACGTTGCTGGTTATAAGGGTTCTTCACCTTATGACGCTGGTCTCTTCTACTGCCCATACGTTCCTCTCCAAATGGTTCGTGCCGTTGGTCAGGACACCTTCCAGCCCAAGATTGGCTTTAAGACCCGCTACGGCATGGTCGCAAACCCATTCGCGGAAGGAACCACCGTTGGCGCTGGCGCTCTTACCCAGAACGTCAACCGTTACTACAGAAGAGTCAAGGTTCAGAATCTCATGTGATCTCGATTCACATATCTATCAGGGGGGTCTTCGGACCCCCTTTTTTTATCTAAATACAAATAAAACTGATAATGTCCGTTTCACCTTTTAGAAACCAAATACAAAACAGAAATTTTCTTTCTCCTACTGGGTTTCAGTTTAGTTTATCTAAGCATCCAAAGGTTGATTTTTTCTGCACCAGTGCTAGACTACCAGAGATAAATCTACAGTTAGCATCACAATCATCATATCTTAAAGATATTGATATTCCTGGTGAAAAATTAACTTATGGAGATCTAACCCTCAAGTTCTTGGTTGATGAAGATATGACCAATTATATGGCGGTTCATAACTGGTTAACTGGACTTGGTTTCCCAGAAACTCCACAAGACTTTATCGATCTTACCACTGATATTGATGGTCAAAAAGATCAATTGCAGGAACAGTTTAGTGATGGAAGTCTATCTATTCTAAACAGCAACTACAGAGTAAACAGCATAGTCAAGTTTAGAGACTTGTTTCCTGTTTCCTTAACTTCTTTAGAATTTGATACCTCCGCTACAGATATCCAATACTTTACAGCAGAGGCAACATTCAAGTATACTGTATACATTATCGTTGATTCTGACGGCAGAACTCGCTTATGAACCTTGAACAAATTCAGGAGATGTGGGAAAGAGATTCCCAAATCGATCCTGATAATCTACACGATGAATCAATAAAAATTCCACAACTACATGCAAAGTATTACACGGTTTATAATACCATTACTTTGCTACGTGAAAAAGCAAAAGAGACTTACAGTAAAGTAAAATTAGAACGCTATAATTATTACACTGGAAAGGCACCAGTGGAGGTTTATGAGGAAGAACCTTTCCCATATAAAGTTAGAGACAAAGACGCCTTACAGAGGCATCTAGAGGCAGATGAGAAGTTAACTAAGATTGATATCAAGATTCGATACTATGATGTAATGTTGAAGTTTCTTGAGGACATTATCAAGACGATTTCTAATAGAACTTTTCAAATCAAAAACGCCATAGAGTGGCATCGCTTCCAAGCAGGTTTTAACTGAGACAATAAATACCCATAGGTGAAACTTATGGGTTATGTCTCATTTGGTTATTTTAAAAAAGAACGAAGTATATCTTCAGGTAAAAGCAGATCCACACGTCTACTATGAATTAGCAGACCAGTTTACCTTTGATGTACCAGGCGCAAAGTTTATGCCTCAGTATCGTAACAAATACTGGGATGGAAAAATTCGTCTATTTAATACGCAGACTGGAGAAATTTATGTAGGTCTGTTGGATAAAATCACAAGATTTTGTGAGACTCATGATTACAGTTTTGAATTTGTAAATAATAAGTTTTATGGTACACCTTTTGAAGTAAATGACTTCATCTCAAAGGAAGGTGTAAAAGATTACATGAATTCTATCTGCAAGTACGCTCCCCGTGAATATCAAGTAGAGGGAGTATACGACGCTTTAAGACATAATAGAAAGCTGCTGATATCTCCAACTGCTTCTGGAAAGTCCCTGATGATATACTCGATTGTGAGATATTACGTTGAGAAAGGACAAAATACTCTGATAGTCGTTCCGACGACTTCCCTAGTAGAACAGATGTATAAAGATTTTGAAGACTATGGATGGGATGTCGGTTCATTTTGCCACAAGATCTATGCGGGGAAAGAAAGAGAGACAGATTCTCAGGTGATAATCACCACCTGGCAGTCTATCTACAAACTTCCCCGTCAATACTTTTCAAGATTTAATGTGGTTGTTGGAGATGAGGCACACCAGTTCAAATCTAAGTCTCTAATATCTATAATGTCTAAACTTTCAGATGCAAAATACAGATTTGGTTTTACAGGGACTCTTGATGGAACTCAAACTCATAAGTGGGTATTGGAGGGTCTATTCGGTCCTTCATATAAAATCATCAGAACAGAAGAACTGATGCAAAAGGGACATGTTGCTAAGTTGGACATCAACGTGCTTCTATTGAAACACTCACCACATAAGTTTGAAAACTTTGAGGAAGAAGTTCAATATATTATTAATCACGAAAGACGTAATAAGTTTATTCGTAACCTTGCTCTTGATCTTAAAGGCAATACTCTAATTCTTTTTTCAAGAGTAGAAGGTCATGGTCAACCATTATATGAAATGATAAATAACTCAAAGGCAGATAATCGTCATGTCTTCTTTGTGCATGGTGGAGTAGCTACTGAAGATAGAGAGAAGGTTAGAGAGATTACAGAAAGAGAAAACAACGCAATCATTGTTGCTTCATACGGAACATTCTCTACTGGTATTAACATTAAAAATCTCCACAATGTTATTTTTGCTTCTCCTTCAAAATCCAGAATCAGAAATCTCCAAAGTATTGGAAGAGTCCTCAGAAAAGGCAATAATAAAACAAAGGCAACTTTATATGATATTGCTGACGACATTTCCTACAAGTCTAGGAGAAATTATACCCTTAATCATTTAATCGAAAGAATTAAAGTTTATAACGAAGAAAACTTTAACTATGATATTGTAAACATTCCGCTTAAAAACTAATGGGAGAAGAATTCTATAGTTCTATTAAATTAATTACTGGTGAAGAAATCTTTGCTCTTGTCTGTATTGATGAGAATGATGGAGATCCTGTACTTATTCTTCAAAATCCAGTAATAATGAAAGTAATATCTTCTGGTAGTGCTTATGGTTTAAAAATAAAACCATGGATGCAAATACCAGGTGATGATTTCTTTGTTTTAAAACTTGATAAGATTATTACTATGACTGAGGTTAATGATGAGAATATTATCGATTTTTACAATAGATATCTTGAAGAAGATGATGATGACTATGAATCTCTACCACAAAACTCTTCTGCAGGTAAAGCTGAAGTAACAAAGAATATGGGATATGTATCTTCAGTAGAAGATGCTAGAAAAACTTTGGAAAGAATCTATAATAGTAATAAAGATCTTAAAGATAGCTAAAGCTCTCTCTTCAACCGGGACAAAGGTAGTCTACACACATTTTGATACTTTGTCAAGTCCTTAAAGTGTGGTATAATTAACATAACAAAAAGTTATCTACAAAACCAATGTTATGTCTAAAAAGAAATCAGAACACTACGTTAACAACAAGGAGTTGCTTGAGGCACTGATTGTTTATCGTTCGAAGGTAGAAAAGAGTTTTACTGAGATCAACGGTAGAGAACCCACCAGGGAAGATAGAGCAAAAAGATGGGAAGGCAAACCACCTATTCCAAACTATCTTGGTGAATGCTTCTTGAAGATTGCAACTCATTTGTCTTATAAGCCAAACTTTGTGAACTATATGTTCAGGGACGATATGATTTCTGACGGAATTGAGAATTGTGTTCAATATATTCACAACTTTGACCCAGATAAGTCTAAGAACCCATTTGCTTACTTCACTCAAATCATTCACTATGCATTCCTGAGACGCATTCAGAAGGAGAAGAAGCAACTGGAAATCAAGACCAAGATTATTGAACGCACTGGTTTTGATGAGGTTATGATGGTTGACGATAGCTTGCTTTCTGGGCATAGTTCCGACTATAATAGTATCAAAGACGCTATCACTTACAAGAACCGATGAAGATAGCAATTATAAGCGACCAGCATTTCGGTGCTCGTAAATCTTCAAAATTCCTTCACGACCATTTTAAAAGATTTTACGACGATATCTTCTTCCCATATCTTGAGGAGCACAACATTAAAGTTGTTGTAGATATGGGAGATACCTTTGATAACCGAAGGTCTATTGACTTGTGGGCATTGGAGTGGGCAAAGGAAAACTATTATGACCGTCTTCAGAAGATGGGAATAACTGTCCACACTATCGTTGGTAACCATACTGCCTACTATAAAAATACCAATTCAGTTAACTCGGTTGGTCTTCTTCTCAGTCAATATAATAATGTTATTGTCTATCCAGAAGTAACAGAGGTAAAACTAGATAACTTAAACGTACTTTTTATTCCTTGGATCAATAATGAAAATCTTGAAAACACTATCAAATCTGTTAAAGCTTCACGTAGCAACTGTGCGATGGGGCACCTTGAGCTCAACGGATTCAGAGCTCATCGTGGGCACGTCATGGAAGATGGTATGGAGTGCGAACTATTTGAGAAGTTCACCACTGTCTTCTCGGGACATTATCACACTCGATCGGACAACGGGAAAATCTTCTACTTAGGTAATCCTTATGAGATGTATTGGAATGATGTGAATGATACTCGTGGGTTCCATATCTTTGATACTGAGACCTTAGAGCATACCCCAGTCAATAATCCCTATCGCATCTTTCATAACATCTATTTCGATGATACCAACTATAAACTCTTTGATGCCCGTGAGTATCAAGGTAAGATCGTTAAGGTAATCGTCAAGAAGAAGAGTAAACCAAAAGACTTTGAAAAGTTTATTGATAAACTCTATTCCGCTGGTATTCAAGAACTCAAGATTGTTGAAAACTTTGAGATACATGAAAGTGAAGACTTTGAAGTAGAAGAAAGTGAAAACACAATTTCTATCTTGAATAGATATATTGATGAAGCAGAAATGGAATGTGATAAGTCTATCGTCAAAGGTATTCTGCAGAAGATATATTCACAAGCGTGCGAGGTTGAGTAATGTTTCTTCTCACTCTTAGAGACAGAAAAGACGACGGTGCATATGCCGTTCAAGATAAAAAAGGAAATAAAGTTTTGTTTCTGTTCGAAGAGGAAGATGATGCTAATCGCTATGCGATGATGCTTGAGGAAGATGAAGAAGATATTGAGATGGATGTAGTAGAAGTTGATGGAGCACTTGCTATTAGGACGTGCAGGATGTATAATTATCGATATGCTGTGATAACACCAAACGACATCGTTATTCCCCCGAAATTGAATGATAACCTTTCAAAAGATCCGTTGGCGTAATTTCCTTTCTACAGGTAATCAGTTTACGGAAGTAGAACTAAATCAACATAGGACTAACCTTGTTGTTGGAACAAATGGTGCAGGTAAGTCCACAATTTTGGACGCACTTACTTTTGCACTGTTTAATAAACCATATCGTAAAATCAATAAACCACAGTTGGTGAATACTACCAATGAACGCGAGTGTGTGGTTGAGATTGAGTTTAGTATTAATAGTCGTCAGTATCTTGTACGTCGTGGTATCAAACCTTCTGTGTTTGATATTGTGGTTAATGGAACTCCACTTCATCGTGAAGCAGATGACCGCGCAATGCAGCGTATCCTTGAAGAGAGTATTCTCAAACTAAACTATAAGTCATTTACTCAGATTGTGATTTTGGGTAGTAGTACTTTTGTACCTTTTATGCAGTTGACTTCTTCTAATCGCCGTGAGGTTATTGAGGATCTTCTGGATATTCGTATTTTCTCTGCGATGAATAATATCCTTAAAGATTCTATTAAAGAGAAGAAAACGCAAGTTAAATCTTTGGAGTTGAAGAAAGAAACTCTAAAAGATAAGATGAAGATGCAAAGAGACTTTATTGAAGAGTTAGAAAATCGCGGAAATGCCAATATTAACGCCAATAGAGAAAAGATTACCAATCTTGATAAAGAAGTTGGCATTTATATGGATGAGAATGGAGTAATAGAAGAGAAGATTCATTCATTCGCAAAAGAACAGGAGGAAGTCATTGGAGCGGGAGATAAGTTAGTAAAGCTCAATAATCTCAAAGGAAAGATTTCTCAAAAGGTATCTGCCATTACCAAAGAGCATAAGTTTTTTACTGAAAATACGGTCTGCCCTACCTGTACTCAAAGTATTGAGGAAGAGTTTCGGTTAAATAGAATTACAGACGCTCAAAATAAGGCAAAGGAACTTAAGGATGGTTATGAAGAACTTGAACAAACAATAAAGTTCGAACAAGAGAGAGAGCGTCAATTCACCGCACTTTCCCAGGAGATTACAAATTTAACGCATGGCATTTCTCAAAACAATACTCGGATTAGTCTCAACCAAAGACAAATCAGAGATCTTGAGCATGAAATTCAAACAATTACCGAGAACCTTGCAAACCGAAATTCTGAACATGAGAAGCTAGAAGAATTTAGAACAAATCTCCAAAAGACAATCGAAGACCTCTCAGATAGAAAACAAGAAATCGTCTATCACGATTTTGCCTATTCCTTACTTAAGGATGATGGTGTAAAAACGAAGATCATTAAGAAGTATCTTCCGTTCATAAATCAGCAGGTAAATCGTTACCTTCAGATGATGGATTTTTATATAAACTTCCATCTTGACGAAGAGTTTAACGAAACAGTAAAGTCACCCATTCACGAAGACTTTTCATATTCTTCTTTTAGCGAGGGTGAGAAAATGAGAATCGACCTATCCCTACTTTTCACTTGGAGAGAAGTGGCGAGAGTCAAAAACTCCGCTAATACAAACCTGCTGATTATGGATGAGGTATTTGATTCCTCTCTTGATGGTTTTGGAACTGATGAGTTTCTTAAAATTATCCGCTATGTGATTAAGGATGCTAATATTTTTGTTATCTCCCATAAGTCAGACCTACATGACAAATTTGAAAGTGTCATAAGGTTTGAGAAAGTCAAAGGTTTTTCCCGTAAAATGTCTTCAACAACACAAGACTAATGCAAGTCCCAAACTGGAAGCATCACTCTAAAAAGGAGCAGAAGCGAAAACTGAAACCGCAAGCACTCCGACAAGCAAAGGCACGTCGCCAAGCACTCAAGAAGCGTCTCTCACGGGACGCTTCTTTTTTAATAAATATCTAAAAAGTAGTTTGAAAGATGGAAATTAAAGAAGACATATATGATTTTGTGTTTAATAGACTTGTAGAAGAAGGAAATACAAATGAAGAATCTCTTTTCATGATGTCAACCATCAATGAGAATTGGATGAAGGGAATGCAAATAGCTTCTAAAATGTATAGAATGATGACTGGTATTGATAAAATGCCTATCAAACCACCATCAGGACCTACAAATTTAACTAATATTTTTAGAGGAGCATCTACTCAACCTGCTCCAAAACCAGCAGCATTCCAAATTGGAACTCCTCCAAAGGTTTCACCAACGGTCAGTCCAAAACCATCTTTAAAGGTATCTCCTAAGTCTGTTCTTGGTGGAGCACTTTTAACTGGAATTGTTACAAAAACTGCAGATGTATTAACAAAGGCAGCAAATCCTAAAGAGTGGGAAAGAGTGAGTGGTGAACTAAAAGCACGTCAATCTAAAGAAACTCCATTCCAAAATTATTTAAAAACAAGAGTAAAATTTGATCCAATAGATCCAATGCCCAAACCAAAGGCAAAGGCAACATTTGATCCTATTGATCCAATGCCTGAAACACCACTAGAAAAATCAAGAACAGTGGAACCTGTAGCAGCAAAACCAGTCGAAAGGAAAAGAGTTGTTCCACCTGTAGCGAGACCAGCGGCAAAACCAGCGGATCCTGAAGTTCAAAAATATCGTGAGTTAATTAAGCAGGGTAGAACAGCAGAAGCTGAAAATCTTGGTAAGGAAATACACGCTAAAACATATGGTATTCCTAGAGTTGATACCAAAAAAATTGCTTAAACATAAATAACTAAAAACTATAAGAAAATGGATTCAAAAGAACTTCGCCTTATTAAAGAAGCATATGCTAGTATCTATGAAGGATACGGCAAAGAAATGGAAGATGAGATGGAAGATGATGAGGAGTGTGGTGATAAGGAAGAAACTCCTAAAATGAAGGGGAAAAAGAAAGAAAAGAAAGAGAAAGAAGAGAAAGAAAATGAGATGAAAGAAGAGGTTGATCTTTTTGACTACCTCTTAGAATATCTGGTTGCTGAAGGTTATGCTGATACCAACAAGTCAGCTCTTGCTATTATGGCAAATATGAGTGAAGAGTGGAGACAGAGTATTGTTGAGGGTTGGATTGGGCAAACCGCAGATAATGTGGCCAGAGCTGCTGGAACAGTAGTTGGAACTGTTGAGAAGGGAGTAGATACTCTCAAACAAAAAGTACAAAATGTGAAGGGTACATTTGATTACGCTAGGGATCGTGCAAGAGACAATGCCCCCAGTTCATCAATGATAAAGAAACCAGCACCAGCAAAACCAGCACCTCCATCAGCAAAAAAAAGAAGCAGAGAGTTTGATAAAGAATTACCATTTGGTGTTAATCCAGGAGGACCAGATTTCGGTCGTTGAGGACACTTTTCAAACTGTCCACTGGGAGGTCTTCGGACCTCCTTTTTTTGTATAATAGGTCCATACGCAACAGACCGATGCCCGTCAGCCACGAAATCAAGTCTCAACTCGCTAAGCTGCTTGCTACCGAAGATCTTGTGGTTGAGCACAAGAAAGTGGAGACTGCTTGTTTTAACGTCCATACTCGTGTTCTGACTCTGCCTATGTGGGAAAAGGCAAGCAGCACCGTCTATGACCTTCTGGTGGGTCACGAGGTTGGTCATGCTCTCTACACTCCAGATGAAAACTGGTTGGAGACTCACAAGATTCCTCCCCAGTTTGTGAACGTGGTTGAGGATGCTCGCATTGAGAAACTGATGAAGCGTCGTTATGCTGGTCTTTCTAAGACCTTCTATAAAGGTTATGAAGAACTTGCGGAGCAAGACTTCTTTCAGATTGCTGATGACGATCTTACTACTTATAATCTTGCTGATAAGGTAAATCTATATTATAAAATCGGCAACTTTGTGGATATTCCTTTTGAGGATGATGAGAAAGAACTTGTTTCTCTGATTGGAGAGACTGAAACTTTTGTTGATGTTCTTGCTGCTGCTTGGAAACTTTATAGGTTTTGCAAGGCAAAGCAGCAGGAAGAAACCAAAACTCAGATGGACTCTTTGGAGTCTCAGCAAACTGGTGGTAACCAACCTGCATCTGACTTCTCCGATCAACCTGAGGGTGAGAATGAAAGTGACCAGGAGCAACCTGGTGATACTGACTCTTATGGTGGAACTGCCGAACAGGAGCAGCAGAGACCTACCTCTACTGGTGGTGAGATTGATGAACCAGAAGTGAAAACTATGGATTCACTTGAAGAAGCACTCAAAGATTTGGTTGAACAAAACGGGCAGGAGAATGTTTACCTTGAGTTGCCCAAACTTGATTTGGATAAAGTTATTGTCCCTAATGCTGAAATTCATGATAAGTGTAGGGAATATTGGAACTCCTGGTTGGAAGATAAGGAGTTCACATCTGACGAAATCTTTGGTGAAGTTGATAAAAAGTTCGTGGAGTTCAAGCGTTCTGCCCAGAAAGAAGTAAACTATCTGGTCAAAGAGTTTGAGTGCCGCAAGGCAGCAGATTCATATGCTCGTGCTTCTACTGCCCGCACTGGAGTTCTGGACTGCACTAAACTTCATACCTACAAATATAACGAAGATCTCTTTAAGAAAGTCACCACTCTTGCTGATGGTAAGAATCATGGTCTGGTGTTCATCCTTGACTGGTCTGGTTCAATGAGTGATGTGATGCTGGATACCGTCAAGCAACTCTTCAACCTTGTGTGGTTCTGTAAGAAAGTTGCTATCCCCTTTGATGTTTATGCCTTTACCAGTGATTATCCTCTGGTGAAGTATGATGAGGACAACAAGGCAAACCTCCGTGAACTTGCTTATACCAAAAAAGATGGACTGGTTCAAGTTGGTGAATGGTTCTCGCTGATGAATATGCTCACCAGCAAGACCAATGCTAAAACTTTGGAAGAGCAGATGAAGAATATCTTTCGTCTTGCTACTGCGTTTCGTTGGAACTCTCATGCTCGCTATACTATTCCTTATGGTTTGAGTCTCTCTGGTACTCCTCTTAATGAGACCTTGATCGCTCTTCATCAGATTCTTCCTAAGTTCCAACAAGAGAACAAACTTCAAAAGATTCAGTGTGTTGTTCTAACCGATGGTGAGGCAGCAATGCCCAAATATCACCGTGAAGTTCAACGCCGCTGGGAAGATGATCCTTTTATGGGCACTGCATATATTGGACCTAATGCCTTCTTGCGTGATCGTAAGACTGGTATGACTTATTCGCTTGATTGTGAGTGGTATGAGTTTACTGATGTTCTTCTTCAAAATCTGCGGGATAAGTTTAAGGACATGAACTTCATTGGTATTCGTGTGCTTGCTTCCCGTGATGCTGGTTCCTTTATCCGTCGTTATTGTGGATATTATGGACCAGACTTTGAGAAGACCATGAGCATTTGGAAGAAAGAAAAAGCATTTACTATTAAGAAGTCTGGGTATAATGCTTACTTTGGACTTTCGGCAAATGCTCTCGCACAAGATGCTGAATTTGAAGTTGCCGAAGATGCTACCAAGACTCAAATCAAATCTGCATTTGTGAAGAGTCTTAAGTCCAAGAAGATGAACAAAAAGATTCTTGGAGAGTTTGTAGAACTCGTTGCTTGATAAATATTTCAAAGAATTCCAATAACTCTAATGAGTAGATTTTCCGATTTATTTTCAAACTCAGATGTTTCTAAAGAAGATATCAAACCAGTTATTGAGTCAACTACTCCAGAACCAGTAGAATTAAAACCACCTGTCCCATATAAGTCTGCTAAAAAGACTCTTCGAAGAAAGTGATAGTCCAATTTCCAAACTGTCCACTGGGGGTCCTTGTGACCCCCTTTTCCGTATATAATAACTTCAGTTAAACAAAACCACTCAATGACCATTTCCGCTGACTACATCATCACTTCTCTTCAGGCAGTTTACGGTGAGTCCGTTACTGCTGCTGATGTTCGTGGATGGTGTGCTATGAATGGTGCTAACTATCAAACTGTTACGAAAAAACTTGATCAATATAAGACTGGTCGTGGTAAGTGGAATCTGACCATCCAAGAGGCACGAGAGCAGTTTGAGCAGGTTGTAAAAGCACCTGCTGCTATTCCTGCTGTTGAGCAAAACCTTATCCCTGAAAAAGATGATACCTTCGTCAAGTTTGGTAACTTTGGTGATATTCGCAAGATTATTGAGTCCCGTCTTTTCTATCCTACTTTCATTACGGGACTCTCTGGTAACGGTAAAACTTTCTCTGTTGAGCAAGCTTGTGCCCAACTGAAGCGTGAGTTGATTCGTGTAAACATTACCATTGAGACCGATGAGGATGACTTGATTGGTGGTTTCCGTCTTGTGGATGGTAACACTGCTTGGCACAATGGTCCTGTGATTGAGGCACTTGAGCGTGGTGCTATTCTCCTGCTGGATGAGATTGACCTTGCTTCCAACAAGATTCTGTGTCTCCAATCTATTCTTGAAGGTAAGGGTGTGTTCCTTAAGAAGATTGGTCGCTGGGTCAAACCTGCCGCTGGTTTCAATGTGATCGCCACCGCAAACACCAAGGGTAAGGGTTCTGATGATGGTCGCTTCATCGGCACTAATGTTCTGAACGAAGCATTCCTGGAACGCTTCCCTGTGACCTTTGAGCAGTCCTATCCCGCTCCTGCTATTGAGCAGAAGATCCTGGAAGGCATCGCTCTGGACCTTGGTGTGGAAGACCGTCAGTTCTGTAAGCGTCTGGTGGACTGGGCAGACATCATCCGCAAGACCTTCTATGATGGCGGTATTGAGGAAATCATCAGCACCCGCCGTTTGATTCACATCATCCGTGCTTACAGCATCTTCCAAGACAAGGCAAAGGCAATCCAAGTGTGTGTGAACCGCTTTGATGATGAAACCAAGCAAGCATTCCTTGAACTGTATGATAAGGTGGATGCTGATTTCCAAATGCCCGTTGACCAAGAAGCACCTTTCTGATATAATTGGGGAAGGTAAAAATGCGCCTTCCCTTTATTATGGACGAGTATCCTTATTCAGATTATCAATTCACCATGACTGATAATAGTGGTGGTACACTTAACCTTGAAAAAATCCCTGTTACTATGCCTGAAAATACTAATCATCTCTGGAAATATAACGAAGATAAAATCCTGAAAGATATTCAGGACTATGTGACCAGCACTTATGGAAGCCACTATTGTGGTCACAACCAAGAATACCAAGATATTCAAACTATTGACCTGATGGCTGCAAAAGATCTTGCTCCTGGTTTCTGTCAGGCAAACATCCTAAAGTATGGGAGCCGCTATGGTGATAAAGATGGACGCAATAAGCGTGACCTCCTCAAAGTCATTCACTATGCTATGCTTCTGCTTCACTTCGACGGACACTACTCCCGTCAAAATAATGGTCTTACTGAATTCCGCTGATAATGAACAACATGAAACTTTCTGATAACACCCTCACTATTCTCAAGAATTTTGCTGGTATTAACAACTCTATCCTTGTGAAGGAGGGTAACCGTCTTCGTACTATTTCTGTTGCCAAGAATATTCTTGCAGAGGCAGACATTACAGAAGAGTTTCCCCGTGACTTTGCTATTTACGATCTCAACCAGTTTCTGAATGGTCTGAGTCTTCACCAGGACCCTGACCTTGACTTCAAAGAGGATTCTTATCTTTCTATCAAAGAAGGTAAGCGTCGTGTGAAGTATTTCTTTGCAGATCCTAACGTTATCATTTCTCCCCCAGAGAAAGATATTCAACTTCCCTCTCAAGATGTTTGCTTCCAACTGGACAGTGCTTCTTTGGAAAAACTGGTGAAAGCAGCAGCAGTTTATCAACTGCCTGATCTTTCTGCTATTGGCGAGGCAGGTGTTGTGAAACTCGTTGTTCGTGATAAGAAGAACGATACTTCTAATGAATACGCCATTGTGGTTGGTGAGACTGATCAAGAGTTTACTTTCAACTTCAAGGTAGAAAACATCAAGATTATTCCTGGTGCCTACGATGTTGTAGTGTCTTCTAAACTGCTATCTCAGTTTACAAATACAAAATACAACCTGACGTATTTTATTGCTTTGGAACCCGACTCTACTTTTGGTTGATGAAACACATTCTCTTTACACTTAAAGGTTGTTCTGAGAATCTACTTGATGATGAGTCACATATTCGCAATGTGCTTGTAAAAGCAGCACAACTTTGTAAAAGCACATTGCTTGATGTTTCATCTCATAAGTTTGATCCTCAAGGTGTAACTGCTATTGCTCTTCTTGCTGAATCACATATCAGCATCCATACTTGGCCAGAGATGGGTATTGCAGTTTGTGATGTTTTTACTTGTGGAGACCATACAGTTCCCCGTGCTGGTGTAACATACATGTATGAGTCAATGAATGCTACAGACATTGTTTCTAATGAATTTGTGAGACCATTGGAATGAAAGACTGGGACACCATCTTTAACAATCTATCCGATAATGAAAAGGATAAGGTTGCTATTCTTCGCGTAATGGAGTGTGCTAATGGTATTATTCAATATGCCTTTAGAGATGGTAAAGACTATGCCCTGTCTATTGAAGAAACCAGAAAGGCGATGAAGTTTAGTATGTCTTGTATGAAGAATATGGAGATTCCTTTGAAGGAAGGAACCATTAAATTTGAATCACAAACAGAACAACTTATGAGAGAAGTTCGAGATCTGTATATCAGTGGATTCAAAAAAGGAAACAATGATGATCTTGAAGAGTTTATGGTTGTTTCTGCCGCTTGTGTCCGTGCTCTTGGACAAGATAGAATTGTTAAGGCAAAAGACATTCTGGCACAAAACATCACCGACATCTCACATGAGGCATTAGACTGGGGTGTAGAATACTTAAAGCGGTTTCTTTCCGATGAATATCTTTGTAACTAATCCATTCCCTGCCGAAAGTGCTATTTGTCTTCCAGACAAACACATCGTCAAGATGCCGCTAGAATGCTGTCAGATGCTCAGCATCATCGCTTCTCCCTGGTATCATGATTATGGTATTCTTCCTAAAGAAGACGGCACTGCATATAAAACTGAAAAAGGAGCATTCCGCAATCATCCATGTACTAAGTGGGCAGCAGAAACAATAGATAATGCGTATTGGCTTATTAAATGGGGACTGAACTTGTGTTCTGAGTATACATTACGCTATAATAGGCAACACTCCTGTGAAGGGACTCTTACTCATGCTTATTATCTTTTCCCAAAAGGAAAGATTACTAGTGTGACCCCCTTCGCACGAGCAATGCCTGAGGAATATAAGTTTGATACTAGTATTTCCACTTTTGACGCATACAAGATGTATATTGCATCTAAACCTTGGGTTGCTGATAACTATCTGCGTATGCCCCAACGTAAACCTGAATGGGTATGAACTATCAGAAAGGTGATGTTTTCCTTGACAAAGATACGCATAAGTTGTATATTTTTGATGGGAAAGAATGGTGGGAGATTGTTCCCTCCTCTAAATTGAAAAAACCAGATTGGATTTGATTATGAGTGATTTTATTTGGGTTGAGAAATATCGCCCGAAGACTATTGAAGATTGTATTCTCCCAGAGTCTACCAAGACTATGTTTAGGGAGTTTTTGAATAAGGGTGAGATTCCTAATATGCTTCTTGCAGGTCCTCCTGGTATCGGCAAGACCACTGTTGCTAAAGCACTTTGTAACGAACTGGGGGTAGATGTTTATGTCATCAATGGATCCGACGAGGGTAGATTCCTTGATACTGTCCGAAACAATGCGAAGAACTTCGCTTCGACCGTCTCACTTTCGTCAGATGCTAAACACAAGGTCGTTATCATTGATGAGGCAGACAACACAGGCAACGATGTACAACTCCTCCTACGGGCGTTTATTGAGGAATTTGCTGGTAATTGCCGTTTCATCTTTACCTGCAACTACAAGAACAAGATCATCGAGCCCCTTCATAGCAGATGTGCCGTTGTTGACTTCTCGATCAAAGGGAAAGAAAAAACCGCACTGGCAGGACTCTTCTTCAAGCGTCTACAAGACATCCTGGATGCGGAAGGCGTCCGATTCGATCAAAGAGTACTTGCGGAGATTATCAATAAACATTTCCCCGACTGGCGACGAGTCCTCAACGAATGCCAAAGATACTCCGTAGGAGGAGAAATCGACTCTGGTATTCTTGCTTCTTTCTCTGACATCTCTGTAAATGACCTCATTAAACATCTCAAGGAAAAGAATTTCACCGAAGTCCGCAAATGGGTGGTCTCCAACCTGGACAACGATGCTTCTAGCCTACTTCGCAGGGTTTATGACTCCTGTTATAGTTGCCTTTCTCCCAGTACTATCCCCGCTGCCGTTCTTGTTATTGCTAAGTATCAATACCAATGTGCGTTCGTGGCTGATCAGGAAATTAACCTCCTAGCAGCACTAACTGAAATTATGGTGGAGTGTGAGTTCAAGTAAGTGATATAAATAAAACAGATTTGATGTTAGTCGCGTAAGGTATATCTTACACACAGACACACAAACACAAATCAAACACATACTATTTTAATAAAACTATGGCTCGCAATCCATACGACCTGCGCTGGGAACTTCTCCAGCAGGCAGAAAGTCGTCTTGTAAACCGCTACAATGCGGAAGAAAATCGCTACAATATTCTCCTTGATAAAGGAGAAGATCCTGGTAATTATCCAATCTACCCTAGTGATGAAGAAATTCATAGACTTGCGGAAGAAATGCGTTCCTTTATTGAGAGGAACTGATTATGTTGAACATTTTTGGTGAAGAAAGATTTAAACCACTGGTTAGATTTGGGAAAGAGATTCCTGGATATTATGTTTCTAAAGAGGGGGAGATATACAGTTCAAAATCAAATAAATTCATGACCCATACGCAAAACTTTGAATACTATGCGAGTGGAAGAAAACGTCTTAAATGTTTAACAACCGCATGTCGTGTTCCAAAAGGATTTTATGAAGATTTTGAACATTCAGCAGGAACCAGCACACTAATTCAAGAAAAATATAACTTTACTACATCGAAAATTCGTATAGACATTCACAGGGCAGTAATGGAAACATGGAAACCAATCGATAGGTATCCGCCAGACTCTTTGATAGATGAATGGGACGATGCCCCAGAGTGTTTCAAGCAGTGGGTAAGAGACACTGCATATATTGACCATATTGATAATGATCCCTCAAACAATTCTATTGATAATTTGAGATGGGTTACACCATTACAAAATCATTATAGAAGAAAACAAGTGGAGTGTGAGTTCAAATGAAAAACAAACAACATCAAGTAAAGTCCAAGTGGTATTACATTTTCTGGGGTGCTATGGCGGTTGCCGTAGTTGGCGGACAGATTTATGTTGGGTCTGGATATCGCCAAATGGCTGAGGCAACCAACGGTGCTGATATTCATGTGACTTGTGAGGTTATTCCTCCTTATACACCACCCGCAAAAAAGTTTAATGCTTCTAGGGAGTTTGAGTAATGGGACTTCTTAAAATTGATAAGAGTAAGTTGGTAGAAGAAAAAGTGAAGACTACACCAGAAAATGTCCAAGAAGCAAATGAAGCATTGTTTCGTGCTAAAATGACTCTACCTGCTGCCGCAAAACATTGCGGTATGACTCACAAGGAAATGAAAATGACCTTCCTTGAATACTTGAAGTATCACCCTAAAGATTATGATCAATCCCAAACTGTTTGATTTTTCTTCTATTTTTGGTGTAGTTAAATCTACTGATGGACTAAAAAGAAATCAAACTAGACCTCTACGAGCAGAAGTTCAAGAGATTGCTATTGCTAAGTATAGTGGCGGTCAACTTCAGTATGTTGGTGATAAAGAAAATGGTAGAGACTTTTATGGTCTGGTTGATAATCTTTATTACGAATCAAAGGGAAAGGATGGTCTCTTTTGTAAAACTATTCCGTGGACGAAAGAAATAACTTTAAAAAATTTTCAAGGTAAAAGTTTAGGTTTGCCTGAAAAAACTTTTGATTATATGCTATTGTGGGATACTAAAACTTATACCATTGGTATTTGTGATTGGGATTCTTGTATGAAGCATACGAACATCAAAGACACTAATATTTCTTTCAGAGTTCATTTTGATGATATTACATTTCTTGCTAAGAATGTAATTCCGGTAGAGAAGGAAGACTTCGCTACTAAACTTTATAATTTGATTGAGGAAACAGTATGAAGTCTCTTAAAACACCGTTACGCTACCCAGGCGGTAAGTCCCGTGCTTGTGAAAAGATGGGATCTTACTTTCCAGACCTTCGTAACTATGATGAGTTCCGTGAACCATTCCTTGGAGGAGGAAGTGTTGCGATTTATATCACCAAGAAATATCCCTCGTTAAATATTTGGGTGAATGATTTATACGAACCCCTTGTAAACTTCTGGCAGCAACTGCAGATGTTTGGGGTCGATATGAAAGATAGGTTGGTAGAGTTAAAGACATCAAACAATACACCAGAGTCAGCAAAAGATTTATTCCTTTCCTCCAAGGAGAAAGTCAATGACCAAGATGTGCCTAGCATTGAGCGTGCTGTGGCTTTTTATGTTGTTAATAAGTGCTCTTTTAGTGGGCTCACAGAGAGTTCATCATTTTCACAACAGGCAAGCGTATCCAACTTCAGTATGCGCGGGATTGAAAAGTTGCCTGGGTATTCTAAGATAATCGAAAATTGGCGTATAACTAACTATTCCTACGATTATCTGATGGATGGAAACAAAGGTGCGTTTATGTATCTTGACCCTCCTTACGATATTAAGGATAATCTCTATGGGAACAAGGGATCAATGCACAAAGGATTTGATCACGATAAGTTTGCTGCTGACTGCGACTCTAACGATATGGATCAGTTGGTGAGTTACAACTCTGACCAACTTGTAAAAGACCGTTTTAAGAATTGGAATGCTGCCGAGTTTGACCTTACTTATACAATGAGGTCAGTTGGTGAATATATGCGAGAGCAAAAGAAACGTAAAGAACTACTACTTTTTAATTATGGAATTGAAGGACTGGTTAAACTCGATCAATCAGACGAAAGAGAATCTGATTGACGAAGACCCTTCACTTGAGAAGGAATATCCTCCTTATATTATCAACCGTTGTTTCTCTGGGCACTTGGATTCTGTGTTGTTTGCTAATGAACTCAACAGGTATCATTTCCTCCCCAAAAAACTGCAATATGATTTTTATCTAAATAGTCTGAGGAAAAAGAAGAGATTTTCTCCCTGGCTCCGACAAGATAAAATCAAAGATCTTGATTATGTCAAACGTTATTATGGTTATAGTAATGAAAAGGCAAAACAAGCTTTGAGGATTCTTACAGAAGAACAACTTAATTTTATTAAATCGAAATTTGAAACTGGAGGAACAAAATGAGTGTCGTTCAAGAACCTGAAGTGAAGTGGTCGCCTGAACAAATGGTTGAAGTGGTTCTTAACGAACCAGACGACTTTTTGAAAGTGCGTGAAACTTTGACTCGTATTGGAGTCGCTTCAAGAAAAGAAAAGAAAATCTATCAGTCTTGCCATATTCTTCATAAGCAAGGCAGATACTATCTGGTTCACTTTAAGGAACTGTTTGCCCTTGATGGTAAGCACGCAAACCTTACTGCGAATGATGTCCAGCGTCGCAATCGTATTGCCCAACTTCTTGCTGACTGGGGTTTGATTGAGATTGTGGATGTTACTAAGATTCAAGACATTGCTCCACTGAATCAAATCAAAGTTCTTGCTTATAAGGACAAGGGTGACTGGATTCTGGAAACCAAGTACAACATTGGTTCTAAGAAGAAGAGAGCAGAAGAAACCGAATGATTCTGTAGGGAGTTCAACACTCCCTTTTTTATGTTTTCTTGTATAATTAGTAGTGGATGCCGTAAGGGTCCACACAACACAAACTCGCTTTTAAAGGAGCTACTATAATGACCAACCTCACAAGGTATACTGCTGCGGATCTTCCTGCCCTGATGGAAAGGATCACAAGAAACAGTATTGGTATGGATGAATACTTTGATCGTATCTTTAATCTTCACGAAACTTCAACAAATTATCCACCTTATAACCTTATTCAGGTAAATAACGTAGAGTCGCATTTAGAAATTGCACTCGCAGGTTTTAAGAAAGGAGAAGTCAATGTTTTCACGGAATATGGAAAGCTTTTTGTCGAAGGACAAAAAGTGGATGCCGACTCGGAACGGACGTTTATCCACAAGGGAGTGGCTAGCAGAAGTTTTAAACGAGCGTGGACTCTATCCGACGACACAGAAGTCGGGGAAGTTGTATTCGAAGACGGACTTCTACGGATCGTACTTGGGAAAGTAGTTCCAGAACATCACGCACGTAAGGACTATCTCTAAATAGTATCGAATATCGTCGGCGCAGACGGGGAGGTAACTGGCACAATCCAGTTGACACCTCCCCTTTTTATTGGTAGAATGACTTGAGGAGTTGAGTAATTAATGTCAATCAAACTTGTATTATTGAAGTCTGGTGAACAAGTTGTTTCTGATATAAAAGAACTTGTATCTGAAGATAGCGTCCGTGGTTACGTTTTCAATAAACCACATAAGGTTCAGGTGAATAGAACTCTTCTTCTTACTGAAGATGAGAATGCTATTGATGATAGAAATGTAGAGATTACATTGTCTCCATGGATTCTGTTGACCGAAGATGAAGATGTTCTCGTCACTCCAGACTGGATTGTAACTATTGTTGAACCACTAAATTCTATTATTGAAATGTATCAGGAGAAAGTAAATGGACAAGTCGATTAAGTGCTTGCTAATGGACGTTGATAATGTTATTATCAGTGAGGTTATTGAGGTTGATGCTCAGTTAGGTGATCCAAACTGTAGGTTGATTAACCCATATCTATTCAAGACAATTGATGATATGATTCCTTGGCCAAAGGCAACAAATCAGAGAGAATTAATGATTCGGTCGGAAGATATTCTAACCATCGCAGACCCAACAGAAGAAGTTATTGAAAAGTATCTTGAACTAACAGCATAATGCGCTTTTATACAAACGTCCAAATGGTCGGGGACCACTTCTTGGTTCGTGGTTATGAAGATGGTAAACACTTCATGACTCGTGAGAAGTTCAACCCGACCCTTTTTGTCCCCGCAAACAAAAAAACCAAATATCAAACTCTGACTGGTGATTATGTGGAGGCAGTTCAACCAGGATGTGTTCGTGACTGTCGTGAGTTCATCAAAAAGTATGAGGGGGTAGAAAACTTTAAAATCTATGGAAATACTGGATATATTTACCAGTATATTTCTGAGATGTATCCTGAAGAGGAGATTAAGTTTGATACAAATAAAATCAAAATCACAACATTGGACATTGAGGTTGCATCGGAGAATGGATTTCCTGATGTAGAATCTGCTGCTGAGGAAGTACTTCTTATTACTATCCAGGACTATGCAACTAAACAAATTCGTACTTGGGGTAAGGGTTCATTTTCAAATAAACAAGATAATGTGATCTATAAGGGTTTTAGGACAGAGTATGAGTTGCTGGATGATTTTATCAACTGGTGGATGATTGAGCAAAATACTCCAGAAGTTGTAACTGGGTGGAACAGTGAACTGTATGATATTCCTTACCTAGTAAGACGTATTGATAGAATTCTTGGTGAAAAGTTGATGAAAAGACTATCACCTTGGGGTCTAGTTACTGAAAGAGAAACTTTTATTGCTGGTCGCAAACACATTTCCTATGATGTTGGTGGTATCACTCAACTTGATTATCTTCAGCTTTATAAAAAGTTCACGTATAAAGCACAGGAATCGTATCGTCTAGATTACATTGCAAGTGTAGAACTTGGTAAGAAAAAACTGGATCACAGTGAATTTGATACTTTCAAGGACTTTTATACGCACGGTTGGCAAAAGTTTGTAGAGTACAACATCATTGACGTGGAACTTGTTGACCGTATGGAAGACAAGATGAAACTTATTGAACTTGCCGTCACTATGGCTTATGACGCTAAGGCAAACTATGCTGATGTATTCTCACAAGTCCGTATGTGGGATACCATTATTTACAACTATCTGAAGCAAAGGAATATCGTTATTCCCCCAAAGGAACGTTCTGATAAGGATTCTAAGTATGCTGGTGCCTATGTGAAGGAACCGATTCCTGGAAAGTATGACTGGGTTGTGAGTTTTGACTTGAACTCACTATATCCTCACCTGATTATGCAATACAACATATCACCAGAAACTCTTCTGGACGAAAGGCATCCTTCTGCTACTGTAGATAAGATTCTTAATCAAGATCTTACTTTTGAGTTGTATAAGGACTATGCCGTTTGTGCTAATGGTGCTATGTTCCGCAAAGATGTTCGTGGTTTTCTTCCAGAACTGATGGAAAAGATCTATAAGGATCGAACTATCTTTAAGAAGAAAATGCTTGCAGCAAAGCAGGAGTATGAAAAGAAAAAGACAAAGGATCTTGAAAAGGAAATTGCAAGATGCAACAACATTCAGATGGCTCGCAAGATCCAATTGAACTCTGCTTATGGCGCTATTGGTAACCAGTATTTTAGATATTACAAACTCGCAAACGCAGAAGCGATTACACTCTCTGGGCAAGTCTCTATTCGTTGGATTGAGAATAAAGTAAATACATATCTAAATAAACTTTTGCAAACTGAAGAAGTAGACTATGTTATTGCATCGGATACCGATTCAATCTATCTTAATATGGGACCTCTTGTTACTAAATTTTTTGGTAATAAGTCTGACGATAAAGCAGCGATTGTTTCCATACTTGATAAGATCTGTCACGACAAGTTGGAACCATTCATCGAATCCAGTTATCAGGAACTTGCGGATTACGTTTCGGCATATGAACAAAAAATGCAGATGAAGCGTGAGAATATCGCTGAACGTGGTATTTGGACCGCAAAGAAGCGATACATTCTCAACGTATGGAACAGTGAGGGTGTTCAATACAATGAACCCAAACTGAAGATGATGGGCATTGAAGCAGTGAAGTCTTCTACACCTGCTCCTTGCCGTCAGATGATTAAGGATGGTCTAAAACTCATGATGAACGGAACTGAAGATGAGGTTATTGAATTTATCGAACAATGTCGCCGTGAATTCAAGACACTTCCTCCAGAATCTATCGCTTTTCCAAGGACAGCATCTGATGTTCGAAAATATCATTCTTCATCGGACATTTATATGAAGGGAACTCCGATTCACATTCGTGGAGCACTGCTGTTTAATCATTATGTGAAAGACAAAAAACTAACCAATAAATATTCACTTATTGGTAATGGAGAAAAAATTAAGTTTCTCTATTTGAAAAAACCAAATATCATCCAGGAGAACATTATCTCCTTCATTCAAGACTTTCCTAAGGAACTTGGTCTTGACAAGTACATCGACTATGACCTACAATTTGAAAAGAGTTTCGTAGAGCCACTCAAGTCTATCCTAGATTCGATTGGATGGTCTGTCGAAAAAACTGTAAACCTTGAATCATTTTTCTTTTAATGGATCTTCCTATTAACGACAATGAGCTTGCTACTATTGTAAAAGCAATGGCTCTTGGTGGTGATACTGCATTGTATCAAAAACTCAAACTGGTAAAGGAATTGCGTGAGCAAGACCTGCCTTATAAAAAAATACTTCGTGAACAATACGGGATGGTAGCGTGATGGATTTTTTAAAAGATATTGTAAAAGAGATTGGGGATGACTATACCAAACTTGCTGCAGACATCGACGAAACAGAAACTTACGTTGACACAGGTTCGTTCATTTTTAACGCACTGGTCTCAGGTAGTATTTTTGGTGGTGTATCTGGGAATAAGATTACTGCTATTGCTGGAGAGTCTTCTACTGGAAAGACTTTCTTCTCTCTCGCTGTGGTTAAGAATTTTCTTGATACCAACCCTGATGGTTATTGCCTCTATTTCGACACTGAAGCTGCTGTTAACAAATCCCTTCTCGAATCTAGGGGTATTGACCTCAATCGGTTAGTTGTAGTTAATGTTGTGACTGTTGAGGAGTTCCGTAGCAAGGCACTCAAGGCAGTGGACATTTACTTAAAAAAACCTTTAGAAGAACGCAAACCCTGCATGTTTGTGTTAGACTCTCTGGGTATGCTTTCCACAGAGAAAGAGATCACTGACGCACTGAACGATAAACAAGTTCGGGACATGACCAAATCCCAACTTATCAAAGGTGCTTTCCGTATGCTCACACTCAAGTTGGGTCAGGCAAACATTCCAATGATTGTAACCAACCACACCTACGATGTTATTGGCGCTTACGTTCCTACAAAAGAAATGGGTGGTGGTAGCGGTCTTAAGTATGCCGCTTCTACTATCATTCATCTCAGTAAGAAGAAGGAGAAAGACGGAACAGAAATCGTTGGAAACATTATCAAGGCTAAGACTGCTAAGTCACGTTTAAGCAAGGAGAACCAAAATGTGGAAGTGCGTCTCTATTACGATGAGCGTGGTCTTGATCGTTATTACGGTCTTCTTGAACTCGGTGAACTGGGCGGTCTCTGGAAGAATGTCGCAGGTCGGTATGAAATTGATGGAAAAAAAGTCTACGCTAAAGCAATCCTCAAAGACCCAGAGCAGTATTTCACCCCAGAAGTAATGCAGCAACTTGATGCTATAGCGAAGGAACAATTCTCTTATGGGTAGTTTATCAGACTTTGTTCATGTTTATCCAAAGGTCCTTTCCAATGAAGTATGCGATCAATTGGTCTCATACTTTGAAGAAAACCAGGATAAACATGAACGGGTAAGTAATGATGGATATCCAAATTTTACACAATTAAATCTTACTCAAAACAGAGAAATCTGTGAGGTTGTTCATAATCTACTTATTAGGACTACCTTAGAATATAAAAATAAGTATTACACATACTTTTCCAACTATCCTTTACCAGAAAAACATTCGTTTGAAGAATTTAGGATAAAGAGGTATAATCCTAATGGTGATGATAGATTTGATACACACGTCGATGTCGTCAATCACTCTAGCGCCAGAAGATTTTTATCATTTTTCTGGTATTTAAATACCGTTGAAATCGGTGGGGATACAGTCTTTGAGCATTGCGAGATAAAACCTTGCAAAGGTTCTCTAGTTGTATTTCCCCCACTATGGATGTTTCCCCATCAGGGAAAGACACCTATTAGTGGGTCAAAATATTTGTTAAGTACATACTTGCATTACTTATAATGGAAAGGATTGAAACCACTATTCTTAGGAACCTTGTTTATAATGAAGAATACTCTAGGAAAGTAATTCCTTTCATTCAACCAGACTACTTCGATCAGCGTACTGAAAAGGTAATCTTTCAGGAGATAGTTCACTTCATTGTGAAGTATGGTTCCGCTATTACAACAGAAGCACTCAAGATTGAACTTGAGAGTAGAACTGATCTGACTGAAAGTGAAATTAAGGAAGTTAGGGAAATTAGCGGATCTCTTCATGATACTGCTGTGGATCAACAATGGTTGTTAGATACTACAGAGAAGTGGTGCCGTGATCGCGCCATTTACTTAGCACTTATGGAATCTATTACCATCGCTGATGGTAATAATGAGAAAAAGAATCGTGATGCTATCCCAGCAATTCTTTCTGATGCCTTAGCGGTATCATTTGATAATCACATTGGACATGATTACTTACAAGACTTTCAGGAAAGATATGACTCTTATCACCGTAAGGAGGATCGTATACCGTTTGATCTTGAATACTTTAACAAGATTACGAAAGGTGGTCTTCCTAACAAGACTCTTAACATCGCTCTTGCTGGGACAGGTGTTGGTAAGTCTCTATTCATGTGTCATATGGCTAGCGCCTGTCTGCTTAACGGACACAATGTGCTTTACGTTACAATGGAGATGGCAGAAGAGAAAATTGCTGAACGTATTGATGCAAACCTTCTCAATGTCAATATCCAAGATCTAACAGATCTTCCCAGAACTACATTTGAAAATAAGGTTACCAATCTTTCTAAGAAGACTCAGGGGACTCTTATAATTAAGGAATATCCTACTGCATCGGCACATAGTGGGCACTTTAAAGCACTCCTTAATGAACTCGCACTTAAGAAGTCATTTAGACCTGATATTATTTTCATTGATTACCTTAATATATGTGCTTCCTCCCGCTATAAGTCAAACCTTTCTGTAAATTCATATTCATATATTAAGGCAATTGCAGAAGAACTTAGAGGTCTTGCAGTCGAAGCAAATGTACCAATCGTATCAGCTACCCAGACTACTCGCTCTGGTTACGGTAGTAGTGACGTTGAACTCACTGATACTTCTGAATCATTCGGTCTTCCTGCTACTGCTGACCTTATGTTTGCTCTTATTTCCACCGAAGAGTTGGAAGGTCTTGGACAACTCATGGTGAAGCAGTTGAAGAATCGCTATAATGATCCAACTATCTACAAGCGTTTCATTGTGGGTATTGACAGAGCGAAGATGAGACTGTATGATTGTGAACAGTCCGCCCAAAAGGACATACTTGACTCTGGGCAGGATGACGAGTATAATGATTACGAAGACAAGAAACCTAAAAAGTCGTTTGAGGGATTTAAATTTTAATGGAAACTGCAAAACACGTTGATTTTGATAAGTATGCTGAGTTTGTAGATGCTGTAACTTCTGATGCATCTAAGGACTTTCTTGCTCTCTCTGACCGCCTAGTTGCACTTGATGAGAAGGGTGCAAACATTGAGCGTCTCCTGACTGCTGCCGTTGGTATCAATGCCGAAGGCGGTGAGTTTATGGAAATCGTCAAGAAAATGGTATTTCAAGGTAAACCTTATAATGAGGACAACCGTGAGCACCTGATTATTGAGTTGGGCGATATCATGTGGTATGTTGCTCAGGCATGTATGGCTCTAGGTGTTTCTCTTGATGATGTTGTTGCTCGTAATGTGCAGAAACTTCTTAAGCGTTATCCTGAAGGTGCTTTTGATGTTTACTTCTCCGAAAACCGTGCTTCTGACGACCGATGAAAAATGTAAAAGTTGAAATGAATGTTCGTGCTGCAGCAGCAGTCCGTCAAGTTCTCTTTGATTCTCAAAAAGGATACTCTACTGATGCTTCTTGCCCAGAGCGTGTCTTTGAGATTCGTGAGGTCATTGCTGACCTTGACGATGCTATTGGTGCTGTGGTAGAATAAACCAGCAAACGACCCGAAAGGGTCCCTTGGGGAATTAGCTCAGTCTGGTAGAGCGCCTGCTTTGCAAGCAGGATGTCAGCGGTTCGAGTCCGCTATTCTCCATTGCTCGTGTGGCGGAATTGGTAGACGCGCTGGGTTTAGGTTCCAGTAGAGTAATCTGTGGAGGTTCAAGTCCTCTCACGAGCACTAAATAGTTCAAAAAGGTAATGGCTTCATTATCACCTGCAGAACTAAAAAAAAGAAACAACTTTTCTCTTTTTAAGACTAGAATTGCTAGTAGAGGTGATTTTACTCTTGTTGAGGGAAATGGTTTAAAAGTAAAGATAGATCCAAGAGTTGCTAAGACTTTAAACAGTGTAGATGATCTAGCACAATATCAGCAGGGTCAAAGTATTGTCTTACCAACAGTAACGAACAGTTTAATTAGACTAACCCAGTTATATAAAGACTCTACTTTTTCTGGAAGAACTCAAAATACTACTGCTGCAGAGGATGAGCAGGTTAGACTTATCAGAAGAAAACTTGAGGAAATAAAGCAGAAAAATGGTAGTGATATTGTTACTTTAAAGATAGGCAAAAACTATTATAGAGTTGTTGCTGTAGAAAGCACACCAGGAACACCGAAGTCAGACTTTCATTTTAGAGATGACCAGGGTAGAATGGTTGGTTTTGTATCACATAAGGATGGATTATCGGCAACTGCTATTCAGCAGTGGGGAGGTATTACTGTAAGAGGTGAACCAGTTCTTGCTTCTCACCCAGAAACTCAGGCATTTGTTGCGACAATACGAGAAATGTATCCTAATGGTATTCCACCAGCCACAACTGTTGCTAGACAGATTAAAGATACAAGATTGAAAATGATGTCTGTATATGGTAATGGATATGGCGGTCCTTCGAGTATACAGAATGTTGACCTTCTCCTTCAGGGAACTGTAAATATACAAATGGTAACCACTGGAAAGTATAAGTTGATTGCTTCATCACAAACTCATAATAATGGTGATGCTATCACTGGAAATTATGAACCAGTTTTTATGGCGATTTATAAGGGAGATAGAGACAACTATGGTGTTAAAGGTGCTAGAATGGTCATCAGCGCAAAGGGTGGTAGGTCTATCAAGCAGTATGTCTGAGTATCTAAAACAATTGATTAGCGACTTTAGAAGTAAAGACTTTAAGAATTTTGCTGGATATGTGTATACAACACTTCAGCGTGAAATTGACTCTGCTACCAATAATAAACAAAAGAATAAATATATATTGATACGAAAACAAATTTTAAGGTATATCGTTACTAACGAAGTGGCGGTAACCAAGGAGTTGCAAAATAAAAAGTGATGAAAAATTTCTTCCAGTTCTTATCCGAATCTGCTGCACAACAAGCAGCAAGAATGGGTCTTAAGGGTGATGGTCACGGTGGTTGGTATGATCGCAACAGTGGTGAGTTTGTAGCAAAGACTGAAAAAGGAAAACTAGTCTTTTATAATAAGCGCCAAAAAGTTGGCGGAAAAGATCCAGAACAGACTGAAACTGAAAAGAAATATTCCAATCCAAACTTTGTAGATCCTGCACTACAGCAGCAGAAGGAAGCTCCCCAACCAAAAGCAGAAAAGGGTGGGGAGCAGAAGGATGATGGTCCAAAGTTTGAACCTGTTAAAAAAACAAAAGGAACTTTGACCATTGCTTTTGGTCGTTTCAATCCACCTCATCTTGGTCACTTGCAGTTAATGGATACTGCTGCTGGTTCTGCTAAGAGTGATGGTGGGGACTATCTTATTGTTCCATCACGCAGTCAAGATCCAAAGAAGAATCCACTTGATGCTGATACTAAAGTAAAAGTGATGATGGATATGTTCCCACAACATAAAAAGAATATTGCTAACGATGCGGCAACTAAAACCATCTTCGATGTTCTTAAGAAAGCACATAACGACGGTTATGCTAATGTAAGAATAGTTGGTGGTGCTGATAGAGTTAAAGAATTTGAAAAACTTTCTGGAAGTTATAATGGTAAACTATATCAGTTCGATAAACTAGAAGTTGTTTCCGCTGGAGATAGAGATCCAGACTCCGAAGGTGTGGAAGGTCTTTCTGCCTCAAGAATGAGACTTGCTGCCGCAGAAAATGACTTTAAGACATTTCGCTCTGGTATGCCTGGAGATATGAAACCAGAAAAGGCAAAAGAAATTTTCAATACAGTTCGCCGCTCTATGGGTATTAATGAAGAGTGGGGAATCTGGGAGATGGCTCCAAAGTTTGATTATCAGACTTTACGTGAGAACTATGTTGCTAAGACGATTTTCAAGATTGGTGAACTTGTAGAAAATCTAAACACTGGACTTGTTGGACGTATTATTCGTCGTGGAACTAACTATCTTATTTGTGTTACCGAAGACAATATTATGTTCAAGTCCTGGATCAAAGATGTGAATGAGGCGGTTGTAAATGGAACTGAACAAGGTGGAGTTCCTGCCGATCAACGTCTAGTTGGAACTGATTCCCATCGCAGATATGTTGAATCAATGGTCCCCGGTTCTAGTTGGGGTCTACAATTCATAAATAAATATAGGAAAAAGTAAGTCTGTAACATCTTCCAATGAAAACCAATATCTCTGAAGAACTTCCAGCAAGAAAGCACGCTCCTGCTGCTCCTGCTAATGGTGCTAAGAAAGCTGCTCCTTCTGCGAAGAAAGAAGGTGGCGGATCAACTGCCGAAAACTCTGAGAAAAGAATTCGTCAGGCAGTATATGACATCCGTTATCGTGCCAGAAGAGAGGACATCGATCTTAAACAAGCCTTCTCTCAGTACATGTCTAATAGTTCATTGAACCCTGCTGAGAGGAAAGCAGTTAAGGATAAACTATTTGGAAAGAAGGTTGGTGTTACTGAGTCACATTTTGTGGATAGTGTAGACTGGGCAGTAGACTCAGTTGCTGGTGCTCTGTACAGAGTATTTGTTGAGGGAGTGCAGAAAGAGGAAGTTATTAATCTTGAGTATGAGAATCAACTTGCTGAAGAAACTGATAGAAAGTATAAGATAAGAGTTACTGATCCTAAGAGCGGTAAATCTTATGTTAGATATGCTACTCGTGAAAAGATCACTGCTTTGAGAGGTAGGGGTCTTAAAGTTGAGATGACTGAGTATGGTGAACCATATGAAGGTGAGCGTAAGAAAAAGAAAAAAGATATTCCAAATAACAAGAGTGGTTTAGACAAACCAGTACATCCTTCCAAGAGAGATGGTGATGTAAATGATGATGGGAAGAAAGATAATACGGATTCTTACATCTATAATCGTCGTGACGCAATCCGCAGAGCAATGAACAAAGAAGATTATCTTTGGTTTGAGGGAACCACTTCAACCGATGGTAAGAATAGAGTTCCTGCCGCTATTGATGTAGGTGTTAAGGTTGATAATTCCAAGAGAATTACAGTCTTCCCAGATGATGGTTCCAATCCACAAAATAATGGTGGAGTTATTAGTGCCGGTAATGAGATGGAAGGACCATTCCTTATTGAAAAGGCAAAGAGCAAAGCACAGCAACGCTTTATGGGTATGGTTTATGCACGCAAAAAGGGTGAGATGAAGAAAGGTGAGGCATCGCCTGAGGTTGAGGCTGCAGCAAAGGGTATGACTAAAAAGGAAGCAAAGAAGTATGCTAAAACCAAGCATAAGGGTCTTCCTGAAAATGTAAAAGAAGAGAATAGTAAAGCGTGTGAATGTTGTGGAGAAAATCCATGTGATTGTAAAGAGAAGAGAACTTACAGAGAACTTCTTAAGAATAAGTTTAGAGCAATGGGAATTAAGAATCCTATTATGCTCGATGCTCCAACTGATGGAAAAGAAGTCATGAAGATTATGACTTCTTCAAGTGCTAAAATGAACTCTGAGGGTTATGATAGTAGATATGGTAGGGGTGAAAGGGGGGAACCAAAAAAAACTGAGAACCTTGAACTTTCTCCTGAGGCTCAAAAAAAGTATGATGCAATGATGAAAGAATTGAAAGCAAAATCCAATCTTAAAGGAGTCTGATACTAAATATCCCAGGATACTCTCACACGGAGGACACCATGGGTGCAGTCGTAGCGGTTGTAAAACCAATCGTGCTTCAACTTGCTTCACATCCAGCAGTTAAGAATCTTGTTATTGAACTCCTTGAAAAGTATGTAAAATCCACCGACAACAGTATTGATGACATGGTTCTTCTTACTGTTAAGGAACTTCTCTTCAAGCCACAAGCTGAAGGATGATTACCTGCTTTCTAACTAACTGGGGAGTAACCATTGCTTTAGGTCTACTACTAACTGCTTCCGAGTGGTTAGCAAAAACAAAAAGATTTGAGGAGAATGGGTTGCTCGACCTTATTACTCACTTTTTAAAAATAGTTTTACGCAAGGAGACCAAGAAGTAAAGGTCTCCTTTTTTTATAAATATCAATATAAGAATTTTATAGGTAAGGAAACATGGCTCTTTGGGGCAATAAAGATTCGGTTTACTCAGACGGGACTATTGCCGTCAACCTTGGAACCAATACCGTAACCGGTACTACTGGCGTTGTAACCTTTACAACCGCAGGAATTAAGACAGGTGATGTAATAACTGTTGGAACTGGTGGAACTTACGGTCAGGCAGTTATCACTGGATTTACTTCAACTACGATTTCGATTGCAGGCACTGCTAACTTTATTTCTGGAATTACTACAATTCCTGCAGTAGCATATAATGTTAACGAACAACCAATTTATACTTTAGGTGATAGTAGCTTTAATAATAGAAATGATTCTGCTGCTACGTTCCAAAATCTTGGGGTAACTGGAACTGCTACAACTAATGCTGGAGTTGGAACTAATATTATCCCTGTTGTTGTTGGAACTAAGGATGTTATTGTTGGTGATGCAATTGTAAATAATGGAAATAATATTGTTATTTCAACAATTGGAGAAACCACAGTAAGTTTAGCATCTACTATTTCTGTCGGTATTAATACTGGAGATACAATTTCCTTCAGAAGAAAAACTGATGGATATTTTAGAGATGTATTCGGTGTAGATCGTGTTGAAGTTGGTGTTGCCGCAACTACTAAATACGCTGTTGCTCACAGTGGTTGGGTTGGAATCATGACTTATATTGATACTCACGGAAATCTAAGAGTTAAGAGTGAAGTATTAGTTGCTGGTGGAATTCTAACTACAACTGATGCTGCCGATGACGCACAATATCCAGATACCTGATAAAGTATGAGATTTGATGAATTGAATGAGAGCAACTATTTGCTCTTTGCTATAAAATTCTACGATAATCCGCAGGCAGTTACAAAGGATGACTTTGAATCTGATCTGAAACGGATTAGATATGTAAAACGTTTATTAAAAAAATATAAGAATACAGGTGAACTTAAAGTTCATCTTATATTAAACCACCTTATAATACTGTTTAATGTCTTTAATGATGCGGCAGTTCCTCTTTTATTCTATAACTTAGAAGAGGAACTTTGGCCATCTATTAAAAGTTTTCTGATATTCTTAAAAAGAATTCCAGAATATCCAAAGACCGTAGTTGATGATATTGAGTCTGATGTAAACTGTTTAGAACAATTAAATGCACTATGAATATCGACAGAGTTATTGATATTGTTCGTCAGTATAAACTTGACGAAGAAATGACAGTTGGTGCTGGTGGTATTGCAGGTACTGTTGAAGCAGGAGATGATCCTCCTGTAGACTTGAGACGTAAAAAAGAAAGAGGGTGGAATATCTTTTTCAGAGGTCTTGTAAAAGCAAGTAGAAAGAAAAAGAAGAAAAATGTTCAGTCAAGCTAAAGTTGCGGTTCTTGAATCTAAACTCGATATCTATGAAGACTTGTCCCGCGAAATGTTATCAAAACTGGAGTCGGCAGTCGATAAGATTTCCGAAGGGAATTCACGCATCGCAGCAATTCTTGCTAAGCATGACGAAAGAATAGAGCAAAGTATAAAGACAGACGATCTACTCATCAAGATGATTGATGAAGTTAAACAAGCAAGTGATAGAGATCATAAGATTATTCACGAAAGAATTGATAGAATACAAGTAGAGATAAAAGGTTTATCTAAATTTAGATGGCAGGTTGGTGGTGTTTTGGCTGTTTCTGTTATCGCCATAAGCACTGTAAACGCATTTGTTCCAAGACTATTGACTGCTGCTCAAGCAGGGGTTAGAATAGAGCAGCAGAAATAGCATTCGCATAATGGATTTGGTTGACTCCAAGTATATTGGACTCGTTTCGTCACGCCTTCAAAAATTTAAGAGGGTAAAGTCGGATCTATACAACTTCCGATGTCCTATCTGTGGGGACTCCTCACGTAATAAAAATAAGGCGAGGGGATATTTGTATCCTGTGAAGAATAACACCAACTTTAAATGTCATAATTGTGGTGCTAGTCTGTCTTTTAATAACTTCCTTAAGGAACTGGACCCTACGCTTCATAAGCAATATACGCTTGAGAAGTTTAGGGATGGTCATACTGGTAAGGGATTTGTTGTAGAAGCACCAAAACTGGAGTTTAGTAAACCAACTTTCAAAAAGAGATTAGATCTTCCTAAGGCATCGGAAGTTCCTACTGCTAGAGAATACTTGGAGAAAAGAAAACTCAACCCAGAAAAGTTTTACTTCGCTAACAAATTCAAAGAGTGGACTAATTCCCAAAAACAAACATTCGACACCATAGGTGGTGATGAATGTCGTATTATTATACCAATGTATGGTAAAGACAATGATCTTATTGGTTTTCAGGGAAGAAGTCTAGTTCCTAACTCTGTTAAATATATCACTGTGATGCTTGACGAGGAGGCACCGAAAATTTATGGACTTAATACAATCGATGAGAAACTACCAGTCTACGTGGTTGAAGGACCCTTCGACAGCACTTTCGTCAACAATAGTGTGGCTCTGTGTGGTAGTGATGGTGATGTTCGTTGTCTTGAAGGAAGTAGTATTGTTTTTGTTTATGATAATGAGCCCCGCAATCGAGAAATCGTCAATCGCATTAGCAAATGCATATCAAGAGGCGAAAGCGTCGTCATCTGGCCAAGCGGAATCGTAGACAAGGACATCAATGATATGGTCCTCTCTGGACTTAATGTTATGGATGTGATAGAATCAAATACCTACTCAGGTTTAGAAGCAAAAATTAAGTTTAACAACTGGAAGAAAATATGAGCAATGGAACTAAAGTTGTCAAGAGAAACGGTAAGACTGAACCTCTTGACTTAAATAAACTCCACGTTATGGTGGAAGAAGCGTGTAAAGATCTAGCAAATGTATCTGCATCGCAAGTTGAAATGCAGTCTGGTATTCAATTTTACGATGGCATTACCACTGCAGAAATTCAGGAGATTCTGATCCGTTCTGCTTCTGACCTGATTGACCTGGAGCATCCCAACTATCAATTTGTTGCTGCTCGTCTGCTCCTGTTTGCTACTCGCAAGCAGTTGTATGGACGTATGCACGAAATTCCGAACCTGAAACAACATGTAGAACGTTGCGTTGAAAAGGGTGTATATGATGAAGAAATTCTCAATCTTTACACTGAAGAAGATTTTGATAAACTTCAGTCGTTTATTGATCATCAGCGTGACTATCTGTTCACTTATGCAGGTCTACGTCAGGTCGTTGATAAGTACCTCGTGCAGGATAGAAGCACTGGGGCACTTTACGAAACGCCACAATTTATGTACCTTTTGATTGCGGCAACTATCTTCTCTAAATATCCAAAAGAGACTCGTTTGGATTACGTTAAGAGGTATTATGACGCAATCTCCAAACACAAAATCAACATCCCAACCCCCATCATGGCGGGAGTGCGGACACCACTTAGACAATATGCTAGCTGTGTCCTTATTGATGCTGATGACACCCTCGATAGTATCTTTACTAGCGATATGGCTATTGGCCGATATGTTGCACAAAGGGCGGGCATCGGTATCAACGCAGGTCGCATCAGGGGCATCAACGCTAAAATCAGAGGCGGAGAAGTTCAGCACACAGGCGTTATCCCTTTCCTCAAAAAGTTTGAAGCGACTGTCCGATGCTGCACTCAAAATGGCATCAGAGGTGGATCAGCGACTGTCCACTTCCCGATCTGGCACCAAGAAATAGAAGATATCATTGTTCTGAAGAATAATAAAGGAAGTGAAGATAATCGTGTCCGTAAACTAGATTATTCCATTCAAATTTCCAAGTTGTTCTATGAGCGTTTCATCAAAAACGAAAACATCTCACTCTTCTCTCCACACGACGTTCCTGGTCTGTATGATGCTTTTGGTACTGATGGATTTGATGAGTTATACAATGTTTATGAATCAGATAAGTCTATTCCAAGAAAGACTATCGGAGCTCAAGAACTCTTTTTGGATATTCTGAAAGAGCGTGCTGAAACTGGTCGCCTCTACATTATGAATATCGACCACTGCAACTCTCACTCCTCCTTTATGGATAAAGTTGAGATGAGCAATCTGTGTCAGGAGATCACTCTGCCTACTAAACCACTTCAACATATTGATGATACTGATGGCGAAATTGCTCTTTGCATTCTTTCTGCTGTTAACATTGGAAAAATTAGGGATCTTGAGGATCTTGAAGTTCTCTGTGATCTTGCTGTTAGGGGTCTTGATGAACTCATTGATTTTCAAGGATACCCAGTCAAGGCAGCAGAGATCGCTACAAAGGCACGTCGCTCCCTTGGAATTGGTTATATTGGTTTAGCACACTATCTCGCCAAGCACGGGCACTCATACGACTCTCAGGGTGCCTGGAACGCGGTTCACGACCTCACTGAGGCATTCCAATACTACCTCATTCAGGCAACTGTAAACCTTGCTAAAGAGAAAGGTGCTTGTGAATATTCACATCGAACCAAGTATGGTAATGGAATTCTTCCCATTGATACATACAAGAAGGACGTTGACGAAATCGTCCCCAACGAGTTAAAATATGATTGGGAAGGTCTTAGAACACAGGTTAAGCAATACGGAGTACGGAACTCAACATTGTCCGCACAAATGCCTTCAGAGAGCAGTTCCGTTGTGTCAAACGCAACAAATGGAATCGAACCTCCCCGTGCATTCCTGTCCGTTAAGAAGTCAAAGAAAGGAGTCCTTAAGCAGATTGTCCCCCAATATCAATCTCTTAAAAATGCTTATACGCTTCTTTGGGATATGGAGTCCAATCGTGGTTATATTAATGTTGTTGCTGTGATGCAAAAGTTCTTCGACCAAGCAATCAGCGGCAACTGGTCTTATAATCCAACTCAATATCCTAACAATGAGATCCCCATTTCGGTATGGGCACAAGACCTTCTGACTACATATAAGTACGGTTGGAAAACCAGTTATTATCAAAACACTTACGACAGTAAGAATGATGAGGTTGAAGAAACTACTCAATCTCTAAATGATTTAATCTCTCAACTAGAAAACGCCGAGGAGGAAGATTGTGAGTCTTGTAAGATTTAAGACAGGGTTGGAGGGAAAACCAATGGTTGATTCCATGACAGTTTTCAACTCCAACGAGGTTGATACAAAGAAACAACCAATGTTCTTTGGTCAACCTCTGGGAGTTCAAAGATATGATTCTTACAAATATCCAATCTTTGAAAAACTTACAACTCAACAACTAGGGTATTTTTGGAGACCAGAGGAGGTCTCTCTTCAAAAGGATCGCAGCGACTATCATATGCTGCGTCCAGAACAAAAGCATATCTTTACCAGCAATCTGAAGTATCAGATTATGCTGGATTCCGTTCAGGGACGTGGACCTGGTATGGCGTTCGCGCCCTACTGTTCTCTCCCAGAACTGGAAGCTTGCATGAAAGTGTGGGAATTCATGGAGATGATTCACTCACGTTCCTACACCTATATCATCAAAAACATTTATTCAGACCCATCTGAGGTTTTTGATACTATCCTCAGAGAGGATCGGATTATGGAGCGTGCTGTGAGCGTTACGCAAGCGTATAACGACTTCATTAACGCAGCACATCAATATGATAATGGAAATGATTGGTTGCACGCATTAGAGCAAGTCCCCACCGCACTAGAAGGAAGGTATGAACTCAAGCGCAAACTATTCAGAGCAGTTGCAAACGTTAATATTCTTGAAGGCATTCGCTTTTACGTGTCATTTGCTTGCAGTTTTGCATTTGGCGAACTCAAACTTATGGAAGGAAGTGCAAAAATCATCTCACTAATTGCTAGAGATGAAAACCAGCACCTAGTCATCACCCAGAACATCCTTAAGAACTGGATGAATGGAGATGATCCAGAAATGGCGCGTATCGCCAAAGAAGAAGAACAGTGGATCTACAAGACCTTTGAGAACGCTGTAAACCAGGAAAAACTTTGGGCAGAGTATCTGTTCAAGGATGGATCTATGATTGGTCTGAATGACAAACTGTTACAGCAGTATGTTGAATGGATTGCGAACCGTAGAATGAAGGCAATTGGATTCAAACCACTTTATGATATTTCCGCAAAGAATAATCCTCTTCCTTGGACAGAGCACTGGATTTCTTCAAAGGGTCTTCAAGTTGCACCACAAGAAACTGAGGTCGAATCATATATTGTTGGAGGAATTAAGCAAGATGTTACCAAAGACTCTTTTACAGGATTCCAATTATGATGAGTGGGTCGAACAAGAAATTATAAATGCTTATCAAGAAGCAGCAGAATGTGATGAATTCTTGTTCGGAGACTATGATTATTGCAAAGAATGGTTGAAGGAAACGGAGGGGTAATACCCTCCTTTTTTTATAAATACTAAAAAAAGTGTCGATAGAGATGAAGTCCTTTAAGGAAATATTACATGAACAGGGTAGAAGTAAGAAGGAATTCAAAGATCCTCTTAGAAACAAAAACATTGAGATTAGAATAGATAGACAACCTTCTTCTCAACCATCATATCAAGGTAGAGCTGCTAGACGAGCAGCAAAAATTGCTGTTCAACAAGCAGCAACAACACCTTCTGCTCAGAGAGTTGCTGATACTGCCTTATCTGCCAAAGAGCAGCAGGCGCAAGCAAAAGGATATAGATCGCCAGAAGGTAACATTACTCAGCGTGGTGTTGAAACTTATGCTACCCGTAGAGGATCACTTGGATATGGTGATCCAGGAAAGGACCCATCAAAGTATGGTATAGACCCAAGACAAGCAGCAGCAGATGCTAGGGAAAGAAGTAGAACTGCTTCTCAGGGTGTAGGTGCCGAAAGAAGAGCGGCAAGAAGAGGAATTAAGATAGATATTGCTAAGATTGAAAAAAATTATCCATCACCATCAACTGCTAAACAGACTGGATTTGGTGAATTTAGTAGAAGAGCATCTACTACCACAACGGATTTAAAAACTGGTAGAGCAAATATTTCAACACCAGAGATGTCTGCAAAGGACACCAAGTTTTTCAAAGGTTTAGAACCAGACCCAGTAAAAAGAACTACTGCTAAAATCGATGCTGCTATTCATCAGCAGGCAGACGATTTGATGGGTAAGAAAGGACCACAACAATCGTCAGGATATAGTCAGCAGGGTCTGAAGGACCTCGGCAAGGCAGTTCAAGATGTAGATACAAAACCAGCAAAATCCTCTCCAACACCCAAGGTAAGAGGAGGACAGGGTTCTGGTTCTACAACCACTAGAGGTAGTGGTCCTAAACTACCAGATGTATCTAAACCATCTAAACCAACTGGTGCTTCTAGGGTAACCTATGGTAGAGGTGGAACACCTCCAGCCAATACCTTTAAAGCATTTAGTCAGCAGGCATCAGTTCAAGCAGCAAAACCAGGGTCTACTGGTCCTACATCACAAGCAGTTCAGAAAATTGATACTGCTAGAAGATTATCCACCCCTTCAGGAAGATTATCTAATCTAGCATCAAAAACAAAATCCATTGGTGGTAGGCTAACTCTTCCTGTTACCGCTGGTATTGAAGGTGTATATGATATAACAGCACCAGAAAAACAAGCATCAATTGGAAGAACTGCTGCTAAAAAAGGTTCTCAACTATATGCAGCTTCTCAGGGAGCTAAACTAGGAGCAAACATTGGCGGTCTAGTTGGTCCTTGGGGAAGAATTGCTGGTGGACTCATTGGTGGTGGTCTTGGTTATGCCGGTGCTGGTGGTGCTTTTGAAACCTTAGCAGGTCAAACTCCAACCGAGAAAAAACTTGCTAGACAACAAAATCTAGACACTCAACAGATGAGGAAACCATCTGTTGAACCTGGTTCTTTCGGCACCAGATCACTTCAAACAGTTGTTAAAGATCCAAGAACTGGTAAAGATACTGTAGGTTATCTTACAAAACAAAGTTATCAGGGTCAGGAATATACAGGATATAAGGCGGCAGACACTTCTAATGCTGCTAGAGCACGTACATCATCTAATCCTTTTGAAAGGATTGGAAGAACTCTCTTTCCAGATGCTTATACCAAGAGTGATGAGGAAAACATGAGGAAAAAAGTTCGTGAAATTAAAAAAATTCAAGGATTACCAGAGTCTGTTAACAGGAGGAAACCAATGAAGACTTATTCACAGTTTATGGAACAAGCGTATCAACAGAGCGGACCATCTCAATGGTCTCAGCGTGCAACAGAAAAATTTTTGAGAGGGTCTGATTATCTTGCTAATCTTGCAGGAAAAGGCATTGGTAGAGTAACTGATTTTGGAGGTTCTCTTGCATCTGGTATTGTTAAAGGTGCTACTGGAGGTAGAATAGATCCAGAAAAAATCGGTCATGAAGCAGAAAAATGGATTAACAAAAAAGGTAGAGAAGTAAGAGATACTGAAGTAAGAGCAGCAGACACACTATCAAAAACTAAGATGGAGTTAATTCCACCTGGTTCCATGTATCCATCAACATTCAAAAAAGGACGCTGAAATGGAAAACTTTAACGAAAAATACGACAGACTAACAACTGGTGGAGTAACCAGATTTAGATATCCTATTCCAGGAAAACTTCCTGGATGGATGAGTGGTATGGAAGATGCTCTTAAAAGAGCTGCTGGTGAACCAACCAGTGCATTTATGACTCCTCAACAGATTAACAAACTCAGACAGTCTAGTGGTCAGAGTCCATATACTAGAGCAGAATTTGAAACTTTTGGTATTAATCCTGCTGGACCACGTAATGTTCCTGTACAGGGATGGGATGAACCAGGGGCAACACCTCCAAAACAGGATCCAAAACAGGATCCAAAGCAAGATCAAAAACCAGATCAAAAACCAGATCAAAAACCAAAAACTCATGATGAATTGAGAGCGGAACTTAATAAACTTTTCCCATTACCAACATCAGAACCAGCAAAACCTGCAGCAGAAGCAAAGCCTGCAGCAGAAGCAAAGCCTGCAGCAGAAGCAAAGCCTGCAGCAGAAGTAAAGCCTGCAGCAGAAGCAAAACCTGAAGCAACAAAAACAAAACCCGCTCCACAGGTATCACCTTCTCAACGTTACCGCGATCTAATCAAACAAGGTAACACAAAAGAAGCAGAAGCAGTTGGTAAGGAAATATGGGCTAAAAAGTATGCTGGTAAGTTTACTGTCCCTAGCGTTGAGAAGGGTGGATCCAGAATTGATGTGTCAACTGCTCCCCAAAAAGAGCTGTTCAAGGCTGCTGAGAAAAAATACAATGTTCCAAGAGTTCAGTCAATCAAACAAGATCTTGAAGATCTGAAGAACATTAGTGTATCGAATACATCCTTAGAACCTGCATCTAGCATACAGGCACAAACACCAAAACTCAAGACAAAGGGGGATCCAGGTTGGGCAAATAATGCAAGATATAATGTTAAAGAAGGATATGACGCCTATGACTTAGTTCTTGAGTATCTCCTCTCTGAGGGGCACGCAGACACCGTAGAAGAAGCGCATTACGTTATGATGCAGATGGATGCTGAATATATCCAGAGCATTGTTGAAGGGTTTCCAATTGAACCAGAAGGTGAAGTTATCGAAGGTGTAATGCCAGAACCTATTAATCCTGAGGCTCATAGAAAAAATCAACGCATTGAAAAAGCAACTCAACTGAAGAAAGGCACTTCTGGTGCCGAATCTGATGCTGCTGGTGCTGCTGTTAAAAGACTTGGTGGTTCTGGAATAAGTCTTCCCCCAGTCTGATGCAACTATCATAACACATAAAGCACCCTCTTGACAGGGTGCTTTTTTATTGCTAGACTAGGTTTGTCCCGGTTAAAGATAAATAATAGCTCATAGAATTCTATAGTATGAGTTATGGGAATCCCTGGAGATATAGTGGGGAAATTTTTAACAGTGATGATATTGGGGACTACTTTGGTTTTGTTTACTGTATTACCAATAAGACCACCGGTAGAAGATACATCGGTAGAAAATACTTCTGGGCATTCAGAACTCCTCCAGGAAAGAAGAGAAGAGTAAAACAAGAATCAGACTGGAAGAAGTATTATGGTTCTTGTCCTGAGTTAAAGGAAGATATCAAAAAGTATAACAAAGAGAATTTCAATAGAGAAATATTGAGTCTTCATAAGGCAAAGGGTGACTGTAATTATGAAGAAACGAAACAACTTTTTCTAAATAATGTGTTGAAGGAGTCTCTTGACGATGGAAGTCCAGCATTCTATAATAGCAATATTCTAGGACGCTACATGCGAAAAGATTATGGTAACTTTGGAGCAGACTCTACAAACAACACATGATTGGGCAGTTGACCGCATTCATACTCTTTGTGAGGAAAATATTGAGAATGCCCATGCGATTCAATCAGAATTCAGTGAGTGGTTGGATCCAGATATTTTAGATCATGATATTTTCTCATTAGAGTTTATAGGAGACAAAGATGACACTTGACCTTCATAACTTTTTCAAGTATTACGACGAAAACAATTCAAATCATGTTGCGGCAGTTCAGTGGTTAGAAGATAACCTACCTGCTAACTTCATGGATGATTCAGAGACTGACTGGATTGGTATCTTTAGAACGAAACCACCAACTCCAGAAGTTCTTGCAGTTCCATACTATAACCAAGTAGACAACTACAGAGATGCACATAGAACTTGCAACTCTTCATCGTGCGCTATGTGTTTATCTTTCCTCAAGCCAGGAAGCATTAAAGGCGACGATGAGTATGTTAAGAAAGTATTTGAGATTGGTGATACAACGGACCACGCCGTTCAGACGAAAGTTTTGGCGGCTTATGGAGTTAAGTCACACTTTAGTTACAATCTATCTTTTGCTGATATTGATAAAAGTTTGGACGCTGGGAAGCCAGTTGTTATTGGCATCCTTCATAGGGGTTCTCTTTCTGCACCTACTGGTGGGCATATGTGTGTCGTCATTGGTAAAACCCCAGATGGAAAGGGATATTACATAAACGATCCATACGGTTCTCTCAACGACAACTACACTGGACCTGTGACGAATGGTAAGAAGACCATTTATACCAAAGCAGTTCTTAAGCACCGCTGGTGTCCAGGAGGGAACGATGGATGGGGCAGAATCTTCGATTAATTTTAAAAGAAAGATGCTCAAGGTGATTAAAGACCTCACAAATAATGGAAAGCATGTAGAAGCAAGTCAACTGTATCAAAAGTATTTCGGAGACAACAATGGCACGAATCGACCTTCATAACTTTTTTAAGTTCTACGACGAAAGAAACCCTAACCATGTGAAAGCAGTTCAGTGGTTAGAAGATAATCTTCCCGTCAAATATTTGGAAGATAATATTGACTGGGCAGAAATCTATAGAGGAAAAAAGTCTAGTGCTGCACCAGCCCCTGCTGCTGCAGCTCCTGTAACTGCGAGTGGTGATGTCCCTATGATGGGCATCAAGTTGATCAAAGAGTTTGAGGGATGTCATTTAAATGCATACCCTGACCCTCTTTCTGGTGGACTTCCAATCACTATTGGTTGGGGTTCTACCCGTAAGAAAGATGGTTCTCCTTTCAAACTTGGTGAATCAATCACTCAACAGGAAGCTGATGACCTACTGATTAGTCAGTGTAAGAGTCAGTTTATTCCAGCACTTCAAAAGATTCCTCATTGGAATGAAATGTCAGATGGTAAAAGAGGCGCTCTATTATCTTTCGCTTACAATCTTGGTGCTGGGTTTTACGGTGGCGATAATTTTAATACCATTACTAAGCGACTTAAAAATAAGGAGTGGGATTTAGTCCCTGATGCTCTTTATCTCTATCGTAATCCTGGTTCAAATGTAGAGGCAGGACTCGCAAGACGCCGCAAGGCAGAAGGCGAAGCGTGGAAGAAAGGATAAATAAGATACAGTCATAACTGATTTTGATCTTAATGGTCTGAATCTACATAGTCCGAGTCCTCTGTGATTCGGTGAATACTTTACTTTTCATACTTCGGTTTGTTTCGTTTAGTACACACTGAACTCACAGAGGATTTTTATGTCTTACACTAAGAAGGCGTTGGCTGCAGCGTCTGCATTATTAATGGGCACATTGCCTACAGCAGCATTGGCGCATACAAACTCTATTGGTTATGTTGGGGATGGGCAAGGTGGTATTACTTTCTGGTATGGATCTTGGCACGGTGGAACTAACTTTAATGAAGCAGAAATTAAGTTAGAAGGTGCCAATGGAACCAGTTATACAACCACAATCAATCAATTTAATCTACTTGAGAGTTCAACTCCTGCTGGTTTGATTCCTGGAACAAACTACTTCACATCTGATGGAACCCAGTTAGTTCCTTATGGTGATCCTAATGGTGGTGGAGATTCTTACACATGGCAGGGTCTAAACTTCACTGGACTTTCTGCTGGTGACTATACCTTCACATATATTCCTTTAGGTGATGTTGAGTCCTACTGTACTACCTGTTCTCCAACGGCAGACTGGATGCCTATGGATAATATTATTCGTAGTGCTACTGTAACTCTTTCAGCAACACTTCTTTCTGGTGATGCTAACCAGAATGGAATCCTGGATATCTATGAGTTTGGAACAGTACAACAACCATCAACACCAACTCTGGTAAGTTCTGTAACCAATCCATATTCTCAGTCTGTTGTTACTACAATAACCGAAACCCCATCAGAAGCAGATGGTGTTCAGACTGTTGATAGAAACACCAGAACTGATACAACCACAACATATGCGACTGTAGATACTTATAGTGATAACTCTACAACAACCGCATACTCAAGTTCTACTGTAACTACAAACGCAGCAGATAAGTTTACTGGACGCATTGACCAGTATCAAATGCTTGATAAGGTCGGTAATACTCTTCGTGGTGCCCTTAACCATACTCCTTCTCAAACCAAAGAGAAAGTTAGAGTCTTTTCCAAAAACTATCTTGGATGGGCACACGGAGACTATGGATACTACGGCACTTCTACCATTCTTGGAACTGGTGTAGAGATTGATGTAAAACCAACTTGGACTATTGGTGGTCAGTATAATAATGTAAGTGTTGATTTAACTGGTGCCGACAGCACTTCGAGTCTTTCTAAAGAACACTTTGGTGTATTCAGTATGATGCGTGGTAATACATTATCACTTCGCACCAATGCTGGATATGCTCTCAACAAGTATTCTGTTTCCAGAAATGTTGCTGGTGTATTCAATAATGATAGTGCTTCTAATGGGCAAGAGTGGTGGGTCAACAACAGACTCTATTGGAATGCTCATAAGAATATCACTCCATTCGTAGGACACACTGTAAGTAATGTTTGTAGAGATGCCTTTAGTGAGAATGGTTCAGTTCAGTCTGCTAGAAGTGTTGGTGACTACAACAAGACAGAGAATGTCGGTGAAGTTGGTGTAAATGTTTCTCACCGCTTTGGTGGTAAGAAGAAAGATAAGTTTGGTGTTGCTTTAGAAGCATCCGTGAATACTAATACTGATGTGGAAGTTATTGCCTCTGTTGACTATAACCAAACTATTTTCATTGAAGGACTTCACCAGATTGCTGATGGTATTAACAACACTCAAGTAGCAGCAAAGGTCAAATTTAGATTCTAAAAACCTAAATACATAGAATTCATCACACGGAACTGATGGACAAGAAAAAGGAAAACCGTATGGGGACATTGATTCGTATTTTGATTTTGAGTTGGTCTGCTGCACTCCTCACCGCAAGTTATGCTGGGGCTCTATCTAAGATGGACCCCACCTTCATTGCTACCGTCTTCACAGCTTCTGCTGCGACTTTTGGTATCAATACAATGAAGAAAGGTGGTGACGACGATGACCATGATCATCCAGCACCTGAACCAAGAAGAGAATTGGTTGTTGCTCCACCAGAACCACCAGCACCTGAGTTAGTTGTAGCAGAAACTCCTGTATCCCTTGAGGAAAGAGTAGAAGCACTTGAGACTAAAGTAGAAGGTGAAGAAGGTGAAGGGTTCGTCACACCCCGCACAGGAGCATAATGTCCAAGTCACCAAACAAAGGTAAGAAAGGTTCCGCTGGTAATAAGAAGCAGAATCAAGGCAACGCAACCGCTAAGAAGGCGAAGAATGGCGGCAAAAAGAAGTAATGGAACTCATTGCTTTTTTAATAGTTGGTTATGCCGAAATTAGTCCTGGTAGTTGCCAGTTGGAATATTTTAGATACAATGAAATACACTCGCTCGTAATCCCGTGCCACGAGAATGGAACACTCCAAAAAGGGAGTGTTGGAATGCTCCCATCCATAAAATACTCCAAGCAATAGATAATCACACCCGTCTTTTTTTAGAGACGGGTGATTTTTGGCATCAAGAGCAAGCAGATATACTAAGGAAATATATAAAAGACCTGAAAGTATGGATACACAAAGAAGAGGGTTGGTGGAATGAATAGTGAGTTTAACTGGGGAGTATTCATCATCTTATCCTGTGGACTTGCGTTCACAGGATATTGTGTTTTCTATATACTTAGGTTAGCCCACTTGGAGATGAAAGATGAAACACATAAGTCTGATTCTGTCCCTGACAAGTCTAAGCATTAGTGCTGCGATTGGTGTAGGAGCATATATCACCTATCAAAAAGCACAGAAGATTTTAGACAACCCAGAAGAGTTTGTTGGTGCTGTTGTAGAGAAGCAGGTCAACAAGGCATTTGAGAAACTTCCTCTGCCTAAACTAAATACGAAAGAGTTTAAACTTCCTTTCTAATGTCAGAAAAAGATCCGTATATTTACAGAATTAAGTCAGTTGGAAGAGTTGTAGATGGCGACACCATTGATGCTGACATTGATTTGGGGTTTGATATTTCTCTCACTAAACGAATTCGTCTGGCGGGTATTGATACCCCAGAAAGTCGCACGAGAGATCTCAAAGAAAAAGAACTTGGATTAGATGCGAAGAACTGGTTGAAGCATCAGTTAGAAGATGCTTTTGATGTTGTTATCCGCACAGAAAAACCAGATTCTACTGAGAAATATGGGCGCATTATCGGACATCTTTTTATTAACGGACAAGATGAATCTTTGAATAACCAAATGATTACTGAGGGTTATGCTCTTCCTTATGATGGTGGAACAAAAGATAAGGACTGGGAACCACTCAGAGAAATTCGTAGAGCAAAGGGCACATTGATTGAGTAGGGAATGGAAATCCCAGAGATACAAGTTCACCAAGTTGAGGTTCCAGTTGTTCGTAGATTGGAACCACCTGTTGTCTTAACACCATCCATAAGATCTTTACAAAAACCAGTAGTCCAAGTTCCTACTGCTGAAATTCCTTATTATGAACCCATTGATGTTCCAACAACGGAACAATGGAAACAGATAGTGGAGGGACAGAATTCGCAAAAAGAAAAGGAAGAAACCCAAGAAGAGAAGTCTAGGCAACTACCACCTGCCGCTCCTGTTGTTCCTCCTGCCGTTCAGGTTCCACAAGAAACACAGGTAGTTACACCACCACCAACAACAAACTTAGGAGTACCCGTCATTGAAGTACCCCTCATCGGACAAGTTCCCATCCCACCTAAAGAGCAGGTTATTCTTGCTGGCACCACTGCTACTGCTTCTGTTGCTGCGGCTCTTGTTGGCAAATCTCTGGTGGAATGGATGGTAGGTAAAATGAAACCTATCGTCCAGCAGGTGTACGTTCAGGCAAAGAAACGGCTCCACCGAGACCTGACGCCTTATGAGTTACAGGTTGACTTCGCTGCCCAACTGGAACTGAAGAAGAAGGTTTTGAAGACATTCCAGAAGGAACTAAAGCAGCAGAAGAAGGAACAATACCTCCATTGGACACAACAACAACATCAGCACATATCTTCGCATAAGGAGACTGGGGATGAAAATGTATCCCAGCCTTCATTGCTTCGCCGCATTTTAAGAGGCGGACGAGCTCAAAGTCCAAACGAGCCTTATCAGTCTCCGCCTTCTGGCGATTAGTCCAAGTCTCTGCTGCTTCCTTACAGCGTGCTTGTAGACCACCATCCAAAGGAATGGAGATGGTCCCAGAGATTCCAAAGTTCTTTGCCCAGTTGTCCTTCTGTCCAGTTCTTTCTAAAGGAGTGGTAGGATCATTATCAATATTCGCAAGTTCCTCAAATGGTCTTTGACCACTATTTGTAGTAGTAAGAAATGGTGTCAGGTTAAAGGTTGGTCCTTGACAACTTACGCCACCACCGTATGAGTTGGTAACGTATGGACCTTGTAAGACCTGAACCGCCTGGTTTGTTACACTTCCTGTTGAGGTTGCCTGTGGATTTGCAACCGCAGTGATTGGAGTATCCCCTTCCGCATATACAGGGGTCGCAAAGGCAGTGAGAACAAGGGCGGATGCTATTGTGTGAAGACACTTGTTGTATCTGTAACCGACATTATGGTTGTGCTGCGATTCACAGTTGTGTCTTTGATCATTCCTGGTCCCGAATAAGTTTCCGTGAACTGGAATGGAGCACCATTTTCCATAATGGTATAGGGTGTTCCTACTTTTGGTGTTGCGGGAATATTGATGTTTGTCCCTGTAACTGTGTAACTCCATCCTGTCTGATAATCAATTTGGCGAATAGTTTCATTTACAGTTGTTGTGGACTCCGTGTGTGAAGTCATTGTGCCGCTGGTGAAGTTAGGCGTAACGGGCACTGCTAGAGCGGGGGATATAAATCCCGTCGCTACTAGCAAGACGGGATTTATAAGTCTCATTTAAATACGCTTAACTCAATGGATCTTTGACCGACTGCTTGAGTACCAGCACCACCAGCAGTAACCGTAGGAACACCAGTACCAGAAAGAGAACCAGCAAGGGAACCAGCAACACCACCAGAAGAAGTGGTAACGCTTCCGAAAGAAGGAAGAGAACCAACAACACCAGAGGTTACTGTTGTACCACTTGGAATAGCATCACCAGCAGTAAAGGATTCAGAGAAACTGAATGCTTGACCAGCGGTGTTTACATCATAAGAACCCTGAATCTGGGTAGCAGCAGCAGTGGTGCTTGCTGGAGCGGTAAGACCACCGAAAGTTGTAGCGGAAATGTTGCTTCCAGTTACAGCATATGAAGAACCGATTCTGGTTGCGGCAGAAGCAGCACCATCAACAGTCAGTTGTACCGAATCAACAATCTTATGGGTGATTTCCCCTGCAAAGACTGGAGTTGTTAAGAATAACGAAAAGGCTAGAAATAGTCTTTTCATTTGAGTTGCGATAAACACTAAAAGTATTTAGTGAAACTGCCTTTAAAATCAAATTCTTGACAAAAGATAAATAATCACTTATTATGTGTAGACCCAACTTCTGGTTGGGTTTTTTATTATGAGTCATTGAAGTGACATTAGAGCCGAGGAAGGTGCCCCCAGAGATGGTTGTGGTATACCCCCCTTCTATTCGGATGTAGAGTTCAATTAAATTTAGTGCAAAACTTCTTTACTGTAGCCCTGCCCCTTCTGGCAACGGTTACAACCAATGCGGCAACACTGCCATTCGTAAACTACAAGATGCAGGGTCCTCCCCCATTTATTACTGATGTATTGAATCTTGTAGATGAGAAGACAGCGACCAAAGAGGTTGCTCCCGAAAAGCCAAAAGAGATAAGGCTAATTTGTAAAGGGTGTAATGAAAATGAGAATGCTACCCTGGCATACTTCCAGGAGCGTGGTATTACAGACAGAAACGCCCTTGCTACTATCATGGGCAATATTAGACAGGAATCAACATTCGTGCCTAATATCTGCGAAGGTGGTAGCAGAACCAGTTGGAGTAACTGCGGACGCGGTTACGGACTGATTCAATGGACATCTGCCAACCGTTATTATGGATTGGGTGCTTTTGCTAATAAGTATGGTGGGAAACCATCAGACTTACACACGCAACTTCGTTATCTAACGACTGAGGTTCAATGGCAACGAATTGAGGACAGGATGAAAACTCCTGGTAAGTCTATCAATCGTTACATGGACTATGCGTATAGTTGGATTGGTTGGGGGCATCATGGTGCTCGCACACATTATGCACATGATTATGCTAACCGACTGATCACGGTAGAGGTTTAAAAAAACTGAATATATAGGGGGAGGGATTTACTTCCCCTTTACTTTTTATTCTATAGATTGGGAACAGAAATGACCGAACAACAACAACATCTAGCAAATCTTTTAGAGCAAAGAAATAATCTAGACCAACAAATGACTACAAATCGGGAACTGCTTTGGAAAATTCAGGGAGCAATTGAGTATTTGGCTCAAATCGGCGTAACCCTTCCAGAACCAGAAGTGACTGAAGAAGTGACTGAAGAAGTGACTGAAGAGTGATATATAAGGGGAGTGCTGCTTACTCTCCCTTATGATTAACTTTCAGTTTGGAAATAAAAAACCAGATAAACGAGAGATAATAAAAGTAAGTATTATCGTATCACTTCTTATCGCAGCACTCTCAACATTTACTGGGATAAGTGAAACCAAACTCTGGGATATGTTGGATGAGTTACAGAGAAAATATCTTCCACTTGGTATTCTCAATGAACTTATCATCAGAGACCCTGAGAAGACCGAGAGGCGGGTCACCATGGACGTTGACGTCGCCATTGAGAAGTACTTGACGGAAAACCCAGAAGACCCTATAATACCTAGACCGAAGTTGGTTGAGAGACCACCTGACGGTAGTGAGGCGCAGAAACTGCTTGGTGGTGAGATGCGCCTTTGTGCTCCTTGGACTGAAAATTGCCTTAATGATTGAAACTGTAATTGCTGGTCTTACCTGTGGTATTGCTACTTTCTATGGTTTAGGAGATGGATTTCATGGTCAAACTACTGCAAACGGCGAAAGGTTTGATGCTTATCGTTGGACTGCAGCTCATCCTTATCTACCTATGGGTACAAAAATTCGGGTGACGAATCAAGACAATCTCAAACAAGTGATTGTAAGAGTGAATGATCGTGGTCCTTACTCCCACGCAGATTTAGACCTTTCTTATTCTGCTTTTGCTCACATCGAATCTACAAGAAAAGGAAACGCTACTGTATGCTGGAGGGTTGTAGGATGAAAAAACTCATTGCTCTTGCTCTGATTCTTTCTGGTGCTCCTGCACTTGCAACACCAGAGCAAACTTATCGCCCATTTCGTTATGAAACTCCTTGTTTGTTGGAGCAAGGTATTCAAACCTATCCTGATACTTGTGTAGTAGTTGAAACCCGTGAAAAGGGTGGAGCACTTCGCACTCGTAACATCTTCTCTAATAAGCACTCTCTCACTATCAAGGGTCGCTTTGATAAGGAGCAGGGATATATGACTTGGGATAGTCACAATAAGTTTGAATACAAGTGGGACTACAAGGTTGGTGGTCATAATGACTTGGGTGCTTGGACTTATGTAATGCCTGGTTTCCTTGTTCAAAATGTTTCTTGGGACTGATCTTGACAAACAAAACTGAGTAGTGTATACTACTCTTATGGGCACGTAGCATAATGGATAATGCATCAACCTTCTAAGTTGCCGATTGCTGGTTCGAGTCCAGCCGTGCCTGTTGTCCTTTCTTCATTATGGACCCAATAAAAATTCTAATATTAATTGGAGAACTTGAGGGGTGTTATGCCCATACCAAGAAATTGGGTTTTGAAGAGGACAATAAAATCCTTGCTGAGATGAAGCAGAGGTATTATAAACTCTACTTCAAACTTTGTAAGGAACAGGGTGTTAAACCCCTGTAATCCTGCTTAGCACAGTTGGTAGTTGCGCTGGACTGTTAATCCGGATGTCGCTGGTTCGAGCCCAGCAGCAGGAGCCTGCCCTTGTAGCATAACGGTTACTGCATCCGCCTTGTAAGCGGAAGATTCTCGGTTCGATTCCGAGCGGGGGCTTGACGGAAATAAAACTCCGTCTTATAATCCCTTCCGTGTGGGCAAGTGTTTGGGAGAGCAATCTCCCACCGCCTGCGGAGTTAATTCAGTGGTAGAATGGCTGCCTTCCAAGCAGTTCGTCGTCGGTTCGAATCCGATACTCCGCTTTTTAAAAGATTCGGTTAACCACCCCCTTGACAAAAAGGTTAAGCGAATGTTAAAATAAATATGTTCAAGTGATAAAACCTCAAATACTCGTTGAGTCACTGAAACGGAGAAAGTCGATTCTCCTTACATCCGCAGGTATAATTCTGCGAGAAACTTAGAGGTACTATTATGTTTAAATCCGCAATCGCAGCTGTTGCTGCTGCTCCTTTCCTTGCTTCGGCTGCGTTCGCTGGCCCTTATGTTAATGTAGAATCTAACGCTGGTGTCGTTGGTTCTGACTACATCGGTACTCTGACCGAAGCACATCTTGGTTATGAAGGTGCTCTGTCTCCTACCGTTAACGGTTATGTTCAGGTTGGTCCTGCACTGTCCACTCCTGAAGGTGGTGACGCAACCGTTAAGGTTTCTGGTAAGGCAGGTGCTTCTGTTGCCGCTACCGACAACCTGAGCGTCTATGGTGAGTACTGGTTCCTGACTGGTGATGACCTGACCAGCAACATCAAGGCTGGTGTGAAGTACACCTTCTGAAATAGAAGGTTTGTGGAACCTAACTGTCCACATTGATTGTTAACTAAACCTTAACGACAAACTTAAAGACCCCTGTTAGAATATAGGGGTCTTTTTTATTGAAGACATTTAATGTTTATAAAAGGAGATTTTTATGAAAGCAATCGCTCTTGCCGCAATGGCACTTCCGATGATTGCGGCACCTGCCCTTGCTGGTCCATATGTAGAAAGTAAGACCACCTCTGGTATCTCTGTTACCAGTGATAAGAGCACCTACAAAGGTTCTCAAACCGAACTTCGTGTTGGTTATGATGAAAAGGTTGGTAAGTCTGGTCTGAAAGTCTATGGCGAAATCGGTCCTGGTTATGAGTTCAACACTGGTAAAACTAAGAGTGAAGGTGTTGCCGTTGGTGAAGTAGGTTTCTCTTATCCTCTTGCTAAGAAAGTTTCCCTCAAAGGGAAAGTTGCTGGTGAGTATGGTATGAGTTCTGAGGTCCTTGATCTTGGTGGTGAAGTTAAAGTTCGTTATAGCTTCTGATTTATGCTATAATACTGGGGTCTTCGGACCCCTTTTTTATGATTAAACTTTTAAAGATCCTTAGAGCAATTGGAAATGAAATGTGGGCAGTGCCTACAGTTCTTTTAGTCACTTTTGTGTTGATACAAGGAATTCATACAGCAGAACATAAAAAACTTGATGGGCAAGTGGGAGATACTTGCCTGAATAGATAGTAGTATACTGAGAAGTCTTATGTCTCTTATTTCACAACGGGATAGGCAACTTACTATCACCGCCATCAATCATTATATTGATTATCTTTCTAGTGAGATTGAGTTTTATGAAAGAGAGGGTATGTTGGAAGATACTGACTACCAAGATCATAAGTTAGAACTATCAGAAACTTATGCTCTTTTAAACTGGATCAAACTAGAATATCAGAAGAATGAAAATTAATCTGTGGTATTGTGCTGATATGAATCAATGGCGTTGGACTCTTGTTGATGACCGACGCCCTATCTGCAGACAAGAATCTGGGCAGAGGGAAGATTTGAGACTGGCTATGGAAGATGTTGCCAAAACTGTAGAGTATATGCTACAATGTTGATACACTCAGGTGTAATAGACCTGCCCGATGACCCAGCAAGTGAAGGGACCTGATTTACACTCAGACATTGACGGGAGCGTTACCTGTATCGGGCATTATTAGAGTTTACTGACAACTTAATAGAAACGGAGACTTATGTTATAAATAATAATAGGTCTTTGTTTCTATTATGAATAGTTGTCTAAACTGCGGATGCGAGCACGATAAACCTAAGTTCTGCTCCCGATCCTGTGCCGCCATTTATAATAACAAAAATACGCCCAAGCGTAAGAGAACCGCCTGGAAGACTGCCACTTGCCAACACTGTGGTGTGGAGTTTGACTACCAGACCAAGAAGAGCACTGGTAAGTTTTGCTCCAATGAGTGTAGTGCCGCTGGTAGGAAGAAACTAAAAGTAGAGAACTGGTTGGCGGGCAACGCATTATCAACTGATAGGGGGGATACGCCAGGATACATAAGAAACTATCTACTGGAAGCGAGCGGGGGTAAGTGTTCTCTTTGTGGTTGGTCTGGCACAAACATCCATACAGGACGAATCTGCCTTGAGGTGGACCACATAGACGACGACCCTTTTAACCATTCTCCTGAAAACCTACAAGTGGTCTGTCCTAATTGTCACGCACAAAAAACTTTACCGCCCCAGAAGAGTAAAGGTGGGCGTTATAGTAAGGACAAGCAACATCCGAAGTTTCATATAAATAACTGAAAACTGAATACAGTTAACTTATAATGGATAACATTAAGATAAGATGCCGCTCCTGTGGTAAGGAGTTAGAGGGGCATCAGAATAAAACGGTGACTTGTGGTTGCCCTAATATGGCGACTATTCGTGGTGATAAGATTTCAGCACTTGACTTATCTAATGTTATTATGCTAAACTCTTATCAACCCAAAAATAAAAAGGGTGTTCTTACACAAGAAGATATCCTGTGGCAAGAACAAAGAAAGCAACGCAAGGTTCGTAAACTGGACTTTGAAGTTCGCTGAAAATTTGGAGAGATGGCCGAGTGGTTTAAGGCAGCAGTCTTGAAAACTGCCGAAGTGAAAGCTTCCGTTGGTTCGAATCCTACTCTCTCCGTTTTATTTAAGATTTAATAATTTCTTCAACACTTTTTTGAAATCAACACAAAGTTGACGGGTTGAAACTACTTGCTATTATAGCTAGTAGTATTCAATTTAAAACCCGTATGGATCAGCACACCTACGAGAATTGGGTGAAGATCAAGGCGACCTTCGAAGAGTCTGGTAACACAGACAATATGTTCTACAAGAGAGCAGTAGAAATTGTAAAGACCAGAAGAGACCCTCTGGCGAAGTTTCTTGGTGATGAAAAATGATACACGAACAAGAAGAGTTAATCACTCGCTCTGAATGCCAGGAGATGATTGATGCTGCTATACGAAGGCACAATCGAAATGCTTCCATTATTTCTATGTGCGTTGGTTGGGTTGTCCTTGCTTTATTTGCTGAAGGACTGCTAAGGCTTATAGGCGTCATTCCACCCTTACTACCATGGCTCAACATTACCCTGAAATAATAGGTATAGTTCTGCTTCTTATCTTTGCTGCCACGATGTTCTATCAAGGCACAATGATAATGAAAGGGCATCGTGGATATACTCATATGGACCACGAGAAACAAAAAATGACCAATATGAGAAAACGAATAGAGGAGTTAATGAACCAAGATGACGACTGAAGAGTGGTTTATTTTCATTGACTTTTTCTCACATATGCTCTATATGTTTGTAGCATTTATGTGTGGACTTATTATTGGATACCTAGTTGGATTTAGAAACGGAGGAATGTAATGCCCCATTTATTAGGAAGGTTTCTTGTTGTATTAGCAATCCCTTTTGTGGTTGCTACTTTATATGTTGGATCAAAGAAAGGGAGTTATTACGACTCAGAGGATTATAAAGGAAATGGAACAGCACACTAGTCAGTGTTGGAACTTCGTTATGTCTTCTTTTGCTAGAAGTTATGGTGTGGAAAGAGTGATGAGAGAGGAAAACTTTCATTGGATGGCTCTACAATGGTGTGATGATAATAACTATACATGTAATATCCACCTAGATGATTTAAAAAAAGTAGATTCTTACTTTAGAAGATATTACGAGGAATGGGATTAATATGGGACATTTCGCAGCAGCAGCACTCAACAATGATTTATTTCTTGGATTCATTTGTTACATAATGGTCTTTGTGCCTATCTTGGGCATCTGGGCAGTCCACAAATACGACTGGCAACACTGGGCTCCATTTGACAAAGGGCACAAGAAGTAGTATAATTACTTCTGTTGAGAGGCAAGACCACTCAACGCAACCGGGATTAGCGCAGTTTGGTAGCGCACTTCACTTGGGCTGAAGGGGTCGCAGGTTCGAATCCTGCATCTCGGATAGCCAGTTTAAACACTGGCACCTTGACTATATAAAGTCAAACACTTATAATACTCAGGTATTCATTACACAACAATGTCTCTGATCGAAAAATTCAAGAAAGATGTTAGCACTTTGCGTTCTGCTGCTAACGGGGATATCTACCTTGATGTAAAGAGTCCGAAACTTTATAAGAAAGTTCGCCGCTATTATGAAAATAATGGTGTCGTGTTTTCTGGAGATCCCCTTGATGACTATGAAATGCTGATGGATTATCTCTATCAGGATCTTGAAACGATTGAGGTTGCCTGATGAAAGTCGTCAAAAAACCTACTGTTCTTCTTGAGCGGTTTCCTTATCGTTATGTTCAGGTCGGTACTTTGGAAATCAATGGAAAACCTGATTGTCGCATTCAAAAAGTAGACGCATATACTGGTCGTTACCGTGATATGTATCTTTGCGACAATGAAATGCAACTTATGACCGCTATGGATGACCACGATTATACTTGTTGGTTAGACCCAGATATGGTTCCTGCATATGTGAAAGACGACGAAGACACGGAGAGTCTTTAAAAGTACTGGTCGGGAGCAAACCCCTTATGTCTAAGTCTAATGTATTCAGATACATTGGTAATATCCTCCTCTTATCTGGTTATTTTTTCCTGTTATGGGGAGATATGAAAATCGGACTATTTGTAAAATGTATTGGGAATGTCTTTGTCGTTCCCTTTGCTATCAAATATAAGTTCTGGGATATTCTTTTCTTGTGTGGTTTTTATGCCGCTATTGAGATACCAAAACTAGTCCAACTTTTCCTAGTTAATTCAAACTAGGTGGTGGAGTCAATCCCCAATATGCCCGTGATGGAGACACGATAAAAACCCTGGTGCGGATGGGGTATACCCCGCCCAGTTTCTTGCTTCTGGACAAAGAGCAAGTGGCGTGCATGTAAAGACCTAATGAGGACGGCTTGCGCGAGTCGTCCTTTTTTAGTATAATAATAAAAAAAGGTATAATGATTGGTTTTAATCACTTAGGAAGACTTGGACGCTTGGGAAACCAAATGTTTCAATATGCTGCTCTACGCGGTATTGCTGCTAAGCAGGAAGTCAACTATTGCCTTCCACTTTATAAAGAAGCAGTTGATGATGGTCTGGGAAATCCAAACAGAACAGAACTATTTGACTGCTTCACAATGGAGACGGTAACTCCATTGAATATTCAAATGATTGATATTGATAGACCTATTATTGGTGAAAATACATTCAACTTCAACCAAGAACTATTCTCTAACTCTTTTGACTGGATTAGTTTATATGGGTTCTTTCAGTCTGAAAAGTATTTTAAGAATGTAGAAGATACTATTCGCAAGGACTTCACATTTAAGAGTGAAATACTTGAACCTTGTGCAGATATGATGGAAGGCATTGGGCAGGCAGTTGGTCTCCATATCCGTAGAAAAGACTATCTGACCAACCCAAACCATTGTGCTCTTGATATTGAATATTATAAAAAGGCATTGATGAAGTTCCCTGATGATGCTCAGGTCATTGTGTTTTCGGATGAACCACAATGGTGTATGGAACAAGAAATATTTGCAGATGACCGTTTTATGGTTTCTGAGAATGAGAATGGATATATTGATATGTGTTTAATGAGTATGTGTAGTGGATATATTATTGCTAACTCTTCATTCTCTTGGTGGGCAGCGTGGTTGGGAAATAGGGGAAAAGTTATTGCACCAAAGAAATGGTTTCCTTCAAATGATAAGGACACTAAAGATCTATATCCCGAAACTTGGGAGGTAATTTAATGAAACTTGCAGACTTAGCAGTTGTTTTTATTGGGACTAACAAGTATCTAAACTTTCTCCCATCATGGTATGAATCTTGTGAAGAGTATCTTCTACCAGGACATAAGAAGCAATACTTTGTTTTTACGGATGGTGAGTTAGATGAACTTCCTGATAATATTTCACTTTATCATCAGGAGCACCTTCCTTGGCCATATATTACACTCTACAGATTTTCTACTATTCTGAAAGCGTATGAGGACATTTGTAAGTATGATTATCTTCTATTCCTTGATGCCGATATGCGTTTGGTGGACACTGTAAAACCAGAAGAGATATTAACTGATAAACCTTATATTGGTGTTCATCACCCTTGTCATTTTCTGGGAATGAATCCACATACAAAGTTTCCAGGAGCATTTGAAACTAATTCAGATTCATCGGCATGTATTACAGATGAAGATGATACAACTACTTATTTTCAAGGATGTTTGTGGGGAGGCAGAGTTCCAGATGTGATAGATATGATGAAAGAACTTCAAAAAAGAACTGAAGATGATCTTTTAAGGAATGTAATAGCAGTCTGGCACGATGAGAGTCATCTCAATAAATTTTATTCCGAAAGAGTAGATGATGTCCATATCCTTAGTCCATCATTTGCTTACCCAGAACTATTTTCAGAATATTGTAATTTTGAACCAAAAATAGTTCACCTTGCAAAAGAAAACTCTAAGTATCACCAATAGTATAAAATGAACCTTAAAGATTTAGAACTTGTTACTGCACTTGACCAAAACTTTTATGATAGTTTTAATACTTTCATGATTAGTTCTGACTTGAAAGTGTTTGGAAAACTTTTAGCTAGAACACAATTATTTGAAAAAGTCAAGGATGTTCCTGGAGATATTGTAGAGTGTGGTGTTTTTAAAGGAACTGGTCTTTTTACTTTTCTTAAATTGAAAAGATATTTTTGTCCAAATACTTATAAAAAGGTAATTGGATTTGACTTTTTTAATTCTGATGAACTTACATCTACTCTAAAGAATCAAGATCAAACTGCCATGAAGACTTTGTTTGATGGTAGAAATTTTGAGCATGACTCAGACTTTAAACAAAAACTAGATCTCAGTATTCGTTCTTCTGGTTTTCAGGATCATGAATATGAGTTAATACCTGGTGATATTTCTAAAACTGTAGTAGAATATGTAGAGAATAGACCAGGTGCAAAAATTTCATTGCTATACCTTGATTTGGATTTGGAAGTACCAACATACAATACTTTAGTTTCTTTATGGGATAGAGTAAGTAGTGGTGGAATAGTAGTCTTTGATGAATACGCTTATCATAACTGGTCTGAGTCGAAAGGAGTTGATAAGTTTTTCTCCGATCATGATGTTAAAATTAATTCATTAAACTTTTTTGCCCCATCTGCATATGTTGTTAAGCCATGAATAAACTTGTAATTTTTGATCTTGATGGTGTATTGATTGATAGTAGAGATATGCATTACGAAGCACTTAATTGTGCTCTCGAAAAAGTAGATCCAAAATATAAAATAAGTAAAGATGAGCATCTAAGTTCCTATGATGGACTTCCAACTTCTAGAAAGTTGGCGATGTTGACTGAAAGTAAAGATCTTCCTGTAGAAAAGCATCAGCAGGTTTGGGAAGATAAGCAAAAAGCAACTCTTGAAATCTTCTCACATCTTGAGCATGATTATGAGTTGATGCACTACTTCCAACAACTCAAAAGTAAAGACTATCAAGTTGCTGTTGCTAGTAATAGTATTCGCAATACTGTTAAACTAGTTCTCCTTAAACTTGGACTTCTAGAGTTCATTGATTACTATGTGAGTAATGAAGATGTAGTCAAGAACAAACCATTTCCAGAAATGTACTGGAAGTGTATGACTGCATGTAATGCCCTTCCTAAGGATACAGTAATCTTCGAAGATAGTCATATTGGTAGACAAGGTGCTTTAGATAGTGGTTCACACCTTGTACCTATTGAAAATAGGTATGACCTTAACCAGAGTAAAATTGATAAAGTATTTAAAATATTCTCATCTCAAAAAGTATCACATATTCCTTGGAAGTCTGAAAAAATGAATGTTCTTATTCCCATGGCTGGTGCAGGCAATAGATTCTCTTCTGCTGGATATACATTCCCCAAACCTTTGATTGAGGTCAATGGGAAACCAATGATTCAGGTTGTTATTGAAAACTTGAATATTGATGCAAACTATACTTTCGTTGTTCGTAAAGAGCACTATGAGAAGTATAGTCTACAGTATCTACTGACGCTGATTGTACCTGGATGTAACATTGTTCAGGTAGATGGTCTTACAGAAGGTTCTGCTTGCACGACACTTTTAGCAAAAGAATATATTGATAACGACCATCCGCTGCTACTAGCAAACTCCGACCAATTCATGGAGTGGAACAGTAATGAATGTTTGTATGCATTTAATGCAGATGGTATTGATGCTGGAATTCTAACCTTTAAGGCAACTCATCCAAAGTGGTCTTATGCAAAAGTTGGTGAAGATGGTTTCGTATCTGAAGTTGCTGAGAAGAAACCTATCAGTAATGATGCTACTGTTGGCGTCTACTTCTGGAAGAAAGGTTCTGATTATGTTAAGTACGCAGAGCAGATGATTGAGAAAGATATTAGAACTAATAATGAGTTTTATATCTGCCCAGCATTTAATGAGGCTATTCTTGATAATAAGAAGGTGAGAGTTAAGGAGATTGAAAGGATGTGGGGTATTGGAACTCCAGAAGACCTTAACTACTTCTTGGAGCATTACAATCCATGAGACTGATAGCACATAGAGGAAATGTGAATGGACCAGATCCTTCAGTAGAAAATAGTCTAGATTATATTGATACTGCTATAAATCTTGGTTACGATGTTGAGATTGATCTTAGATGTGAATCTAATGATTTTTATCTTGGACATGACGAATCTCAGTACCATGTCTTCATGGAATGGTTGGTAGAAAGAAAAAATAATCTTTGGATACATTGCAAAGACTTTGCTTCTCTTGAATTTCTTTCAAAGTGTGATACTGATTTCAACTATTTCTGGCATGATACAGATGATCATACTCTTACCAGTAAGGGGTATATCTGGAGTTATCCTGGACAACCACACAGTTCTAACTCTATTGTAGTTTTACCAGAAAATACAGAAACGTTCAAATTTTCTGCTAGTGAGTATGACTGTTATGGAATATGCAGTGACTATGTTGGGAGAATGGGGTAAATGAGAGTAGCAGTTTGTTATAGTGGGTTTCTGAGGAATATACAAAAAACATTCCCAAACATATCACAGCAAATGCTAAAGGGTCATGACGTTGACTTTTTCATTCATACATGGAACGTTCCAGAATATTCTGAAGAAATCTTTTATTCAAAAAGCACAATATGTCCCAAGTTAATCTTGGTTGAAGAGCAGAAAGCATTTGAAAAAAATCCTTATGGATTTATAAACTGCAACACAACTCCAGAGCAGTATCTAAATGATCTTAAGTCTTCTGGAGAAGATAAAAAATTTTTTGAGAAACCATCTAAGGAAAATAATTTTGACTTTAACAAAGATCTTGAAGTTGTAAAGTTTGGATATTATAGTAGTTTTCCTTATAACTTTTTATCTCAGTTCTACTCCTTTTATAAAGCGATTGACCTGAAGAAGATATATGAACAGAACAACGGATTTGAATATGACTGTGTTATTCGAATACGACCTGATGTTTATCTGAACGAACAAATAGATTTGAACTCATTGAATATGTCCTATATGAATATATTCGATGCACCATATCATAAAGGAACTAATTTAACTGTTAATGATCACTTTGCTTGTTCATCATCAAAACTCCTTGATTTGTATGGAGAATGCTTCTTATTCTTATCCACCTATTACTTTATCTATGGAGTTGACTTCATTCAAGAGATAGTATTGGGTAAGCACTTTGAAGTCAATAATTTTTATATCAATAAATTATCAACCAGTTATCTCATTACGAGAGATAGTATAGATAGAGAAACTTATCCAAAGTTTATACGATGAAAGTTGCGGTTTGCTTTTCTGGGCAACCTCGTTTTGTAAATGAGTGTTCTCCTAGTATCCTGGAAAATGTATTTGGGAATTATTCTGTTGATGTTTTTGGGCATCTGTGGTTTGATGAAAATCTTTTAACAAAACCATATAAGTATGGTGGATCTGGTGGATGGAAAGACCAGAGAATTTCTGAAACCGCGATTGATGATTTTAAAAGAATATACAACCCTGTTAAAATGATAGTTGAAGAGAGTTGTGATTTTTATGATCCATATATGGAAGAAGACTTTGAAATATCTCAAAACAGATATTGGAAAGGATCATTAAATGAACCAAACTATAAGGAAAGGCAAATTAAAAATACTTTGTCTAACTTTTATAGTATGAGTGAAGTTAATAGACTCAAACTAAAGCATGAATATAAAAATAGATTTAAGTATGATTGGGTATTTAAAATAAGAACAGATGTAAATGTCCATACAAAAATAAATTTGTCTACCTATAACCAAAGTTCTCTCAACTGCACATCCTTAATGCAGCAACCACCACATATTAATGACTGGATTTGTTTCGGTGGATCTGATATAATGGATGTGTGTATGGGAGTTTTTCCCGTCTTCCAAAGAGTTTTTGATTTGACTAAGCATCATCGTGATGGCGCATGGGATAATGAAACACTTCATGTTCAACTCTTAGATCAAATGATGGTGAATATTGAGAGACACCCTATTGCTTTATCAGTACCTAGATTTTAAAATTAAACAAGAATGAAAATTATTATTTGGGGATATCCGCTCCATTCTCATACACATTCATATATCCATGCTGCTTTTTATAAAGCATTTACTTATATGGGATATGAAACATATTGGTTCCATGATGGTGAATATCCCGATAACTTTAATTGGGATGACTGTGTATTTTGGACGGAAGGATTTGCTGATAAAAATATTCCGCTAAACAAAACCAGTACCTACTTTGTTCATGTCTGTCCAGATCCATCAAAGTATATCAATGCTGGAGTGAAGAAGTTTATTGACGTTCGCTATAATCATTTGTGGCACAAAGATCACAACTATGATTATACTTTAGATAAAACTAAAGTTGAAAAAGTTGGACCTTGTTGCTATCTTCAACCAAAGAAAAATCATCGAGTTCAAGTTTTAAACAACTATCATCAGTACTGGATTGAAGACTATGATAAGTTTTATGTGACTTGGGCAACTAATATTCTTCCACACGAATTTAACTTTGAGGATATTATCCACCCTAGAGAAAATAAAATCTATTTCAGTGGAAATATTTCTGCTCATGGTAGATGTGAAAACTTCAGTACATTCAAACCTTTTATCTTGGAATGTGAGAAGAATGGAATAGATTTTATTCATAACGACCCATTTTCAAATCCTCTAAGTGAGGATGAGGTTATATCGAGAACCAAGAAGTCAATTATCGGTGTTGATATTCGTGGACCAGAACATCTTCGTAATGGATATGTTCCTTGTAGGGTATTCAAGTCTATTAGTTGGGGTCATCTTGGGACTACAAATTCTCCAGAAGTTTATGCAGAACTTGATGGTAATTGTATTCTTCAAGAAGATACTGCACAACTGTTCTATGATTCTATGGAAAAAAGAACGGATTATGAGTACATTAAAAATGCTATGATGTATGTTCAAGAAAACCATACATACGTTAACAGAATTAAATCTATTATGAGTTTGCTATGAAAGACGTAACTATTGTATCTGCCCTTTTCAATATTGCGCGTGAGGGTATGGATGGTAGAAATTGGGAAGAGTACTTAGAGTGGTTTGATATTATGCTCAAACTCAAGTGCCCTATGGTTCTTTTTGTGACTGAAGATGTTCGAGAGTTTATTGAAGAGCGGCGGCTTTCTGTACCAACTTCTATTAACGTTCAAACTGTAGAAGAGATTCCTTATTATTATCTGAAAGATAAGATTGATACTATTATCGAGTCTGAGGAATATATTAATAAGATTTCTGATCCAGATAGAATTGAATGTAAGCATTCACTTTACTCTATTGTTCAGTATTCTAAGTTCAAGTGGTTAGAGCAGGCAATTGAAGAAAACCCACATGGTAGTAAGCATTTCTTCTGGTTAGATGCTGGTGGTTCTCGCTTCTTTGATGGATATGATCTATCCAATGACTATCCAAGTGCTAGTGCTATTGAGTCTCTGAATGAGATGGGTGATAGTTTCCTTATTCAGATGAATATGGAGTATTATAAAGATCTCGCTGGTGCCGATGAACTTCCAAAAGAATATCTGTTAGATAATCGCTCTTACGTTCTGGGTTCCATGTTTGGTGGTGGTCCAGAATCTATCAAGAAAGTTTCTAAGTATATGGATGAGATCTTTGTTGATGAAATGATAGGTAATGGTTATGTAAATAACGAACAAATTGCCTTTGGATATTTGGTTAAGAAATATCCTGATGACTTTTCTGTGTTTGAGAGGTATAATGGTAAGCATATGGAACTGTTCACTGAACTTGGTAAGCAATGAGAATTGTATTAATAGGACCTGGTATTATGCCTATCCCACCAACAGGGTGGGGTGCTGTTGAGATCCTGATATGGGATACTAAGAACGCATTAGAGCAACTTGGACATGAAGTTCATATTGTGAATACCAAAGACGGTAGGCAGATCATTGATGAGATAAACACCTTTAGACCTGATTTTGTTCATGTTCATTACGATGAGTTCATTCCCATCGTTCCTTATATTCAATATCCAAATGCTATTACTAGTCATTTTGGATATCTTGAACGCCCAGAGATGTTCAATGGATACATCAATATCCTGAATGCCTTTACTCAGATTAAACCAAACGTTTTCTGCCTCTCTGAGGGCATTAAGAACGTTTATAAGGTTATGTCTGGTATTCCTAGTGAAAGGTTGTTTGTGACCCCTAACGGTGTCGATACCTCTAAGTTTAGAGTAGTGCAAGAACCAAAGTATCCTGACCGTAGCATCTACCTAGCAAAGATTGATTATCGTAAGAGGCAGCATTTGTTTCAGTCTATCAGCAGTTTGTGGTTTGCTGGTAACAATGCAGATCCACGATTTGATACAGGTAAAAATTACTTAGGTGAGTGGACAAAGAGTAAATTATTTAATGAACTAACTGAGTATGGAAACCTGGTTCTTCTGTCTGATGGTGAGGCACATCCTCTAGTTTGTATGGAAGCACTTGCTGCTGGACTTGGTGTGGTTGTCTGTGAGTGGGGTAAAGCAAACCTTGATATCAACAAGGAGTTCATTACAGTTATTCCTGAGTCAAAGATAAACGACATTCAATATGTTGAAGATGCTATAATAAAGAATAGAGAATACTCTATTTCTCATAGAAATGATATTATAGAATATTCCAAAGAATTTGACTGGACTTCAGTTATTGGGAAATACTATATTCCTGCTGTAAGAGAAATTATTGGACGATAGTGTTGATGGACAAGAATAAGGCAGCATTCAAACTTAAAGGACTTCCTCCCATTTATTGTATCAACCTTGATGGAAAACCTGATAGGTGGAAGTATATGGAAGACCAGTTCAAATACTGGGAGATAGAAGACTACACTCGTATCTCAGCATATGATGGTAGAGAAGATGACCTGAGTGATATTATCAAGGGTAGGTATCCTGATAACATGACTTCTGGTGAGGTTGGATGTGTAACATCTCATCTTAAGGCAATGAAGCATTTTCTAGAAACATCAGATGCACCATGTGCTTTGGTGATGGAAGATGACTGTGATATTTCTACAGCATCGCATTGGCCATTTAAATGGAGGGACTTTTACTCTAAGGTTCCTTATGACTATGATGTTATTCAACTCGCTATTATCAACCCAGCACAAGTTCATATGAAACTCCATCGGAGGTTCGTAAATGACTTTTCTACTGCCTGCTATATGATTACAAGACATCATGCCCAGAAACTTATCGATTTGCATTGTCGTGAAGACAAGTATAAGTTAGATCAAGGTGTTAAACCCAGAGCAGTAGCTGATGACTTAATCTATAATTCTGGAAATACTTTTGCTATTCCCCTGTTCCTTTACAAGGTAGAACTTGGTTCTGATATTCATGACATTCATGTAGATATTTTTCATAGAAGTAGTCATGATGGTCTTTGGAACTTCTGGAAAACTCAAGCTATTGATATTCCAGATTGGAATGTTATATTTGACTATGATCCTTATTTTGGAACATTACCTCCAGGATTTGAAGGAAAGTAAGCATTTATACTCAATATATCGGGAAACCGTAACACAGGGGGATTGCGTCCCCTTTATTTTTGCTATATAATGTTGTAACAGTTCTTCACAAAACTACAATGACTGTAACAACTAATGAGTATGGGCAGCAGAACATGTTTGCCAAAGAACCTGTAATGTATTATGAAAACTACGGGCAGATTACCCCTAACATGGTCAAGGAGCGCACCAATGGTCGCTGGGCAATGATGGGTATCGTAGCAGGCTTGATTTCTTACGCAACTACTGGTAAACTGTTCTTTGGTATTTTCTAAGTATTTCTACCTATGACTTACAATGTTACTCTCCGCTCTCCCGACGGCTCCGAAACCACCATTCAGTGTGCGAGCGATCAGTATATTCTTGAAGCGGCAGAAGAGGCAGGTATTGACCTTCCTGCATCGTGCCGTGCTGGCGCTTGTTCCGCCTGTGCTGGTAAACTCGTAGAAGGAACCGTAGATAATGAAGAGCAGTCATTCCTGGATGACGATCAAGTAGCAGACGGTTGGATTCTCACCTGTACCGCTTATCCTACTAGCGACTGTGTGATTCTTACCGAGCAAGAAGAAAACCTTTAATTTTTAGGAGTAAAACAATGAACGAAAGAGCAGAACGCATTAACGGTTGGTTCGCAATGATCGGAATCGTTGCCGCAATGGGGTCCTATGCCCTGACTGGTCAAGTGATTCCGGGTGTGTGGTGAGATGGAGGTAAAGATGCGTAAAGAAGATTTTCAAGTCCCACAAGTCCAATTTGTTTTCCGTGAGAACGGTGAGTTTGTAACCCGCACTACTTCAGAACTGTTTGATAACAAGCGAGTCGTTATTTTCAGTCTGCCTGGTGCATTCACTCCTACTTGTAGTGCTTATCAACTCCCAGGATTCGAGGAAAACTACGATGAATTTGCTGCTCTTGGCATCGACGCTATTTACTGCTTGGCTGTTAATGACGGCTTTGTTATGAATGCCTGGGCACAAGATCAAAATATTGAAAAAGTAAAACTTATCCCCGATGGAAATGCCTATTTCACCAGAAGCATGGGTTATCTGGTCAACAAGTCTAACCTTGGTTTCGGTCAGCGTTCTTGGCGTTATGCTGCGGTTGTGGATAACGGAATCATCGAAAAACTATTCCTTGAAGACGGTTTCCGTGACAACGCAGACACCGATCCATACGAAGTATCGACACCAGAAAACGTTCTTGAGTATGTAAAGACAACTGTGAGGGAAACCGCACCAGTTTGATAGAATAAGTAATAATACTTAACTCTGTTGCTAAATAAGCAGCAGAGTTTTTTTGTATATGCCTAGAGGACAACTTACAAAGGAGACCATAAAATGTGAGGTCCTCAAAATCAAAAGAGACTTGGATAATGAGTGGATGAATAAACCTTGCCATGATCCCAAGTATCTTGCTCACGAGTATCTCAATAAGGTCCTGGACAAGATAGAGGAATATAGGGCTTGACGCCACTCCAAAACCGTAGTATGATAAATACATCAACAACGTTACGGAATGTAACTTTCCGAAACAAGTTGTAACACTCCTGCCGCTTGACCGAGACTAGGCAGGGTTACCAATCCGTCTCTCATATCCCCGCTAAGGGTGCGGGGAGCATAGTATCTCCACCATTTCCCTGATGGTCTTACTATCTTTTTAAAAAAATGGCTGCTTCTATTGCACAACAACGACAATCGAATACTTGGGAACAATTCTGCAACTGGGTCACCTCAACCGATAATCGTCTTTATGTCGGTTGGTTCGGAGTCCTGATGATTCCTTGCCTGCTTGCTGCTACGACTTGTTTCATCATCGCCTTCATCGGTGCTCCCCCTGTGGACATTGATGGAATCCGTGAACCCGTTGCTGGTTCACTCATGTACGGAAACAACATCATCTCTGGTGCTGTTATTCCTTCGTCCAATGCTATTGGACTGCACTTTTACCCCATCTGGGAAGCTTCTTCCCTAGATGAGTGGCTATATAATGGAGGACCTTTCCAACTGGTCGTCTTCCACTTTCTGATCGGCATCTATGCTTACATGGGACGCGAATGGGAACTTTCTTACCGACTCGGTATGCGTCCTTGGATTTGTGTTGCCTACTCTGCACCCGTTGCTGCTGCTAGCGCAGTGTTCCTGGTCTATCCCTTCGGTCAAGGATCCTTCTCTGATGCGATGCCTCTGGGGATTTCAGGCACTTTCAACTACATGCTTGTTTTCCAGGCAGAACACAACATTCTTATGCATCCTTTCCACATGCTGGGAGTTGCTGGGGTCTTCGGTGGTTCTCTTTTCTCTGCTATGCATGGATCTCTTGTCACCTCTTCTCTTGTCCGCGAGACGACAGAGAATGAGTCACAGAACTATGGATACAAGTTCGGACAAGAAGAAGAGACCTACAACATTGTAGCCGCTCACGGTTATTTCGGTCGCCTTATTTTTCAATATGCTTCCTTTAATAACTCCCGTTCGCTGCACTTCTTCCTTGCTGCCTGGCCTGTTGTAGGCATCTGGTTCACCGCTCTTGGTGTTTCCACGATGGCTTTCAACCTCAACGGCTTTAATTTCAACCAGTCTATTGTTGATAGTCAAGGAAAAGTTATTAACACTTGGGCTGATGTTCTCAACCGTGCTGGACTGGGCATGGAGGTAATGCACGAAAGGAACGCTAGACTTGTTGGTGTTCTTGCCTAGTAATAGGCATTAGTAAAATCGGGTTAAACGGGGAAACTCTCTATGAGACAATCCCGTACCAAGTCAGAAAGGGTTTAAGTTTTCTGAAAGGTCTAACGACTAGGTAG